>Ga0209023_10007765_pt1 | contig 10909 bp, 8 predicted proteins | sample LakOneMetagenome_FD_187468 | JGI IMG/M metagenome (GOLD analysis project Ga0209023, IMG submission 187468) | Freshwater and sediment microbial communities from Lake Erie, Canada (SPAdes) (version 2) | ecosystem: Environmental > Aquatic > Freshwater > Lentic | place: Lake Erie, Canada | collected...
TGGAGCGGGGTGACCACGGTGTCGCCCTGACCGATGGAGAAGTTCACGGCGTCCCCGGCCCGGTAGTAGTTGCCCTCGAGGCAGAACTCGTGGGCGAAGAGGTGGAGGTAGTCGGTGCCGGGCTCGCGGTCGAGCTTGCAGTAGTAGTCCTTCATCGCCTGGAAGTAGGCGAGCTTCCACCGGCGGTCGGCGATCCGCCCGGGCGCCTCGCCGGGCAGGTCGATCCCGGTCGGGCGCCCGAAGCCGAAGCCCTTGGCCTCCGCCACGAGCGGGTCCTTGGCGTGCACGTCGGTCGGGTCGGACCCGTAGCGCTGCCAGAACGACAGCCCGACGCGATAGAAGAACGTGTCGCAGGAGAGCTGGAGCGCGCGATCGAAGCCGATCATCCCGTAGGACGCCGACTCGTAGTTCTTGAAGTAGCGGGTGCCGACCTGGAGCCCGGGGCTGCAGTCGAGTCGCGTCGACGTCGAGAAGCCGTTGTTGAGCGCTCCCACGCTCATGATCGGCTTCCAGGTCGACCCCGGCGCGAACTGCCCTTGGGTCGCCCGGCTGAGCAGCGGGGTCCCGGCCCGTGTGGAGTAGAGACCCTTGAGCTGGGCCTTGCTGACCCCACCGACCCAGGTGGCCGGGTCATAGGTCGGCTGGCTGGCCATCGCGACGACCCGGCCCGTGTCTGCCTCGAGGACCACCACGGCACCCGAGTCGGCCACGTAGTTCTTGTGGGTCACGGGGTCATAGGTACGACGGGCCGTGCGGATCGTGTCGGCGAGCTGGCGCTCGACGATCGACTGGACCCTGGCGTCGATCGAGGTGACGAGGGTGTCGCCCGGGGTGGCGTCGACCATGGCGTCGTCGCCGAGCACGCGACCCAACGAGTCGACCGCGACGCTGCGGTAGCCGGGCAGGCCACGAAGCCACCTGTCGTAGGTCTTCTCGACGCCCGCCCGGCCCACCTCCGACGAGGCGTTGAGCGAGTCGTCGTGTCGCTTCGTGGCGGTCGACAGCTCGTCCTCGGTGATCGGGCTGAGGTAGCCGAGGACGTGGGCGAGGTTGATGCCGTAGGGGCTGGGATAGGTGCGCACGGTCTGCTGCTCGGCCAGGACCGCAGGGAAGTCCTCGGGCTGCTCGAGCACCCGCAGCGCGACGGAGCGACGTACGTCGACCGCCACGGGGACCGGCTGGTAGGGCGAGCCGTTCCGGCAGCGACCCTCGACGGCGCCGTCGGACCCGCAGGGAACCAGGCTCGCCTCGATGCGGCGTTGGGACACGTGAGACACGTGCGAGACCCGGCCGAGCAGCCGGTGACGGTCCCGTTCGGACAGCTTGGCCAGCAGCGAGGTGTCGATCGACAGCACCCACGCCGTGCGGTTGGCGACGAGCGGGCGGCCCTCGGCGTCGACGATGAGGCCTCGGTCGGGCTGCTCGACGATCTCGCGCACGGACTGCGAGGCCGCCTCCGCACGGTAGTGCTCGCCGCCGACCACCTGGAGGTAGTAGACGCGGGCGACCAGGGTCGCGAAGAGCGAGAAGACCAGGGCCTGGATCACGACGAGCCTCAGGCGGCTGCGCTGGGAGCCGGTGTCTGCCGCCATCAGGCGTCCACCCGGTCGGGCTGCGCCACCAGGCGCTGCGGCGCTGGCGCCCTCGGCGCGAGCAGCCGGCACAGCGGCGGCACCACGAGCAGGCCGACCAGCACGTCCCAGGCCGCCGCGACGAGCACGACCGCCAGGGCCTCGGTGACGCCCGTGCCGGAGTCGCCCAGGACAAGACCGGTCAAGGCGAAGACCGAGCTGCCGACCACCGAGGACACCGCCAGCGTCACGGCCAGCGCGGATCTGGTGGGCGGCGCCTCCTGACGGGCGAGCCCGGCGACATAGCCGACGAGCACGAGGGCCAGCGCCCAGCGGCCGGCGACGTGGTCGGCGGGCGGGGCCAGGTCGAGTAGCAGGCCGGTGCCGAACCCGACCAGCATCGCGAAGCGCGCGTCCCGCGCCAGGCCCGCGGCCACGACCACCAGGAGCCCGAGGTCGGGCACGATGCCGCGCCAGGCAAGGTGCGGCAGCAGGCTCACCTGGACGACCAGGGCGAGTGCCACGCCGGCGCCTATCCCCACGGCACGAAGGATCCTCATCGCAGGCTCCCGTCGGCCTCGATGACGGAGCGGTCGCTCGACGTGCCGGAGGGCACCACCACACCCACGACGTCGAGCGAGGTGAAGTCGACGTAGGGCACGACCACCGCCCGACGCGAGCTGTCGCGCAGGCTCGCGAAGACCTGGGTGACCCGACCGACCGGAACGCCGGAGACATAGGGCGCTCCCCCATGGCTTCCCCAGGTGACCACGACATCGCCCCTCGCGGGGGTGATCGCGCCGTCGACCAGCTCGAGGTCGAGCCGTCCGTCCTCGCCGACGACGCCCCGGCCGCTGAGGAAGCCGACCTCCATGCTCGAGCCCACCCGCGCCCCGACGACCGAGCGGCTGTCGAGCACCAGCAGGACGGTGGCGGTGGTGCGGCTGACCCTCACGACCCGCCCGACCAGCCCGTCGGCGTTGAGGACCGTCTGGTCGGCGCGGACACCGGCCTCGCTCCCGGCGTCGATGGTCACCGTGCGGGTGAAGGACTGGGCCGCGCCGAGGGCCACCACCCGGGCCGGGACGACCGCGCGCCCCTGGGTGCGCGCCGCGGCCGTCAGGCCGTCGTACTCCGCGAGGCGGTTGCGATCGAGACCGGACGTCTCGACCTGCTGACGCAGGTCGGCGTTCTCGGCCTCGAGCCGGGCCACGTCGTGGCGGAGCTCCCCCCGGCTGCGGAACCACTCGGGCACCGCCGCGAGCGGACGGGCGGCGGCCGCCGCGGCGGCCTCGGCCGGCCCCAGGACGCCGCCGACGGCGCTGCGCAGCGGGTCGACGGGCGATCCGCCGTGTCCCCGGTCGAGCGTCATCACCGTGACACTGGTCAGCAGCAGTGCCACGAGGAGAGCCCTGGTGGGCCGGCGCTCGGCCGGCGGACGACCTGGGGTCATGCCGATCTCCGGCGGTCGGCGACCAGGACCTGCTGGAGGGCGTCGTACTGCTCGACACAGCGGCCGGCTCCGAGCGCCACCGATGTGAGCGGGTGGTCGGCGACGTGCACCGGCATGCCGGTCTCGTCGCGGATCCGCTCGTCCAGGCCGCGCAGCAGGGCGCCGCCGCCGGTGAGCACGATGCCGCGGTCCATGATGTCGCCGGCCAGCTCGGGCGGGGTCTGGTCGAGGGTCGTGCGGACGGCGTCGACGATGGCCGTGAGCGGCTCCTCGAGCGCCTGGCGCACCTCGGCGCTCGTCACGACGAGGGTTCTCGGCAGGCCGGAGACCAGGTCACGGCCGCGCACCTCGGCCTCGGGCTCGTCGTCGTGCGGCCAGGCCGAGCCCAGCGCGAGCTTGAGGTCCTCGGCCGTCCGCTCGCCCAGCATGAGGGCGTGCTCTTTCTTCAGCCACGCGACGAGCGCGGCGTCCAGGTCGTCACCCGCCGTGCGGATCGAGAGCGAGGCCACGACACCCCCGAGCGAGATCACGGCCACCTCGGTGGTGCCGCCGCCGACGTCGACGACCATGTTGCCGGTCGCCTCGTGGACCGGGAGGCCGGCGCCGATCGCGGCGGCCATCGGCTCCTCGATCATCGCCACATGGCGGGCGCCCGACAGATAGGCCACCTCCTTCACGGCGCGCTGCTCGACCGCAGTGATGCCGCTGGGGACGCAGATGACCATCCGCGGCTTGGCGAGATAGCGGCGGCGGTGGACCTGTGAGATGAAGTGCCGCAACATCTGCTCGGTCGCCTCGAAGTCCGCGATCACCCCGTCGCGGAGCGGGCGGACGACGGCGATCGGCAGCGGCGTGCGTCCCGCCATCTGCTTGGCCTCATGGCCGACAGCCAGGACCTCGCCGGTGGTCTCGTTGAGGGCGACCACGGACGGCTCGTCGAGCACGACGCCACGCCCACGGACATAGACCACGGTGTTGGCCGTGCCCAGGTCGATGGCCATGTCGCGGCCGATGAGGGTGTTCGCCATCAGAGCCTCGCTGGTGGTTCGGGGAAGAAGGGCCGGCGGAGGCTGCCACCGACCCACCCTCAGCGTAAGGACGGCCCGGGGCGGATCCGGGGAGGACACGCGCGCCGGGTGGGCGGGGCGCTGACCCCACCCACCCGGCGTTCATGCCGCTCGCACCCGGGCGTGGCGTCCCCCGGGTGCGAGCAGTCTCAGGCGCCCCTGGGGCTCACCCCCGACCCAGCGGGAGCCGCCAGGCGCGACCGTCCATCGGCGAGGTGACGGGGATCCCCATCCGCGCCATCACGGTCGGCATGATGTCGATCGAGCGCACCGGCACCTTGATGTCGCGCGAGGAGAGACCGCCGTAGGCGAACACGATCGGGATCTGCTGCGTCCGGCGCTGGATCCCACCGTGGTCACCGGCCACGGAGTAGGTCGTGTCGTCGACCAGTGTCCCGATGATGTCCGGGCCCGTCGGCGCGGCCGCCGTGTCGACGAGCTCGTGGGCATGCTTGGCGAACCAGGCCCGTTCGCCGTCCTTGGCCATCAGGCCCCAGTTGATCGGCGAGCGACGCACGTAGTGGTCGCCGTCGCGCACCCAGACCGCCGAGACGCCGGGCATCTGTCTCACGATGCCGACGGCCTCGGCCATCTTGGCCGGCGAGGTGTCGTTGAGCCAGAACGCGAGCTGGGAGTCGGTGTAGCTCTGGGCCAGGTTGCCGGTGTCGACCAGCGGCTGGAGCGCGGGCTGGGGGCTGGCGTAGGTGCCGTTCGCACCGACGCCGAAGTACCAGTTGTTGAACCCGCGGTTGGCCGTGCCGTCGTCGACGCCATAGAAGTGCGTGCCCGGCACGGAGCCGTGGTCGGACGTCAGCACGACCATGGTGTTGTCGAGCTGCCCCGTGTCGCGCAGGTGGTCGACGATCTTGCCGACCTGGGCATCGGCGACCGCCGCCGCGTTGGCCAGGTGGGTCATCGGGTCCGGGCCGCCCGGGTCGTTGACGCTCCCCCACATGTGGGCGGCCTTGTCGACGCCGGGCAGGGTCACGAAGATGCCGCTCCAGTCGGACTCGTTGTCCATGGTGGCGATCGCGGCGTCGGCCGCCCAGACGTCACCGCCGTAGTGCGCGGGGTCCTTGCCGATGGTGTAGCGGTCGCCGTCGAGCGGGTAGAGCCGGGCGGGCGAGAGCGAGGTGTCATAGGTCTTGGAGCTGGCCGAGTCGACGTACCAGCGGCCACACACCGGGGAGGCGATGTAGTCGGGGACGTTGACGCCCGTGGGGCCGCGCCAGTTGTTCACCAGGTCGCCGTCGCAGTCATAGCTGCGACCGGAGAACGTGATGATCTCATCGGAGCCCGGGCCACCGAAGGCATAGCCCGCATAGGTCTTGGGGCTGATCGTGACGACCTTGGAGCCCGGTCGGAACGTGTGGAGGTAGTCGGCCAGCTTGGGGTAGCCCTCGGCCTGCTGCACGGCGAACATCTGGTCCTTGGTCCAGTCGCTGGTGAACCAGTACGGCGACCCGTTGGGCGACTGCGAGGCGAGCACGCCGTCGACGTCACGGAACCCCTCCGAGGACCAGCCCATGTGCTTGGGCAGCAGGCCGGCCGTGATCACGTTGTGGGTCACGACCGTGACCGACCCGACGTGGCCGAGGTAGGCCTTGGGCGCATCGACCCCGTCGGCCATCAGCTGCTGCACGTTGGCCATGCCGTACTTGTCGACGATCTCCCGGGAGAGCGCGTCCACCACGATGATGACGACGCGGTCGGGCCGGGCGGGCGCCGAGCGGACCTGGTCGGTGGTGGAGACAGTGGCAGCAGACGGGCTCAAACCGCTCGCAAGAGCAGCGAGACCCGCCATCCCGAGGGCAACGAGCGCACGAGCGCCCCACAGATGTGATCTACGTCTCATAGGGGGACCTTAGTGGCAATCCTTTCCGAGGCGCCATCGTGGAAACTCCGCCCTCCCCTGGGCGACGGAACGGTGCCATGCTGACGCCCATGACGCTGGAGGTGATCTCCCGGCCGGCCGCGGAGCGACGGCACTCGCACCCACTCCTGTTCGTCCACGGCGCCTGGCACGGGGCGTGGTGCTGGGACGAGCACTTCCTGTCCCACTTCGCCTCGCTCGGCTGGGACGCCCACGCCCTCAGCCTGCGTGGTCACGCCGGCAGCACCGGCCGGGAGAGCCTGCACAGGCACCGGATCAAGGACTACGTCGCCGATGTCGGCGCGGTGGTCGCCGACCTCGGGACCGACACCGTCGTCATCGGGCACTCGATGGGTGGCCTGGTCGTCTCGAAGTACCTCGAGCTCTACCCGGCGCCCGCGGGCGCCCTGCTCGCGGCGGTGCCGCCGCGCGGAGTGCTTCCGCTGACGCTGCGGGTGGCCCGCCGACACCCCGCCCTGTTCGCCCGGGCCAACGCGACGATGAGCCTCTATCCGCTGGTCGGCACCACCGAGCTGGTCCGCGAGATGTTCTTCTCCGCCGACCTGCCCGACGACCTGGTCCGCGGCTACCAGGCTCGGCTCGACGACGAGTCCTACCTCGGCTACCTCGACATGCTGGCGTTCGCGCTCCCCCGGCCGAGCAGGGTGCAGACTCCCCTACTCGTGGTCGGCGGGGAGGACGACGCCATGTTCACCGTCGCGCAGGTCCGCGCCACCGGAGCGGCGTACGACGCCCGGACCGTCATCCTGCCCGGTGTCGCCCACGACGTCATGCTCGACACCCGGTGGCGGTCGGTCGCCGACACGCTCGCCGACTGGCTCGAGGAGACCCTCGGCTGAGGTTCGAGCCGCCTGCCGGCGGGAGGTCGTACGGCGGGGCCAGTGCGTGGCCACGACGAGGTGAAGAGCGATCCCGACCAGGGTGAGCAGCGCATAGACCGCCGCAGACCCGCCGGCGACGAGGGCCAGCACCGTCACCAGACTCGACAGCAGGACACCCCCCACGAAGATCGGCAGGGAGTGGCGTCCGACGGCCGCCACGGCCATGGCCCAGCGGGCGCCCAGCCACCCGGCGTCGCGCGGCACCCAGCGCAGCACGAGCCAGACCATCGCGGCCAGACCGAGGGGCCGCAGCAGCTCACTCACGACGTCCCCCTGCAGGCTGAGCCCGATCGCCTCGAGCGGTGAGGCAACCCCCGACCACCGGGGCACGGCCTGCCAGGGGGCGTCGTCGACGGCCATCAGGACCAGCCAGGACAGCGCAGCCGCGGTCGCGACCCGCCCCACCCAGGACGGCGTGGCCGGGGCGGCTGCCCGGCGCCGGTCACCCGTCGCCGCCAAGGTGACACCCGCGGCATAGACGAGCACCCAGCGCAGCGGCTCGACCTCGGAGTGGCTCTGGGGGATGCGCCAGCCGGCCAGCACCGAGCCGAGGAACAGGACCGCGCCCACCGCCACTGGCAGGAGCAGAACGCGTCGGAGCGTCCACACGATCAGGGGCAGCGTGGCGAGGAGCAGGACATACAGCGCGAGGATCCCGGAGTTGTGCGGGCGGGCGGTCATGAGCAACGTCTCGAGCAGGCTGTCCGCCGGATCGGTCAGATAGGGCTTCGCGTGGAACCTGGTCACCGCGTGGACGTCAGGGACGAGGCGGTCGACGACCAGCACGAACGCGAGCATCGCGGCGATCAGCCCCAGCTGGGCGAGATAGATGACCGCCATCCGGTGGCCGATCCGCCGCAGGCCGTCGCCCCCGCGCCGCAGCCGGGAGCCGTAGGCGAGGTAGCCCGAGACCCCGGCGAGCACGACGAAGACATCGAGGGCGGTGACCGCCCCGAACTCCCGGATGGTCAGCGCCGACCAGGGGTTGCCCTCGATGTGGTCGACGAAGATCGTGAGCAGGGCGAGGCCACGGAACAGGTCGATCCGGGCATCCCGGCCGAGACGAGGCGCCTCGGTCGGGGGCTGCTCCATCGGTCCTCGGTGCGGATCAGGCCGTGCGATAGTCGCGGAAGCCGCGCTGGGTCTTGCGGCCGAGGTAGCCCGCGGTCACCAGGTGCTCCAGCAGGGGGGCCGGGGCGAACCCGGGCTCGCGGAACTCGAGGTAGAGCTCCCGCTGGATCGCGAGGGACACGTCGTTGCCGACCACGTCGAGCAGCTCGAAGGGTCCCATCGGCAGCGCACAGCCGAGCTTCATCGCCGTGTCGATCTCGTCGGCTGTGGCGTAGTGGGCCTCGAGCATCTTGACCGAGTCGTTGAGGTAGGGGAACAGCAGGGCGTTGACGATGAACCCGGCGCGGTCGCCGCACGAGACCGCGTGCTTGCCGACCTTGCCGCACAGCGCCCGAACCGTCTCGCCCACCTCGTCCTTGGTCGCGACCGTCGACACGACCTCGACCAGGCGCATGATCGGCGCCGGGTTGAAGAAGTGCATCCCGATGACGTCCTGGGGGCGGCTGGTCACCTTGGCAAGGGCGATGATCGGCAGCGACGACGTCGTGGTCGCCAGGATCGCGCCCGGCTTGCAGATCTCGTCCAGGTTCTCAAAGAGCGTGCTCTTGACCTTCATGTCCTCGGCGATGGCCTCGACGACGATGTCGACGTCCTTGAGGTCGTCGAGCGAGGCCGAGCCGGTCAGCCGGGCGAGGACGACGTCCTTCTCGGAGGCCTCCATCTTGCCCCGCTGGATGGCCTTGTCGAGGGAACGCTCGATGGTGGCCCGCACACCGTCGACCTTGTCCTGGGACCGGCCGACGTAGACGACGTCATAGCCGGCCTTGGCGAAGACCTCGACGATCCCGGAGGCCATGGTGCCGGTCCCGACGACACCGACGAGCCTGATGTCGTGGCGCAGCTGGGGGGCGTCGTCGGCCGACGGGGTGAGCTGGTCGGCGACCACCAGGGAGCTGTCGGGGCCCTCGTAGGTGTAGAAGCCGCGGCCGGACTTCCGGCCGAGCAGGCCTGCGGTCACCATCTGCTTGAGGATGGGGGCGGGTGCGTGCAGCCGGTCGCGACCCTGGCGGTACATGGTGTCGAGGATCTCGTAGGCGGTGTCGAGGCCGATGAGGTCGAGCAGGGCCAGCGGCCCCATCGGGTAGCCACAGCCGAACCGCATGGCGGCATCGATGTCCTCACGCGTGGCGTACTTGGCCTCGAACATCGAGACCGCGTGGTTGAGGTAGCCGAACAGCAGGGTGTTGGCGATGAAGCCGGCCTTGTCGCCGCAGACCACGGGGCTCTTGCCGAGGGCGCCGATCAGACCCTCGATGTCGGCGAGGACGTCGGGCTCGGTCACGACCGTGCGGATGACCTCGACGAGGTTCTGCACCGGCGCCGGGTTGAAGAAGTGGACGCCGATGACCCGGCCCGGGCGGGAGTTGGCGGTGGAGATCTCGGTGACCGAGAGGGATGAGGTGTTGGTCGCCAGGATCGCGTCGGGCTTCACCACGTCGTCGAGGCGCCGGAAGATCTCCTTCTTGAGCTCGATGGACTCCACGACCGCCTCGACCACGAAGTCGGACTCGGCCAGTGCCGCGAGGTCGGTGGTCAGCGTGATCCGGCCCAGCAGCTCGGCCTGGCCCTCCTCGGTCAGCTTGCCGCGCTTGACCGCGCGCGCCGTGGAGTTCTCCAGGTGCTGACGACCGCGTTCGACGGCATCGTCGCTGATCTCGACGCCGGTCACGGTGTAGCCGTTGCGTGCGAAGACTTCGGCGATGCCGGCACCCATCGTGCCGAGGCCGATGACGCCGATGGACGAGAAGGTGCGGCCCGAGGGCATAGCGGAAGACTCCGAGGCGGTGGTCATGGCGGGCATCATTCCATGCCCACCGGGGCGGGTGTAGTGAGGTATTTCACGGTCGCCGGCAGGGTTCTCGGGCAGTGCCCGGTATGGTGCCTCCCCGTGAGGATCGTGGTGGCACGCTGTCAGGTCGACTACGCGGGGCGGCTCACCGCTCACCTGCCGATGGCGACCCGGGTGCTCATGCTCAAGGCCGACGGGTCGGTGCTCGTGCACTCCGACGGCGGCTCCTACAAGCCGCTCAACTGGATGTCACCGCCGTGCACCGTGCGCGAGGGCACCACCGAGGACGGCCAGGTCGAGTGGACGGTCACGTCGCGGAGCACGTCGAAGGGGCCCGACGACACCCTGCGCATCCTCATCGAGGAGATCCACCACGACACCAACCACGACCTCGGCATCGACCCCGGGCTGCAGAAGGACGGCGTCGAGAAGCACCTCCAGGAGCTGCTCGCCGAGCACCCGGCGACGTTGGCGGACGGCCTGACGCTCGTACGCCGTGAGTACCCGACCGCGATCGGCCCCGTCGACCTGATGTGCCGCGACGCCGACGGTCGCTCGGTGGCCGTCGAGATCAAGCGGCGCGGCGAGATCGACGGCGTCGAACAGCTGACCCGCTACCTCGAGCTGCTCAACCGCGACCCGCTGCTTGCCCCGGTCCGGGGGATCTTCGCCGCCCAGGAGATCAAGCCGCAGGCCCGGGTGCTGGCCACCGACCGCGGGATCGCGTGCGCACTGGTCGACTACGACGCGCTGCGCGGCATGGACGACTCCGAGCACCGGCTCTTCTGAGCAGGCGGGCATGCGCATCTTCCACATCGCCACCGCAACGGACTGGGCATCCGCCAAACGGTCCGGCAGCTATCAGACCTCGACGCTCGGCCGGACCCTTGCCGAGGAGGGCTTCATCCATGCCTCACGCCGGGAGCAGGTGGCCGGCACCTTCCAGGCGTTCTATGCCGAGGTCCGCGAGCCGCTCGTGCTGCTGGCCATCGAGACCGACCGGCTCGACGTCCCGTGGCGGGAGGACGAGGTCGACGGCGCCAGCTATCCCCACATCTACGGCCCGCTCAACCGGTCGGCGGTGGTCGACGTCCAGCCCCTCAACAGCGACGGGGGAACCGAG
>Ga0209023_10007766_pt1 | contig 10909 bp, 10 predicted proteins | sample LakOneMetagenome_FD_187468 | JGI IMG/M metagenome (GOLD analysis project Ga0209023, IMG submission 187468) | Freshwater and sediment microbial communities from Lake Erie, Canada (SPAdes) (version 2) | ecosystem: Environmental > Aquatic > Freshwater > Lentic | place: Lake Erie, Canada...
ATCACCCTGCTGTTTGCCTTCTTCGTCGTCATGTACGCGATCTCGATCGTCAACGAGGGCAAGTACGCGGTGCTGTCCGAAGCGCTGGGCGACGCCTTCGGAGGGCGCGGCGTCGCGCCCCAGGTGAACACCAACGTCGAGCCGGTGCTGCCGCTGTCCCACATCGTCAACCGCAAGCGCCTGGAAGCGGCGCGGCGCGAGCGCGAGCGCATGGAGACTCTGGCGAAGGATTTGACGGCGACCCTGATGCCGCTCGTGAAATCGGGCCAGGTGCGGGTGACGCAGAACGCGCGCGAAATCGGCATCGAACTGAACGCCAGCGTGCTGTTCGACCAAGGCGAAGCCGTGCTGCAGCTGGAAGCGCGCGAGGTGCTGGGCGAGGTGGCGGGACTGCTCAAGAACGATCCGCACCGGATCGAGGTCGAAGGCCATACCGACGACCTGCCGATCACGAATGCCCGGTTCGCGTCGAACTGGGAACTGTCGGCGGTGCGCGCGGCCAGCGTGGTGCGCCTGTTCATCGAGCAGGGCGTGCGGGACGTGCGCCTGTCGGCGATCGGCCATGGCGCTACCCGTCCGGTGGCGCCGAACGACACCCCCCAGAACCAGGCGCGCAACCGGCGCGTGGCGGTGATGATCCTGGCGGAGACGCCGACGCCGCTTCTGATACAGTAAAACTGCTGTGAAATAAAATGTCGTTTTGCCTGTCTGGATGAAATATTCTTTCATGGGAGCGCACATGCATGTCCAACCACGTTTCTTGCGTTCGGCTCCCTTGCTGGCTTTCGCGCTGGGTGGCCTCGTGAGCGCCGTCGGCGCGGTGGAACGGGTGGAGCCGGTGCGCCACCAGCTCGAGGTCGAGACCGGCGAGGGCAGGGTGCGGATCCGCCTGACCGTCGAGAACCGCGGCGAGACCACGATCTGGATCCCGCGCGAAGTCGCCGCCGGGGACGAGCTGACCGGCCGCCGCTTCGACCTGCGCGACGCCCGAGGCAAGCCGCTCGACTACACCGGCATGATGGTCAAGCGCGGCGCGCTGATGGCTGCCGACTGGCAGGAAGTGAAGCCGCACACCATGCACATGAATACCATCGACATCACGCCGGCCTACGCCTTCAGGAAGGGCAAGCAGGGCTACGAGATCCGCTACGACGGGCCCTACCTGAGCGACGTGAGCCGGCTCGACGCCATCCGGCAGAGTCCGGCGGCGGCGATAAAATTCAGCTATACGGGTCGCTGAGCCAGCCGCCGTGCCTGCCCTCCAGGATAGGTAAAAACGCAAGCATTCGCGCCGTATTGTTGTAGGCCAAGGTGGGCGCCATGCCGGCCGGCATCCCTCCTATCGCTGATCAATTGCCTTACTCCTTGCGCTTGTGAGCGCCGGGCGAACTTGTACTGTCGAGTTACACAGTTCGCTTCTGCCGGTTTCATCCGGAAGCCGGCGTGTCCACCGGAGTGCTACCATGAGCTTGCACATCAGGAAGCTGTTCCGCGCCGTGCTCGTCCCCGTACTGGCAGCGCCGGTACTGACGACGGCCGCAGCGCCCGCCTCGTAGCCCGCCAGTTTCTCCGCCCCGCCGCCGATGCCGGTGCAGTACCTGACCCAGGTAGGCACGCGCGAACTCCCGCCGCTCTACGGCGCGCCCGCCGGGCCCGCTCCGGCGGCGCGGCTGGCCTACTGGAACGAGATCGCGCAGCGCGTGTAGGCCTACGACCATACGCCGCCGACGACGGACGGCGTACCCGCGCCCCTGCCCGAACAGCTGGGACGGCACCGCATCAGCCGCGTGTTCGCCATCGTCCACCTCGCCATCCACGACGCGCTCGCCGCCATCTGCGGGCGCTACAAGCCCTATGCCGGTCCCCTGTCCGCCTACGCCGACAGCTCGCGCGACGCCGCCATCGCCCAGGCCGCGCACGACACCCTGGTGGCCTTGTATCCGCGCCAGGCGGCCCGGATCGACGCCTGGCTGCGCGAGGACCTAGGTTCTAGAAATCTCCCTCAGGCAGATGCTTCTCGCGAGTGAACGGCGACCATCACGTAGATCTTGTCAGCTCGAATTGAACTGATTACTACGCTGCTTGCATCCCAAGGTGTAGGCAATGCACGCGCTGGTATTTCGATTAACAGGAGCGGCAAACACATAACTTGCACTGACTAGACGGTTTCGCGCCAGTGTCTCTTATACACATACACATTGTCCCAATTCGCCAGTTTGTGTCGTAGGTAAGGATCTGCCCAGGTAATGTTCAATTTCCAGAACAATGGATCCGGGGCTTGTTCAGCATGAGCTTGCAAAATAGTGACTTCAGATGCCCAAACGCAATCGTTTTCGCTTAGCTCTTCAGATGGTTTCAGAATCCGTTTTATTGCTGTTTCAGCATTGGCTTTCCACATGGTACTTTTTTTTCCGAATCCATAAGCTAGTCGGAGGTAGTCAGTCCATGTAATGGTTCTTGAGCCAAAAAGACTTGTGTTGTTTTGAAAATCAGCATCTTGGAAACGCAGTCCAAGTCTCTCGCTGACATCAGGGTGAATCGGTAATTTGACACCGTCCTGCGGTTCCGAAGCCGAATACATATAGGACGGATCAAGCGGCAGGTTCAGGTGTTCATTCAGGCGCCTGATTGTCTCGACGTAGAGCGTCTGGGTCGGGTGTCCTGGAATAAGGAACAGGCGTTTGTTGCGGAACTCGATCTTAACGAAATCAGAAATAGTGAAACTGCATTCGCCCAGCTTTTCGGTTTCCTGCAGTTTGTGCGTCGAGAACTCTAGATTCTCAAACAAGTGATAATCTTCCTTGAATGGTCTGTTAAAGTTTTGAACGTAGGCCTCGAAATCATCGCTTGTGCTGGCCAGCGCTACCGATGCTGGATAATGCCAAAAGGGCATGTCGACGAAGTTTCCCTCTTCGACATAAGGAAAATAGCCGCGCCAATGCAAGTGTGGATAACAAACATATTTGACATTGTTTTTGATGCATACATCGATCACGCGTGCTGTTTCATATCCCGCGTGGTTCAATATTGGACTGAAAACGACGATATCCCACTCGCTTATACGGTCATAAGGAAACGGGATCCCTTGGCTGATGATTTCATAATTCGTAATCCTGTCAAATGAGTACGAAAAATCAGTGCAAAATGTTTCGTACACGCGAGCGAAGATGGTCGCATGACATGCGCCGTAAAACAGAACACGTTTTGGTTCGGGAGACTGTAGGGTCCGACCACGCATTACGGCGGCATCAATAAATACTGACAATTTATATTCCTTATTTCAGGATGGCCGGATGGCCAACACAGAGCGGTTGGCTGGCCTTCCGGGCTTTTTACCATTATGAGCGGCTGTAAACGTCCTCGAAACGAACGATATCATCTTCGCCCAAGTAACTCCCCGACTGCACTTCGATCAAGTGCAGCGGTAGCTTCCCTAGATTCTCCAGTCGGTGATTCATCCCGATCGGGATATAGGTCGATTCGTTTTCCGTCAGCATGCTGACCTTTTCGCCACAGGTCACCTTAGCGGTTCCCGAGACGACGATCCAATGTTCTGCACGATGATGGTGCATCTGGAGCGAAAGCTTTCCTCCCGGGTTGACGGTGATGCGTTTTACTTGGAAACGCTCGCCGATATCGATGCCTTCATAGCATCCCCATGGGCGGTACACCCGGGTGTGATGCAGATGTTCGGTTCGTTGTTGAACCTTCAAGTGTTCCACCACCTGCTTTACGCGCTGTACCTGGTCTTTATGGGCGACAAGGACAGCATCTTTAGTTTCGACGACAACCACGTTGTCGAGACCGATCACTGCGACGCATCGGCTCTCGGCGCGAACCAAGGAGTTGCGTACGTTGTCAAGGTAGACGTCCCCCCGGCACGCATTGCTATTTTCGCCCTGCTTGTGCTCCTCCCACAAGGCGGACCAGGAGCCCACATCGTTCCAGCCCATCGATACCGGCACGACGATGGCGTGTCTGGTGTGCTCCATAAGAGCGTAGTCAATCGAATCGGATGGACTTGCGCCAAACGCAGCCTCATCTAGACGGCAAAAATCGAGGTCGCGGTAACCCTTATTGACGGCTGCAGCGCTTGCCGTGACGATCTCCGGGCGGAACGTTTCTAATTCATGCAGGTAGCTGTCAGCGCGGAACAGGAACATGCCGCTGTTCCAGTAGTAGCCACCGGTAGCGAGGAAATCCTCGGCCGTGGTGCGATCGGGTTTTTCCACGAAGCGCTCAACTTGGAAGCAGTGGTCGCTGCCTGGAAGCGGTTCGCCACCTTTGATATAGCCGTAGCCAGTCTCCGCTGCGGTCGGCACGATACCGAAGGTAGCGAGCGCGCCCTTGTCAACCAACTTTCCTGCACGTGTCACGGCTTGATGGAAGGCATCGACATCAGTGACGACATGGTCAGCGGGTAGGACTAGCATGACCGCGTCGGGATCGATCGACTTCAGAAAATTTGCCGCTGCGGCCACTGCCGGCGCCGTATTGCGCCCAACGGGTTCCAGCAAGATACCCAAAGGGTTGATGTTCACTTCACGCAGCTGCTCTGCGACTAGGAAACGATGCTCGTTGCCGCAGATAATCAGGGGCGCCATGATGTCCAGGCGGCCGTTCAGGCGCAGCGCAGTCTCCTGCAGCATTGTTCGTTCCGAGACCACCGGCAGCAACTGCTTGGGCAGCGTTGCACGGGAGAGCGGCCATAGACGCGTACCGGCACCGCCGGACAGGATGACGGGATAAATTTTCATGTATGACTTTCTTGATTTGGAATGCAGTGCAAAAGACAATTTGGTTAAGTGTTCTTATCGATGCGCTTTTCACAAGGGTGAGAAATTTAGAGTGTTCTGGACCTCATCCATAGCCTTGAGCACATCGATGCGATTTTGCGTCGCTACCACGGAAATAGTGTCGCGGATGTTGCCGGACTCAGCCAACTTGACCGTTTCAAGGAAGTGGTCCTTGTCAAAATGGGCAAGGCTGCAGTCCAGTGCCGCGAGGTCGGAGTCATGCAGCAGGTCCCGGTTCTTGCGTGTATCACCAATATTAATGAAAGGCGTTCCGGCACTCATCGAGAAGACGATGCCGTGATATTTCATTGTCACGACGAGGGATGCTTGCGATCTAATTGCCTGGTAAATGTAGCAGGGGCCGAGATAGCGGTCGATGACCGCAACGCTCTCGCGCTTCTTCATCTTGGACACCACATCCGCCGCAAAAATATTATCCCGGCTGTCGTGCCACATGCTCATCGGTATGCAGATCACGTTATAAAACTGCGAAAGATAATCCAGTGCATCCGCGAGTCGGTATTTAAATGATTCGACAGCGAAAAACCGGTCGAGCTCTGAAGCGCGGTACTGATCGGAAAGAAGCAGGACGAGGTTCTTTCGCTCTAAATCGAAACCGGCGGGGGGGACTTCACAGTGCGCAACTATCTCGTCGGTTGACAAGGAACGGTCTTCCATGTCGTGGCCGAATATCAGGTCAGGCACGTACTGGGCCTGCGGCAGCAGGTGCTTGGCTACGCTAGCATCTCGTCTGCTGCGAAACTGCGCCGTTGTAATGCGGTCGGCGAAGGGCAACAACTTGCGAACGTCATCGTCGCCGTAGGGCAGGGAACAGCTATACAGGCTCAAAGACTCGAATGCGCCGGGAAGGCGCTCAAGAAAATAATCATTAATGACCGCGCCGCCCCCTAGAATCGCCGACTTGACTCTCTGGCCTCGAAGGTCGCTTGCCAGTGCAGAACGTGGTGCGCCCAGCCGCTTCATCCAAAAATCATGGAAAGCATCATCGCCAGCGTTCTGATATCCGAAATACCCTAAGATGGCAGTCGTATTTCCGGTTCCAGTCATGCTCAGCTACTCTTCATCATTGAAATCAAGCGCTGGGAAGACGCCCGGACTAGGCGGCCTTCCTGCCGGCCATGCATTTCGTAATGCTTGACCAGCGTCTCATGGTCGGCCTGGGTTCTCACATGGAGATCCGCATACGACTGCTGGTACTGTTTGCTATCAAAGAATTGCCGCCACTCGCCCAGCAATAGCTGGATGAAGTCTTGTTCCGCCAGGGTGCCAACGAGGCGCACCACATCGGCGAATTTCATCGGCACGGCTTTGGTGACGACATTGTGGAACTTCGCAGCCTCACCATCTGGGATATCCCTTCCCACATCGCTCCAGATCGACATCAGGAGCGCAAACCGATCGACGTTGTTTTGCGTCGAGAAACGCTGCACAGCCGTGGTCCATTGTTTGATCCGTGGGATGTCGGCCTTGGCGAAAATGGCGGCCAGCGTCTGGTAGTGCTTTTCTTTCAGACAGGCGAGTACATAGCAATCCTCGAAGCTGAGGTCGGTCGGGAGCAGCCAGTATTTGCAGTCTTCGCCCTTGGCCGCATGATCGAAGAAGGCTAGCAATGTACGGGCAAATGAATACCGTTTGTATGCGCTGAACGGATTCTGCTGCGCCTCTTTCACTAGGTAATCGATGAGTTCGGATTCAAAATGGTGCTGGAAGAGGATCTTTGCAAATTCCGCAAGCGCATCGGAAGGCCAGGAAAACAGGGGCTCGGGTCCGCGGGTTTCCGCATCATAGAGCAGGATTTCATGCACGTCGAACTGGGAGACAGAACGCGCCTTCGTCTTGATCGACTCGCTGAATGCGATGATGTCCTTGATGTAGTCGCGGGACATGTAGCTTTGGGCATATGCCCTCGCTTCATCGCCTAGCTTGATGCGCAGCGCCTGGGAGGAGGCAAGATCGTAGATGGCGCGCTGCAGGGCTGCCTGGTCGTCAATATCGCTAATCTTGATGACGCCCCTGTCGACTTCCGCGAAGATGCCGCTGTCCAAGACGATCACCGGCTTATTACAGGCCATCTGTTCAATCAGCGATCCGGAGCCGCCCTCGGTATTCGGGTAGCGCATGTTCACGAAGAAGTCCGAAGCATCCTTGATTTCCTGGAGACGCTCATGGCTAACGTTGAATTCCAAGCGGATTAGGGAGCCGAGCGGGTGCTCCGCCACCATTCGCCGGAGGTGCTCGACGTAATCGCTGTCGGATGGCTTGCCGGCGATGATCACGGACTGGATTACGTCGGCGATCTGCGGCGCCGCGAAAATGGCTTCGATGAGCCGGTGGATCTGTTTGCCGCGCTGGACGTGGCCGATCAGGCCGATCGTCACGCGTCTGCGCCGGGCCGTATCGTCGCGCCAGCGCGCACAGGTCTCGGGCGTCGGCGATTCCTTCTCGTCACCGGGCAGGCGTAATTGCAGAATCGGGCCGTCGTATACCGCCTCGACAGCGCGGCGTCCCATTTCCGAATGGACGACGAGCCCTTTATGCATTGGGTTGGCGACGATCGCCTCGATCATGGGGAATTTGCTAGTCAGGTCGGTGTCCCAGAGACCGATGCGCGAATCGCGAGCGCGCAGAATTTGCGACGCGTAGACGCTGGACAGGCCCACCGCACCGTAGTGCCGCCCCATGAGGTAGGCATAGATGTTCGGCGCGTTGTTGTCCGAGAAAATTCGGCCGGCGAGGTAATGTTGGTAAACATAGTCGTGCAGGATCGCCACGCCCGGAACCACGCGTGAGAGCTCGAAAATCTCTTGGTGGTTTTCCTTGTTGTTCCCGAGGTTGTAGAACACATGGTCGTAGTGTTCCGTGAACAAGGCGACGGAATCGGGCGACCTCAGGATCTCACGGATTCCTAGACATTTGCTGCTCGAGCGATAGCGGCGGCCGTTCTCATTGATAAGTACGTCGATCTGCGCATGCGCGCTCAGGGCCGGGTCGCCGTGATGGCTTTCAATGAGGGAATGGGAAAACTCGCTGATCGACGAGGCGGCAGAGAAGGGGGTGCACCAAGCAATGTTCTTCATTTCGTCAGCAATTCAAAAAAGGCATTTCTGTTGGACTGGTAGTTCGGCAGGTAACGACGCTGGGCGGCCAGGATGGAGTCGAAGAACATGCGGTTGTCCAGCATGTGTGCGATGAAGGCCGTCAGTTCGGCGGGATCGCCGTCCTGGCGCTCGAGGTTGAAATAGCCGATGCAGTCGGTCGGCATCCAGCGGCCATCCTCCCGGTTCATTCCGTCGATCGCCACCTGCACCACGACCGCGCCCGAGGCGGCAGCGTCAACGATGCGAAGTGGGGAGCATTCGGACCTGTCGGCGCCCAGGTAGATCTGCACTAAGGGGCGGACGGGAACGAGGCCGGCCGCGGGCAGGCACATGCCCATCGTATCGGCTGCCGTTGGTCGTTTGCCGGAGGCATTCAGGTATAACACAGGATCGAACTGCTGCAGCCTGTCCAGCATGCCGCCGTACATGCGCAGGTCGACGTCGTTGACGATAATCGCGATTCCCTCCAGCGGCAAGGCAGCGATGACATCGCTCTGAGTCGAGGGCAGACGCGAAAGATAGATGTGCTTGGAGTGGAACTGTTGAATCTCCCTGCGACACGTTTCCGATAGCGCAATTACCCGCCGGGCTTTGCTCAGGCTGTTATGCAGTGCCATATACAATTGTTTTTTTTCCGTCAGAGGCGCGCTGTTGCCCTCGATCACCTCGTATGGCGATTGCGCGAACACGCATACGTTGCCTTTTACATGAGAAAAGCCGACGGCTGACTCGACGTCAGTGCAGACGATGCTTTGTCCGTAAGCCGGCTTGAAGTCCACGGCCCGGCTGGTCGAGATCAGGTCGATGGAGAAGTCGGGACTGGACAGGGCATTCTTCAGCAACTGGGCGGATGCACGCCCTTGCCCCTCATGATGGGCAATTAGCAGATTGGAGCGGGTGTCTTTTTTATACCAGTTCATAGGAAGTCTTCATTCTTTACAGAAAATTTTTTATCTGGTTCAGGCGGGACAAGTAGTGCTGCGCGGTCCGGAACGTCGAGTGATGGAGCATCGAATGACAAGCGGCGGTCCGCATTTCGGCCGCGAGGGTGGCGTCTTCCGCGATGCGGCGCATGCCGGCCGCCGCTGCGCGAATGTCCGGCTCGGCCCAGACGCCATTCAACACGTGCGGATACTCTCCCTCGCGCATTTCCTTCAATGCGTACGGCACCAGGACGCTGTTCCCAGGCTTGGTGAAGGTCCGATTGCCGGAGTAATCGGTCACGACCACCGGTTTTCCAAGTAGCATCGCTTCCGCAATATTGCGGCCAAAACCCTCGGCGCGATGCAGCGACACGAAGCAGTCACAAGCCGTATAGAGGGCCATCAGGTCCGCGCGGGACAGTGTCTGGTCGATTACATGGATGCGCTTATCCTGCTTAGACAGGCACTCCAGCCGTTTCCACGCAGCCGCATCTTCCGATGTTTTCAATGCCTTGACGACCAGGCCGACCTTGGCCTCAGCAGGAAAGGCTTGCTGGAAAGAGGCGATGCATGCCTCCGGATTCTTTCGCGCGGCAGATGATCTCAGGTCGAAGGCAAAGTAGAAAAGGAAGGTATCTTCCGGTAGCCTGAAATCTGCGCGGCTCAGCCGGCTTACAGGCGGCGTTTCGACGGCCATGGTCATGAGGAGGACCGGTACCGGCGCGACCGGGCGGAGGGAATCCCTGATATGCTCGCTTGATGCCCAGACCTCGTCCACGAGGGAGAACAGGTGCTGCCACTGCTCGGGCCAGTGCGATATTTCCCAGGGCCAGTAGCCGATGTTGTAGCGGTCGACGATGCCGCTAAGTCCCAGTTCGGCGACATACCTTGCCTGTTCAAGCGCAGGGAAACAGAACAGGTTAACGTTGTAAGGATGAGTGCGTCCCTCTGGCACTGGGCCGGCAAAGTCGACGGTTTCGGTCGCTACAGTCGTGCAGCGCAGCGCCGCGAGCGCCATGCGAGAATCCTCAGCGATGCCGGACACGGCCGAAACATGGCCGATTACGTTGACGCCGAATCCGAGCGGCGGCGTACGCCTGTCCTGCATGCTTGAGCGGTTACCCATCTCCGCCGCCGCGAACGCCTGGAATTCGCTCGAAGCGCCATACCACGCATTGAATTGTTCGCTTGCCGCCGGCTGGGAAAATGCTTGTCGCAGGTCGTCACGCGCCTGGTACAGGATCTGCTGGTGCATGCTGATGCCCGACGATCCTTTACTGGACAGGAAACGAGTCTGCCATTCTTCCAGATGAGGGGCAATGCCCGCGGCCGCAAACCCATATTGCAGATACCACAGCAACAGGCTGGCCCGTCCGCTTTCAGTGCCGAGGTCGACCCGGAGGTCGGGGCGGCTCAAGGCTGTCAGGACCATCATCCAGGATAGGGCGTGCGCCGGATCCGAATCGGAGTAGTCGCTGCTGCCGAATGCCGGTTTCGCCAAGGCTTCCCATAGGGGCGTGCATTCCCTCAGGAGCGCATACTCTTGGATGCCGGAGCAGACGCACCAGGACAGGAAAGCTACGCGGCTTTCGGCTGTATCGAGTGGGTACAGGAGCTGGAGGTCCTGGTTGCGCAGCTGCCAGACCAGTAGCATCGCGCCAAAGATCGGGACGGGCAGACCAGCAGACAAAGCATGTATCGGCTCGAAATACGCATGTGCCGGGTGGCGGTCCTTGTTGTTGCGAGCAAAGGTTACCACTACCTCATTCAGATGCCGGATGATGTTGCGTTCGCGTATAAGTTTGCTAGTAGTACTCATCGATTTGCTCGGCGTAGTGCTGGCCCGTCGAAGAAACCGTGGTTTCTTTATGTGTTTCGACAAGAAGTCAGTAATAGTTGCTTGATGCGGCCGTCATCAACGTATTGCACTCAGGCGTGGCGTTCGGTCTCTTGGCGGCAAGGCCAGTCCGCCAAATGCATGGCTATTCGGGTCCAGGTTCACGCTCGGGTGATATGCCGGATCCTGCAACAGCGCATGGCCCCATTTGCGGCGCAATTCGGCGACCTCGCG
>Ga0209023_10007767_pt1 | contig 10907 bp, 6 predicted proteins | sample LakOneMetagenome_FD_187468 | JGI IMG/M metagenome (GOLD analysis project Ga0209023, IMG submission 187468) | Freshwater and sediment microbial communities from Lake Erie, Canada (SPAdes) (version 2) | ecosystem: Environmental > Aquatic > Freshwater > Lentic | place: Lake Erie, Canada | collected...
AACTATCCATTAAGCCTTCTGCCTGCCTTATATTTTGTAAGTTAATTACACTCATGGCTTATTCGTTTATGTTTACTCCAAAATAACCGGGAATAATATCTGTAAGTTGTTTTTCCCTGTCTCGCTGAAGCGTAAATGTTTTTGAAATAAATGGTTCAATCTTTTCAAGGTCTTTGCCCGTTCGTATTTCACTATCAGAACTAAGCAATATGGTTTGCTGGGATAGTTCAGGAAAGTAATTCTCCAGAACTGTTGCCCTGCTTGTTTCATCCAATACACCCATTACGGTATCAATCATTACCGGTGGATCATAATCACCAAACTCATGCAATGATTTCAGCAACACCTGAACAACTACCTGCTTTGATGCGGTATTTAATTGATTCAGGTAAATTTCATTTCCGGCCTTATGGAATATTTTGAAAGTAAGGTCTTTCAGATTCTCAGATAATTCCACCCGGTCAATAACATCACGATAAGCAGCAAGATTTATATTGAGGTCCTGCTTCATTTTTAATTCTATCTGTTGCTTTTTAACCTTCAATAAGCGATTGGCAACATCTTCAAAAAAACCTTTCAGCTTTCCTAATGCTTCGTATTTGGGATCGGGCTCCTGGCTCGTTTGAATATCAAACTGGTGAAGCCTTTTATCAATCTTCGTTATTTCGGCTTTTGTATCAGCAATGCCCATTTCATGCTTCTTAATACTGCTCTCATTATCTTCATAGGCTTTTAACAGGGCATAATCTCTGCCTGTTATCTGAGCCCTCATATTTTCTATTTGTGTTTCCAACAAAGGAATTTGATTAAGCGAAACATTAAGCTCTACCTGCTGCTGATTTAATGAAGGAAAGCTGTTACTCGTTTTAACATTCAGTAAATTTTCGAGTGCCTTTACCTCAGAAAACTCTAAAAAATCATACTGGTCTATCTTCGGGGTATTATTGGAAGATGCAATAACGTAATCAACCAACTCTGCTGTGGTTATATCTTTCAGCACAAGACTATTTTCCTTTAAGTACTGTAATATCGTTTTGCTGATGGCCTCAATCTGCTCGGGTGAAATATTGCTATTATGCTGTTGTACCTGTTCGCCTTTTACTTTAAGTATGAGATTGATTTCAGATTTGATTGCCTCAGTCATTTTGGGTACACAAACATTCAATTCTATTTCTTTCACAAATTCATCTAACTCACTATGATAAATTCCTTCCTTTTTGTGAATGGTTTCTATTTGCAGCTTAGTCTGTTCTATTTTATTCTTGATGGTGGATTCCTGATTCAAACCACCTTTCAAATTATCATACAATTCTTTATTGGCAACGGAATATTGCAAAGCATCTTGCAATTGTAGTTGTAAAAGGTTTATTATTTCCTGCTGCTTTTTCTTTTGGTCGAGCAGTTGCAAATATTCCTGCTTTTCGTTTTCTACCTGCAAACGCTGCGCTGTGTATGCCTGGAATAAAGTTTCTGAACTTTTTGCCATTACCATATACTTATTGAAACCCATTACGTTTTCAATATTTTCTTTAATTACCCTGTTAAGCTGGTCTTCTTTCAACAGGTTACCGGCTTCCATTGCATCAAACAAAAAGTACCTGCTCAGTTCCTGAGGCAGATTAGCTTTGATTATTTTATTCACCTGTGCTTCCTGCTCTGCCCGCTGTGCCGGTGGGGTTGCTGTACCATAGGAAAAGATTGTACCATTCATATTCAGCTTTACAGCTTCCACAGGCAAGCCTGATGGATTAAGCAAGTAGGTTCTTGTAAGTACGTATTGTTGCTCTTCATTCAGCACCTTGCCGGAGAAGTGTAATTCCAGCATTATTTTTTCATCTTCATGGCCCAGGGAACCTGCATTCAGCAATTCTTTGAACTGCCTTGCATTGTGAATGTGCAAACCATACAAAGCTCCATAGATGGCTTCAAACAAAGTTGTTTTACCACCGCCATTGGCTCCACCAATTAATATGATTGGCTTATCCTGTTCAACTGATATATCCAAATCAAGATTGAGGTAGGTTTTAAAATTCTTGGCCTTTATTCGTTTAATCAGCATAGCAGGTTATTTTATTTTAAGCAGCGCCTTTTCAATAATTTTTTCAATTCCTTTATCATCCATTTCCTGATTACGGATTTTCCTTTCGTGAAACTCTTTCAGCAAATCATCTTTTACCCAATCAAAATCAAGTTTATGCTCTGTACATAAAACTTCAATCAAATCCATATCTTCTTTACGGATACCGAAATGAACAAATGTGGTGTCTAATCCTTTTTTGGCCATGATGCTTAGTTTGTATTAAAATTAGCCGGATTAAAGAAATCCCAGCCGGTTAAATCATTTGTATCGTTAATTCTGTTGACGCAATATCTGAAAGAAACAATACCACTTGTTTCATCTGGAATTAGAATACCACCAACTAAAGTTCTATTAGTATTTGTTTCATTTTGTTTTTCCAAATAATCAATTAAACCCCGTTGTTTATTTGGAGCTTCAAGGTCTGACCTTCTGGTTTTTGTATCAAACAATCCAATTTTACCTGATTTGAACTTGATAACAAAATCCACATAAAATAAACGGAGCTCATTTTGAAGATTTGTGTAAGGAACTGCGAAATGCTCTTTGCCCTGATCGCCATTTTTGTACCACCAATCAATTTCATTTTCATGCTGTACCAGGTAATTCTTAAAAGCAATTTCAGGTGAAGATGCTCTTTGATATTCTAAAAACGGCTCTAAAGCATGGCTTACTATATCTTCCCTGTTGTACAAATCATTGTAATATCTTACTTCGGGAACTTCCCAATCAGAATTAACCACCCTTCTATTTTCATTTCCTCTTTCCCTTTGCCATGCTTCAAAGTTTTCAAGTGCAGTAACTATATGTGGAATTAATAATGCTCTGTTTTGGGGGAATAAAAATAATTTACGGGCTTCAAATTCAAATATTCCCAAATAATACTCCGCAAAGTGAATGAGGGTTTCCCTTAATTTTCTCCAACTCTTAGAACGATTTAGGCGGGTAATATTATCATAACAAAATCTGTCAAACATATTACCAAACTGTTCCATTGTTATTGAAAAACGATGAATTTGATCGTTATCAATCATTATTGTATTTACTTCGTATGGATCAATTTCAATGTCTGTAGGAATTGGTATTTGATGGTCATCAATGGTAAACTCCCAACCATTTTGAATCATAGCTGTTCTGTTAAACTCTTTTTGCTGACTAAGGTCTTCTTCCTGAGCAGGTGTAAACAAATCAACATCTGGTAACTGGCTGATGCCATACCTTGCTTCCATGACATTAAAAAACTTCAATTCAAAAACAGAAGTTAAAACACCCTTTGAGGGACGATCATTTACAATTGAGGCGGTTGATAATTTATTGAACACCCATCCCTTGTCATCCTGTCTCTCAGCATATTGCAGATTGAAATAATCTGCATCGGACGGCACCAGATTTATCCGTGTGCTTTCAATATTTGTGTACACATATCCATAATTCAAATCATCACTTTCATAATGCCGTTGGTGAGGCATTCTTAAAATCCTACCTACTGTTTGAATACCAAAATCAACATTTTGTACCGGGCGGTAGCTAACCAAAACTGATGCTCGTGGACAATCCCATCCCTGGGCAATAGCCTGTTTAAATATTAAAACATCCTGAAGAGCATTGGGTGCTTCTAATCCATCTGTATCCCTTTCACCCGATAACCATATTGCCAGTCGACCATTATTTGTTGAAACATCATACTCGTTACTAAGCAAGCCTACCAATGTATCCCGGATTGACTTGTCCTCGTCACTCAATGCAGCGTTATCAGATGGAAGCTGAATAAGCAGTAATGGATTAACTATGTTTGTTCCCAATTCTGCATCATATAATCTTTGTAGTTCCAGCTTTTTTTGAAAAGCAGTACGCAGCAAATGAATATGGACATTCTCTCCATTTTGCTGCTCGGGGTCTAATCCGATATTTAGTCTTACGCTTTTTTTAATCATTTGTTCCTGTACCACATCCTGTCGGGAAATAAACACTGCTCTTTGTGGCCTATTATTACCTCTTGGTGTTGCAGTAACTAATACCTCAATTTTAGATTTAATCAGGTTTCTTACAGCAATTGCCTGAGGCCCTGTAAAAGCACTTAAATGGGCTTCGTCAATTACTAAAATAATTTGAGTGCCATTTGCTTTTGTATTTTCAATTAACGTTTCTAAGTTGGTGCTACTTTCATTTTCCTTACGCCAAATTTTTGACATGCCATCTACGCTACTCCAGTTTACGAACAACAAATCTTTTGGATTTAAAACAGGGTTAGTACTTAAAAAGCTTAAATCAATACAATTTAATTTACTGGTATCGGCATATAACCTTTGTAAGGATAAAAAACTTTGAATGTGCAGCGTATTAGGTGCAAACCAAATGAAAGCTACATTGTCATTTAAACCCGGGCGTAAGCGTAATTCATCTACCAATCTTTCTAAATAAGAAGCCATCATTACTGTTTTGCCGGAACCAGTTGGAGCTTCTAACAAAATTTGAATTTGATTTTGAGCATTATTTAACGCCTCATATGTATGGTTGAGTAAACCTGTAACTGCTCTTTCCTGAAAGTCTTTTAAAATATACATAACTATGCTTCGTCTTGATTGGTGTTAAATAATGTAGTTTCATTTTCTGTTTCAGTTGCAATTACGTCTCTTGAAACTGGTGATTTTTTATCCAATTTAATGGCCCTGAAAGTTGCTCTGTATGCATTGTATATTGCCTCTGGCAACGGCACAGCTTCAATTTTATCTTCTACTTCAATAAAGTCTTCTGTTAGCGTTTCCTTTTCGGGGCTAAAGCCGTAAAGCCTGATTTTCTCAGTTAAATTATTAAGAGTTTTTATGTACTCTACTAATTGTTCACATACATGCAATTGCTGGCGGCTGTGATAAACTATTACTAAAAACTTGCCTGTGTCATTGCTGAAAATACGGCACTGCTTAGTGTTAAAATCATTTATTTCAGTAATGTCTATGTAGCAATCTTCTTTGATACACAATAAATCTGTGCTTGCTTGCGTGAGTAACCTTTTGTTTGTTTCTGATCTCTGGCTGGGAATAAATTCAGTTTTGTAATAACGAAGATTGTTATTAGGGAAGCTTGGCATTTCTTCACCTTTCTTATTAGTATAAGGTTTTATCGTTCTTTCGCATCTCGGATAAGTTACTTCTTCACAAATATTCCCTTCATTATTCGTAGTAATTATGCAAGTTCTTTTGCCTTTATCCATACTGTTTAAATTCATTACAGAATGAAGGGTTGTTCCTGAACCCGCAAAGAAATCCAATACAGTAATATCACTGCTTTTATTTGTAATTTTTATTAAGTGCTGTATTAGTTCAAGAGGTTTTGAATAACTAAAATCAATATCATATTGCTTTATAAAATCGGCACCTTTTCTATTAATGAAATTGTCCAGATAATCTCTTGGTGATGCGCCTTTTTCGGAACGAGCATTTAAATAGCTTTTAGTATAGATATTCCACTTTGCCTTGTTACCATTCTCATCAATAAGTGGAGATTGTTTAGTTTTTTTAAAAACTAACAATTCCTTTTGTTTGAAATATGTATCAACAGACCATCGCCAAACTTTATCCTCACCAGATTCGGGCGGTATCTTCGAGCCTTCTACTTTTTCAATCGGAGCTATATTTCCAGGGGGGAGAAGGAGTGAACCATCCGGGGCTAAAACATAGTATCGTTGATTAACACAACCTCGCATTGGATCTAATGAAGATTGATAAAAAGCCACGTCATCCCGATATTTTTCGCCAATCTTATCACCTTCAGTTTCAATCTTTTTGAATAAACTTTCATCGACATCATCTTTAAAGTCGGGTAAAATCTCTTTATTTTTTGAATAAGCAAGAACATAGTCTTTGCTTGGAGCAAAGTAACTTCCTTTATCACCTGCCGTTTTTGCCACTCTTGCAATTACTCCTAATTTATTTTGTTCAGTAAAGATTTCATTAAACAAAAGTGTTAATTGCGAAATTTCATCATCACCAATGGAACAAAAAATCACCCCGTTTGCTTTCAATAAACGCTTGGCAATATTCAAACGTTTTGACATAAATGAAAGCCACTTTGAGTGTCGAAAGGTATCTTCCTTATCCACATAATGATCATTGTAAATAAAATCCTCTTTGCTGCCTGTATTGTATGGTGGATCAATATAGATTATATCTATTTTGTCTTCATGAGTAAAACTTAACGCAGTTAAAGCATGTAGGTTATCTCCTTCAATCAGGACATGGTTTGGTGTGGATATTGGTTCCTGATTATTATTTTCAGTTTCAAATAATTCAGGATTTTCAGCTATGGAATTGGTGTCAATGTCAGCACTCAAAATTCTCTTATCAATAACCTCTATTAATACCGGCAAATTTTGACGAAGTAGCTCTTCCATTTCTTCGGGTTTTTCCTCCCATACTAATCCATACCTTTTTTTGGTATTTATTAGTTCAATTAAAACTGATCGTTCTTCATTAGAAAGGCCAGCAATGGCTTTTACTTTTTGTATAAGGTCTTGTTTGTTCATTAGAACTTAGTTTTCTTTTTCTTCGTCGTTAGTATTCAAAATAATTTCCGGTAATTCTATTTGAGCTTCTACAGCGGGCAAGGTTTCCACATTTCTTAATTGGCGTTGTATGGCTCTTGTACGGGTGCCCACAACGTCATCCAATTGGCCAAGCCCGGTTTGTATATTTTTTTGCGCCTTCTCTAACAGGCCACCAAAAACTTCAAATTCTTTTTTCACAGTGCCTAACACTTTCCATACTTCACTGCTTCTTTTTTGCAAGGCTAATGTTCTAAAGCCCATTTGCAAGCTGTTTAAAATTGCCATTAAGGTGGTGGGGCCTGCCACGGTTATTTTAAACTCGGAACGTAGCTGGTCAATCAATGAGCTCCGCCTTATTACTTCTGCATAAATACTTTCAAACGGAAGGAACATGATAGCAAAGTCGGTTGTATTGGGAGGGTCAAGATATTTATCTCTAATATCCTTTGCCATTTTTTTAATTACAGTTTCCAAATTTTTTGTTGCCACTTCAATATCGTCAGGTATTGCATTTTCATACGCTGCTATCAAATGCTCATAAGTATCTTTTGGAAATTTGGCATCTATTGGCAGATATACAAATGCACTTTCATCTTCGCTACGCCCGGGTAATTTAATAGCAAACTCCACCGGTTCGCTGCTGCCCTTTTTAGTTCGTACATTGGCATCGTATTGGTTGGGTGCTAAAATCTGTTCCAGTAATAATGCCAATTGAACTTCGCCAACACCACCTCTCAGCTTTACATTGCTTAATACTTTTTTTAAGCCGCCTACATCAGTTGCAATGGTTTGCATTTCGCCCAAACCTTTTTGCACTTCAATTAATTGTTTGCCAACGGTTTCAAAACTTTGGCCTAATCGTTCACTGAGTGTTTTTTCTAATTTCTCTTCTACAGTAACCCGTATGCTTTCCAATTTATTTTCTGTACTTTTTACCAAATCATTTTGTTTGGTATCCATCAAAGCAAACTTTTCCCTTTGCAGATCGTTGAATGATTTTATATTGTTATCAAAGGTTTCCTGAAAACCTTTAAAGGCTGTAACCAGTGCTTCCCGAATTAATTTATTATCATCTTTTGCCTGAGTATTAATTTTTTCCAGTTGAATAATATTGGCTCCTGAAAAATCGGTAATGTTTTTTGTTAACTCCTCCCGGTTAGCTTTATTGTTAACATCAATTTTTGTAATTAAGGCTCCCAACTTTTCATCTAATGTTTTATTAATTTCCTTTAAAGCATTCTGGCTTTGCTCTGTTATTGTTTTTAGGGTTTGAGATTGTTCCGCTTTAAATCCAATTAAAGTATCATTCAACTCTTTTCTATTATCCTTTGCTATAGTTGCATTTTCTTCCCGGTTAATGCGGAAATCTTCTTTGAGGTTGGTTTCTATTTTTGTAAGGCTTGTTTGCAATTCAACAACCTTATTTTGTAACAACGGCAACTCATTACCAGCTTTGCTGCGAAAAACAATAATGAGTATAATTGCTATGAGCAACAATACACAGATGGCTATTAGTAAGATTGTTTCCATTATTTCTTTCGGTTTTTTCTTTTAGGGTTAATCTTCAATTCTTCTTCTGTTGCAGATAGAGCTTTAAAAGCCATATCTTCTCCTTTGACAACATCATATACTTTATCAGCCAACCACAATGAAAGCAAATCATCTTCCAGCACTTTGAAGATCTTGCTTAATAACTTTACCTGCTCCCGTTTGGCTGTGCGTTCACCCCGTTCAATTTTACTAAGCATGGGTGTATCCATCTCTAACTGCGGGGCAACTTGTCTCAACAATAAGTTTTGCTTCTCCCGGAGTTGCCTTATCCGGTCACCAAATTGGTTTGCCACTGTCTTGCCTTTTTTTTAAAAGTGAGTTGGCTTTATACTAAAAGTAAAAAGCCTCCAAATATTTGTTTACTGACTTGTCAACTATTGACAAATATAAGAATAACAAAAGAAAAGAAAATACCCTAAATAGGCATGTGGGGATTTTGAGGAAACTGAGGATTTGAGGAAGGAGGGCTACCCTTCCTGAACTTCCTGAATATCCTGAGAACCGGGGGTTTCAGGATTAGGGGGCTGAACATTTCGGTTGAGGTATTGATCTTGTCCGGGTTTATCCAGCAATCCAGCTTTTACAAACTCGGTAATATAGCCCTGAGCTGATTTATCAGGGATATTCATGTCTTTGGCGATAGCCAGGTAGCCTTGCCGGTTGAACTCATAAGGCAAGGCGTCAAGGAACCGTTCTTTACGGTTTTTAGGTTTTGATTTGGCCGGTTCTTCGGGCAAATCAGAATAGACCTTGGCTGCATGTTTTACCAGCAGCTTTACAATCTGTATGGTATTATTAAAATCTGTATCGTCGCAAACGATTTGGTTGGAGACATCGCCAGTTTCCAAAATACGCAGCACTGAGCAAATCATCATCATACGAAAAGCAATGAGACCGGAACGGCGGACCGTGCCAACATAATCAAGCCCTTTGAGGCTGATGTACATGGTTTGCATTTCGGCAAAGAATTGATTAAACCTGTTTTTCTGTTCATCTGTGAGAGTAAACACAATTTCTGGTTGATTATTGAGAGCCTCGTAAAGTGTATAAAACTCAGTTGCCAACCCGGCGAAATAATCATCCAAGCCTTTTTCGGTATTGCTGGCGAATACATCTTTCCAAACGGGTCTTATATTCATTACATAAAACATAAAGCGGCTGAATAAACCGTTTTCTGCATTGGGTATTAATGTACCTATTTGCTTTGGTGTACCTGATAGAACCGCAGACAAACAAGGCCGTTCTATCTCTACCAACTCCCTGTCTGTTCTGCGATAGTAGCTGATAGGCTCATGCTGAAAGGCATTGCGGAAGCCGTAACTATAATTTCCATAATCGCTTTTAAAAGACTGTGAAAGTGTGTCGCCTTCCGTTTCAAATATCAACCCCCTGCCTTCACTGTCATGTAACAATTGATAAAAACCTGTGCTGCTATTATTAGCAGGAATGAACAACATTTTTTCCGGGGGCTTGGCAGGTTTTTCTTTATTACCATCTTTGCCTTTGCTGCTGTTAAAGTCTGCCATTTGAGAATCGTATTCCTTTTTTAATAAGTTAGCCTGCACCCTCATTGCTTTGTGAATGGGATTGACCAACTGGCGGCAATGAATGAGCCTTCCTTTACCTGCTGATGCCTGGGCAGTGATGAACAGAAAGAGATTGGCATTTACTTTCTTATCATCGTAATATCCAATGACAGTAGGTAAGCAGGCACTTAATGCAACGATGGAACCAAGCAGTAAAATATCCCGTTCCTCGTTGGATGTCGCCACTTTTACGATGCTTTGAAGGAAATCAGGAAGCAAAGGAAATATTTCATCCGGTAAAGTAGGCATGACCTGTACATCTGCTTCATTGTTTGAATTGGTTTCTTCCTGTTGCATGGGTTTTGGGAATTTTGCAAACTCTGTTTGGTGATGTTTGTAGGCGCTGTTTACCGAATCCTTAATTTCTCTTTCAGATAAATCAAAATGCTGTGTACATAGAATTTCAGTATCGGACTGCGGTATACCAACTCTGTTGCAATTAGAAGCAAGCAGATACATATAATTGTTACGGTTTCCATTTGTGTATTCTGATTTTTGATTGGTGAATAAAACTTGTTGCTGAAAGAGAAAGAGGTAGTTGTCTGATGCAGGATTTTTTTTCTGTTTTTCATTTTCGGTTGCAGGCAGGGTTTCTGTTTTCATTACCGGCGCATCTGCTACGGGAAACTTTTCGTTGTAAATGTTTTTATACAATTGAGGATCGTTGCTTACAAAGCAAAGCCTTGTTATGTCTTTGCATTTCACATCAGCTTTTAGGCCAGTGGCCTTTTCATAATAATGCATTACCTGTTGGTAAGCTGTATCGTGATGTTCTGCTCCGGTGTTTACTTCAATAAACACTTTTAGCCCGTTGCCGCTTGGGCTTATAAAGCAAAGAAATGTGTATGGGATTGCGGCAATGATTTGAAAGGCTGCATTTAACTGTTCCGGTGACAGCTTGTCAAAGTCAAGATGTACAAAGCCGCTGTATTGCTCCATGTTCGGCAGCAACCTTTTTTCTTTGAATGTGGCAGATGGAGTGAAGGCCGGAAGCTGTTGCTTCTTTGCCTGTGCTTCTTCTGCATTGCCTTGTGCAATCAGGTCCCGGATTTCTTCAACCTGGGCTTTGTATTTGTCTGATGCAATCCAGTTGGAAAGAATGATTAATGAAACATTCTCTACAGGAGTTGCAAAATTCCTAAATATGGTA
>Ga0209023_10007769_pt1 | contig 10903 bp, 10 predicted proteins | sample LakOneMetagenome_FD_187468 | JGI IMG/M metagenome (GOLD analysis project Ga0209023, IMG submission 187468) | Freshwater and sediment microbial communities from Lake Erie, Canada (SPAdes) (version 2) | ecosystem: Environmental > Aquatic > Freshwater > Lentic | place: Lake Erie, Canada...
AGCAGGCACAACGCCGCTGCACGGTACGCCTGGCTGCGTGCGGGTCGCCGCACGTTCACAGGATGTACCGCGACAGGTCTTCGTCCTTGACGATGGCGGCGAGCATGCGGGAAACGTACTCACCATCGATCGTCACGGTCTTCTCGACGAGATCGGGGCCCTCGAAGGAGATGTCGTCGAGCAGACGCTCCATCACGGTGTGGAGTCGCCGAGCGCCGATGTTCTCGGTCCGTTCGTTCACGCGCGTCGCGAAATCAGCAATCGTAGAAATCGCGTCGTCGGTAAACGTCAGCGAGATGCCCTCGGTGCCCATCAGCGCCTGGTACTGCTTCACCAGGGCGTTGCGCGGTTCGGTGAGGATGCGGACGAATTCGTCCTTACCGAGCGCGTCCAGCTCCACGCGAATCGGAAAGCGTCCCTGCAGTTCGGGAATGAGGTCCGAGGGTTTGGACACGTGGAACGCGCCGGCCGCAATGAAGAGGATGTGGTCGGTGCGCACCATGCCGTGCTTCGTGTTCACGGTGGTGCCTTCGACGATCGGCAGGATGTCGCGCTGCACGCCTTCGCGGCTGACTTCCGGACCGTGCGAGCCCTCGCGTCCGGCGATCTTGTCGATTTCGTCCACGAAGATGATGCCGGACTGCTCGACGCGCTCAATCGCCGTGCGGGCGACGCTCTCCATGTCGACCAGCTTCTGCTCCTCTTCCTGCGTCAGGTAGGTCAGCGCATCGGGCACCTTCATCTTGCGCTTCTTCGAGCGACCGCCCTGAAACAGCCCCTGCATGGTCTCGTTCAGATTCGAGCCGAGTTCTTCGACCGACGTGCCTGCCACGATTTCGAGCGACGGGAACGCGCGCTCTCGCACATCGAGCTCGACGACGCGGCTATCGAGGCGCCCGCTTCGCAGCTGCTCGCGCATGCGGTCGCGCGTCTGCGCCTGCTGGTCGCGTGCGCTGTTGTCGTCGGCTCCCCCACCGGGACGCATCGGCGGCAGCAGCAAATCGAGCAGCCGCTCTTCGGCATGCTGTTGCGCCTTGCCACGCACCTGCTCCGCACGCTCTTCGCGAATCATCTGGACGCCGAGTTCCACCAGATCGCGAACCATCGACTCGACGTCACGTCCGACGTAGCCGACCTCGGTGAATTTGGAGGCTTCGACCTTGATGAAGGGCGACTGGGCGAGCTTCGCGAGGCGCCGCGCAATCTCGGTCTTGCCAACGCCCGTCGGACCGATCATCAGGATGTTCTTCGGTGCGATTTCCTCGGCGAGTTCGGGCGGCAGCTTCTGGCGACGCATGCGATTGCGCAACGCAATCGCGACGGCGCGTTTGGCGGCAGCCTGCCCGACCACATGCTTGTCGAGTTCGGCCACGATCTGCCGCGGCGTGAGGCTTTCAGCAGCCGTCTGGGAACTTTCGGGAAGGAGAATCGGCACGTCGCTCACAGTTCTTCGATGACGATGTTCGCGTTGGTGTAAATGCAGATGTCGCCGGCGATTTCCATCGACTTCTTCGCGATCGTTTTTGCATCGAGCGTCGTGTTCGCAGCGAGTGCGCGCGCCGCTGCCAGTGCGTACGGTCCTCCCGATCCAATCGCCACCAACCCATCGTCGGGCTCGATGAGATCGCCAGTGCCCGACAGCAGAAACGTAGACTGCGCATCGAGCACGATCAGCATGGCTTCAAGCCGACGCAGAATGCGGTCGCTGCGCCAATCCTTGGCGAGTTCGACGACAGAGCGTTCGAGGTTGCCGCGATACTGTTCGAGCTTCGATTCGAACCGTGCGAACAGTGCGAACGAATCCGCCGCCGAGCCGGCAAACCCGGCGAGAATGCGGTCGTTGTACAGGCGCCGGATCTTGCGGGCGTTCTGCTTCATGACCGTCTGGCCGAAGGTCACCTGACCATCGCCGGCCATCACCGAGTGACCGCCGTGGCGAACCGCAAGAATCGTCGTGCTGTGAAACATGGAGATTTTCTGACTGTATCGGCCCCGAGATCAGGGTGTCAAGAAAACGGGACGCGAGTGCGCTCGCGCAAGGACAACAACCGGCACCGCGGGGTCGGCACCTCGTAATCAGGCCGAATTCCGACGTTTTGACCTGGCAGGTGGGTTGCTAAAGAGAGTAGTGGAGTTTTCCCATGGCAATCACTCATAGCGTCAGCTCTCGCAACGTTGGGCGAAGCCTGGCAACTGGTGCGCTGGCGGCCACCGTGGTGTTCGGCGTGTCGAGCCTCGCATCGGCGCGCACACCTGCGGACCAGCTGCAGTCGTCCGCTCATCTGTCGACGGCGTCGGTTTCGGCGCTGCCCCGGTCCATCGCTGCCCTCGTGCCTGTGCTCGAACAGCACTCGCGGCGCGGTGGGTCTGGCGGGTCCGGAGCGTCTGGATCCGGCGGCGGTCAGGCTGTGCCCCGCGGCGGATCGGGTGGCGGCGGCTCAACGGGTGGCCAGACAAGCGGCGGCTCGTCGTCTGGAGGCAGCGGCGATGGAAGCGCCCGGCGTCGCTCTGGTAGCGGCACGGACTCCACGGGTGGAGCTACCGGTTCGACCGGCACCACGACGTACAGCAGACCGCGCGATGGACGCACGCAGTCCGGTACGGCTGTCGAACGCGGCGACGGACAGCGCGGCGGCCGCACGACGGTCATCGTTCCTGGCGGGTACTACGGAGGCCTGTATCCGTGGGGCTGGGGCGGGTTCGGACTTGGCGGCTACTACGGCTACTACGACCCCTGGATGTGGGGCGACCCGTATCCGTCGTCTGCGTACTACGACCACGACGGCAGTCTGAAGCTGAAGGTCTCGCCGCGCCAGGCCGAGGTCTATGTCGACGGATACTTCGCGGGTTCCGTTGACGACTACGACGGTGTGTTCCAGCAACTGCGCATCAACCCGGGTCCGCACCGCATCGAGGTTCGTCTTGACGGCTACGAGACGCTCACCTTCGATGTGCGCATCGAACCGGGTCGCACCATCACCTACAAGGGCGATCTGCGCCAACTGGGTGACGACGAAGACCGCGACGACGACCGCGACGACGACCGCGGCGCTGACAACTAAGCCTCACGCACTGCGCTGCAGGGTGCGCCGGTTCATCGCCGGCGCATCCACGCGTACACCGGCACTCCCAACAGAATGATCGCGAGGCCCGTCAGCGTCGGCCTCGGGTTCTGCCACAGCTCGTTCAACACGATGACGGCGCTCGCGCCTACGAAGATGGCCGGAGCGACGGGATATCCCCACGCGCGGAACGGGCGTACCGCCGCAGGCTCACGCATGCGAAGCGTGAAGAGCGCCGCCACGGCAATACCCGAGAACAACACGACCGCGAAGCCGGTGTAGCTCACGAGCTGCGAGAGCGATCCGCAGAGCACGAGCACACCGCTCCAGACCGCCTGCGCGACGATCGCACCAACGGGCGCGTGAAACCGCGGATGCACGCGCGCGGCCGGCGCCGCAAACAGTCCGTCTCGCGCCATGGCGAAGTACACGCGCGGCCCCGCGAGCACCATCGCGCTGATGCTGGCCGCGATGCTGACGATGGTGAAGAGCGCAATCAGGTTGCCGGCAACGAAACCAAACAGATGCTCGGCAACCGAGTCGATGAGTGTGCCCGGCACCGCAGCCAGCGCTGCGGCCGGAATGGCGAAGAGGTAGAGCGCGTTCAGCCCGAGATAGATCGCCACAACGGCCAGAGTGCCGAGGCCTAGCGCAATCGGCACATTCCGTCCGGGTGTGTGAATCTCTTCGGCAACGTAGGCTGCGGCGTTCCACCCCGAGTAGGTGAACATCACCGGCACGAGCGCCAGCAGCACGCCCTGCACCGTGGCCGATCCGCCGCTCGTCACCTGCGCGATGTTTCCGTGACCCACACCGAAACCAAGCGCGAGAAAGAACAAGATGGCGGCAACCTTGGTCCCTGCCAGGAGGTTTTGCAGCAGACGCCCTGGACCAAGCCCGCGCAGATGGACAGCCGTGATGAGACCGATGGCGGCGAGCGCCACAATCGATTTGGGCGACACCACAATCGGCAGGCCCGGAAGCGGCACCGTGAAGATGGGCGTGCCGTCGCCGGCAATCGGCGCGAACCGTCCGATGTACTCGGCGAGCGCCACGGCGCTGGCCGCAATCGCGCCGGAGAAGCCTGCAACGAACGACGTCCAGCCGCTCAGAAACCCCGTCAGCGGTCCATAGGCGTCACGCAGGTAGACGTACTCGCCGCCGGCACGCGGCCGCACGGCCGCGAGTTCCGCATAGGCCATCGCTCCGGCAAAGGCGAGGAGTCCGCCAAGCAGCCAGACGAGGGTGATACCCCGCGCGCTCGGCACGAGCTGCGCGACGATGATGGGAGAGAAGAAGATGCCGCCGCCAATGACATTGGAGACGACGATCGCCGCGGCGTCCAGGGGACCGAGGCGCCGGTCGAGCTCGGACGCGGGAACAGCCGGCACGATTGTCAGACGTGTCTATTTGGTGATGATGCGGCGCTCAATCGGGTAGTCCCCGATGAGTGTCCACTGCGTAGAGCCGTACTTGGCGAAGATCTGCACGTGCCCGTCGACGAACAACTGGTTCTGCAGCATCTGCTGTCGTGTCTCGGTGCTCGTGTAGCCGTGCTGTGAGCTGACGGTCAACGTCGAGGACGTGGCACCACTCGCCAGGCCTTCGGTGCCGGTCACGCGCACGAAGCCGTTGCCCAGTTCATCGTTCTCGCCGTTGCGGCGAAAAATCACGTTGCCCTGGAGCGTCGAGATGCTCTGGTTCGAGACGTTCTTGAACTTGAACGATGCGGTTGGAACGAGCTTGTTCTTACCGTCGACGACTCCCTGATCCAGCCAGCCCGTCGAGATCTCTGTGGTCTGCAGCGCCGTCTTGAGATCGATGGTTGGTCCGCCACAGCCCACGGCGGCAAGGGCGAGGAAACAGATCAGGAAGCATGCGCGCATGGCGACATTCTAGAACACCCGGACTTCGATGCGGCTGCTGGCGTCGTCCCGGGTCAGCTGACCGGCGAGGAAGGCCATGAGGTCCGTGCCCTTGATGGAGAGCACGACGGTTCGCGCGTCGGTGTCGATGCTGAGACGTGGTCGATCGTCGGACCGCCGTGCCGCGACGGTCAGGAACTCCGTCGGCCCGATGGACAGGCCGCGGCTGTGCTCGAGCATGGCGTCAATCAGCGCGTCGCGGATCTCGGTGCGGTACGCCTCGTCTGGATTGGCCAGCACCGGATCGTTCTGGGCGTGCGGCGCAGGCATCACATCGCTCGTCGGCACGGCCGAACCGCTCACCGGCGTCGCGGCGACGCCGCTCATTCTCGAGGAGGGCGACACCTGCAGTTCGACGCGCTTCAGCGCCTGCTGCAGGTTCACGTCGTTGTTCGCCTGCACGTACGAGCGCAGCGTCTGCAGCGCGGAATCGAGACCAAGCGCGTTCTGGTCCAGGGTCAGGTAACTCCAGGTCAGCGTCCCGCCGAGATCGGGCACTTCGACATCGAAGAAGACGCCGTATCCATCCAGACGGAAGCCGCGCGCGCGGGCATTCTCGGTGAGCAACATGTCGGCCGGCATGACGGCCTGCAGGCGATCGCGAATGACCGATGCACCGTGCTCCACTGCACCTTCGAGCACACGTTCCATCTGCCCCAGTTGATATCGACCTTCGCGCAGACGCTGAATCTGCGCCGCCTCGGTTGCCGCGGCGGTTCCCTTTGGCCGCACGTCGGCGGTCTGGGCGTGTGCTGCCGACGACGCAGCCACCAGACCCACCACCGCCGTTGACACTACTGTGCGCATGCGCATGAGACTTTTCCTACCCTCTGTCGATGGCGACCCACATCGAGCCACATCTCTAATGACGATGGAACACCCGCTGTTGGTCTGGTCGCATTCCGACACGCCTGACGTTCGCGCTATTCGCGCTGGGAAACGCGCTGCGCCAGGCTGTTCAGCTGCTGTTGCGTGCGCATCACCTCGACGCCGGTGCGGCTCTGAAGCAGACCAAGCGTGCGGTCGATGCGCACCAGATCCGCCTGACGCTGCGACTGGTTGTCGCGCGCCATCTCGGCGACTCGCAAAGCAAGCTCGCTCTGTTGACGACGCTCGCTCTCCTGCAGCAGCACACGCACCCGCCGCATGAGCGCTTCATCGTCTGTGGCGCCTGGCGTGGGGGTGGAGGCTGCGGTGGTGGCGGCGACGGGCGCGGGCCGGCTGGCCAGTTCGCTGCGCAACTGCTGTTCGAGTGCCGTGAGTTCAGCGCGCCACGGTGTCTGCGCTTCGGCGGCCGGCTGTGCGACCGCGGTCTGTGTCGGCGGGGTCTGCACGGCGGTGGGTGCTGGTCGCATCCACCCGGTCGTCACGGACAGGCCGTCGCGCGAGTACGTGAGGTTGATGTTCGCGAGGCCCAGCGACGCGGCGACGATGAGCATGGCAGCGGCGGCCTGCATCCAGATCGGTGCGTCAGCCAGCACACGCCAGCCGCGCGGGGCACTCTGGCGTTCGACGAGCCGCAGCGCCGCACGCGGTGCTTCGCCGCCGATGCCTTCGCCTACCACGGGGTCTGACCACTCCGCGAGGCTGCTGCGCACGTCGGTCAGTTCGCTGACTTCAGTTCGGCACGCCGCACAACTCGCCAGGTGACGTTCGAAGACAGCGCGGTCGCGCGTCTCCATGTCGTCGTAGAGATAGGCAATCAGCACTTCCTCGCGCCGTTCGCCGAACGTGCACACCGTGTCACTTGTCATGATTACGCCACTCTGCCAGGGTTGCGTGCGAGCTCGCGACGCAGCACCGACAGTCCCTGATACAACCGTGTCTTCACCGTGCTCAACGGACACCCTTGCAGGTCCGCGATTTCCTGGAACGTGAGCCCGTGATATTCCTTCAGCACGATCGCTGTTCGTTGTTCCTCGGGCAGCAGGGCCATCGCCTGCTCGGCGCGTCGCGCGAGATCGTTGCGGGCGACGAGATGCTCGATGGGTTCGGACGGCTCCGCCGCCGCCGCAAGATCCATCAGGTCGATGTCTTCCGGTGCCTGCACGACCGGCGTGCGCCGTTCGCGGCGGGCCCAGTCCCGACAGAGGTTCAGTGCAATCCGATAGAGCCACGATGAGAACTTCGCTTCTCGCCTGAACTTCGGCAGGGCGCGGAACGCTCGCAGGAACGTCTCCTGACACACGTCGCGTGCATCTTCTTCTCTGCCGATCGTTCTATACGCAAGGGCATAGATCGGCCGCTCCCATCGCAAGATGAGCTGGTTGAAGCTCTCCTGATCGCCGCCAATTGATCTGGCGACGAGCTCTTCATCGGTCCACGTCATGCGAATCGCGAACGGCCCTTCTGTGTTGGTTAGACGGCGGGGTCTGCCTTTCGGTCTGTACAGCCGCGATCTTATCAGCCGAATTGGGACAGACCGTGCGTGATGAGTCGGATAGAATCCCGAGCGGCTTCCGGTTTTCGCGTGTCGCGCAAGCCGCGCCTGCCCTTCGTCTTATGCCGTTATCCAGCCGCACGCCGTCCGCTCGCGTGCCTTCTCTGCTGTCGCTCCTTGCTGACGGCGGAGGTCGCCATGCGGCTATCGGCCTCCTGCACACCCGTGCGCTGGAACTCACCGGAGCCACCTGCTCGATTCTCTTCGAGCAGACACCGGGCAGCACCGCACTCCAGGTAACCTCAGGCTCCGGCGTCGATCATCTGCCGACCGACGCCTGGCACCCCTCGGTCCGCGAGTCTGCCGTGCTCTCGCACGCCTTTGCCTCGCGAGCCATCACGTTCGTGCGCGCCGTCGCGACAGAGATGCCGAACCTGCACGCACGACTGCGAGCCGAACAGGCACTGGTCGTGCCGCTGGTGGCGGCATCGCGGCGTGTCGGCCTTCTCGCGCTCGGCCTGACGATCGGCCACGGCGAACGCGCCGCTGCTGCACTCGAGAGCAGTGATGTGCCCGCCGGGCTGCTCGTGGCGCTCGAACTCTCGCGGCTGCGACAGCGTGAAGAACTCGAAGCCGACGCGCGTCAGGTGATCTGCGCGTTCTCCGAGCGTCTGTCGGCATCGCTGGCGTTGCCGCCGGCGCTCGAAGCGATGTGCGTCGCAGCGACGCGCGTGTTCGGAGCCGATCGCGCGACCGTGTGGGTGCATCAGCGAGACACGCGCACGCTGTCTGCCGTGGCCTCGTCAGATCCCAACTACCGCGACGGCATCACCTCGGTGCGTGTCGACGATCCGCTCGCGCCCGCGGCCAGCGCCGTGCGCATGCAGCAGGCCGGCCTCGCATCCACCGCCCGTGCGGCGACGAGCACCTTGATTGTGCCGCTGCGCGGCTGCCGCCGTGCGCTTGGTGGCCTGGTCTTCGAAGGTGTCCGCATCGAGCCCGGCGACGACCTCACGATTCTCACGCGTGCCGATGAACTCGGACGCCAACTGTCCGCGTCGGTCGAGACCGTGCAGCTGCTCGGCTCGGTCATGCAGTCGCGCCGTGAACTCGAGCAACTCTTCGCGTCCATCGCCCACATCATCGTCGTCATCAATCCTGACGGGTGCGTGGCGCGCGTCAATCCGGCATTTGCCGAAGCCGTCGGCCGCACGCCCGAGCAGCTTCTGCAGCAGCCGTTCTCCGCCTGTGTGGGCCCGGAGCTCGCGCAGTTCGTGAACGGACTCCAGAACCCGCTCGAATCACCAGTGCTCCGCGAGATCTCAGACTCTGTGCTGGGCGGCCCGTACGTCGTGACGGTGACCGATCTCATCACCGAGTCCGGGCGTCACGCGGGCCGTGTGGTCGTGGCGCGCAACATTCCGGCGAGCGCGGCCGGTCGAGTGGAGCGCGCGCACACCAAGCAAACCGCCACGCTCGCCGCACTCGGAGAGTTCGTCGCCGGCGTCGCCCACGAATTGAACAATCCGTTGCAGAGCGTGCTCGGTCATCTCGAGCTGCTGCGCGCCACCGGCGCCGTGCCCGAATCCATCCGGGCAGACATCAGTGCCGTGGCTCGCGACGCCGACCGCGCCGCACGCGTCGTGCGTCACCTGCTCGTGTTCGCAGGGGCGGGGCGGCTGCAGCGGCGGTCAGCGGGGATCAACGGAATCCTGCAGCGCGTACTCGCGCTCCGCAAGGCGTCGTGCCGCTCGAAACACATCGAAGTCGTGCGACACTATGACCAACAACTCCCTCGCATACTCGTCGATCCGATCCTGCTCCACCAGGTGTTCCTCAATATCGTCATGAATGCGGAGCACGCGGTTGCTGCCACGAAGCGACCAGGTCGAATCGAGATCTCTACCGGGCTCGGGCCTGCTGGTGAATGCGTGACGACATCGGTCAGGGACAGCGGCGCAGGTATCGACGAGGAGACGATTGCGCGAGTGTTCGAACCCTTCTACACAACCAAGGACGTAGGACAGGGAACCGGCCTGGGTCTCTCGCTCGCGTACGGGATCGTGCACGAGCATGGCGGTCGAATCACGGTTGCCAACCACCCTGAAGGCGGCGCCGTGTTTACGGTGGAACTTCCCACCACGTGACCAGCATGATTGATGAAACGTTTCTGACCACCGAAGAAGTCCTGGAGTACCTCCAGGTCAATCTTCGAACTGTCTATCGATTGATCAAGGCCGGGAAGATTCCCGCCGTGCGTGTCGGGCGTCAGTGGCGCTTCCGCAAGAGCGACATCGACGCGTGGCTGGACAGCCAGCAGACACGACCTGCGCGGCCCACCGCTCCTGTCGCACCGGAGATGGTGGTACCGCCCATCAACGCCGTCCATCCGCCACGTCGCCGCATCCTCGTGGTCGACGATGAGCCTGGCATTCGCGACCTGCTGTCGAGAACCTTCGCGCTGGCGGAATACGACGTAGACGTCGCCGCCGACGGACTGGTCGCGCTGGACCGCATGCGGCAGACGCAGTACGACCTGCTCATCGCCGATCTGAAGATGCCGATCATGGACGGTCTGAGCATGATTCGCGAGGCGAAGCGGTACAAATCCGACCTCCCGGTCATCATCATCACGGGGTACTCCACCGAGTCGGCCGCCATCGAAGCGGTCAATCTCGGAGTGACCGGCTACCTCACCAAGCCGTTCCGCGTGCCGCAGGTGCTGGCCGCTGCCGCCCGCGCCCTCGGCGAGTAACCGTCCACAACATCACGCCCCCGGTGCGGCCTCTTGGCTGCACCGGGTGAGCGCGTCCTCGGCCCGCACGAAAGACCGCGATCCCGCGTGCTAGAGTAAGTGTTTCCTCTGCAGCATGATCCAGCTCTCGGAACTCACCAAATCCTTCGGCGGACGCGTCCTCTTCGACCACGTCACCTGGCAGATTACCGACCGTGAACGTGTAGGTCTCTGCGGCCCCAATGGTGCGGGCAAGACGACGTTGCTCAAGATGATGGCGGGCATCGACGAGCCCGATTCAGGCGCCATCCTGAAGCCGTCGGCGATGACGGTTGGCTATCTGCCGCAGGACGGGCTCGCGCACGCGGGTCGTTCGGTCTTCGAGGAAGCCAGCGGTGCCTTCGCGGAACTGCTGGCCATGAAGGCCGAGATGCACGCCCTCGAAGACCGGCTCGGTGATACGGCGATACCCGAAGCCGAGCATGAGGCGATGCTCGTTCGCTACAGCGATCTGCAGGACCGCTTCCGACTGGGCGACGGCTACGCGATCGAGTTGAAGACCGCAACCGTGCTGCAGGGTCTGGGGTTCACGACCGAAGACTTCGAACGCCCCACCGAGACCTACTCGGGCGGCTGGCAGATGCGGCTGGCGCTCGCCAAGCTGCTCCTGAAGCAGCCGAACCTGCTGCTGCTCGACGAACCGACGAACTTTCTCGACCTGCGAACGCAGATTCTGCTCGAACACTTCCTGAAGAACCACCGTTCCGCGTGCGTGGTAGTCTCGCACGATCGCGCGTTCCTG
>Ga0209023_10007770_pt1 | contig 10900 bp, 9 predicted proteins | sample LakOneMetagenome_FD_187468 | JGI IMG/M metagenome (GOLD analysis project Ga0209023, IMG submission 187468) | Freshwater and sediment microbial communities from Lake Erie, Canada (SPAdes) (version 2) | ecosystem: Environmental > Aquatic > Freshwater > Lentic | place: Lake Erie, Canada | collected...
GAGGTCCACCGCTGGTCCAAAAAACCGGTGTCTCGTCTACGTGTAGTACTGCGCGTAACGCCCGCGCCGGAACAGTACGCCACCAAGCGGACCGAGCCACTGCACCACGTAGTGCATGAAGCCAAGGTCGATCATCTCGATGAGATTGCCGTCCATGTCCTTCGTGAAGAAGAAGGTGTGGCCGCGCGGCGACCGCTCCGGTTTCGACAGGCACTCGACGCCCTTGCTGGTCAGGTAGTCGTACCACTTCTGCGTGTTGCGCACGTTGAAGGAGAAGTGGGTGAGGCCCGTGCGGTTCCACGGAATCGTCACTTCGGCCGGCAGCTTCGGTTCGAACGCGAAGATCTCGAGGATGCCGCCGCCAGGCACCCGCACCCATCCGATTTTGCAGGCGGGCGCCGGCCCGTCGACGCCGAAGAAGCTGCGAACGCGGTCAGGAGGTGCATCGGACACGCCGACCAGCGGGCAGCCGAATACCTCGGAGTAGAACTTCACCGCCAGATTGAAGTCCGACACGGTGATGCCGACATGGCTGAACGAACGAGCTCTCACGGTCAACCTCGAAGATGAAAAGCCAGACGTGCCCCGGCAGTCTTACACAGCACGACGGACGTCGTCACTGCAGGTGTTCGGCGCGAATGTGATCGGCGACCCGCAGTGCCTGCGCGATGATCGTCAACCCGGGATTCACCGCAGCCGACGAAGGGAAGAACGATGCGTCGACAACGAAGAGATTGTCGAGGTCGTGAGTGCGACAGAACGTGTTCAGCACCGACGTGCGCGGGTCGGTGCCAAAGACCAGCGTGCCGCACTGGTGCGTCGTGTTGCGCGTGCGGTGCGAATACGCCATGACCTTCCAGAAGCCCAGATCCTTCAGCACGCGTGTGAAGCGGCGCACCAGTTCATCGTGCGCTCGCGAGTTGTTCGGTGTGTAGGACAAGCGAATCGTGCCGTCCGGTTCCACCGTCACCCGGTTCTCCGGGTTCGGCAGATCCTCTGACATCACCAGCCAGTCCACACCTCGTCCAACCCAGGCATCGTAGGCCCACAGCGGAATCCACGGCACGACCGTCTGCGCCATCACACCGTGTGTGCGGCCCTGCGACTGAATCTGCCCGAGTGGGTAAGGCGTGTCTGGTCCCTGCAGATAGAAATCGTTGATGGCGACCGTCTTCTGGAAGACGTCGGGGTTCAAGCGAAACGGGTGGAACCCCTGCATCATGGTTGCGAGATGCGCCATGTAACGGCGTCCCACGAGATCTGACGAGTTCGCAAGACCGCGCGGATGAGCGCCGTTGGCTGATCGCAGGAGCAACGCGGCAGAGTTCACCGCGCCGCACGACACGACAATGAGCGGAGCGTGCAGCGTGTGGGTGCGACCATCGAGGTCAATCTCCACCGCTTCGGCGCGTGTGCCGTCGTTGTTCGTCAGCAGACGCTTCGCGAACGCGCCGGTCAGCAACTCGATGCGGCCACGCTCGAGTGCTGGGGCGACGGCGCACACCTCCGCGTCGCTCTTCCGGCGAATCTTGCAGGGAAACGAGTTGCACGTGTTGCACAGCACGCATCCACCCGCCTCGCCAGGCCCGATGAGTCCGAGCGGCAATGCAGAGGGATGCAGACCCATCGCGCGCAACTGCTCGACGAGTCCCGCCATGTTGGACGCATGCGGAATCGGCGCGTGCGGAAACGGGCCGCGCGGCGCATCCGTGCGGTCGTCGTCGGCCTTGCCGTGCACCTGATACATCCGCTCTGCGCGGTCGTAGTACGGTGCGAGCGTGTCGTAGCCGATGGGCCACGCCGGCGAGACACCGTCGGCGTGACGTACCTCGTCGAAGTCCGTTGGACGAAAGCGGTACAGCACGCTGCCCCAGAACTTCGTGTTGCCGCCAACGTTGTAGTGCGTGTACGGCTGGAAGCGTTCGCCCTGCTGATCGAGCCAGCGTTCGGTCGTGCGGTAGCGCAGGTCTTTCCACACGGCAGCCGGATCCCAGTTCTCGGGTTCTGCGGGCACATAGTCGCCGCGTTCGAGCACGAGGATGCGAGCGCCGGTATCCGAGAGCGCATGGGCGAGCGTGCCGCCGCCCGCGCCGCTGCCAATGATGATGACGTCGTAGCGATCCGATGCCGGACGCCGCTGGCTACCGGGCGCTGGCATAAATCTGTTCCATCAGGAGCTGGTCGGCCATCGCACGCTCGACGCTCATCTCGGGTGTGTGGCCCTCGAGGATCGCGCGCGCAAAGTCGCGATACATCGCGCGGTATCCGCGAATGTCAGTCAGCAGGCCCGGAATGTAGACGCGCGGACGCCAGCCGCCGTGCGAGAAGACGAACAGTCCGTTCGACTCGAAGGTGATGGCGCCTTTTCGTCCCTGAATCTTCGACACGCGCAGTCCACGAAAGAGCGACGGCACTTCGCGAGAGTAGTACAGCGTGCCGACCGCATCGTTGTCGTAGCGGAACGAGACGAGCATACTCTTGGCGCGACGATCTGGTCCGTTGCGCGAGACGCTGGGTCGAAGCCCGTGCACTTCGGTGATGCGCGGGCCGAGACTGCCGGCAATGTGCAGCCAGTGGATGCCCTCTTCGAAGAAGGCATCGCCGCCCGCCATCTGTTCGTCGTTGCGCCAGTCGTCTGCGGCCTTCAGGCGAAGGGCGATGGTCGAGAGCTGCAGGAACACCATCTCGCCAATCACGTCGTCTGCCAGCAGGCGCCGCAGCGTGGTCACCAGCGGCTTGTAGTGGTCGTTCTCGCCGACGAGCACCACACGGCCCGCACGTGCCGCCGCATCGCGGACAGTCGCGTAGTCGGCGGCCGACAGGAATGCCGGCTTCTCGACCAGCACGTGCTTGCCAGCGGCCAGCGCACGCAGCGTCAGATCGAGATGAAACGCTGGCGGCACGGCGACGACGACGGCGTCCACGGCAGGATCGGCAAACACCGAGTCGTAATCACCGTAGCTGGCTGCGCCACCGTAGCGTCTGCAGAACGCTTCGGCACGACTCCGGTCGCGGCTCGCATACCTCGGCGTGAACAGGCCACGGAGCCGACGCAAGTGTCGGCTGTGCTTGCGGGTGATGAACCCACAGCCGAGAAACGCGATTTGGACTGGCTTGGCAGAGGACGGCATGCGCGGCTGAAACACACCATTGAACCATATCGAGGCTGACGCCTGCGACCGCCATCGGCTACCGCTGCGGAAGGGCGCGTGTGGTCAGGCTTGGCGGGCGCGGCAGGCACGGCGCGGGACGTCGTCCCGATTAGAGGAGCTGTTAGCATGCGGTCATGACCTTCGGACGTTCCCTGCGGAGCGAGTGGCTGCTCGATCCGGACCTCACGTACCTGAATCACCCGACAGTCGGCGCCACGCCCCGACGCGTGCTCGAGGCGCAGCACGCCATCATGTTCGAGGCCGAACGGCAACCGAGCCGCTTTCAGCTCCGCGAACTGACCGGCATCATCGTCGGGCAATGGCGTCCGGACAAGCCGCGGCTGCGCAAGGCGGCGGATGCCGTCGCGGCGTTCGTGGGTGCCAACGGCGACGACCTCGTGTTCTGCGACAACGCGACGAGCGGCATCAATGCCGTGCTGCGGTCGTTTCCACTCGCGCCGGGAGACGACGTGCTGGTGAACGATCTCAGCTACGGCGGCGTGGTCAACGCAGCCAGGTTCGTGACGCGCGAGCGCGGTGCGACGCTGACCACGGTGCAGATGCCGGAGACGCTGGACGCCGACGCTATCTCGGATGCGATTGTGGCCGGCGTATCACCCCGTACACGTCTGGCCATTCTCGAGCACATCGTTCCCGAGGCAGCCGTGGTGCTGCCGCTAGCGTCCATTGCGGCCCGCCTGAAGTCACTTGGCGTCGCCGTGGTCGTCGATGGTGCGCACGCACCGGGAAGCATCGCGCTCGACGTGCCCTCCCTTGGCGTCGACTACTACGTCGCCAATCTCCACAAGTCGGCGTTCGTTCCGCGCAGCAGTGCGTTTCTGTGGGCGCCGCCAGAGCGGCAGGTCGGCCTGCACCCTCCCGTGATCTCGTGGGGACTCGATCAGGGATTCATCGCTGAGTTCGACCTGCAGGGGACGCGTGACGCGTCGCCGCACCTCGCAGCGCCGGCGGCGCTGGCGTTCATCGAGTCATTCGGGCTGTCCGCGATTCTGGCGCACAACCACGACCTGGTGTGGAAGGGCAGTCACATGCTGGCGGATCGGTGGGGCACCTCGTTCGCCATCCCCGAATCGATGATTGGCACGATGGCGTCCGTGCCGCTGCCCGCGTCGCTCGGCTCAACGCGAGACGATGCGGCGCGAGTACGCGACGCGCTGCTGTTCGAGGACCGCATCGAAGTGGGCGTCAATGCCCGCTGGGGACGTGTGTATGTGCGAGTGTCGGCGCAGATCTACAACGACCTCGACGACTTCGAGCGCCTGGCATCTGCGATTGCGGTCCGCGCCGGCGTCTGAGCGTCGCCCATACGTCGCAGCGCCCGAACGATGTACTATGCCGGCCGTGCCTACCCGTCTTGTCCGTCTTCTGTCCTGCGTCGTTGCGCTGCTGGTGCCACTGTCAGCCGCCGCGCAGAACGTCACCGAGTGGAGTAGTGAAGCCAGAACCATTCTGGCGTTTCGCGTGAACCAGGACGCGCTGCAGCGCATGCTGCCCGCCGGCTGGGTGTCTGCGCCGTCCACGGCTGCCACCACGCCGGGCGCCAACCTCAATCTCACGCTCATGGAGCGCGTCGTCGTGCTTGATCCGCAGGGCAAGCCGCTGCGGTCGGGCACGTCGCGCTACTTCGTCCTCGGCGCACCAGCGAGGAATCCGCAGACCGGCCAGTCGAACACGATCATCATTGGCGGCATGTCGCCAGAAGGCCCTGGCGCGTACGGCGTCTACCTGACCGCGACGACCGCCAGTCTCGAACGAACGGTGTCGGGAGACGCTGAGGCGCAGGCGCGTGTGCAGGAGTCGTGGCAATTCGCGGCGGCATCAGGCGAGCGTCTCGAGCTTCGCGTGGCCTATCGCCGCGGCGCGGCCACCAAAGCGCATGTCGAAACCGTAGTGCGCTCGGCGGTCAAGCCGGAGTTCCAGCGCACCTATCGCATCGATCAGGTGGCAGACGTCGTGCGCAGCGCCACGACCCCGGACCGCGTAGAGCAGGTCAGCGTTCGCGTGACGGGCCCCGCCTTCGCAACGTTGTTCAATGGGTCGGAATCGCTGCTGGGCATCACGGCGGTGCCGTACTACGTCCGCGAAATCTCGATTCCCTGACATCTCAGTCGCGCGTCATTCCCGGAGCCTTCTCATGGCCGACCTTGATCCCGAGTATTGGCGAGACCACGGCATTCGCATCGTGACGAGTGGCGCGCTCGACATCAACACGCCGCAGACGCCGGGCATGAACCGCGCGGCAGCCATTACCAACGCGCGAACCGGCGCCTCGAAGCTGTGGGCCGGCACGGTGGTCATTCACGCAAACGCGAAGACCGGCGCCCATCATCACGGCGAGGTCGAGAGCGTGATCTACGTGGTGAGTGGAAAGGCGCGCATGCGCTGGGGCGAACGGCTCGAGTTCACGGCTGACGCGGGCCCCGGCGACTTTATCTACGTGCCGCCCTACGTGCCCCACCAGGAGATCAACGCCAGCCGCGACGAAGAACTGTCGTGCGTGCTGGTGCGCAGCGGTCAGAATCCTGTGGTGGTGAATCTCGAGATCGAGGCGGTCGAAGCACCCGAGCAGGTCGCGTGGATCGATCCCATGCATCCGGCGCCGGACGAACCACGCTGAGCCCGCGGCGTCACGAGAAGCGTTGGGTGGGGCGTCAGCGACGGCCGACCGCCGGCCCTTGAACTGAGGCGGCTATTTCGTGCGAGCCCGCCCGCTCTGCACGGCTTTGGCGAGCTTCAGCAGGTTGGGGTTCATCTGCAGGCCTGCGGAGTCCGCCGCATCGAGGTTGACCGAGAAGGCGAGTCGCGCCTGCACGATGCCGAGCGAGACGACAGCCGCCCCTGGCGCCTCGGCATCTTCTTCCACCATGGTCAACACCGGGTGACCATCGGCCGACTTCAGCATCGCCCGCACCTGAGAGACGGCGTCGCTTGTCACGAAGATGACGTGCGAGCCCTCAATCCGCTCGGCAGTGGCGTACTGCTCCACAACCACCGCATGCCCGCGAATCGCCTTACCTTGCAAGGCCGCTGCGAAGTCAGGAATGGGATGGGCGGCGACCACAGCAATCTTGAGAGGGGCCGTGCTCGACGCGAATGCGGACGCGGGCCACTCGACGAAGTTCGCCACGTTGAAGATGAACGACGCCTTGACCGCGTACTCCGACGCCGGGCGCTGCGCACCGATGTCCGCGCCGAGGCCGATGACGGCCAGCGCGAGCAGCAGCGCGAAGCGCGCCAGGCGCGTCCGCAGGGGCGAAACTGACAGAATCACTCGACCTCTAGAACGCGAACGTCATGTACACGCGCGCCGTCCGGCCATCCTGCTGAACGGCTTGCTGCGCGTAGTCGTCGCCAGCCGGGTCGCTGTGCCGGCCATTGGTCAGATTGCGGACGTTGAATGACAGGTGCCCGCGCCGACCAGCGAAGGGCGCCGTGAGCGTGACGTTGGGCAGTGCGTAGCCCGGTACCACCTCGCCGTCGCGTGTAAGCCGTGAACTGAGTACCTGCATGTCGAACGACGCGGCGACACCGGCAGGCCACGGCACGGACACAAGTCCCTGCGTGACGTGGTGCGGTGAGTTGCTCAGCGCCACGCTGGTCGTGTCGGACGCCGTTGCGAAGGTGTAGCTCACCTTCGCCTGGAAACCGCCGGGCCATTTTGCCTCGGCTTCGGTCTCGATACCGCTGGCGCGCGCCGAGCTGAGATTGGCGAAATAGACCAGGGTCGTATCGGGATCTGTAGTGAAGTCGATGAGGCGATCGACGGTGTCGCGGAACGCGCCGGCCGACAGCCGAAGTCGCTTTCCCGCGTAGTGCTCGATGACGCCTTCCACGGTGCGAATCTGTTCGGGCTGCAGATCGGTGCGCTCGCGCCAGAGCCCGGGAATCAGATAGTGCGATTCGAAGACGTTCGGGGCGCGGAACGCGCTGCCGTACATCAACTTCACGGTGGTGTTCGACAGCGGGTTGTAGATGGCGGCAAATCGCGGCTTGAGCGGGTCCTTGAACGCCGAGTAATGGTCCTGTCTGAGTCCGACGTTCAGCAGCAGTCGATCGTTCAGGCGAATCTGATCCTGCACGAAGGCACCGGCCGTGTTCGAGCGACGGTTGTCATGCCACAGCAGTTCGTACGGCTCCTTCAGATAACTGAACTGCGTCTGCTTCGTGTTCAACCGGTATTCGATGCCCGCCGTGATCTGGTGTCGGTTCGAGACACGCCGTGAGAACTGGGCTTCCGAACTCCACCATTGACCAGACGCGCGGTCCATGTAGTCCACCGGCCGCATGCCCTGACTCGTCTCCCAGTCGTAGGGATAGGTGCCCGTGAAGTTGTAGTGGTCGAACGACGCCCTGAAGGTGCCGTTCCACTTGCCGACTGCATGTGACCAGGCGGCGTCGACCAGCGTGTGCTGATCGCGCACCGATTCGTCGAGACCGAAGAGGGTCTGATAGGCGCCCGTCGGGAGTCCACGCAGGCGCGAGTTGTAGCCGGCAGACACGATCAGGTTGCCGTAGTCGACGCGAATCAGTCCCGATCGCCGCCGCAGATAGTCGCGATCGACGGCGACGCCGAAGTTGGTATCCGGACTGTCGTATTCCGGATAGTAGATGTTTCGGTATCCCTGTTCGTTGAAGCCGGTGCCCGACAGGCTGACCGCTGCACCGTTCTTGAAACTGTGACGCGTGCGAAAGCGCACGTCGCTGTAGCCCAACGAACCGATACCGCGCGTGACTTCAACCGCGCGGCCCTTCGTCGCGGCCCGCGAGACGACGTTGATCACGCCGAAGAACGCGTTGCTGCCGTAGAGCGACGAACTCGGACCGCGGATCACTTCGATCCGCTCGACATCGCTCAGATCGATTTGAAAGTCCTCATCGAGCGGCGCCTGGTCGAAGACGTTATCGTTCAGCCGCCGTCCGTCGAGCAACACCAGCACGCGGGTGTTGTAGTCACCGGGGCGGAGGAACCCGCGCGCGCCGATGTAGGAATACGAGCGGTCGTTGGTGACGTAGAAGCCGCGCACGTTGCGCATCACGTCGGCCAGCGTGCGCCATCCGAACCGCTCGATTTCGCTCGCGGTCACGACCGTGACGGCCGCGGGCGCCTCCGTGATCTTCTGCAGCGACTTGGATGCGCCGAACACCGACTCCACCTCGACGTCCAGCAACTGCTCGAGCGTGAGCGCGCTGGCATCCGGCGGTTGCGCCGTGTCACCGCTGCCTGACGGCGGTGAGCCGACGGCCGGTTGGGCGCCTAGTATGGCGGGCGTCAGAAGGCCGATGAGCAAGACGGCTGGAAGGTGCACGGGCATGCGTAGAACGGCGTGAGCCCAGGGGGTGATACGGCTGCGAGCGCGGTCGGTCATAGACACTGCTTCTCTGGTATCAACATCGGCTTCTGAGGGCAGGCTCTTTACGACCGTGCACGCAGGGTGCAACTCCGGCTGAAGTAGCGGCTCGGCGTGTCGATAACGTGCTCAGGACGAAACGTGTCGTCCTACAGGTTCGGCGTCAGGACAGCTATGCAAATGTGGTTGCAATCGAGCACGACAGGGCATCGGCGACAACGCATGCAGGTGGCATGTCTCGAAGACAGCATCTGCGGGCGGTCGTTGTCGCCCGTTGCACGCTCGTCCGACGCCTCTCTCCCCCAATCGCCTGATCGCATGAGCGCCCCGCGCCGGCGGGAACGGTAGGAGCCTCGCCGTGTCTCTGTGGTCCAATCTTTCTGTCCGCACCAAGCTCTCGGCCGCCACGATGGCCGCGTGTGCCGCGGCGCTCGCCATGGTCAGCGGCGGCGTGGTGCTCAACGAGTTGTTCAGCGCCCGCGCCCAGCTCACCGCACGCATCGAGAGCGTCGGCGACGTGATTGCGGCGACGAGCCGGCCTGCGGTGCAGTTCGCCGACGCCGCTGCCGCCGCCGAGGCGTTGACGGCGCTGAAGGGCGACGCCTCGATCGAAGGCGCACGTATCGAACTGCCGAACGGCACCGTGCTCGCCACCTACGGCAGCCCGCTCGCCGTGAACACGCGCGTGGTCTCCGCCGGCGTCGAGCAGGGTGAAAGCTCGCTCATCGTCTCGCGCCCCATCGTGCTCAATGACGATGTGATTGGCACGCTGCGCGTGCAGGGCAGTCTCCGCATCGTCGAGCAGCGGCTGCGAAGCTATGCCGCGATTCTGGCCCCTGTGCTCGCTCTCGCAGGCTTTGTCGCCTACGTGTTCGCCTGGTTCCTCCAGCGGTCCATTTCGGGTCCCATCCTCCGGCTCTCTGCCGTCACGAGTTCAGTGACCGAGCAGCTCGATTACTCGGTCCGCGCCATCCCGGAAAATCGCGATGAGATCGGACAGCTCGTCAACCGCTTCAATCACATGCTCGCCACGATCGAGCAGCGTGACGCCGAGCTGAGCCAGTCGAGAGAGAAGCTCGAGGAACGCGTGCAGGAACGCACGCGGACGCTGGAACTCGAAATCGAAGAGCATCGCCGCACAGAAGATCAGCTGACATTGGCGAAGGCGGCAGCGGAACAGGCCAGCATCGCGAAGAGCGCGTTCGTCGCCAACATGAGCCACGAGCTGCGCACGCCGCTCAACGCCATCATCGGCTACAGCGAGATGCTGAAAGAGGACGCCGAGGCCGAGGGCACGACGGACACGGCTGAAGACCTCGACAAGGTCCTCACCGCCGGCCGCCATCTGCTGTCGCTCATCAACGACGTGCTCGACCTCTCCAAGATCGAAGCCGGACGCATGGAGCTCGACGTCTCGCGGTTCGAGCTGGAAGAACTCCTGCGCTCTGTCATCAGCACGTCGGAAGGCCTGGCCGCCACGCGCGGCAACCGGCTGGTGCTGACCCTTGCCGCCGGCCTGGGCGAGGTGAACCTCGATCACACCAAGCTGCAGCAGGTTCTGCTGAATCTGGTCGGCAACGCCTGCAAGTTCACCGACAAGGGCTGCATCGAGGTGGCCGCGTCGGCGGGCGCCGGAGACACGATCGTCATCGACGTGCGCGACTCGGGCATCGGCATGTCCGAAGAGCAGCAGGGGCGCCTCTTCCAGGAATTCACGCAGGCCGACGTCTCGACGACACGGCGCTACGGCGGCACCGGCCTCGGTCTCGCCATCAGCAAGCGCCTGTGCCAGATGATGAACGGCACGATCACCGTGTCGAGCGAGCCGGGTAAAGGGTCGACGTTCTCGGTGCAACTGCCGCGCGAACTCAAGGCAGGGGACGGCAGCTCGGAATCGCGCACGCGCAGTACGGTGCCGCGCGTGGTTCCCGATGCGCGTCAGGCGCCCGCCAACCTCTCCGCAACGGTTCTCGTCGTGGACGACGATGCGGATGCGCGGGAACTGGCGGGCCGGATTCTTCGCAAGGCCGGGATGCGTGTGACCACGGCGACCTCGGCGGACGAAGGGTGGAGCGAACTGCAGTCGTCGGCACCAGACATCCTGCTGCTCGACGTCATCCTCCCCGGACGCAGCGGCTGGACGCTTCTCGAGGACATGAAGGCGCATCCGACGCTGTCGCGCGTGCCGGTTGTCGTGAGCTCGATGCTCGATGTGGAACTTCGCAGTCTCGATCTTGGGGCCGTCGCACACCTGACCAAGCCGCTCGACGCCGAGCTGCTCGTGAGCACCGTGCGGGAAGCCCTGGCCGGTCAGGCAGCCGTCGAGTCTTCATCACCTGAACCAGCATTGGTGGTGCTGTGATGTCACCACGAGATCGG
>Ga0209023_10007771_pt1 | contig 10899 bp, 11 predicted proteins | sample LakOneMetagenome_FD_187468 | JGI IMG/M metagenome (GOLD analysis project Ga0209023, IMG submission 187468) | Freshwater and sediment microbial communities from Lake Erie, Canada (SPAdes) (version 2) | ecosystem: Environmental > Aquatic > Freshwater > Lentic | place: Lake Erie, Canada...
CAATTTGAAGCTTTTCTTCGATGTTCTATGCTGGATAAATAGGACATCTTTATTATTGATTCTGAAAATATTTTCAATTCTAATGACTAAAACTGGATGTGATTTGAATATGAAAAATGATCTCGCGCTGATTATGACATTACCGAATGAGTCAAAAGGTTTATTTGAGCAAGCGCAGATACCTGTTCACTATAGTGGTATCGGTAAGATTAATGCCGCATTTACGGCTTTTGATGTAATTCAAAAGACAGGCTGCAAAACCATTTTGAATTTAGGTTCAGCAGGGAGTTCATTTTTTAATGCACATGAATTGGTTGAGGTTACAACTTTTGTGCAGAGAGATATGGATGTTTCACCGCTCGGTTTTGAGGTTGGTGTCACGCCAATGGATGATCATTTTCCACATGAGATTCAACTTGAACCTTATTTCCTAGATCTTCCACAAGGGATATGCGGTACAGGAGATAGTTTTGAAACAGGGCAACCCAAAGTGAGTTGTAATCTGGTTGATATGGAAGGTTATGCCTTGGCTAAAGTATGTAAAAAACTAGATGTGAGATTGATCTCAATTAAGTACATTACCGATGGTGCAAATGATACGGCACATTTAGATTGGGAAGAAAATTTGTTATTAGGTGCACAGAAATTATTAAAATTATATCAATCTATTTAAAGATCGGATGATGAAAATCATGGCGACCATAGGGGGCTATGGCCGTTTGCCAAAATAATTTAATAACGAATGATTAAATTATGAATTGCGAGGAAGAACACCGTATAAAATCATATGTACAGTATGTTCTATTGCACGTTGGCACATGCTTTTATTACGTAAGGTTTTTCCAGTCACCATTTCTAATTGGGTACTAAAATCCGCATAGTTTTGTGTTAATCCCCAAATATTGATAATCAATAATTCTGGATCAATTTTGTCTGATATTTTACCTTGCTCTTGCCAGTTTAAAATAACCTTGGCTTTGCGTTTAAATAGCTTTTTAAGTGGGCCTTTTAAAATCGGTAAAATATGCGGTGCCCCTTGAATAATTTCCAATGCAAAAAGTTTTGAGGCTTTAGGTTGCACACGAGAAATTTCAATTTTGGTCATCAAGTAATGCGCTAGAGCCTCAGCAGGTTCTAGTTCAGATTCTAAGGATTGTAATGGCGCAAGCCATTTTTGCATAACGGTTGTGAGTACTTCGACATACAAAGCTTCTTTATTTTCATAGTAATAGAAAATATTCGACTTATGCATATCTGCCAATTGTGCAATTTCATCCAGACTTGCACCATTGAAACCGTATACAGAAAATACATCTAATGCAGCATTGAGTAATTGCTGTCGTTTTTGAGCGCTCTTCTTTTGTTCCATCGCAACTTTGAACTAAATAAATGATTCATAAATTGTACGGTAAAATGTTTGATTTGTGCACAGAAAGCAGCATTATTTTGAAATATTTGTGATAATTTATGATGAAGTATTACTAATAAGTGAATTCTCCGTTTTTTTATTATTTTTGCACTAAACTAGAGCAAAATAATTGATTAAATTCTGTCATTTAAGCCTTATTATTTTATCATTAAGACATTTTAAATATTAAATGTACTTTTAAGCTGAGATAAAAATAAAAATCAGACGGATTATAATCGTGTCATATCGAAGTTAATAATAACTATTCGTATTAATAATCATAAAATCCTTTAATTCCGATTATAAAATAGATATTAAAGGATTTATGACTTGTTGTTTCATCATAGGCTTTAAACAAAATTTAGGTTGCCAGTACAGCCGTGAGAACTTGTTGTTCAAGTTCAGCAAAAGCACTGCCTTTTTTGCGTGGTCGTGGTAGATCAATGCTAAATTGTTGAGCAATATGACCTTGATCAAGCAAAATAATACGATCTGCCAATTGCACGGCTTCACTCACATCATGGGTGACTAAAATGGTGGTAAAGCCTTGTTCTAGCCATAATTTTTCAATCAAATTTTGCATGTCTAAACGGGTTAATGCATCCAATGCACCAAGTGGTTCATCTAGCAACAATATACGAGGTGTATGTGATAGTGCACGTGCTAGCGCAGCACGTTGTCGTTGCCCACCTGAAAGTTGAGAAGGCCATAATTTCGCTTTGTCTTTTAAGCCTACTTTTTCTAATAATTGTTCTGCTTTAACATGTTGGTCTTTGTTTAATCCAAGCTGAACGTTATTTAAAATATTTTTCCAAGGCAGTAGGCGAGGGTCTTGGAACATTACTCGAATATCATCCGATGTAATGCCTTCACGGAAATTGCGTAAAGATTTAAATTTGATTTCGCCATAGCTCGGTTGTTCCAAATCTGCAATCAGTCGAAGCAAAGTGCTTTTACCGCAACCACTGCGACCGACAATCGCTACAAATTCACCTGCTTCAATATTTAAGTCTAAATCTTCTAATACTTTGACATCAGCATAATATTTATAAAGTTGTTCTATAGAAATTTCTGCGCCAACTTGCGTCTGATCTTCAGTTTGCGACTCAGTCACAGGAAGCAGATCATTCGCATATTGGCTGATACTTAGGTCAGTCATGGTCTTCTCCTATTTTTGATAGCCTGCGTGCCAACGCAGTAAATATTTTTCTAAGTATTGTGCAAGCACATCTGCCAATTTACCCAAAAGGGCATAAAGCAAAATGCCTACTAAGACGATATCTGTTTGTAAAAACTCACGTGCATTCATGGTCATATAACCAATACCAGACTGTGCAGAAATCGTTTCAGCAACAATCAGTAACACCCAAACTAAACCTAGAGAAAAACGTAAACCGACTAAAATAGAAGGCATAGCACCTGGTAAAATAATTTCTTTATAAAGTTGCCATCTGGTTAGCCCATAGCTTTTACCCATTTCAATGAGTTGTGGATCTACAGAACGAATACCGTGATAAGTATTGATATAGATTGGGAAAAACACACCCACTGCGACGAGAAATAATTTTGCAGACTCGTCAATTCCGAACCAGAGAATGACCAAAGGGATTAAAGCCAAGGCTGGAATGTTGCGAATCATTTGCAAAGTCGTATCAAGTAAATTTGAAGCGAGCTTGGATGAGCCGTTTAAAAGTCCTAACAGTAATCCTAAGCCACCACCCACTAAAAGACCGAGCAGGGCACGTCCTGCGCTGACTTTAACATGTTGCCAAAGTTCACCGCTGATCAGTAATGTCCAAAATGCAGAAACAACCGCTGTAGGTGCAGGTAGAACACGACTTTCTAAAAGACCACCTTTAGACGCAATTTGCCAAATTATGATTAATAAAATCGGCACAATCCAAGGCAACAAGCGTTGCCCGAATTGTTTTGTTCCACGTGAAACAGCAGTGCTTTTAGATGGTGTTAGATTTTTGATCGTTGCATTCATGCCGACTCCTTAAGCGGTGCTTTGTTCTCGTCAGGCGTATAGTTATTTGCAACAATTTCACCAAATGGCCCTGTTAAATTGGGTTGAGTCAGTTTTTTTCGGGTTTCAATAGGAAGTAGTGGGAACACCAATTCTGCAAAACGAATCGATTCCTCTAAATGTGGATAGCCTGAGAAAATAAAAGTATTAATGCCTAGGTCTGCATACTCTTGAATACGATCAGCAACGGTTTGTGGATCACCGACCAATGCTGTACCTGCACCACCACGGACTAAGCCTACACCTGCCCAGAGATTTGGCGATACTTCAAGTTTACTTCGATCACCATTGTGTAGTTCAGCCATGCGACGCTGACCTATGGAATCCATTTGTTTAAATTTCTTTTGTGCTGCGGCAATGGTCGCATCATCAACATATTGAATCAGTTCATTGGCTGCTTGCCATGCTTGCTCATTGGTTTCACGGACAATCACATGTAAGCGAATACCATAATTGAGTTGACGGCCTTTGGCTTCAGCCTTAGCTTTTACAACAGCAATTTTTTCTTTGACTGCAGCAGGGGGTTCGCCCCACGTTAAATAAGTATCCACTTGGTCAGCAGCGAGCTCAATCGCATCGTCTGATGAACCACCGAACCAGAGCGGTGGATAAGGTTGTTGTATTGGCGGATAAAGTAATTTGGCATCATCAACACTTAATCGCTCACCATGAAACGTAAACGCTTCACCTGTATGTGAACGTTTTAAAATTTCACGCCAAATAGTGGTGTATTCGGCAGCCGTTTTATAACGTGTTGAATGATCTTCATATACACCATCACCTTTTAATTCTTGTTCATCACCACCCGTAACAAGATTCAGCAACACACGACCATTGGATAAACGGTCAAAAGTAGCAGCCATACGAGCAGCCAAAGCTGGTGTCGTAACACCAGGACGTAAAGCCACTAAGAATTTTAAATTTTTGGTTGCATCAATTAAGCTTGCAGCAGTAATCCAAGGATCTTCACAAGAACGTCCCGTTGGGATGAGTACACCTTCATAGCCTAAATGATCAACTGTTACCGCAATTTGTTTCATATAAGCATGGTCTACTTGGCGAGCACCTTTACTTGTGCCTAAATAACGACTATCACCGTGAGTGGGAATAAACCAGAAGATTTTCATTTCATTCAATCCTGAAAAAGTATTTAAATATTATTTCGCTGTCCAAACAGCTTGTTTAATGCTGATGCTATTGGGAATAATTTTGAGTTCACTAAAACGATCCGCCAGTTGCTGTTGGTCGGCAATCACCTTCGCGGTGAGTGGTGCAGCAGCAGATGGCCTTGGGCGTCGGTCAATAAAGACTTGGCTGACTTGAGGTTTTAAACCCGTACTTTGTCCAATGGATTGCGCAGTTTCAGTTCGATGTGCTTGCACCCATTTGTCTGCAATATTGACCTGTTGGATAATGCTTTTCACAGCTTGAGGATGCTGTTTGACAAAATCGGGTGAAGCCAAATAGAAGGTATAATTTGGACTGAGACCTTTACCAGATGCCAAAATCCGAGCCTGATCTTCAACTTGTGCTGAAGCAAAATAAGGATCCCAAACGGCCCATGCATCTACAGCGCCTTTTTGAAATGCGGCACGAGCGTCGGCAGGTGTGAGCCAAATCGGTTGAATATCAGACCACTGCAAACCAGCTTTACGTACCGCTTGTACCAATAAGTAATGTGCACTTGAGCCTTTTTGTAAGGCAATACGCTTACCTTTCAGCTGGCTTAACTGCGTAAGTTGTGAACTTTTAGGGACTAAAATTGCTGAAGCCAAAGGTTTCGCTGCTTCATAAGCAATGTAATACAAGGGCTTATTGGCTGCCTGTGCATAAACAGGTGGTGTATCACCTGTAACGCCAATATCGAGAGAACCAACAGCAAGTGCTTCTAAAATTTGCGGGCCAGCGGGAAATTCATTCCAAGAAATTTTGGCATTTGGAAATTCCTTTTCATACAGTTTTTGCTGTTTGGCGATGGCAAAATTAATCGAGCTTTTTTGAAAACCAATACGTAATTGTTTCACACTCGGATCGACAGCCCAAACTGCTGTAGAACCTAACATTGCACAAGCAAGCAACATGGCGGTCATGCCATGACCCTTTGCGTTGAACCATGTTGCTGTTTTGTGTTGTGCAATGTGTTGAGTCATGTCTATTTCCTCTATAAGGTGGTTATTTCAGGTGGTTTTAATTTGCCAAAATGGCTGCTTGAATATTGATTTTGTTTGGAATTAATTTTTGTTGATAAAAAGCATCTGCGACATATTGCTGTTCTTTAGCAACTTCATTTGAAATTGGCTTAACACCAAAACCCATGCGAGAAATCGATGTATTGAGTACATCCAAAGGTAAACCTGTTGGTTTTTCTAACAGTTTGGCTGCATCAGTTTGATGTTGAGATACCCATTGTGTTGTAGTGTTTAACTCATTAACAACGGCTTTTAAAATGTCAGGATGTTGTTCTGCAAATTTACGATCAGCCAAATAGAATTGATGGTTACTCACTAAATTTTCGCCAGTCGCTAAAACTTTTGCACCAAGCTGTTTTTCTGCTGAAGCGAAGAACGGATCCCAAATCACCCATGCATCGACTGCGCCTTTTTCGAAAGCAGCACGAGCATCGGCAGGGGGTAAATACACCACTTGAATATCTTCAAGTTTTAAATGATTGGCTTCTAAAACTTTGAGCAATAAATAGTGAACATTCGAACCTTTGTTGAGTACGACACGTTTCCCTTTTAAATCTTGGATGGATTGAATGGTTGAATCTTTAGGAACGATCAAAGCTTCTGCTTTAGGTGCAGCAGGTTGGTTTGCGATATAAACTAAATTCGAATTGGCTGCTTGTGCAAAGATCGGAGGTGCTTCGCCTGCCTCACCAAAAGACACACTGTCTACGTTTAAGCCTTCAAGTAATTGAGGTCCAGCTGGGAATTCAACCCATTTGACGTTAACACCTTGTTGTTTTAGTGCTTTATCTAAGTCGCCACGAGCTTTGATAATCGGAAGTAAACCATATTTTTGATAGCCGATATTCAGCGTTGTGGTTTGTTGTTGTTTTGCACAGCCAGAAAGCATCATGATGGTGGCAAGGCTAGCACTGAGAAGGGTGATTTTTTTCCATGAAGGTTGAAATTGACTAGCCATGGGTCATGTTGCTCCTAAACTTTAAATGATGAGAAGTGAATGAGCATCAGCTTAGAGGGCTTTGTAATTTCCAAAAAATAAGTTTTCGATGATTGCTAATGAAAAAAAAAGATAAAATTAAAAATGTGAAACTTATTTAAAATTGTGCAAAAGGAATTTGAAAATAGATTATCTTTTAAAAATATAAATTATTGAAAATAATGAATTAAATAATGGTTATTTTAAATTTTTATAATTTTAGCTGAGATAATGCTAAGAATAAATTCGATTTTTCTATAGCGATAGCGAATATTCTTAGCAAAAAATCAGATAACAAACAGGTAATTTCAAATCTTTAAATCTGTTTTTTAAAGACCATTGAATTACGTTGATAATTATATAAAGCTTGGCGGGCTTCAGGTAAATCATCTACATTTGCTGTGCTAAAACCATGTTCTAAGAACCAATGTGCAGTACGTGTGGTTAATACAAATAATTGTTGAATCTGTAATTGTTGGGCTTTTTCTTCTAAGAAATGCAGAATCTGGCTACCACGATTTGATTTACGATAACTTGGATGTACTGCGACACAGGCAATTTCTGCCGATTTTATCTCGCCACCAGTGACAGGGATTGGATATAAAGCAGCACAGGCCAAAATTGTTCCATCACGTTCAATCACGGCAAATTGACCGATTTCATTCTCTAAACGTTCACGTGAGCGGTAAACCAAAATCCCATCTTCTTCGAGCGGACGTAATAGATTAATCAATCCACCGACATCTCCAATATTCGCCATACGCACTTCTTCATAATGTGCATCGGTGATCATGGTGCCATGACCATCCCGTGTGAATAATTCTTCTATCAATGCGCCATCATAGGCATAAGAGAGTAAATGTACGCGATGCACTCCTTTTAAAGAAGCTTCTTTGGCATTTTGCAAGTGTAGGGCGATTTCAAAATTAGAATCTTGGTATTTTTCAATATGTTGGTCTAATTGCAATGGTGTGATTTCACGTAACAAGTGACCATATTCATCCATTAAGCCTTGTTGATTACCTAGGAAAATTAATTTATCGGCTTGAATATGAATAGCCGTTTTTGTTGCCACTTCCTCTGCAAGTAAATTAAACACTTCACCTGTGGTGGAGTAACCGGTTGGCCCGAGCAGGACAATATTTTGACTGTCTAAATGACGTTGAATCGCTTCAGTGTCAATGGTGCGAACTTCTCCAGTCAATTGAAAATCGACACCATCACGGATGCCATAAGGTTTTGCCGTGACGAAATTTCCAGACACCACGTCAATGCGAGCACCATACATCGGTGAATTCGCCAAGCCCATAGACAGTAATGCTTCAATTTGTAGACGGATTGAACCGACAGCATTCATCACACAAGGTAAGGATTCACGTGTCGTAACTCGACGATTGATATGAATTGGGCTCTGAATCCCTTTTTCTTTTAAATTTTCATTGATTTGCGGGCGAGCGCCGTGCACCAAGATTAGGCGGATACCTAATGAATGCAGTAAGGCAATATCATGGATAATATGTTGAAAATTTTCATGTTGTACTGCTTCACCACCAAACATTAGGACAAATGTTTTGCCGCGATGTGCATTGATATAAGGTGCAGAATGACGAAACCAATGCACATATTGCTGGGTTGTGCTTTGTGAAGTTTCTAAAATGTCAGTTTGCATGCCAATCTCAATTTGATGGTGTATGAAAGAGATTCTAAACAAAAAATAGGGATGAAGAATAGAGAAAATAAAAAAAGCATCAGAACGTGGGAGAACTGATGCCAAATGGGTATTCGATTGTCGGTTTTGGTTATCGCAAAATTACTGAATCAGTTAAAGACCGAGGACTTTAAGAATGGCATAAGACGTGGTATCGACCAGTACATATTGATTATTTGCTTTATACCATTGTTGGTTTTTGCCCGGTTTGCTCAGCTTTTTGTGGTGTTGATAGTTCACTTTGTAGCCTGCTCCACGATATTCATGTGGAAATTTATTACCTGTATGCCAATTGTGTTGCGCTTTATTTTGAGTCGCAACATGTTTAACGTCTGCGCCATGATTATCATGGTGTTGTTGTGTATTTTTATGTTGTTGCATTGGTGCTACTTTATCATGCTGATTTGCATGGCTTTGTGGTTCAGCCATTGCTGTAGAAGCAGCCATCATCATACTGATAGAAATCGTAATTGCAGAAAGCGTTTTTTTCATAGCATCACCTAAAATCTTATCTTGTTGTGTTTTGATAAGATCAATTTAATTGAAAATCATAGAGAAATGATGAAGGTTAAAATGCGTATTGTTCTTTTTCATCCTCAATCATGAATAAAATATGAGGTGTTTATTCTCTAAACATAAAAAAGCCCAATGGGTATTGAGCTTTTGATTTTATTGAATATAAATGGATGGGGCAAAGTGCATAAATGACTCAATGCTTCTGCAATTAACCAATCACACGGATAATGCGATTATTACGTTCATTCACTAAAACGTAGTCGCCGTTTACTTTGTACCATTGTTGATATTTGCCCGGTTTTGGCAATTGGCGGTAGTTTTTATAATTGACATGATAACGTGATGAGTTGAATTGATTCGGTAAATATTGTCCAGAACGCCATTCACGACTTGGGTTTACTCGATAGTTGTTGCGGTCATAACGGTCATTGTTGTCCCAGCGGTTGTCATTTTTATGATCCCAATGATTTTGCTGATAACGATCATGGTCGTTTTGATGATAATCGTGTGCCATTGCTGATGTCGCAACAACAGCTGTTAATGATAATGTAATCGCAGTTAATACTTTTTTCATTTGATTCACCTGAATTGAACTTTTGTCCTTTGATGAAATCAATTTACTCAATAATTCGAGATAAACGGTGAGTGGGATTTAGTTGAATTGTGAAATATATGAAGACTTGATGGAGGAATGTAACTGTACTTAAAATTTGCAAATAATAAAAAAGCCCAAACTAAGTTTGAGCTGTGCTTTATTTATTTCGAATTTTAAATAGTGGAAATGTTTATATTACATGCCACGGATACTCACAATATTATTACTATCAGAGTCGACCAAAATATAGTCGTTATTGATTTTGTACCATTGTTGGTTACGAGATGGTTTTGGAAGATTACTGTCTTTATAATCGACTTTATAACTATTACCACGATAATGCTGAGGCATCACATAGCCTGTTTGCCAACGGTGTTGCTGTAAACGTCGTACACCACGTTCTTCTCGTTCACGACGCTGTTCTTGAATATCATCGTCATCGTCTTCACGGAATTGACGCCCACGGTCGCCACGATCATTTTTGTCACCACGATCGAATCCACGACCATTGTCAAAATGAGGACCTGCACTGCTGATCTGAGTTGTCATCAGTGTTGATAAAGAGATTGCGATGATCGCTAAAATCTTTTTCATAAGAGCCCTCGCTTTTGGATGTGTAGATTTTTCACACCACTACTGTACTGCTTAATTGCAGAGAAACTGTGAAGAAAGTTCAGTTTTTCATTTAAAAATACAGAGATAATAAGAACATATTTCTTTATTTGATTAAAGTACTATTCGAAACGCTTATATGATAAGACATTGAGCCGAATTAGAAAATTGTGAATTGGTTCAAAAAAATGTAAAGAATTATAAAAATAACGCAGAACAATGCTCCAACGTATTCTCTTATTTTTAAGGATAGCGCAATTTTGAAGATAAGTTTAGTGCCATTGATTGGTCATGTATTTTAAGTGATTGATTGCATTAACAACATTTTCAGCAAGTTGGGCATCATCTAAAGCCTGAATCAATTGGGTTGGAAGTTGTAATTGTTCAATGGAACGAATCATTTCAATTTTATGTTTTTGATCTTTCATGAATAATTCCTCAATGTGGTGATTCATATTGAGTTTGACTATAGGCTGAATTTTTAAATTTGAAAAACTGAATAATATTGTTATTTTAATTGGTTTAGGCGATTAACGGGGCATGATTCGGAGAATTTTATTTTTCTTCATCCATTTAAAAAAGATTTTGCTTTTTAGCTTTTGCTATTCACAACATACATTGTGAATAGCAGCAATCTTAGTAAATAGAGTTAAAAGTCTGCTTTTAACACAATACGATAACGAGCTTTTCCTGAATGTAGGCGTTCTAAGGCATCGTTAATTTTAGACATTGGATACAGTTCAATTTGAGGTGCAATATTTTTACGTGCTGCAAATTGTAGAAGTTGACGCAATGCAAATGGTGAACCTGTTGGAGAGCCTGTAACAGATTTTGCGCCACCAATTAAATTTCCAGCAGGGATTGCC
>Ga0209023_10007772_pt1 | contig 10898 bp, 6 predicted proteins | sample LakOneMetagenome_FD_187468 | JGI IMG/M metagenome (GOLD analysis project Ga0209023, IMG submission 187468) | Freshwater and sediment microbial communities from Lake Erie, Canada (SPAdes) (version 2) | ecosystem: Environmental > Aquatic > Freshwater > Lentic | place: Lake Erie, Canada | collected...
AGTAAAAGGATTGTATGCATTTGCAAATTTTGTATTAAAAAAGCTAACAGAGAATGCATTTCTTTTTTTACCACCTAACCAGGGTTCTGTAAATGAAATATTGTATGACCTGTATGCGCGGCCATTACTTTGAACGCGCAGGCTGAGCTTTTGCCCATCCCCAACGGGCAAAGGATCCCATGCTTTTTTATTAAAAATATTTTTAATTGAAAAGTTATTGAAAGTAACCCCCACCGTACCTGTCAGTCCAATGCCTCCTCCAAAACCTGCGCTTAATTCCAGCTGATCACTTGACTTTTCCACTACACTCCACGTAACATCCACGGTTCCGTTATCAATGTCGGGTACAATGTTCGGGATTATTTTTTCCTGGTCAAAAAATCCGAGGTTGGCGATCTCTCTTTGCGAACGCACCACATCCGTACGGCTGAATTTTTCGCCGGGTAGTGTACGCAATTCCCGCCTGATCACGTGCTCTTTGGTGCGGTCATTACCGGTGATCAGTATATTTTTAAATGTAGCCTGAGGCCCTTCTTTAATTCTTATTTCAAAATCAATAGTATCATTATATACAGCAGTTTCTATAGGATCAACAGAGAAAAATAAATATCCATCATCCATATATAAGCCACTGATATCGCCTCCTTCCGGGGCCAGGGTTTTACCCAATTTTTTATTTAAAAGATCTGCATTATAAATATCTCCTTTATGGATATTTAAAATGGAAGTCAGTAAGGAGTCTGGATATTTTGTAGCCCCGCGCCAGGTAATATTTCCAAAATAATATTGATGCCCTTCTTCCATTTTGATATCAATATTCATATTTCCTTTCGAATTATAATATTGTGTGTCTTTTATAATATTCGCGTCGCGGTAGCCCAATGAATTGTAATAATTAATTACACTATTTTTATCTTCTTCATATTTTGGCGCACTGAATTTTGCGTTCGCAAAAAACTTCAACCGTATATAAGGATCCAGCACCCGCCTGGTTTTGGAATAGGTGAGATAGCCTTTGTCTTTGAGGTATTGGCTAAATGTATATCTTTTAGGATCAGCCAATCCACCGGCATCATTGGTAGGAAATAAAGTGAGGCGCGACATTTCTTTTGTGCCTTTCATTTGTTTTTTCAAATCCTGTTCATTCACCGTATTATCAATGAAGTTGATTTGATTGATCTTTACTTTTATGCCTTTATTAATAGCAAAAGTCAGTATCTCGGCGTTTTGTGTAGAAGTGTCTTTTGTTTCAGTAATATTTGTGGTAACAGTGCGATAGCCCTTTTCATAATAATATTTCTCAATGCCATCCAATGCGGTACGTTTCATACTTTCTGTGATCACGCGGCCAACCACCAAACCTGACTTTGCGCGAAGGTCATCCGCATCACTTTTATTGACACCATTAAAATAGAATTTTGATAAACGTGGCCTTTCAGTCACCGCAATTTCAAGATAAATATTATCTCCATCAAGCTTGGTAATATAAATCGTGATATCACTGAAATAATTCTGCGACCATAATTTGGTAATCGCACGGGAAAATGCATCAGTGCCGGGAATGCTGATTTCCTCGCCTATATTTAAACCTGAAACGGATATAAGTAACGCCTGGTCAAAGAATTTATTCCCGCTAACTGAAATGTCTGCGATTTTATATTTATGCGGAGTGGGCTGGTTAAAAATATTTAATAAAGTGGGATCCAGGGAAGTTACCGGAACAGTATCCCTGCCTGAATTTGGAAACTGCGCGATCGCAGGGCTTAGCGCCAATATACCAATGAAGAAAACAATAGCCCTGAAATAGGATGGCATTAATTTTTTATTTGTTGTAAACCCGAAATGTTTTTTTTGCACTTGCTGCAGTTATTTTATCCCTTTTTTATGGTGACAGGGCGGCAAATTAACGGGAATAATCAGAATTGTTTCAAAACTGTTTGTTAAATCAGAATTGTTTATAAATGAGCACTATAAAGAAGCGTGTTGCGATTGAAGTTGTCCGCTGATTTTCCCAAATCTCCGCTCGCGTTGCTGGTAGTCAATTATGGCCAGTTCAAGGTCTGCTTTCCTGAAATCGGGCCAGCGTGTCTGTGTAAAATATAATTCCGCATAGGCCAGTTGATAGAGCATAAAATTACTGATGCGAAATTCACCGCTGGTCCGGATCATCAACTCCGGATCGGGAAAATCTTTTGTACTCAGGTAATTTTGTAATGTTTCATCATTAATATTTTCCGGCAAAATTTTTCCTTTTACAGCATCTTCCGCAATTTTTTGAACTGCCTGGCGAATTTCCCAGCGACTGCTATAACTCAGTGCCATGATCAAATTCAGGCCCGTATTACCGGATGTTTCCAGTAAGGCTTCCTGCAATTCATTGTAGGCATTGGAAGGAAGCATTTTGGTATCACCGATCACATGCAGGCGGATATTATTTTTATTTAAAACGGGCACTTCCGATTTGATCGTGTCTATCAATAATTCCATCAGCCCGGATACTTCGTCTTCAGGGCGGTCCCAGTTTTCTGTACTGAACGCATACAATGTAAGGTATTGAATACCGAGTTCAGCAGCTCCTTCCACTACATTGCGCACAGATTCTACCCCGTGGTAATGGCCAAATAAGCGATCATGCCCTCTTTCAGTTGCCCACCTGCCATTGCCATCCATGATAATTGCGATGTGCTTTGGTAAACGGGTAAGATCAATTTTATTCTCAGTTTCCTGCATAAATATGCGATTGAAAAAAAGTAAAGTTAGTAAAATTGAAATGTAAAGGAGTGTAAAAAATCAGGATCGTAAACAAAATGAAATTTCAAGTTCGCTAAAACTAATTGGATACATGGGATCCCTTCATCAATTTATATGAATCGACTATGCACCGTTCTTTAAATTTCGTTTCTGAAAAAAATTCCGGTTTATTTATCTTTGAACCTTATTTTTGCATTACAAATTACAGCACATGGAAGCAAGAAGATCAACCCTTAAATACTGGATCTATTTTTTTATCTGGCTGGCTATTATTATTACATTGTTCATCGTGTACAGGCAATTTTTCTGGATCGCACTTCCAGGCGTAGTCACTTACTTTGTATTGGCCATGGATATTATGTAAAAGCTGGTTTCGTATGTAAAGAATTAACCGTCATTATTCCGCTCACTTTATTTTACAATAATTACAGGGAAATCATTACCATATCCATAACTCGCCGGATATTGTGCAATGCCTCTATATTTTTGTGTCAATTCCGGCACTTCGATTTCGAGGTAAGCTTTTAATTCATTTACGGTAACCTGCCCGTCGCCATTGTCCGCCGCACCAGCCAAACCTTTTAGTAAAGCATAGGTAAATACGCCATGGCCGATCTGCGAAAACTCGGTCGCAAATTGTTCGCTTCCGCTAGCTGTAAGCCAGTGTGTACCTGTACTGCGGGCTAATTGTGCTATCGCTTTTTCTTCTGCTGCACCGCGCATAGCCACAGATACCAGGGCACCTGCACTCTGGCATGCATCTAAAATAAATAATTGTTTTTGCGCGGATATATCTTTGGAGAACTGCATTAATTCATCTGCAGAAATTCCTTTTTGCGCCAGCGCATCTTCATCACCATATAACTGGGTAACATCATAAGGTACAATATAGAATGCTTTGCTTTTTTCATCAAGGCTCATTACTCCATGGCCGGCATAATAAAAAATAAACAGGTCCTGTGGTTTGGAAACCGAAGCAATTTCTTTAAACGCTTTTTCAATATTGTCCTTTAATGCATCTGCGTCTGTTATGTAATGCAGGTCCACTTTGCTGAATAAAGAATTACTTTTTTCGAGTTCATCGCGGAAAGCAGCAGCATCAGCTTTTGCATAATTCAATGTGTATTTTGGGTTTTTATACGTATTGACTCCTACAATCATTAAATGAAGTACAATACCTGCACTCACATTATTATTTGATGGTTGATATACAATAGAAATTTCAACCGGTTTGCTTTCCGTCCTTTGTGTATTAAATGCAATCGCTTTAAATGTATTATCACCGGGACTAAGCTTTACTATAAAATTTTTCAGCAAAGACTTTTCAGCAGCGTTCTCATCTTCCACTGTTAAGTTACGGGTTGTTTCCACAAGCTTTCCATTTTGAAACAACCTTATTTCTGTAATGCCGTCTGCCGGGCAATCTGCCTGAACAGAAATCGTTGCATCTTCTTTCACTGCATTAAATGAAGGAATATCATTTTCAACAGAAAGGTTCCTTTGCTGGCCGGCATATTTTATCTTCACCAGGGGTGCAGCTTTCAGCGTATTAATGTCAACAAAAGGCTGATCCAATTTTTCACCTCCTATTATTCTTGGTAAAAGATTGGGTGTATAAAATTGTTCATAAGCTGATTCCAGGGGTAAGATGTCCAGGCCTTTTGTAAAATACATTTTTTTCATCCCTTCCTGTGTACCGTCAAACCGGCCTTCTTTATCAACAATAACCCAATCGGAACTTCCAAAAAATACAAGAGTGGCCATTACTTTCCCTGTAGAAAGGTCCCATACTTTTACAGTCCTGTCAAAACTCCCGCTAAATAAAAATTTACCATCCGGGGAAACAGCCAGTGTAGAAGGTGAGCTATTATGCCCGTTCAATGTGCGTATAATTTTTTTAGTGGCTGCATCCGTAATATGAATAGTTGTATCAGCAAAAGCGCTTTCACCTGCCGCGGTAAGAAGTTGATTTTTCCCCGGCATAAATATTAAATCATTGAGCATACCACTTTGTACATTCATATTGGAAAGTTCAGTACCCGTTGCAATATCCCACCAGCGTAGCCTGCTATAATCATCGCCGGTTATTAATTTATCGCCTTCATTACTTACAAGTATTTTTCGAATCCCGGTTGTGGATTCGTATTCTGATTTATGATAGAATGTTTTAATAATATTACCAGTATTGATATCTACCTGTACTGTTTTATCACCAGATGCCAAACCCACAAAAACAGATTTTGAATTTTTAGCAAATGTGATCGTCAGTGCACTATACGGTAATTTAAAACTATTCATGCTATTGCCCGATGGGAAGGAACGGATTAATAAAGTGGGTGGATTCGCATCGTAATTGGTGCTTGCAATGATTTTCCCATCCGGCGAAATGGCTTGTGACGTGCTTTTTTCAGATTCAAAAGAAGTTATTTTTTCGGAAGTAGTTGCATTATAAACGCCCATACCTCCGTCAAATGAGCCGCTAATTAAATATTTTCCATCCGGGGAATACATTAACCCTTTACCGAAAATTGACGATTCAAAATGCTGTACAACTGTACCCCGGTTAAAATCAAAAACCTGTATATAACTTTTGTTAAAAAATCCCGGAGTGCCCATAACCGCCAATGATTTACCATCGGGTGATAGCGCAACATTGTATATAATATTCGCTGCGCCACCCATTTTTTGTTGCAATTTCAAATCAGGAAAATTCCATACGCGAATGATCTTATCATAATTACCCGAAATCAATTTTTTCCCGTCTGAAGTGAAACAAAGCCCAAATGGATACGACATATTTCCCTGAATTTTATCTGCCAGTTGCATACCCTGTAAATCATACAAATAAATGGTGGCATCATCAGCACCTGTAACTACATACCTGCTATCCGGGCTAAAAGAAACTGTCTTAATAGATGCTCTTTGTCCATGAAATGTGTGAACGATTTCTTTTGAAGACCTGTCAATAATATCAAGCGTGGCAAGCCCGTCTTCAAAGCCATCCTGCACCACCCATTTTCCATCAGGGCTCATATCTGAAAGGTCTTTGTCTGAATAATCTTCATTTTTCAGAATTGCTCCTGATATTGCATTTACTGTTAATACACCCATATTACTTAATGCTGTAAATTGATTATTGCCGGTGAATTTTAATTTGACAATCGTACCTGTGCCTTCCAGTTTATTCAATAAAACCATTGTCGATGCATTCCATATTTTAATTTCATACATCAGTTTTTCCCCATCCAGGTTTTTGCTACTGCCACTGGTTATAAGCAGTTTATTATCCGGGCTAAAGGCAATAGCAGAGATATCATCATAATGAATATCTTTCTTAAAAATTTCCTTCCCGTTATTGGACAAATCACTTATGCGAAACTCTTTATCAGAACCCATTGCCAGTTTTTTCCCATCCGGACTAAATGCAACCGACCTTACCCAGGAATTAAATTGTGTATATGAAATGATTTCCTTTCCGCTGGAGAGATCCCAAAGTTTCACGGATTTGTCCCAACTACCACTTGCCAAATATTTATTGTCAGGTGAAATGGCAATGCAGGAAATATTATCGCTATGCCCGCGCGGGATAAGCAATTCCGCTTTTTGGGAATAAATATAATTGCCAAGAAGTAATAGTGCCGGCAACAGGAGATTTTTCATTTATAAAAATTATAAATTCAAATCTATGCAGGAAATCAAAAAGAATTCTACCGCCTGTTGGGTATATTCCATAATTAAATCATGCAGTTGTGTAACAGGTTTTGTATCAAATTTCCAGAAAGAATCAAAAAAATAGAATTGTCAATTACAAACTTTATCCGCGCAGCAGCTACTGGCAAAGGCTTCAGGTTTTGCTTTGAAAGCAAAACCCATTCCGAGGATATATCCCATTGCTTCTTTCAAAGCATCATTGCTTTTAAATTGTGGATTGGTATTGATATCAGCGTGTACTTCCATTTCCACATCATACTGAATAAAAAGGTTGCATAACTCATACGCAATTTCAATGCTCTTCGCCACTTCCATTAACATGCGTTCTTTGATATGAAAATTATGTTTTACACGGTCATTATAAATATACATAAAGCCTCCATTATGTTCGCGCAGGAATACAATCACAGTTGCAAATTCTGTTTCGCTACCTTTCACCTGGCTATCCGTGCCGATGCATACTTTTAATCTCGTATTATTTGCATGCTCTCTTTTAATCACTTCTTCAACTGCATCTTTGATGGGTTGTGCGATAGGTTCACCATTAAATTTTCTCCAATTCATACATGTAAAGTTTTTGTAATTTACATAAGACTTTTAAATATGCTCATTAAAAAATTATGAACATTCGTGCACAAGAGAAATTTTTTCAGCAACTAAATCAAAATTTAATATTGGCCTGTACTCAATAAAACCAGCGTGCAGGCTTCCAGGTTTAGAATCCCTTTTTCCGCTGAAAGCCTTTCTAATTCAGGATTTTCTGTACCCGGGTTATAAATAATCCTGTTGGGATTGAGAGAAAGAATATAATCGTAATAAGGTTTTTGATTCTGAGGGTTCAAGTACAAGGTGACTGTATCCACATCTTTTATTTCGGGCATTCCAGTTTGTATGGGAGATCCTAGTATATCACCCACCCGTCTACCAATGGCAATAACCGGATGGCCTGCAGAAGAAAGCCTGTTTACCGCCAGGTAACTATACCTGGATGGATTCTCAGAGGCACCAAGAACAAGTGTTTTTTTATGGGTTTTTGTCATGAGCATAAAGATAATCATTTTACACTATTTATTTACACCTTAAAAAATGAGAAATTTCATTAAGTTTTGAAAAAAAAATTTTACGCTATCAAACTTTTTTCTAACTTTCCAAATCATTCATAAAACACACTTTCCCATGGCAAAGTCAACAAAAAAAAAGGCTCCAACAAAAACCAAAACAGCCCCTAAAAAGGCAATAAAGAAATCAGCCGGCAAAAAGGCTGCTCCAAAAAAAGCCGCAGTTAAAAAGGCAATAAAAAAAGTCGCTGCAAAGAAAACTGCTTCAAAAAAACCAGTGAAAAAAGCTGCTCCAAAAAAGACCGTAAAAAAAGCTGCTCCTAAAAAAACTGTAAAGAAGGCTGCACCAAAGAAAGCAATGCCCAAAAAAGTTGCCCCTAAGAAAGCCGCTGCTAAGAAAACAGCTCCTAAAAAAACAGTAAAAAAAGCTGCTCCTAAAAAAGCTGTAAAGAAGGCTGCGCCAAAGAAGGCAATGCCTAAAAAAGTTGCCCCAAAGAAAGCGATGAAAAAAGCTGCTCCTAAAAAAGCAACTCCAATGCCTGCACCTGAAGCACCAAAAGCACCTGTGGTAGAACATATTCCGCCAATGCCTGAAGCAAACAATTCAGAATCTGCTGCAGGAAATGGCATGAGCGAATAACAATACATATTTTTAAATAAAAAATGGCCTGCAATACTGCAAGCCTTTTTTATTTTTTAAAAATACATATTTACCAAACCAGGCCCAAAGGCTCTTCCAATAAGGACTTCAGTGTTTTCAAAAATGCTGCGCCGGTTGCGCCGTCCACCACGCGATGGTCGCAACTTAAGGTTACTTTCATTATTTTTCCGGGAACAATTACGCCATTTTTCACGACGGGAATATCTGCTACTCCACCCACTGCGAGGATACATGCATCCGGCGGGTTAATGATTGCAGTAAATTCATCAATGCCAAACATACCCAAATTGGAAATGGTGAAAGTGCTGCCTTCCCAATCTTTCGGTTGTAATTTTTTGTCCCTGGCTTTTTGCGCAAAATCTTTAACTTCTGTAGAAATATTACTAAGCGTCTTTGTATCAGCAAAGCGTATCACCGGTACCAGCAATCCATCCTCCACTGCAACCGCAACACCAATATGTATATGATGATTATATCGGATCTTATCGCCGAGCCAGCTGCTGTTTACTTTTGGATTTTTACGAAGTGCAATTGCGCAAGCTTTTAATATTATGTCATTAAAACTCACTTTTGTTTTATTCAAATCATTCAGCGATATTCTCGCTGCTGCAACTGCATCCATATTTATTTGCATGGTCAGGTAAAAATGAGGCGCACTAAATTTACTTTCACCCAAACGCTTTGCAATAATGCTGCGCATTTGAGAAACAGGCACTTCATCAAAACTTTCTGCACCCTCCTGCATTTCTTTAACTCCTGCAGTGCTAACGGCTTTTTCAATTGTTGCTCTTTCAGGAATAGTATAATGATCAATATCTGATTTTACAATGCGGCCACTATCTCCGCTACCTTTCACTTGTGCAATATCAATACCTTTTTCTTCAGCCATTTTCCTGGCAAGTGGTGAAATAAAGATCCTTCCATCTTCACCGGTAACCTGCGTATTACCTGCATTTTTTGGAATAGCATCTTCATCATTTTGTGTAGTTTTTCCTGCTACCGGTTCCTTTTGTGAAGCTTCTTTATTTTCTGAAACGACCTTATTTTTTGTTGCATCTTTCACGGATGCTATTGCTGCTTCCACATTAAAACCTTCTGCACCAATAATGCATAGCAGGCTGTTGACTAAAATTTTTTCTCCCGCTGCCGCACCCTGGTATAACAGTTTCCCTTCTTTATAACTTTCCAGTTCCATGGTTGCCTTGTCCGTTTCAATGTCTGCCAGTAAATCTCCTTTTTTCACATTGTCCCCCACATTCTTATGCCAGGCTGCGATCACGCCTTCAGTCATTGTATCGCTTAAACGGGGCATTAACACAATTTCCCCTGCAATGCCTGCTGTGCCATGGTTTTCAGGATTGGCTACCGGCTCTTTCCCGGTTTCAATCGAATCTTTTTTTGTAGGAACAACTTCCTTTTTATCAACAGTATTTCCGCTTTCATTTTCTTTGGGTGCTGCAGTATCTTCTTTTCTGACACCCTGGTTTTTTTCAAGGATCATACTGATGTCTTCCCCTTTTTTCCCAATAACCGCGAGCAATGCATTCACCTGTATCTTACTTCCCTTTTCACCACCTGTATATAATAAAGTCCCTTCCTTATAACTTTCCAGGTCCATCGTTGCTTTATCTGTTTCTATCTCTGCCAGCAAGTCGCCTTTTTTTACATCCTCACCCACTTTTTTATGCCAGGCTGCGATCACCCCATCAGTCATCGTATCACTTAAACGCGGCATTAATATTTCTTCAGCCATTGAATATTTTTTTATTGTTTTAAAAAACCAATTCACATTTTATAAGTCCAGTTCAAGATGTAACCGTTGTTTTAATTCAAGCACCATCGGGTATTTATTTGCGATGTAGGATAATTTTTCACTGCTGCTTAAATATTGCAAATTGATTACTCCCGTATCTTCTTTTTTTTCTTCTATTAAAATGATCTCAAAACGAATGCTCCTGTTATTAAATACTTTTTGAATAGTATCCGCAATGAGCATTTTCTCCTGCTCAACAAATTTTTCCGTGAGCCTTCCGGTGACTATTACACTGAATTTATTATCGGCATCAACTTTCAGCCGGGCATGCTTACACGCATTGGCGGAAGAATGCTTTTTTTGTTTTTCGAGTTCAGCACAAAACTGATCCCATGTTTCCTGCAACGATTCTATATCCAATGCTTTTGCATCATTGATCTCATTGATCTCGTATTTGTCATTATATTTTGAACGCAGTGTTTCCAGTAAATTCTTTTTACCTGTAAGCGCGACAGGCCTTTCCTTTCTTAGCGTTTTTTCTTTCGGAATTTCCTCTGTAACTACTGTCTTTTGTGGCTTTGGAGCTTCCACATACAATTTTGCTTCAGCAGGAACCGGCTTTTCAATGCGTTGCGTTTTTAACGGGTTACCTGCAAGTGGTTTTACCTGGAAAATACCCGGTATTGAAATGGATCTTTTTTTTGCAACCACATTTCCTTCAGTTGTTAAACTAAGTGCCTGTTGTAAATAACTCAGTTTTATGATCGCGAGTTCTGTGTGCAGTCTTTTATTACGCGACATTTTATAATTGATCTCCGCTTCATTTAAAATATTCAATGCGCTCACCAAAAATGATATCTCCACTGATATTGCAGCAGCCATATATCTTTCATGCAAACCTTCCACTACATCCAAAAGTACTGCCGCTTTTTTATCTTTGCAGACCAATAAATTCCGTATAAAT
>Ga0209023_10007773_pt1 | contig 10898 bp, 9 predicted proteins | sample LakOneMetagenome_FD_187468 | JGI IMG/M metagenome (GOLD analysis project Ga0209023, IMG submission 187468) | Freshwater and sediment microbial communities from Lake Erie, Canada (SPAdes) (version 2) | ecosystem: Environmental > Aquatic > Freshwater > Lentic | place: Lake Erie, Canada | collected...
TGGCCGTCGTCGACCTGACGCCGACCGGGTCGCAGCCGATGACGTCGCACACCGAACGCTACGTGGTCGTCTACAACGGCGAGATCTACAACCACCACGACCTGCGCCGCGAGCTGACCGGCGTGGCGTGGCGCGGCACCTCCGACACCGAGGTGATGGTGGCCGCGTTCGACCGCTGGGGCATCGCCGGCACGCTCCCCCGTCTGGAGGGCATGTTCGCGTTGGCGGTGTGGGACCGCTCCGAACGGACGCTGACCTTCGCCCGTGATCGGCTCGGCGAGAAGCCGCTGTACTACGCGCTGCACGGCGGCGCGTTGCTGTTCGGGTCGGAGCTGAAGGCGCTGCGCGCCCATTCGACGTTCCGTGCGAACGTGGACCGCGATGCGCTCGCTCGTTTCCTCTACGCCTCGTTCGTGCCCGGGCCGGATTCGATCTGGGAGGACACGTGGAAGCTGCCGCCGGGCACGTCGCTGACGGTTTCCGCGGCGGACGTCGCCGGCGGTCTGTTGCCGCGGCCTGCGGCCTACTGGCAGCTGCGCGAGCACACGCAACGCCGCGCTGTCCTCGACGGCGCCGACACCGTTGACGCGCTCGACACGCTGCTGCGCGGCGCCGTCGGCCGGCAGATGGAGGCCGACGTGCCGCTGGGCGCGTTCCTGTCCGGTGGCATCGACTCCTCGCTCGTGGTCGCGCTCATGCAGGCCCAATCGTCGCGGCCGGTGCAGACGTTCACCGTCGGCATCCCCGACGACGCGGGCCTCGACGAGTCCGCCCACGCGGCTGCCGTCGCCCTCCACCTCGGCACCGACCACCACTCGCTGCAGGTGACCGCCGACGACGCCCGCGCCATCATCCCGAAGTTGGGCACGATGTACGACGAGCCGTTCGCCGACGCGTCGCAGATCCCCACCCACCTCGTGTCCGCGTTGGCACGGCAGCACGTCACGGTCGCACTGTCCGGCGACGGCGGCGACGAGGTGTTCGGCGGCTATCGCCGGTACGTGCTGGCACCTCGTGTCGCTGCTCGCACCGCTCGCCTGCCTCGGCTCGCCGCCCGCGCAGGCCGCGCCTCGATCACCGGCGTGCCGGTGCGGGTCTGGGACGGCCTACGGCCCGGGCTGGGGTCGCGCCTGCACCGAGCAGCCGGCCTGCTGGCCAACACCGGCGTCGACGACGTGTACGGGCTCGTGTTCGGTGCGACCGAAGGGCTCGGCCTCGTCCGTGGCCGCCGCCCCGACGCTGCCTCGATGTTCGCCTCGGTCGGTGGCGACGAGCTGACACCGGTCGACCGGATGATGTACCGCGACGCGCTCACGTACCTCCCCGACGACATCTGCGCGAAGGTCGACCGGGCGGCGATGGCCGTCAGCCTCGAGACCCGCATGCCGTACCTCGACCACCGCGTCGTCGAGTTCGCCTGGTCGCTGCCGCTCGACACTCTCATCCGTGGCGATGTCACCAAGTGGGTGCTGCGCCAGGTGCTGGCCCGCTACGTGCCTCCGGCGCTGACGGAACGACCCAAGGCCGGCTTCGGCATTCCCCTCGGTGCGTGGCTGCGTGGCCCGCTGTGTGAGTGGGCCGACGACCTGCTCGCGCCAGAAGCGTTGCGCGCCGCCGGGTACCTCGACGAAACCGCGGTGGCCGGCCTGTGGACTGCGCACCGCTCCGGGCGCCGCGATCACACCAACGTGTTGTGGAACATCCTGATGTTCCAGAGCTGGCTGCACGCGCAACGTTGACCCGTGCGGCATGGCGGACCGAGCGAGCGGAAGCACCACGGCGCGACTGCCGCTCCGACACGCTGCCGCTCGGCGTTGTACGACCGGTCAGCCGGTCGTGTCGATGAAGATGTTCTTCAGCTCGGTGTAGTGGCTGAGCACGGTCATCGAGTGCTCGCGGCCGAGGCCGCTCTGCTTGAAGCCGCCGAAGGGTGTCCAGTAGCGCACCGACGAGTTGGAGTTCACGCTGATCGTGCCGGCCTCCATCGCCCGCGACACGCGCAACGCCTTCGCGCCGTCACGCGTCCACACCGAGCCGGACAGGCCGTACTCGGTGTCGTTGCAGATGCGGATCGCGTCGGCCTCGTCGTCGAACGGGATGACGACCACGACCGGGCCGAAGATCTCCTCGCGCACGACGCGCGCGTCCGGGTCCGAAGGCGTGGCAATCATCGTCGGGTGCCAGTAGCCGGGGCCGCTGGGGACCTCGCCGGTGAACACGGTGTCGAGCCCGTCGCTGAAACTGCGCACGGTCGCGAGGTGGTCCTTGGTGACGAGCGGGCCCATCGCGCTGTCGGGCGACATCGGGTCGCCGATGGTGAACGCCTTCGCGGCCTCGATCAGCAGGCCGACGAACCGGTCGAACACCGAACGCTCGACCAGGATGCGGCTGCGCGAGCAGCAGTCCTGACCGCTGTTGTCCCACACCGCGCCGGGGGCCGCGGCCGCAGCCTTCTCCAGGTCGGCGTCGGCGAACACGATGTTGGCGCTCTTGCCACCCAGCTCGAGCGTGACCCGCTTCACCTGCTCGGCGCAGCCGGCCATGATCCGCTTGCCGACCTCGGTGCTGCCGGTGAACGACACCTTGCGGACGTCGGGGTGGGTCACGAACCGCCAGCCGACGTTGCTGCCGCTGCCGACGACCACGTTGATGACGCCTTCCGGGATGCCCGCCTCGAGTGCCAGCTCGCCCAAGCGGATGCTGGTGTGCGGCGTGATCTCGGCCGGCTTGAGCACGGCTGTGTTGCCGGCGGCGATCGCCGGGCCCAGCTTCCAGCCGGCCATCATCATCGGGAAGTTCCACGGGGCGATCAGACCGACGACACCCAGCGGCTCCGGGAACGTGAGGTTGACACCGTTGGGCACCGGCAGCGTCTGGCCGCCGAACTTCTCGATCGCGCCGGCGAAGTAGTGCATGACGTTCGACGCGTTGTTCGCGCACCACACGCTGTTGCCGATGGTCATGCCCATGTTGCGGGTCTCCATCTCGCCCAGCTCCTGCGCGTGATCGGCGATCACGTCGGCGTAGCGGCGCATCAGGCGAGCGCGGTCGGCCGGGGCGATGCCACGCCACACCGGGCCGGCGGCCTTCGCCCTCGCGATCGCGGCGTCGGTTTCCTCCACCGAGGCGGACGGAAGGTTGGAGATCTCTTCTTCGGTGGTCGGGTTGTACAGGGTCACGTTCGGCACGGGATCCGAGGGTAGCTGCCCGACATCGTCACGGGCAGCGCCGCGCGGCGCGTTCGTCGGCAACAATGAGGGCATGAGCCAGCCGCCACCCCTGATCGCCCTGTGCGCCCGAGTGCTCACGTTCTCCGACGAAGGCAAGCGCGACGCGTACAGCAGCAGCCAGCCGTACTCGCGCGCCGTGGCCCGCGCCGGCGGGGTGCCCGTGCTCGTGCCGCCGATCCGCGAACTGGCCGCCAACGCGCTCACCGTCCTGCAGCACTTCGACGGTGTGCTGCTGCCCGGCGGTGGCGACGTGGACCCGCGCCGCTACGGCGAGGACGCGACCGACGACAACCTGTATGGCATCACCGAGATCCACGACGATCTCGACATCGCCGTCTGCCTTGCGGCGATCGAGCTGGACCTGCCGATGCTGGCGCTGTGCCGCGGCATGCAGGTCCTCAACGTGGCGCTCGGGGGCAGCCTGCAGCAGGACATCGGCAACAGCGACCACTGGATGCGCGAGCACACGGTCACGCTGACGGAGGGCTGCAAGATCGCGGCGGCGTGCGGCACCACCCACCTTGAGCACTGCCACTCGGTGCACCATCAGGGGCTGGACCGGCTGGCCGAACCGCTGGTCGCGTGCGGCTGGGCGGAAGACGGCCAGCTGGAAGCCGTCGAGCTGCCATCGGCGTCGTGGATCGTCGGTGCACAGTGGCACCCGGAGGACACGGCCTCGCGGGCACCGCACCAGCAGGCGTTGTACGACGAGCTGATCCGTCGCGCCGCAGCCCGCGCCGCGGGTGCGTGACGCCAAGTGCGCGAAAACTGACAGGACTGTCGCGCCTCGCTCTCTCTTCGGCGTCACGAAGAGGGAGAACCACACATGAACATCCGTCGCACCAGCGTCCTGCTGGCCACCATCGCCGTCGCGCTGACGGCATGCTCCAGTACGTCCACCTCGGGCTCCTCGACCGCGCCCAGCGTGGCCGCCGATGTCTCGACGCCGGTGGGCTCCGAGAGCACTGCGGCGCCGGAACCGTCGACACCAGCGACCACCGCCGCACCGACCACCTCGGCGGCCCCGGCACCGCTGCCGCCGGTCACGACGGCAGCACCCGCTCCCACGCCGAGCACGGTCGCACCCGCACCGCCGGCGCCGGCGCCGGTCGTGCTGCGAGGGATGGGCCTCGCCGACCTCGATTTCGGCCGGCCGACGGCGGACGTCGTCACCGGCCTGGACGCACGGCTGACGAGGGCCAGCGACATCTCGACCGCCTACCCGGACTTCGACGGCTACGCCCGTTACACCACCGCCGATGGTGGCCGCGCCTTCTCGCTGCCGTTCGGTCGCGTGGTCTGCTGGTCCGATGGTGCCGGTGACCAGCTGTGCGCCTCGTTCGGCGGCTTCACCGCCGCAGACCTGACCTTCGTCGGCTGGACCTACGGCGGCCACGTGCTGCTGGCCGAGGGCGGCTTCACCGGCGGTTCGCGCTGGGCGGACTTCCCCGAGATCTTCTCCCCCGGTACGGCCGGTTGCTTCGACTACACCCTCTCGTCGGTCGGCGGGATCAACCTCGGGCTGCTGTCCAGCGGCGCACCCTTCGGCACCTACGACGAGAGCGGCACCTTCGTCGGCCCCGACCCGGCCCCTGCCGACGTCAGCATCCTGTCGATGGACGCCGGCCAGACCCCTGGCGATGCCGAGGGCGACTGCTGACGACTCGCTCGTCGCCACGACCGTCGAGCGGCCGCCTCGCCCACGGGTGTGGCGGCCGTCAGACGTTGTCGACGAGGGCCGTGAACAGTGCTTGCTGCTGTGCGTCGGTGGCGGCGGTGTCCTCCGGGTGCCACTGGGTGGCGACCACCCAGGCGTCACCGTCGACCTCCGCGGCGTGCACGATGCCGTCGGCGCTGGAGCCGACCACGATCAGCCCATCGGCCACCCGGTCGAGCGCCTGGTGATGCACGCAGTGGCCGGCCTGCAGGGTCTCGCTGCCGATCGCCTTGGCGATGCGCGAGCCGGCCTGCAGCGCGACCTCGTGGTGCGCGAACCAGTGCGCCTCGGTGCCGATGTCCTGCTGCAGCGTGCCGCCCATCGCGACGTTGAGCACCTGCATGCCCCGGCAGATCGCCAGCATCGGCACGCCAAGGTCCAGCGCGTGACGCACGACCGCCAGCTCCACGTCGTCGTGTTCGGGCACGATGCCGTACAGCTGCTCGGCCGTCGCTTCCTGCCCGTAGTGACGCGGGTCCACGTCGCCGCCGCCGTGCAGGACGACCGCATCGACCTGCTGCAGGAGGTCGCCGATGTCGGGGATCAGCGAAGGGATCGGCGGCAGCATCAGCGGCATGCCATCGGCACGGGCGACGGCCTCGAAGTAGCGGCGCCCGGCGGCGAACGGCTCGCCGCGCCCCCCCTTCGCCTCGGGGGACAGACGGCCGACGATCAGGACCAGCGGGTTCACCCCGCCAGCATAAATGAGGAAGTGACGACCCCTCCTGTGCGAGCGCGGCAACAGCGCGCGACGCACTCGCCGGCTCGCTCCGAACTCGGCTCGTGACACCCTTCGTCGCCCATGGGTGGCCTTTGTGCCGTATTCGTCACCGGAGCGACCCCATGGGAAGCGAACGGTGCCACAGATTCGGCCCGGCGGCCGCTCCCAGGGTGCGCGGCCAGACGCGCCTGCCGACCCTGGCGATCCTGGTGATGTGCGAGCGGCGCGCCGGTATGTTCGGCGACGGCTTCCCCCAGATGCTCGACACCTCACGCGGAGGTAGCCCATGATCTCGTGGCGACCGACCCTGGCCGAGTGGTTCCGCGACCACCTCGGCATCATCAACATCACTCAGCTGCTCACGCTCGGCTGCTCGCTGCGCACCGTACGGCGCATGGTGGCGTCTGGCGAACTCATTGCGGTGCATCCCGGCGTGTACCGCAGCAGCCAGTACCCCGACGGGAGGGACCAGCAGCTCGCAGCGATCTGTGCGCGCGATCCGCTTGCCGTCATCGCGTTCACGACCGCGGCCCGCTCATGGGGTTTCCGACGGGTGGAGGACGAGGGACGGCATGTGCTGGTACCGCACTCCTCGATGCCGACGTTTCTCGGAGCGACCGTGCATCGGTGCCGAGCGATCGCCGAGGTCGACATCGTGCGCCGGCCGGACGGCATTCGCCTCACCAGCCCTCCCCGCACGCTGTTCGACAGTGCCGACATGCTGGGACCGCGTGCTGCGAAGTCCGTGTTGGAACAGCTGCTGCACGAGCGGATGTGCACGTTGGAGACGGTGATCGACACCTATCTGCGGCTCAACCACCCCCATCGTCCCGGCTCGCGAGTCATGGGCGAGGTGCTTCGTTCGCGCCCGAAGTGGCGGCAGGCCTTGCAGTCAGACCTCGAGCATCGCGTCTAGGAGGCGATCCAACGCCTCGGGCTGCCGCCGGCCGTGCCCCAATGCCCGGTTCAGCTGCCGGGAGGACGACTGATCCATCTCGACTTCGGCTGGCCGGAATGGCTGGTCGGCCTGGAAGTCGATGATCCCAGCTGGCACGCCGGCGAAGCGGAGCGTCATCGCGATGTGCACCGCGACCGCAAGGCTGCGACTGTCGGCTGGGCAGTCAGTCGCGTCAGCAAGATCGATGTCGAAGGTGACCTCGACGATGCGGTGTCGGATCTCGCACTGATCATCGGCCGCCGCCGGGCGGCACGTTCCGACACCCATGGGTGAACATCCGGCCACATCCGACACCACCGCCAACCCATGGGAAGCGAACGGTGCCACCTCGCCGGCAGGCGCGAGCGCAGAGGCCCTCACGGTGTGGCTGCCACCGGCGCCGGCCGGACTGGTTGCCGACGTCGGCGGGCTCAGGGGGCGATGTTGAGCAGGAGGCCGGGAAGGAAGCCGATCACCAGGGTGAAGGCGACCGACACGCCGATGGCCACGCCGAGCAGCGCGGGCACACGAACGGCCTCGCGCTGGTCGTCGCCGGTCTCGGGCTCGGCGATCCACATGCTGATCATGATCCGCAGGTACAGGAACGCAGCGATCACGGCCGACACCATCGCGATGATCGCGATCGCGTAGCTGTGCACGTCGACCGCGGCCTTGATCACGTTGAACTTGGCGATGAAGCCACTGGTCAGCGGCACGCCTGCCTGCGCCAGGAGCAGCACCGTCATGCCCAGGGCGAGCACCGGCCGCTGCCGGCCCAGGCCACGGAAGCCGGCCAGGCCGGTGGCACCGTCGCCGGTACGACCGACTGCGGTGATCACGCCGAACGTGCCCATCACGAGCACGGCGTAGACGAGCAGGTAGACGAGTACCGACGACACGCCATCGTTGCCGACCAGCGACGGCACGCCGCCGATGGGCGCACCGATGTGGTGAGCGGCGGCCTCGACACCGACCAGGATGAAGCCGGCGTGGCTGATCGACGAGAACGCCAGCATGCGCTTCACGTTCGTCTGCACGACGGCCATCACCGCGCCGCCCACGAGGGTGGCCACTGCGATCACCCACAGCGCCGGGCGGTAGTCCGTGGTCCAGTGCGAGACGGCCTGCAGCAGCACGCGCAGCATGGCGCCGAATGCGGCCGCCTTGCCGACCGACGCCATGAACGCCGTCACCGGCGTGGGTGCACCTTCGTACACGTCGGGCGACCAGAAGTGGAACGGCACCGCTGCGACCTTGAACGCCAGACCGACCAGCAGCAGCGCCACGCCGGCGAGCACGAGGGTGTCGTTGCGGTGGTGGTGCAGCTCGATGGTGGAGTCGAAGGCCTTCACGATCTTGGTGAAGTTGGTGCTGCCGCTGCCGCCGTAGATCAGTGCCACGCCGTAGAGGAAGAAGGCGGAGGAGAAGCCGCCGAGGATGAAGTACTTGAGACCGCTCTCCTGGCTCTCGATGCGCTTGCGATGACTGGCGGCCATCACGTACAGCGCGATCGACAGGATCTCGAGACCGAGGAACAGCACGATGAGGTCGTTGGCGGCCGACATGACGACGCCACCGATGGCGGCGAGCATGAACAGCACGTACAACTCTGGGCCGTCCAGGCCTTCACGCCGCAGGTAGTCGTCCGTCACGAACGCGGTCAGCACGAGGGCGACCGCGATCACGATCGTGATCCACACGCCGACCTTGTCGAGCTGGAGTGCGTCGCCGACGAGCCGTTGCGGGCCCTTGTCGTCGATGCGGTACCACTGCAGCACAGCCAGCACCCCGACCGCGATCGCGACCGCTGCGGTGAAGAGCGCGTAGCAACGCTTCCACCAGGCGGGGGTGAGCGCGGCGGCGACCAGCAGGAACATCGCGCCGCCGAGCAGCACGAGGATCGGGCTGACGGCGAACCAGTCGACCTTCGGGCCGTGCAGCGTGTCGGCGAGTAGGACGCCCATCACTTGTTCACCTCAATGGTCGGGTCGGTCCAGCCGGACTTGTCGTGCACGTGCTCGATCAGCTTGTCCACCGACGGCTGGATGCGGTCCAGCATCGCCTTCGGGTAGATGCCGCTGAACACGATCAGCGCGATGAACGGCAGCAGCAGCGACGCTTCCTTCCACTTCAGTTCGGGGAAGGTGCGGTTGTCCTCGTCGGGCTCGCCGTGGAACACACGCTGGTAGGCCCACAGCAGGTACAGCGCCGCGAGGATCACACCGGTGGCGCCGACCACGACCCACCAGCGGGACGTGACGAACGAGCCGATCAGGATCATGAACTCGCCGACGAACCCGTTCAGGCCGGGCACACCGATGCTGGAGAGCATGATCACCATGAAGGCCGCGGCGAACACCGGCGCCACCTTCTGGATGCCCTTGAGCTTCGAGATCTCACGGGTGTGGCGTCGCTCGTAGATCATGCCGACCATGAGGAACAAGGCGCCGGTGGAGAGACCGTGGTTGATGTTCTGCATCACCGAACCGGTGATGGCGACCTTGGTCAGGGCGAACGTACCGAGCACGATGAACCCGAGGTGGGCCACCGACGAGTAGGCGACGAGTCGCTTGAGGTCGGTCTGCATGGTGGCCGCGATCGCGCCCCACAGGATGCCGATGACGGCCAGCGTCAGGAACAGCGGGCGCGCCCAGACTGCCGCCTGCGGGAACAGGTACACACCGAAGCGGAGCAGGCCGTAGGTGCCCATCTTCAGCAGCACGCCGGCCAGGATGACCGAGCCGCCGGTGGGTGCCTGCGTGTGTGCATCGGGGAGCCAGCTGTGCAGCGGGAACAGCGGGATCTTGACCGCGAACGCGATGGCGAACGCGAAGAACAACCATCGGCCGGTGTTGCCGGCGATGCCGCCGCTCTCGACGATCTTGATCAGGTCGAACGTGATGTGGCCGTTGTCCGCCTTGGCGATGACCGCAGTCGCGATGATGCCCACGAGCATGAACGCCGAGCCGACCATCGTGAACAGGAAGAACTTCGTGGCCGCATAGATGCGGTTGTCGTAGCCCCAGCCGCCGATGAGGAAGTACATCGGCACGAGCACGATCTCGAAGAAGACGAAGAACAGGAACAGGTCGAGGCTGATGAACGAACCCATCACGCCGGCCTCGAGCAGCAACATCCAGGACAGGTAGCGCTTGTGGTCGTGGTGCGGGTCGACGCCGGCGATCACCAGCGGGAACAGCACACCGGTCAGCGCGACGAGGAACAGCGAGATGCCGTCGATGCCGAGGTGCCACGAGATGCCCCACGCCTTGATCCACTCGTGCTGCGACTGGAACTGGAAGTCCGCGTTGTGGGTCTTGAAGGCGAACAGCACCCACAGCGACATGCCGCCGGTGAGCACGCTGATCAGCAGTGCGGACAGCTTCACGAGGTGCGGCTGACGCTTCGAGATCAGCGCCACCAACCCCGAGCCGATGGCCGGCACCAGGATGAGCAGGGTGAGAATCGGGAACTTGATCACAGGACACCCCGGATGACGACGAACCACACGAGCAGGAGGACGACGCCCGTGGCCAGCGCGGCTGCGTAGTTGCGGACGTTGCCGCTCTGCAGCTTGCGCACCTGCCCGGCAGTGCCGCGGACCAGTTCACCGGTGCCGTTGACCGCACCGTCGACGATGTGGGCATCGGCCCAGGCGACCCCGTCGAAGGCCGTCCGGCCCGGACCACCCATGAAGTTGCTGACTGCACGGTCGTAACCCCAGGCGTCTTCCAAGATCTTCGGCTCGACCGCCTTCACACGATGCTTGGCGTAGACCATGTCGGCGGCGGCGATGCCGATCAGACCGACGGCGATCGCGACGAGCGCATACGGCAGCTTGGCGGTGTCGCTCTCGTGACCGATCACGACGGGCTCCAGCCAGCTGGTCAGCTTCTCCGTCGACTTCGAGAACGGCAGGTTGATCACACCACCGGCGAGCGACAGGCCGGCCAGCACGACCAGCGGCAGGACCATCATCCACGGGCTCTCGTGCGGCTCGTGGGCGTCATGCGCCGCGGCCGCGTCGTGGGCCTCGACGACATCGCCGTGAGCGCCGTGCTCCTCATGGGCGTCGTGCCAACGCGCCTCGCCGAAGAACACCATGATCACCTGGCGGGTCATGTAGTAGGCGGTCAGCAGGGCGGTGACCAGGCCGACGCCCCACAGCAGCGGGCTCTTGTCCCAGGCGGCGAGCAGGATGTCGTCCTTGCTCCAGAAACCGGCGAACGGCGGCACGCCGGCGATCGCCAACCAGCCGATGATGAACGTGCCGGCGGTGATCGGCATCAGCTT
>Ga0209023_10007774_pt1 | contig 10898 bp, 10 predicted proteins | sample LakOneMetagenome_FD_187468 | JGI IMG/M metagenome (GOLD analysis project Ga0209023, IMG submission 187468) | Freshwater and sediment microbial communities from Lake Erie, Canada (SPAdes) (version 2) | ecosystem: Environmental > Aquatic > Freshwater > Lentic | place: Lake Erie, Canada...
CGGCGCAGCGGGTGCGACCGGCACCGGCACCTCGGCGGCCGAGGCGGCCGGGGCGGCGGCTTCCGGAGCTCCGGCCACCGCGGCGGCCGGAGCCGGCGTCGGTACCGGTGTGGGAGCGGGCGCGGTCGTCGGCGCGATGACGACGGGGACCGGGCGCTCCGGCGAGGCGACTGGACCGGGAGCCGGGGCGCGCACCGGTGCCGGATTCTCGTCGGGCAGTTTCACGTTCAGCGGCGGCGGAGCGGCACCGTCGGCCGGCTTCGGGGTGCCGACGACGACCCAGTTGCCGTTGTCGTCCTGCACCAGGTGGGCGGTGTTGTTCGACGGCACCATGCCCAGCCCGCGGGCGGCCTCGGCCAGCGCCGGAGCGGCTTGGGCCTCCAACACATCACGCTCCAGCGCGTCCTTCTGCTGCTGCAGCGCCTGATTGACCTGCCGCGCATTGCCCAGCTGGTAGGCCCGCTCGGCGGCGTCGGTGGACAGCCACAGGGTCACCGCCAGCCCGACACCGAGCGCGCCGATGACCAGCACCACGAACGGGACCTTGGCGGCCAGGGCATGCGGACGTAGATCGATCTCGGATAGCCGGTTGGCCAGCCGGACCCGCAGTGGAATGCGAACCAGCTTGGGCGCCTTGGCCTTCCGCGCCTTTGCGCGAGCCTTGGCCTGCCCGGAGCTCTTGGCCCGGGTCGGCGCCGGGTTCGGCGTGGTCCGCGGCCGTCCCGGCTTCCCGCGGTTGTCCCGCGCGGCGTCGGCGCGAGAAGCCTTGGCCCGCACCGGCTTGACCCGCGCGGGTGCCTCGCCACGCCGCCGGGCAGCAGCCGCGCCGGCACCCTCGGCACGCCGCGGGCGTTGCGGTGCAGCGCCTCTGGCTCCGGAACGCCGCGGTGCCCGCTCGCCGGCGACGTCGGCCTCGGCCCGGGGCCCGCGCCTGGTGCTCATGATCGTTCCTCGTCTGTCAGTCTGGCCACCGCTCGCAACCGCACCGGCGCACTGCGCGGGTTGCGTTCGATCTCGGCGGCGTCGGCGCGCTCGGCGCCGCGGGTGAGCGTGGTGAATTCCGGTCCGTATCCGGGCAGTTCCATCGGCAGGCCCTCCGGCGTGCGGTTGGCGGTCGCCGCCGCGAAGGCGTTCTTGACGATCCGGTCCTCCAGCGACTGGTAGGCCATCACCACCACCCGGCCGCCGGGCCTGGTGGCCGCCAGCGCCGCGGGCAGTGCGGCGCGTAGCGAGTCCAGTTCACCGTTCACCGCCACCCGCAGGGCCTGGAAGGTGCGTTTGGCCGGATGGCCCCCGGTGCGCCGGGCCGGCGCCGGGATCGCTTGGTAGAGCAGTTCGACAAGTTCGCCGGTGGTGCGAAACGGTACGGTCCGGCGACGGCGGACCACTGCCGCGGCGATCCGGCCGGCGAACTTCTCTTCGCCGAATTCACGCAGGATCGCGGCGATTTCGCCTTGCTCATAGCTATTCAAGATATCCGCTGCGGTCAGCGAAAGCCGGTAATCCATGCGCATGTCGAGCGGCGCGTCGACCGAATAGGCGAATCCGCGCTCGGTGCGATCCAGTTGCATCGAGGAGACGCCGAGGTCGAACAGTATCCCGTCCACTGAATTCGTTGCCGGATAACCGGATTCGGCCAGTGCGCGGGCGATTTCGTCGTACCGGGCGTAGACCGCCGTGAAGCGGTCGCCGAACGGCGCCAACCGGTCCGAGGCGATCTCCAGGGCGCTGGGGTCGCGGTCGAGGCCGATCACGCGCACCCCGGAAAACCGTTGCAGGATCGCCTCGGAATGGCCCCCGGCGCCCAGGGTGGCGTCGATGACCACCGCGCCGGTGCCGTCGTCGGACACCGCGAGCACCGCCGGCGCCAGCAGATCGATGCACCGGTCCAGCAGCACCGGGATATGACCGAAGCGTCCCGGGTCGTTCGTCACCGTGACTCCTCCGCATCTGATCCGTCGCCGCGCCCGTGCACCGAGGTCCCTGCCCGAATGCGTGGACCTGACGTTGGGGAAGTACGCCAGGGCCGGTTCGGGCAGAGACCGCGACGCGCGGGTCGCGGTGGTCCCTGCCACCGGTGCTTCGACCGGGTCCACCTCCGTCTCGTGTTCGGTGATGCCGCCGCCGATGGCGTCGGCGACATCGTGGGCGATGCGGTCAAATGATGTCGCGGAGTGCTTCATCGCTGGCCGCGGAGTAGTTCTCTTCGTGGGTCTGCTGGTAGTCCGCCCAGGCCTCGGCGTCCCAGATCTCCAGGTAGTCGACCGAGCCGGTGACCACGCATTCCTTCGACAGTCCGGCGTAGCGGCGGTGGTCGGCGGACAGGTTGATCCGGCCCTGGGCGTCGGGCAGCTGCTCGTCGGTGCCGGCGGCCAGGTTGCGCAGGAAGGCGCGGGCCTCGGGGTTGGAGCGCGACGCGGTCGCGGCGCGACGGGCGAGATCGGTGAACGCCTCCCGCGGATACACGGCGAGGCTGTGGTCTTGACCCTTGGTGACCATTACCCCTCCTGCCAGTGTCTCGCGGTACTTCGCGGGCAAGGTCAACCGCCCCTTGTCGTCGAGCTTGGGCGTGTAGGTACCGAGGAACACTCGACACCTCCCCGCTCGTCCTCGGGAGCGCCGGGCCGGGTCCCGTTGGTCCGATCGCTCCGTTGAGCACCACGATACCCCACATTCCCCCACTCCGCTCCATTTGCATCCACCGTTTTGGTGTCACGCCCCACTTTTTGCCCCACGGTCCACCCCCTTCCCCACTGGGGAGCCATCACGCCGGGTGCAGGCATGAAAAAAGCCCAGGTCACAGACCTGGGCTTGATCGAGCTGGAAGGTGGGGGGAGGTGGGAGGCTCAGTCCTCGAACCGCCGGCGGAACCGGTCCTCCATGCGGTTGGAGAACGATCCGCCGTGGCCCTTGCCCCGACGCGCGGAGCCGACCGGGCTGGCTGCCGGCTTGTCGGCCAGCCGCGGACCGGTGATGGCGAACACCACGCCGCCGAACATGACCACGAATCCCAGCACGCTCAGAACCAGAAACGCGGGATTCACGCTCGAGTAGAACGCGACGCCGGAGACCAGCATCGCTATCCCGATCACGAACAGCCCGGCACCCTGCAGCCGGCGTCGCGCCGACGGAGCGCGCAACGTGCGTCCACGGACACTCGATGCGAACTTGGGGTCTTCGGCATAGAGAGCGCTCTCGATCTGATCGAGCATGCGCTGCTCATGCTCGGAGAGTGGCATCTTTCCCCTCCTTGCCGGTGCGGTCGGTCTGGTCAATGATACGAGCAGAATCCGGCCCGTACCACCAACTTCATCGCCCAGTCTAGCCCCCACCGCCAGGTGTGCGGAGCGCGAGTCGGCAGCCGTCGGCGATAATGGTCGGCGATGACTTTCGGCAAGGGTGTTTCGAACGCGACTCGGCTGTACCTGGTCGATCTGACATCCGAGGAACTGCAGGCCCGACTGATCGAGGCCCTCAACGTCTACGTGGAGGCGATGGGGTATCCGCGCGGCACCGAGGAGTTGCGGGCCTGGATGTGGCTGGACCACGCGCGCCGACCCGGCTGGCAGGCCGTCGGCGCCGTCGAACTCGACCCGGCCGGCGCCGATGCGACGCCGTCCCCGGCGCAGATCGCCGCGGGCCGGCTGGTGGGCATCGGCTACGGCTACCGCGGTGCTCCCGATCAGTGGTGGCAGCAGCAGGTGGCCGCCGGTCTGCGCCGCAGCCAGGTGCCCGAGGAGACCGTCGCGGCCCTGCTGAACAGCTATTTCGAGCTCACCGAACTGCACATCAGACCCGGCGCGCAGGGCCGCGGCCTCGGCGAGGCGCTGGCCCGGCGGCTACTGGGCCGGCGGCCGGAGTCCAACGTGCTGCTGTCCACCCCGGAGATCGACGCCGAGGACAACCGGGCCTGGCGGCTGTACCGGCGGCTCGGCTTCACCGACGTCATCCGCGGCTACCGGTTTCCCGGCGATCCGCGCCCGTTCGCCGTCCTCGGCCGGTCCCTGCCGCTTTGACCGCGCTGATCTGGCACCATGACCGGGTGCGCACCCCGAGACGGTTCCGACTGCTGGCGCTGGCGGTGCTGCTGCTGGTGGCCGGGCCGCTGCTGTCGGGGTGCGTCCGGGTGCGGGCCTCCCTCACGGTGGCCGCCGACGACACCGTTTCCGGCTACATCATGGCCGCGGCCAAGCCGCGCGACGGCAACGACCCCGGACCCCAGTTCCAGCGGAACCTGCCGTTCAGCCAGAAGGTGGCTATCAATAAGTACGACCGGGACGGCTACGTCGGCTCCGAGGCCGTCTTCTCACACCTGACCTTCGCCGAGGTCCCGCAACTGGCCAACATGAACAGCGAGGCGGCCGGCGTCGACCTGTCCTTCCGCCGCGCCGGGGACCTGGTGATCCTGGAGGGCCGGGTCGACCTGACCGCACTGTCCGGCGACGACAACGAGGTCAAGCTCAGCGTGGCCTTCCCCGGTGAGATCACCAACAGCAACGGCACCCGGGTCAGCGGAAGCACCGTGGAGTGGCAGCTCAAGCCGGGCATCGTCAACACCATGAGCGCCCAGGCCCGCTACACCGACCCCAGCACCCGCTCGTTCAACACGGCCGCCACCTGGATGGGCCTGTCCGCGCTGGTCGCCGCGGCGGCGGTCGGTGGGCTGGCCTGGTCGCTGCGCGATCGCTCCGCCCGCCCGGGCCGCCCCGAGCCCGTCACCGACTGAGGGCACCGCCCGATAGTCTTCAACCACGGCCCGATCCGGATCCGAGCAGAAGGGGGCGGTGCCCTGAGCGTGCACGCAGCGGTACCGAGCGTCGCCGAGCTGGCCGACGCTGTCACCGACGAGCTACGGAGCTACCTGGCGACCCGGCGCGGCGACGCCGCCCACATGGGCACCGACTACGCCGGGCTGATCGGCGCACTCGAAGAGTTCGTGCTGCGCGGCGGCAAACGCGTGCGCCCGGCATTCGCCTACTGGGGCTGGCGGGCCGTGGTCCCCGAGCGCCCCGACGGCACCGCTCCCCCGTCCGACGACGTCATGCCGCTGTTCGCGGCGCTCGAGCTGCTGCACGGCTGCGCCCTCATCCACGACGACGTCATCGACGCCTCCGACACCCGCCGCGGCATGCCGACCGTGCACGTGCGCTTCGCCGAGCTGCACCGCGCCAACGGCTGGCGGGGATCGCCCGCACAATTCGGGCTGTCGGCCGCGATCCTGCTCGGCGACCTGTCACTGGTCTGGGCCGACGACCTGGTGTCCAACCGGGACTTCGACGCCGACACCCGCCGGCGCATCCAGAGGATCTGGGCCGCCATCCGCACCGAGGTGCTCGGCGGCCAGTACCTCGACATCGTCGCCGAATCGACCCCGGAGCACTGCATCGACGCCGCGATGACGGTCAACACCTACAAGACGGCGTCCTACACCGTGACCCGGCCGCTGCAGCTGGGCGCCGCCGCGGCGGCCGACCGCCCCGATGTGCAGCAGTTGTTCGGCCAGGTCGGCAATGATCTCGGGGTGGTGTTCCAGCTGCGCGACGACGTCCTGGGTGTCTTCGGCGACCCGGCGGTCACCGGCAAGCCGTCGGGCGACGATCTGCGTTCGGGCAAACGCACCGTGCTGCTGGCCGAGGCGATCGACCGGGCCGCGGCCACCGATCCGGCCGCCCAGCGGCTGCTGCAGGACTCCATCGGCACCGATCTCACCGACGGCGACGTCCGGGAACTGTGCGCGGTGATCGAATCCGTCGGCGCGCTGGCGGCCGTCGAGGACCGCATCGACATGCTCACCAACCGCGCCGTGGACCGGCTGGCCGGCGCACCCATCAACCCGGTGGCCGTCGCCGGCCTGACCACGCTGGCCCGGATGGCCGCCAACCGCACCGCCTGATCAGCCATGACACCCCCGGAAACCGGAACCCAGCCCGCCGCACTGCGCACCGCGTGGCGGCGGCTGACCGAATTCGCCCGCTCCGACGACGGCCGGCCCGCCGTGCTCGGCCTGTTCGGCGCGCTGGCGATCACCGCGGGCGGCCTGGGGGCCGGTAGCACCCGCATCCACGATCCCCTGCTGGAACACCTGCACCTGTCCTGGGTGCGCTTCGGCCACGGACTGGTGCTGTCGTCGGTGTTGCTGTGGGGCGGTGTCGCAGTGATGCTCGCCGCCTGGCTGTGGCTGGGCCGGCGCGCCCTGACCGGGACGACCACCGTCACCACCATGATCGCCACCACCGGCTTCTGGCTGGCGCCGATGCTCGCATCGGTTCCGCTGTTCAGCCGGGACACCTACTCCTACCTGGCCCAAGGCGCGTTGCTGCGCGACGGTTTCGATCCCTACGCCGTCGGCCCGATCCACAACACCAACGTGCTGCTGGACAACGTCAGCCCGATCTGGACGACGACGACGGCCCCCTACGGCCCGGCGTTCATCCTGGTGGCCAAGTTCATCACCCAGATCACCGGCGACAACGTGGTGGCCGGGGCGATGCTCCTGCGGCTGTGCATGCTGCCCGGGCTGGCGCTGCTGATCTGGGCCACCATCCGGATCTCCCGGCATCTCAACGCCAACGCCGCGACCGCGCTGTGGGTCTGCGTGCTCAACCCCCTGGTGCTGATCCACCTGATGGGCGGGGTGCACAACGAGATGCTGATGGTCGGCCTGATGACGGCCGGCATCGCGCTGATGTTCGGTGACCGGCCGGTCTCCGGCATGGCGCTGGTAGCGCTGGCCACCGCCGTCAAGGCCACCGCCGGGGTGGCCGCGCCGTTCCTGGTGTGGGTGTGGATGCGCCGGCTGCACCGCAACCGCGGATACGCCGACCCGGTAGCGTTCGTCGTCGCCGGGGTGAGCTCCGTGCTGGTCTTCATCGGTGTATTCGCGGCGGCGTCGCTGGCGGCCGGGGTCGGGCTGGGCTGGCTGACCGCGCTGGCCGGTTCGGTCAAGATCATCAACTGGCTGACCGTCCCGACCGCGGTGGCCAACCTGGCCAATGCGATCGGCGGCCTGTTCACCACGGTGCAGTTCTACGCCGTCCTCGACGTGGCCCGGATCGTCGGCGTGGCGATCATCGCGATGGCGCTACCCCTGCTGTGGTGGCGCTTTCGGCGCACCGATCGGCAGGTGCTGACCGGGATGAGCTGGGCGATGGTGGTGGTGGTGCTGTTCGTCCCCGCGGCGCTGCCCTGGTACTACTCCTGGCCGCTGGCCGTCGCCGCGCCGCTGCTGGCGTCGCGGCCCGCGCTGGCCGCGGTGGCCGGTTTCTCCACCTGGGTGATGGTGATCTTCAAGCCCGACGGCAGCCACGGCATGTATTCCTGGCTGCACGTGGCATTGGCGACGGCCTGCGCGTTGGGTGCCTGGTACTACCTGTCGCGCAGCGACGAGGAACTCGCCGGGCTGCGCGCCTCGGTCCTCGGCGGGACTAGAAGGCGCTCGCCTGCGCCCGGCGCATAACCTCGCGCGCCTGATGTGACCGCAGGGCGTCGACCGGGCGCGAATTGGCCACCTTCTCCGAGAAACCGTCGACGGTGACCGTCAACGACTCGTCCGGGGTGAACAGCCAGCGCAGGATCTCGGTGTCGCTGTAGCCGCCGTCGTAGAGCACGGCCAACAAACCGTTGAGATGCTTGACGACCTGGCCGCCCGGGGAGAAGAACGCCGTCGGGATCACCGGAATTTTGTTGCGCCGCACCGCCACCAGATGGTGTTCCCGCAGCTGCTGATGCACCTTGGTGATCGGGATGCCCAGCAAGTCGGCGACTTCCGGCAGGGTGTACACGGGTTCGTCGGGGTCCAGAACGTCCTCACCGGCGGGAATGCTGCTCACCGGGCCCAGTGTAGGGCGGCGTTGCCGCGTTCGGCGGCTGGTGGGCCCCTACGATGAGCCGGTGGCACCGGACGAGTTGGTAGGCGCGGCCTTCGACGGCCGCTACCGCGTGCACGACGTCATCGCGTCCGGCGGGATGTCGACGGTCTACCGCGGGGTGGACCTGCGGCTGGACCGGCCGGTGGCGATCAAGGTCATGGACTCCCGCTATGCCGGCGACCAGCAGTTCCTCACCCGGTTCCGGCTGGAGGCCACCGCGGTGGCCCGACTGGCCCATCCCGCGCTGGTGGCGGTCTACGACCAGGGCGTGGATCTGCACCGCCCCTTCCTGGTGATGGAGCTGGTCCGCGGCGGAACGCTGCGGGAACTGCTGCGCGAGCGCGGGCCGATGCCACCGCACGCCGTCGCGGCGGTGCTGCGGCCGGTGCTGGCCGGGCTGGCCGTCGCCCACCGGGCCGGGTTGATCCACCGCGACATCAAGCCGGAGAACGTGCTGATCTCCACCGACGGCGAGGTGAAACTGGCTGATTTCGGGCTGGTGCGGGCGCTGGCCCAGGCCGGAATCACCTCCACCAGCGTCATTCTGGGCACTGCGGCCTACCTGTCGCCGGAACAGGTGCAGACCGGCGACGCCGATCCGCGCAGCGATGTCTACGCCCTGGGCGTGCTGACCTTCGAGCTGTTGACCGGCCAGACCCCGTTCGCCGGTGACTCGCCGCTGACGGTGGCCTACCGGCGCGTCGACGACGACGTCCCCCCGCCCAGTTCGGCGATCGACGGGGTCCCGGTGCAGTTCGACGAGTTCGTCGCCCGGGCCACCCGGCGCAACCGCGACGAGCGCTACCGCGACGCCGACGAGATCGGTGCCGACCTGGACCGCATCGCCGACGAGCTGGGACTGCCGGCGTTCCGGGTACCGGCTCCCCGGCGCGGCACCGACGGTGACCACGATCCGGTGGCCACCGAGACCGCCCGGCCACCCGAGCGGCCCCGCGCGGCCACCCGGCAGTTCGTCCGCGACCCGGCGCCGGAGCCGATGACCGACCGGCATTCGCGTCCCCGGCCGCCCGAACCCCGTCTCGACGACGAGAACTGGGACGACGAGGATTGGGACGACGACGAACCCGACGACGATGACGACGATCCGTCGGGCCGGTTCGCCGGCATCGCCGTCGCCGATTTCGTCTGGGAACGCCAACGCGGCCGGCGCAACCTGCTGATCGCCGTGCTGGTGGTGCTGGTGCTGACCGCGCTCACCGCCGCCGGCGGTTGGTCCCTGGGGGCCAACGTCAGCACACTGTTTTAGCCGCGCAGCATCTCGGCGGTGTCCGAACGCCGAGGCTGCTGCGCTGTCGCTTCGCTTAGCCGCGCAGCATCTCGGCGGTGTCCGAACGCCGAGGCTGCTGCGCTGTCGCTTCGCTTAGCCGCGCAGCATCTCGGCGACCAAAAACGCCAGCTCCAGGCTCTGCTGGGTGTTCAGCCGGGGATCGCAGGCGGTCTCGTAGCGGCCGGCCAGGTCGTCGTCGGAGATGTCCTGCGCGCCGCCGAGGCATTCGGTGACGTTCTCGCCGGTGATCTCGACGTGGATACCGCCCGGGTGGGTGCCCAACGCGTTGTGCACCTCGAAGAAGCCCTGCACCTCGTCGACGATCCGGTCGAAGTGTCGTGTCTTGTAGCCGGTGGAGGCCTCGTGGGTGTTGCCGTGCATCGGGTCGCACTGCCAGATCACCTGGTGGCCGGAGGCCTGCACCTTTTCGATGATGCCCGGCAGCACGTCGCGCACCTTGCCGTTGCCCATCCGGGACACGAAGGTCAGCCGGCCCGGGACGTTCTTGGGGTTGAGCCGCTCGGCGTACTCGACGGCCAGTTCCGGACTGGTCGTCGGTCCGATCTTCACACCGATCGGGTTGGCGATCACCTCGGCGAACGCGATGTGGGCACCGTCGAGCTGGCGGGTGCGCTCACCGATCCACAGGTAGTGCGCCGACAGGTCGTAGAGCTTGAAGTTCGCGCCGGCCTCGTCGGAATCGTCGGCCAGCCGCAGCATGGCGCGCTCGTAGTCGAGCACCAGCGCCTCATGGCTGGCGTAGAGGTCCGCGGCCTCCAGGTTGCGGTCGTTGACGCCGCAGGCGTTCATGAAGCGCAGCGCCCGGTCGATCTCCCCGGCCAGCGCCTCGTAGCGGGCCCCGGCCGGCGACGTGCGGACGAACTCGCGGTTCCAGTCGTGCACCAGGTGCAGCGACGCCAGTCCGTTGGCGGTCAGCGCCCGGACCAGGTTCATCGCGGCGCTGGCGTTGGCGTAGGCGCGGACCAGCCGGGACGGATCGTGCTCGCGCACCGCGGCGTCGGCGGCGAAGCCGTTGACCATGTCACCGCGGTAGGACTTCAGGCCCAGCGCATCGATGTCGGACGAGCGCGGCTTGGCGTACTGGCCGGCGACCCGGGCGACCTTGACCACCGGCATGCTGGCGCCGTAGGTCAACACCACGGCCATCTGCAGCAGGGTGCGGATGTTGGCGCGGATGTGCGGCTCGGTGTTGTCGGCGAACGTCTCGGCGCAGTCGCCGCCCTGCAGCAGGAACGCCTCGCCGCGGCAGACCTGGGCCAGCGCCGCGTTGAGCCGCTCGACCTCGGTCGGCACGGTGATCGGCGGCACACTCTCCAGCACGGTGCGCATGGCCTTGGCCTGATCGGGGTCCCAGCTGGGCTGCTGAAGCGCCGGAAGGGACAGCGCAGCATCGAGCCGGTCCCGCAGATCGTCGGGCAACGGGGGCAACGACGGCAGCTGTTCGATCGGTACGTCGACGGTCCAGTTCACCCACCCATGGTAGCCGCACGCCAACAGCCATTTTTCCCGGCGGCGACCGGCAAAGCGCCACCATCGTGGGATCGCCGGGAGAAAACCGGCCCGCGTGCGCGACTATAGAGAACATGGACTGCGACGTCGCGCGGGAAGCGATCTCGGCGCGCATCGACGGCGAACGCGAACCGGTGCCCTCGGCCCGGGTCGACGAGCACCTCGCCGGGTGTCCGGACTGCGCCGACTGGCAGGCCCGCGCGACCGCCCAG
>Ga0209023_10007776_pt1 | contig 10894 bp, 5 predicted proteins | sample LakOneMetagenome_FD_187468 | JGI IMG/M metagenome (GOLD analysis project Ga0209023, IMG submission 187468) | Freshwater and sediment microbial communities from Lake Erie, Canada (SPAdes) (version 2) | ecosystem: Environmental > Aquatic > Freshwater > Lentic | place: Lake Erie, Canada | collected...
TCGCCGCTTCCTCGTTGGTGTCGGCCAGCGTCAGGTTCGACGAGCCGGTCTGCAGCACGTTGATCAGGTTCTTCGAGAAGTCCTGACGGATCTGCACGATCGACAGGTTCGAACCGAAGGCCGATGCCTGCGAGCGAAGCGTGCCGCTGGCAGCGGTCAAACCGCTGACGACCTTGTTGACCGAGTCGTTGTCCTTGAAGTCGCCGGACTGCAGCGTGGCAAGGCCGAGGCCCGCCGCGTTGAAGTTGACGCCACCAATGCTCAGCGTCGACTTGCCGGTTTCGTTGAAGGTCAACTTCAGCGTGTCGCCGGTCAGGAGGTTGACGCCGTTGAAGGACGCGTCCTGAGCCGTCGTCGTGATCTGGTTCAGGATGTTGTTGTACTGGTCGACCAGGTTGTTGCGGGTGGTGCTCGCGCTGGCATCAACCACCGGCGCGCTGCCGGTCTTGCCGAAGAACAACTGGCCGGAAGCTGCCGCGGTGCCACCGATCGTGCCGATGGTGGCCGAAGCCGCATCGTTCGAGGTGGTGATCGTCAGCGTACCGTCCTGGGCCAGTGTGGCCTGGAGGTTGTTCGCGGCCAGCGCCGTGTTGAGGTCGTTCAGCGTGTTGACATGACCCGCACCCGAGCCGCCGAAGGTGACGTTGCTCGTGGTGCCGCCACCGGTGGCGCCGATCGAGAGCGTCAGACCGTTGAGCGGGGACGGACCCGTGCCGCGGGCCTGGGTGACACCGCCGCCGAGGCCGAGCGCGGAGAGCGCGGCCGCATTCGACGAGGTGACGCTGAGGTCGCTGGTGGTGCCGGTGTGCAGGTTGATCTTGCCAGCCGACACGTTCGACAGCGGGGACGAACCCGAGAGGGCGTCGATCTTGCCCAGCAACTGGGTGACGTTGTCGGTGATGTTGATCTGGTTGTTGCCGGAAGCACCAGAGGCCTGGAACGTGATGTTCTGACCGTTCACCGTGATGGTGTCGCCAACCGCAAACGCCGAGGTCAGCGCGTTGCTGCCGGTGGTGGCCGTGCCGGAAAGCAAGGTCGCGCCGGTGATGGCCGCGGGGCCGCCCGTGGTGTTGCGGTTGATCGGACCCGTCAGGCCGAGCTTGGCCAGCGTACCGGCGGACGAGCCGGTGAAGCTGATGTCCGCGGTGGTGCTGGTGGTCAGATCGATGTGGCCCGCCGAGGTGCTGGAACCGCCGGTCGCCAGGTTGATCGCGGTGGTGAGCGTCGCGACCGTACCGGTCGAGATGTCGATCGACAGGTCGTTGGTCGCGATCGAACCGGTGTTGCCGCCACCGGAGTGGAAGCTGATGGTCTTGTTGTTGACGACGAGGTAATCGCTGGCGTTCAAGCCGGTCTGCAGCGCGTCGGCACCGCCGGGGACGGCCGAGCCGGAGAGCAGGGTCGCGCCGGTGATGCCCGGGGTGCTGGTGGCGCCACCGGTGCGGTTGGTCGTGGAGACACCGAGCGTGGCAGCGGCAGTACCGCCGATGGTGACGTCGGTGGTGGTGCCGGTGTTGATCGTGATGTGGCCCGTGCCGTCAACGCCCGCGGTGACGCCGGCGCCGGCCGCGGTCTGGATCGCGGTCAGGATGTCGCCGAAGGTCGAGGTCGAGGCGTTGGCGAGACCGATCGTGGTGTTGCCACCGGCCGAGCTGGTCGCCGTCGCCGCAGCGCTGAAGGTGATCGTGTGGCCGTTGACGGTCAGCGTCTGGCCGCCGAGCGCGGTGATCGTCGCAGCCGCAAGGTGCGTAACGGCGGCGGGATCCAACGAGGTGGCGCCGGTGACGGCAGCAGCCGCGCTGTCGGCCAGGGCGACAGAGCCCGTCGAGGTGCCGGCGACGTAAGCCGCCTGGTGGTTGGCGGTGACCGCAGCACCCGCCACCGTGTTGGCGGAGTAGACCGGGAGCTGGTTGTTGGTGGCAGCGCCGCCGACGAACGTCGCATCAACCGGGGCGCCGGTGCCGAGCAGATTGCCGGAGGTCGCACCGTTGATGTTGACGCTGATGCTGGACTTCGAGGAGTAGCCGACGGTCGCCTGCAGCGCCTGGGTGGCGACGGACTTGGCGCTGTCGACCAGCTTCTGCAGCGAGGTGATGCCGGTGTTGGCGGCCTGCAGCACCTGCACGCCGTTGCCGATGCCATCGAGCAGGTTGTTGATGTCGCTGGCGCGGTTATCGAGCGAAGCGGCCGTGAAATAGTTGGTCGGGTTGTCGAGAGCCGTGTTGACCTTTTTGCCGGTCGACAAACGATTCTGGGTGGTCGCCAGCAGGTCAGCGGTAGACTGCAGCGAGAGCAGGTTCTGACGAACCGACGACGAGAGAACAATACCGGACATGTTTCATACCTTTCTGGCGTGAAATAGAGTTAGGTCGCGGCCCGACCTTTCGATCAGGAGACGACACACTCTGCAACCAAGTCTCTAAACAAAAAATGAATCCCGCCGAACAAGCGCCTCACAAGGAGAGTGAATTTGCTCTTAATGCGCGCTTTGGGCCCGATCTCCGTATTCATACGGACTGCACACGACAAAGCCGCGCCACAGCGGCACAAGTGACGGATTCACGATTGGTTAACCATGTTCGGAAAAGATGCTGTTCTGCTGGCGGGCAATGATAACTCGCTCAAAAAGCGTCACAACGGAGAACAGGCATGGCCTTGAAAGTCGAGCTCAAGCCGCATGAGCGAATCATTATCGGCGCCTGCGTGGTTACCAACACCGACCAGCGCGCCAGACTTCTGATCGACGGCGATCGGATTCCAATTCTGCGCGAAAAGGACATCCTGACGCCGGAAACCGCCGACACGCCGGCCAAGCTGGTCTACCTCGCCGTCCAGCTCATGTATCTGTCGCCGGATCCGATGATTCATCACCCGACCTATTTCAGCCTGGTACGCGATATCCTGACCACGATGCCGAGTGCATGGCCTTCCATCGAAGGCATCAACAACTACATCCTGAACGGCGACCTCTATCACGCGCTCAAGGAAGCCAAGAAGCTGATCACCCATGAAGAGAAACTTCTCGAAGATGCCCTGAGCCTGACGTCGCCGGATACCGAACGCAAATCGGCATAGCCGCAACGTCGAAAATCCGAGCAAGCAAAAAAGGCCTCCGCAAGGAGGCCTTTTTTGTTCAGGCATGCCGGAGGACGATCGGGCTCAACGGGCCCTGCCCTCAGAACGGATGCTGGAAGCTCAAGCGGCGTTTGCCGCTGCTGCTGCGGCCGGCGCGGCAAATTGCGACATGACATCGCCGTGAAATACCGACGGACCGACATGATCGAGTCTGCTTTGCAGATCGGCCCAGATTTCCCCGCCGATGTCGGTCCAGCGCTTGCAGAAGGCAAAGTCTTCGCTGAGATAAGTGCCGGTCGCCGGATCGATCATGCATTCGAACAAGGCAAACCGGTTCGAACTCCCCGCCAGCTCGTCGTGCGAGTGTTCGCGAAAGAACTGCAGCGGCGCATAGGCCGGATGCGCGCACATCGCTTCGAGAACGTGGCGCCTGATCATCAGGAAGCCGGTGCCGGCATAACGAACCCGCGTAAATCCGTTGACCGCGATGACGTGATCCGGATCTTCGATCTCCAGCACGTAGTCGAGCGCAGCCGGCGGCGACAGCGGCCGACCCTCTTCCATCCGGCGCCTGGCCTTGTCCCAGTTGACCCGCTTGATCGGATAGACGCCGGCCACAACGTCCGCTTCCGAATCAATCAGGCGGAAAACGTGATCGGGCGTAAAGCCGATATCGGCATCGACGAACAGAAGATGGGTCGCCGAGGGATCGTCGAGGAAAAGCGTCACGAGATTGGCGCGCGCCCGCGTAATCAGCGCATCGCCGTCCCGCAGCAAAACCGAAAGGTCGATATCGGGCCTGGAACGAACGGCCCGCTGCAAATGGAAGATCGACCCGGCATAGATGCTGGAAACCTGTCCGCCGAAACAGGGGGTAGCCACCTTGAGATGAATGTGTCCGGTCATGATCAGCTCCGAAGCTCCGAAAGCTCTCAGCAAGCGTTACCAGAACGTAAAAGGACGTGGTTAACGAAAGCTTAACGGCGGAGACCGGCTGCCGCGCTACGGCGCCCTACCCTGCCGGCAGGTACTTCACGAGGCTCATCTGGGAAAGCATCGAGGTGGTCTGGTACGAGGCCTGCAGGCTGGTCTGCAGCGCCAGAAGCTGGCTCGCCACCTGATCCGGCGAAATCGTCTCGGTCTGGTCGACGACACTCTGCAACATCGCCTTGGCCTGCTTCTGCCGTGCCGTGGCGTCGCTCATCGTGGCCTGGGCCGTCGCCAGATCGGTCTGGATATCCTGGATCGTCTGCTTGCCCGTCCGCGCGGTGAGCGCCTGCGTCACCCGTGCACTCAGCGCAGATATCTGCGCCTTGCCGTTCGTCGACGTCATCGAGGTCGTCACCGCCGAAAACACGGCCAGCGTCTGCAGTTGGTTGCGAATGGCGGTCTCGTTGCCCTGGATCCCGTATTCGATCTTCACGGAGGCGTCGACCCGCGCCGTGGCGGACGCGCGCGCCGTCGCGATCGGTCCGGGATTGCCGGTGTACCACTTGACCGTGTTCGCCGGCGTACCGGCGACGAACGTCGTCGGCGGCGACGTGACACCGGTCGCGGTTCCGGTCGCGCTGAAGCCGAGCGCCGCGAACGCTGCCGTGTTCGAACTCACGAGAGAGAGGCCGGCAGGCTGGTCGGTGTGAAGCGAGACCACGCCGCCGCTGACGGCCGACGGCGTCGTCGTGCCGCTGAGCGCATCGATTTTCGACAGCAAGCTCTGCACGCTGTCGGTGATGTTGAGCTGGTTGCCGGTTGCACCGGCGGCGACAAAGGTGATCGGGGTGCCGTTGACGGTAATAGTATCGTTGACCGCGAAACTCGTGCTCAGCGAGTCCGTTCCGGCCGCGCCGGACAGCAGCGTTGCGCCGGTGACCGGCCCCGGTATCGTCGCCTGGTTGAGCGCGCCGGCGCTGGCTGCGGTCGTGGTGTTCGGCCCGACCCGCAGCGGCGGCGTTACCGCGGTCGCGGTGCCGTTGAAGCCGAGCGCGGCAAAGGCGGTCGGGTTGTTGCTGGAGATCGACAGGCTCGCCCCGTCGTCGGTGTGAATCGAGATCACGCCGCCGCTGACGGTCGACGGCGTCGACGTGCCCGTGATCGCATCGATTTTCGACAGCAGCGTCTGCACGTTGTCGCCGACGTTGACCTGATTGCCGGTCGCGCCCGAGGCGACAAAGGTGATCGGCGTGCCGTTGACGGTGATGGTGTTGCCCGCGGCGAAACTGGAGCTCAGCGAGTTGGTGCCGGCCGCGCCCGACAGCAACGTGGTCCCGTCGATCGGACCCGGCACCGTCGCTTGGTTGTTGACCAGACTGCCGGTCGCGGTGCTCGTGGTATTGAAGAAGTCGTTCCCGGCCTGCATCGCCGATGCTGCAATCAGCGACGTATTGGCCAGCGTGCCGATCGCGTTGTTCAGCGCGGCCTTGAGGTTGGCGGCCGTCGCCACCGTGTCGACGCCGATCGCGAAGCTGCCGGCCGGCGTCGGCGTTGCGCTCGACGCCGTCAATGCAATCGACTCTTGCGATCCGTCAGGCAGATTGAACGTGAAGCTCACCTTGTCGCCGTCGCTCGGGTTGGTGGCGCCGAGGTCGATGGTGACGCCGGGCGGCGTACCGGCCAGTCCGGCGATGGTTCCGCCGCCTGTCAGCGACGCTGAAGCCGTCGCGAGCTTGAGGCCGAACGGCGAACCTGCGAAATCTTCCGCCACCTGGACCGACGTCGTGGTCGGCGAATTGATGACGAGACGGCCGAGACCGCTGGTGCCGTCGGCCTGACCGCGTTGGGCGATTACCTGCTTCAACCCGGCCTGCGTCGTGGTGCCGTTCATGATGTCGTCCATCGACGCCACCGACGGGGTGGTGACGGCGGTGCCCGAGAACAGATAGCGATCCCCGGCCTGGGTATTGAGGATGCCGAGCATCGAGGAGAGCTGCGAGGTCGCGGTCTGCTGGGCGATGCTCTGGCCGGCGGTGTTCAGGTTCTGCGACGAGCTGTTCGACGAGTTCTGAATCGTCTTGCCGATGTCGTTCATCGCCTGCAGCACGGTGTTGGCGACACCGATGTTGGAGTTGATGATGCTCATCGTATCGGTGAAGGAGGAGATGTTCGAGAGCTGCGACCGCGCGGCAATCGCAAAGCCCTCGTTGACGCCCATGCCGGCATAGGTCGTCGACTTGTTTCCGGTGGTGAGCTGCGACTGCAGAACCGTCATCTGGTTCTTCAGGGTCTGAACCGACTGGTTCAGGATCATCGAGCCGGCGTAGTTGAGGGAATTGATTGCCATGTCGCTCGCCTTATGCCTGCGCCTGCAGCAGGCTGTTCATCATGCTCTGAACCACCGACATCACGTGAGCGTTGGCGGCATAGGAATTTTGCAGCGCGATCAGGTTCGCCATCTCATTGTCGATGCTGACGCCGGAGGTCGACTGCATCTTCTGCTTCAGCATGTTGACGACGACATCCTGGCCCTGCTGGAGCTGGGTCGCAGTGGTCGACGCATTGCTCTGCAGGCTGAGGAACTGCTCCATGTAGCTGCTCAGCGTCCCCTTGAACGGCGTCGCCGCCGTACCGAGGCCAGTCGCGGACGAATAGCTGAACTGCCCGCTGGTGAGTTGATTGTAGAGAAAGTCGGAACGCGTGGTATCGCCGGCCTGGGTCGCCGGCGAGGTGTTGTAGACCGAGAGCTTCGAGGGATCGGCGAGAACGGCGGCGTTCACGCTGATGCGCCCGGCAAATCCGAGGAACTGGTTGCCGGCCGGTGAGATCGAGCCGGTGTAGGGCGAGTTGCCGTCGGTGAACAACGCCAGTTGCGGCTTTCCGTTCGCCAGCGCGGTCGCGGTCGTGGTGACCGAAGCTGCGTTGACGTTCGTCATCGCTGCCCCATTGTCGACGACGCGCAATGTCGACCCGGCCGGATTGGAAAACTGCAGATTGGCGCTGCCGAGCGCGGCGTTCAATTGCGTCACGACCGAGGACATGCCGCCCGAGAAATCGATACCGATCCGCAGCGGATTGGCGCCGGTCGGATTCGACAGCGGCAATACGCTGGAATTGTTGACGCGAACCAGCGAGACCTGCCGCTGGGTATTGGTCGCGGTATCCGTATAGGTCAGATTGACGGTGTTGCCCGGCAGCATGTTCGACAGATCGAGGTCGAAGCCGGCCTTCGGCGCCAGTGACGCCGGCGCCGCGGTACCGGCCGTGGTCGTATCCGACAGCGCGCTCGCCATCGACGCCGCAAGCTGGTCGATCTGGGTCTGCGCCTGCACCAGCGTGGTGTCACGCAGTGTCAGGTCGGCCGCGATCTGGCCCGACTTGAACGAATTGGTCGCGATCATGTCGATCGACGCGCCGTTCGACAGCTTGCACGTGATCGTGCCCGCGGACGACTGGCTGGGATTGGCATTCCACTGCGACGTCGCGTTCAGCGTGCCCTGCGAGTTGAAACTCAACTGCGAGGCCGTCAGGCCGACGAGCTCGACGCCGTTGGAAGTATAGACGGTAACCTGGTTGCTGGCGCCGGAGGACACGCGGACATCCATCAACTGCGAAAGCTGGTCGATCGCGCTGTCGCGCTGATCCATCAGGTTTGCCGCCGCGGGATCGTTCGGGCTCAGGGCCTGAAGCTGGTTGTTGAGCTGCGCGATCTGGCTCATCGCGGTATTGGCTTGCCCGACCGAGATGTTGAGATCCTGCTCCATGTTGGAGCGCAGCGTCTGGATGCCCTGCGTCGTCGCGTTGAGCTGCTGGGCGAACGACTGCGCCGCCCGGGCCGCCGTGATCTGCGTCGATGCGCTTCCCGACGTCGTCGACAGCGACTGCAGCGCGGTGGTGAAATTCGAAAACGCGGTTTCGAGCGAGCCTGCGGCGCCGGGCGTTCCGTAAACCGACTGCAACTGGGTCAGCACACCAGCCATCTGGCCGGCATAGGTGCCGCCGGAGGTTTCCGAACGCAGTTGCGATTGCACGAACTGGTCGAGCGAACGGTTGACGCCGGTGACCCGGACGCTGGCGCCGACGTCACCGGTCGGCTCCGCGATCTGGTTGACGGTGCGCGCAACGTAACCGGGCGTCTGCGCATTGCCGACATTCGACGATACGATCGAGAGCGCTGCCTGATTGGCGCGCAGCGCCGTCATTGCCGTGGCGAGTGATGAACTCAAACTCATGTTTACCGCCTCAGGTCAGACCAGGCTCACCCGCCTGTCGCCGAAATCGATCAGCGCAGGACGTTCAGGAGGTCCTGCACCATGCTGTTGGCCGTGGTGATCACCTTGGTGTTCGCGGAATAGGCCTGCTGGGTCACGATCAGCTTGGTGAACTCGTCCGCGATGTCGGTGTTGGAACCTTCCAGCGACGAGCCCGAGATGGTGCCGGTCGCACCCGCGATCGCCACGCCCGACTGGTTGGTGACGGCATAGGCGCCGCCATCCAGCGCCTTGAGGTAGTTGGTGCCGTTGAAGTGAGACATCGAGACCGCGGCAAGATCGAGGTTCTGGCCGTTGGAGAAGGTGCCGACCACGAGGCCGTTGTTGTTGACCGCGATCGACTGCAACTGACCCGCAGCGTAGCCGTTCTGCGAGATCTGGTTGATGGTCGCGGTGCCGCCGGTCGAGGCGTATTGCGTCAGACCGCCGGAGCCGAAGTTCATCGACAGATTGCCAACCGATTGGTTACCGACAGACACGTTGCTGAGGGTAATGGTCGAACCCGTCGGACTCACCAGCGAACCGTTGGAGCCGAACACAAAGTTGGTCCCGACATTTACCCAAGCGGTCTGGCCGCCGGTGGCGTTCGGATTGGCCTGATAAAATAGGTTCCAGGTATCGGTATGGGGCGAGCCTAGCGCGGCGCTATCGGTTTTGGCCCAACGCAGCTGCAGATTTACTGGCGTTCCAGTCGAATCATAGGCTGTCACGGCGCCGCCGCTGATCGATTCTTTAGTGAACACCGGAATATCGTCGCCGATCACTATACCGGTTCCCGGCGTCCCGCCGCCGCCACGCGGCGTCGACACAGAATTTGTGAAGCCAAGGGCCGTCCAACCTGGCGCCGGTGTGGCGGGGGTCGTCGAGGTGCCGTTCGCCGTGCTCGAGATGGTCAGATCCGAGGTCGTGCCGGTACTGATGCTGATAGCGCCGGTCGAACTGACGGTTGAAGGAGTCGAGGTGCCTGTGATGGTATCAATCGACGTTAATAGGTCGCCGACGGTGGCAACGCTCAAATCCAGCGTCGCGCCGGTCGAAGCAATGGTATTGCCACCGCTGGCAGCAAACGTGATTGTCTTACCGTCTACTGTGATTGTGTCGCCAGCCACGAAATTCGCCGAGATCGAGTCGGTGCTCGTGGCACCAGCAAGCAACGTCGAAGATGTGATGGGCGCCGGAACGGCGGCCTTGTTGTTGACCGCGCCGCCCGCGGCGGTTGCGTCGGTGTAGAGCGGCGCTGGTGTGCCGGCCACGACGGGGTTGTGGCCGGTTGTGAAATCGGTCGGGTTGAGGCCGCCGGCCGCGACCAACGATCCGGTGGTGGCGCCGGAAGCAGCGCCTGTCGACGGAGTAGTCGGAAGGTTGGCGGCGTACTGAATCGCCGTTGTCGCTTGCGCTGGGATAAAGTTGTTAGCAAATTGCAGTACGGTCGGCACATTGCCTATCGGGTTGCCAGTCTTGGGATCGACCGCAACGCCCATTAAGTAGTAGCCGGCGCCGTTGACGAGGTTACCACTGGCGTTGAGCTGGAAATCGCCGCGCCGTGTGTAATTGGTGGTGCCGTCGAACACCGGCGCATTGTCGGTAATCCCGATCGGCTTCTGTACGTTGAAGAAGCCCTGGCCATTGATTGCCATGTTTGTGGCTACCGTCGTCGATGTCACCGTACCCTGGGTGGTGATGGTCGCTTGTGCGAAAGCGGTGACGCCGCCGGCCACCTGCCGGTCAGGCGTCGACGACTGCGGGATAAGATCCTCGAAGCTGGTGCCAATTCCCTTATAGCCGGTGGTCGAGGCGTTCGCGATGTTGCCCGAAATGTTCTGGAGCGCGAAGGACTGCGCCTGCAAGCCGCCGACGGAAGTGTTCAGTGCGTCAAAAATACCCATGACATCGTCTCCAAGATCGATCCGGGCGGCCAGCAGATCCGCAAAACAGGGGCCGCAATCGCAGGAGACATTCGCAAGGGCTATGCCAAAGTGGAAAACCATTTTATTTCAATTGGTTAAATAAAAAGCCCCGGTCCAGGGACCGGGGCACAATTGCCGGGCGGGGCAACAATTGCCGGGCGAAAGGGTCAGGAGGCCTGCGGTCCCGCCGGATGAAACACCAGCGCGAAACCGTCCATGCAGTAGCGCAAACCGGTCGGCTTCGGACCGTCGTCGAACACGTGGCCGAGGTGGCCGCCGCAGCGGCGGCAATGGATTTCGGTGCGCAGCATGCCGTAGGTGCGGTCCTCGGTCTTGCCGACCGCGTTCTCCAGCGGCTGGAAGAAACTCGGCCAGCCGGTGCCGCTCTCGAACTTGGTTTCCGAGGAGAACAGCGGCAGGTCGCAACCGGCGCAGGCGAAGGTGCCCTTGCGGTGCTCCTTCAACAGCGGGCTCGAGCCGGGGCGCTCGGTGCCCTGCTTGCGCAGGATTTCATATTGCTGCGGCGTCAGCTGCGCGCGCCATTCGGCGTCGGTCTTTTCGATCTCGAACTTTTCAGCGGCCTGCGCCGGCGTGGCGCGCAGCCAGCGGAACGCGAACAGGCCAAACAGGCTGGCTGCGGAGGCGAGCAGGATACGGCGGTCGATCATCAGAGGTCTCCGTGCGAAGCGGAACAGGAACGGTTCGCCATCA
>Ga0209023_10007777_pt1 | contig 10892 bp, 9 predicted proteins | sample LakOneMetagenome_FD_187468 | JGI IMG/M metagenome (GOLD analysis project Ga0209023, IMG submission 187468) | Freshwater and sediment microbial communities from Lake Erie, Canada (SPAdes) (version 2) | ecosystem: Environmental > Aquatic > Freshwater > Lentic | place: Lake Erie, Canada | collected...
GCAATGACGTCGAGGACGCCATCCGCTCCAGCTCAGACCTCTGCTCTACCGTCGCCGACAACGCCGCAGCCACCATCGCCAAAGTCTACAATAAAACAACCAGAATAATTCACAGACACACCACTAGTGGTTCGGTTCCGTGGGCGACGCGGATGGGTGAGCGCCGCACGGACGAACGGTGATTCGGGTTGCGTCGCGGCTGTGGGACCATCCGATGCCCCTGCGGCCACGAATCACCGTTGACGCGATGCGCGCTGCACCGGGAAGGACTTGCTGTGATGGCTCAACTGCGAACGATCGCCTGCCAACTCGTCGAATTCGGCGCATCGGCCGTGGGTATCCGGGTGGGTGTCGAGGAGCCACTGCACAGCGTGGAGTCGCTGGCCGATGGCGTGGAGATACGCCGGTACGGGCCGCGAATAGCGGCCGAGACAACGGTGGTGGCCGACGAGGCGGCAGCCCGTTCCGTCGCGTTCCGACGCCTGGCCGGCTATATTTTCGGCGCCAATCACCGATCCGACCGGATCGCCATGACCGCCCCCGTAGGTCAGCGAACAACCGGGGACGTCGGCCAAAAGATCGCAATGACGGCACCGGTCTCGCAACAGGCGAGCACGGATCAGGGCTGGACCGTCCGGTTCTACATGCCGACCGGGTGGACGCTGGAATCGTTGCCGACGCCGGATGACGAACGCGTCGCCTTGGTTTCCGTGCCACCGGAAACCGTGGCGGTGCTTCGTTTCAGCGGCGACCGGGGTCCCCGTAGCATTGCCGAACAGACCCGGCGCCTGCAGGCGACACTACGGGCCTATGGGTTCGTGACGATCGGCGAACCCACTGCGTGGTTCTACGACCCGCCGTGGACGTTGCCGTTCCTGCGCCGCAACGAGATCGCGGTACCCATCGAAGCCTCGGCCGGCTGAGTGCTGGTCCAGAGAATCCAAAGGAGCGAAAAGGTATGAGAATCAGGTTGATCGGAGCCACTGCGGCGGCCGTGGCAACGACCGCCCTCGCCGGGGGGGCGGCCTCCCGCAGCGGCGTCGACTCGGCGTGGTACGAACGTCTGCGCAAGCCGAGCTACCAACCGCCACGGCAGGCGTTCCCGATCGTATGGCCAGTTCTCTACGCGGATATCGCCGCGGTGTCCGCCGACACGGTCGACCGCCTGATCGAGGACGGTGATACCGATGCGGCGCGCCGGTACTCCATCGCTCTGGCGATCAACCTCGGCCTCAACGCAAGCTGGTCGTGGGTGTTCTTCAGCCGCCGACGCCTTGGGCTCTCGGCTCTGACGGCGGGGGCGCTGGCCGCCAGCAGCGCCGACCTGACCCGCCGCGCCGTCGCGGTCCGCGGGAAACGCGCGGCACCACTGGCGGCCTACCCGGCCTGGTGTGCATTCGCCGCCGTGCTGTCCACGCATATCTGGTGGCTCAACCGGCACTGACGCCCGACCACTACTCGCCGAGGTGTCCGAGCTGGTGACGCAAGCACTGCTCGAGGACAGGGCGGCGGAATCGATGGCCCGCCCCGATCAGCCTGGCGGGTATCACCCGCTGGCTGGCCAGGGCCAGCTCACGCGCCCCCTGCTGGCCGAGCAATACCGCTGGACCGAGATCCGGAACCGGCAGCAGGGCCGGCCGGTGCAGGATCCCCGCCAGGGTTCTGGTGTAGTCAATGTTGCGAATCGGTTGTGGGGCAACCGCATTGACGGGGCCAGACAGCGCCGGGTCGACCAGCGCGCGGTGGTAGACATCCACCAGATCGTCGATATCGATCCACGACAGCCACTGCCGCCCACCGCCCAGTCGCCCGCCGAGACCCGCCGTGAACAATGGGCGCATCAACCGCAGGGTTCCGCCCCGCGGCGTCTGCACGATCCCGGTGCGCACGGTCACCACCCGGAGGCCGGCAGCCGTCGCCGGGCTCGTTGCACCCTCCCAGTCGGCGACCAGGTCGGCGAGGAAACCACTTCCGCGGGAGGCGGATTCGTCCAACTCGGTGTCATCGCGGTCGTAACCGTAGATACCGATCGCCGACGCACACACGAACACCGAGGGCCCGTTGGCCGCGGCCGCGGCGCACTCGGCCAGGAGCCGCGTCGGCTCGATGCGGCTGTCACGCATCGCCTTCTTGTGTGAGTCGGAGAACCGCTGCCCGATGGACTCCCCGGCCAGGTGCACCACCGCATCGACACCGTCGAGCAGATGTTCATCCGGCGAGTCGGGGTCCCATCGGCGTTCGGTGTCCGCCCGCGGTTCGCGGCGCACCAGGCGGATCACGCGGTAGCCGCCGGTGGACAGGAACGCGGCCACCGCGGTGCCGACCAACCCGCTCGCACCGGTGATCGCGACGCTGGCCGGGCGCCGGCCGTGCTCGCGGGACCACTGATGGCCGGCGAGGTCGTCGGCGAGCTGCCGATGCCGATACCGGAACATCTGGGCGAGCAACGGCGCCGGAACCGGGGTCTCGACCCGGTCGGTGAGCCGGGTGTGGCCGGGCTTGGCCACGTCGAAACGGTGCTCGTGGCGCCATTGCCCAACCAGCGCCGGCGGCACCGAGCGCCAGCCGTCGCCTACCAGGACGTCAACGAAGCGGGCCGGCGCGTCGTACTCGCGGCGATCGTGCTGCGCGACCCATCGCAGGCCACCGGGGAGACCGAGCACCGCGCGCCCGTCGGCCAGTGAGGTGGCTTCGGCGATCACCCGCATCGGCTGCCACGGCGGCATCAGCCGATGGATCGCACCCGGGCGCGCGTGCCAGGCGAATACCTCCTCACGCGGCGCATCCACCACGCTGCTGTGCACTGCGGTCACGGCACCTCCAGAGCCGGCGTTTCCATACTTGGCAATTCGGAGACGACCATCCGGCGGATGGTTCTACCGCGATTTCCCCGGTGCGACGGCTCGCCGGCGGGGCGATCCTCCGCCGAGCGGTAGGCTATGCACCCGGAATCCCTGATCCGGACGCGCAGCCCGGAGGAACCGCATGGCGGTCCGCCCCCGTAGCTCAGGGGATAGAGCACGGCTCTCCTAAAGCCGGTGTCGCAGGTTCGAATCCTGCCGGGGGCACTTTCTGATGTGGAGCAGTGACGGGCCCATCGAACTGCTATGCGGTCTAGTGCACGCTCGCGACCCACACGGCCGACGAGCCGCCACCGAGGCCTGGCTGGGTGGCGCTAACGGTAATACTGATCGTGGTTGCACCAGTATCAGAGGCGATGACCAACTGTGCTGCGTTGGGGGCCGAAACAACTTGTCCGCCAGTGACCGTCACCGTGTAGCCATTCGGGAATTGCCCCGGGGGTGTGGAAATGACGGTTCGAGATCCAGCGGCGAAGTCGCCCCGCCCGTCGACTCTGGCGGTCGAGTAGCTGAACTGGAAGGTGCCGTCATCGGCGGTGGACCATCCCTTAGGCGTGCCCGACACAAACTGCGGGTAGGGCTTGGACAGGACGTTCAGGTTGCTGGCGTTGACGTTATCGCCGACCGGGGGCAGCGACGGGTCATACACCAGCGACTGTGCGCGCGGGCCACCGCTGCTGGTGACCTCTCCTGCGCCGGTGTAGGCCCAGTTCGTCCATCCGATCTGATACTGGTTAGCCGCGCCTGCCTGGGCGGTCAGCCCTCGGACGTCGCTCGTGGATCCGAACTCGCCCATAAACACCGGCATGCCGGTCCGCTCGGCGTACTCCATGGCTCGCTTCGCAAGGCGCGGAGTGACGTAGGAATCGAACATGCTGGTGCCGACCGACGATGCCCCATAACCGTGGTACTCGATGACCGTGTTGGGGTCATCGATCGCCCCCAGGTAGATCGGCGCCCCGGTGAGGACGGCGCTGATCAGGTCCACTCCCGGATTTGCTGTGGACACCCACACGGCAGTAGTGGGATCTGCTGAACGGATCGCGGCGATGACTTGGTTGTACATCGGTGTCAGTGTCTGTTCGCCGAAGAACTTACCGTTGATAATTGTCGGCAGCCAGGTGGTACCAGGCCAGGGTTCGTTCATCACGTTGTAGCCGATGATGTCCGTGTTGCCGCCAAAGTAGGCAGCCACGTTCTGCCAGGCCAGGGCGTAATGGTCTTCAAGTCCCAGCCCGTCCGGTGCCGCTGCGTTGGACCAGAACTTATCCCACGCGTGGTTCTGCGCCGGGCTGAGGTAGTAGCTCAGCGCGAACAAACCACCTGGGTGGTAGTCGGGCAGACCCCCGGTCTGGGTCGCCCAGGCCGGGGCGCCCTCGCCACCCAGTTCGGTGCTGTAGAGGTCCTGGTGCATATCGAGGAATGAGTAGATGCCGTGATTCGCAAGAACTTTCACTGTCTGGTCAATTTGAGCGAGATAGCCTTGATCGAACACTCCGGGCTCCGGCTCCAGCGCCGACCAGATGATGCCGAGTCGCACCACGTTGAAGCCGTTGCCGGCCAGGAACTGCGCGTCATCATCGCCGAATCCTGCAGCGCCCGGGTAGAAAGGCTCGGACTTGTAGACCAAGTTGACGCCGTGCTGAAGGACGACACGGCCCTGACTGTCGGTGAACCAGGTACCCGTGGTCGAGATCGGGGGAAGCGACCCGGTGCCAGAATTGCCCACTCCTGTTGTCGGAGTGCCTGATTGGCCTACCCGACCGTGACTGCCGAAGTACCCCGCTACGCCGCCCGCGCCGCCAAGTGCCGCCAGCCCGGTCGTTGTGCCACCGACACCGCTGGCGCCGGCATCGCCGCCATCACCGCCAACGCCGAACAGCGCCGAACCGTTGCCACCCCGGCCGCCGCGCCCGCCGATCACGCCATCGCCACCGACACCGCCACTGCCACCGACACCGAGTAACAAGCCGTCGCCTGAACCACCGACACCACCCGCACCGCCGACGCCACCATCAGCGCGAGACCCGCCGTCACCACCGTTGCCGCCGATACCCATCATGAGACCGCTGGCTCCACCGGCACCGCCGACCGCGCCGGCTCCACCATCGCCGCCGTCACCGCCATTGCCGAGCAGGAGGCCGCCGCGTCCACCGTGACCGCCGGCTACACCATCCTGGGTGCTGTTCCATCCGGCGCCACCGTCGCCCAGCAGCCACCCGGCATCGCCACCGTTGGGATTCTCGACATTGCCCTGCGCTCCGTTACCGATGACATAGGAGCCGGCGATCGCGTTGATGAGCCCGTCGACGATCTTTCCGACTTCGCTGGTGATCCATAGCTGAACCACGGCATGCACGGGGTTGTAGATCAATTGCTGGATGATCGAGGCCAACGTGCCAGCGGTCTGCGCCACAGTCGCAGTGGTTGCATTCAGTGTCGCAGCGTTGGCCGGTGCGACACTGCGGGGACCGCTGGCTTCAACGGCACCGGCCAATGACGAGGTTGGCCGCGCCGCGCCGGTGTCGGCTGGTTCGGCCGTCTCGATAGCGGCCCGCGCTGACGCGGTCTTCGAGCGTGCGGAGGAGCCGTAGGTTTGACGGCTCGCGGCGGCAAGCATCGCCCACGAGAATGGATCATTCTGTTCAGGGCCGTTGGGCACACCGCCCGCCAGACGGCTCGCGGAGGTAGCGACGAATTTCGAGCTCGCGACCTCCACCACAGCCAAGGTGTCCGGCCTGGTGTGTGTTGGTTGCAGTTCCTCAGGATCGGTTGGCTCTACCGCAGAGGCCGGAGTGCTCTCCAACGGCACCGACCCTGTCACATCGACAGTGGAACCGTCATCGGTAGCGGCATCGCGCGTCGGCACTGCCGGCGCAGCACTGGAGTGGGCCACCTCGGCGCGGCCATACTGTTCCTGGGTTTCGATCGAGTCCCCGCGGGCGTTGGTATGCGTGGCGCCGCGCGACGATCCGCGTGAGGGACCATTTACCGAATGCGCCTCGCCCGAGCTGTCGCTGCCCGGGGTAGAACCATCGCCTCCGTCACCGGATCCATCGCGGGCCGGCGTACCCGCAGACTGGTCGTCGCCGCCGCCTGGCAGATCCCTCGACGTGCCGTCGGAGGCATCCGCCGGACTGGTCGACACGCTCGTTGAACCGCCCGACTCGCCGCCGCGGCCTGGATCGGCGTCAGTTGAGGAACGCGACGATCCTGCGGACTTCGGACCCACCGCATCCGCTGCGCCGGCCTGGTGCGAGTCACCGGTGTCGGCGAATGCCACCGCGCTACCCGAGGCGACCGCTGCTCCGATACCGAGAGCGACCGCTAACCCACCGACCCGACCAATGTACGCAGCTGCCTTCATAGGGACCGTTATAGGGCACCAACCACGATGCGGGAAGCAGATTGGGCAAACTTTCCCCATGTGGGGAAAATATTTCCCTCACGTGGGCGAAATGCCCTGGTCCGTTGATCAGAGCGACAGGTCTCGTCAAGACACCTCTTCGACCCCTGTAGGTTTTACCAACCGTTCCAAAGCAACCACCAGGACGCGCAAACCAAAATCGAACTGTCTGTCTCGATAACGATCGCCCGAGCGTAATTCGACCAACTGCCGCAGCGCCGAATCCTCATTGCCTTCCGCGTTCGGCAGGGTGTCTCGGATATCGGCTCGTCGACCCCGAGAACCGCCATCGGCGCCATGTCGCTCGCTCGCAGCGCGCAGGTCCTCCCGTGCCCCGCAATAGGCCAGATCGCTGACGAACTTGTAGGCCAAACCTGCCTCCTCGACCGTGAAGCCAGCCGCGATCAACCGCTGGAGCATGTCCTCTGTGGCTCGGAGACCATCGATGCCGGCGAAAGCCTGGATATCCGTGTAGGTGAGCAGCGAGCCCACAGCGGACAGCGTCGAACGCATCGCGTACGCCACCGCCCGCAGCAGCTCGCGCCAGTCAGCGTCGCGGGGTATGTCCCATCCACGAATCTGCGCCTCGAAGACATCGATAGCGACCAGTTCTTGCAAACCCGCGCGGTCCTTGACGTAGTAGTGGACAGATTTGCGGTCTACGCCCAGAGCTGCCGCGACAGCACGTATCGATAGGTCCTGCGGAGGCAGCGCACGGGCAGCCCCAACGATCATGTCGAGGTTGATTGTCGGTCGCCGCCCCAACCGGCGTTGCGGTACATGGTCGACGGGAGCTTCTTGTGCATCGTCGGAACCGCCAGCCATCCAATGAGCCTAACGGGCTGGTGGTCGAGTATGTTCGCACCAACTGGGAAGCCGGGTAGCGGATCAGCTGTAATCGCTACCGCGCCAGCAGCAGACTGACGTGAAGGTCATGCGCTGGGGATGAGGTGTCGGTTGACACGACAATGCCCACTTGCGGGCTGATGTGCCCGGGTTGCCCGGAGTCGGTTTGCTTGAATTTCGGTCCCGACGGCCGGCAGAGCATCCGGCCTGATCCACGGCTGCGAGCTACGGAAACAGCCGCGGGAACATCTCATGCAGTCGCTCCCGGACCGGCCGCTGGTCCGCCGGTACCGGCGCAGGTGCCGGTGGTGCCATCCGCTCCGCCGACACCACCGCTGTCGGGGGCGGGGTGCCCGCTGCCTGAGCGGGCGCCGGCTCCGGCAACGACGACGGCGTGATCACCTGTGCGGTAGGGGTTTTCGTCACGGGGGTCACCGGCGGTCGGACGATGGTGGTCGATGAGTTCGACGCGTTGACAACGAGAGTCACCAGCAGGGCCAACAGGCCGAGGCCGGCAATGGCGCCGACTGCCGCCAAGATCAGCGTCCGGCGGGCATCGCGGCCCAACACCGGGGGCAGTACTGCGGTCTGTTCCAGCGTCTGCTCCGGCGCTCGCTCTGGGTGCGCCACGAGCGGGGCGGCAGGTACCGCCGAGAACACCGTCGTCATCTCCTCGGGATCGACGGCGTGGATCGCCTTGCGCAGATCCTCATCGCGCTCGACCCACAGGGGCGTGGTGTGCATGCCTCGATTGTCGGCAGTGAACCTGAGCGAAGCCTGAACTCCCAGCTCAGACCGGGTCGACGAGCCACGCTCCGCCCCGTACGACTCCCGATACGGCCAGCTGGTCATCCAGGACCACCAGATCAGCCGAGCCACCGACGGCCAGGCCGTCCGAGGGCAGACCCAGGGCGCGCGCCGGGTTGATCGAGGCCTGCCGAACGGCCTGCTTCAGCGCCTCGTCACGGGGCAGCCCGCTGTTCTCCACCGCGAACCGGAACACCCGGTCCATGGTCGCGGTGCTGCCGGCAATGGTGTCCGTCCCGGCGATCGTGGCCACCCCGTCCACGACGTCGACGGTCAGCGCACCCAGGGTGTACGGCCCGTCGCTCATCCCCGCCGCCGCCATCGCATCCGTGATCAGGGACACCCGGTCCATGCCAGCGCTGCGGCACACGTGGCGGTACAGCGCCGGGTGGACGTGCACGCCATCGTCGATGATCTCCACCGTCACCCGAGGGTCCTCCAGCAGCGCGATGATCGGCCCCGGCTCGCGGTGATGGATCGGCCGCATCGCGTTGAACAGATGGGTGCCAACGGTGGCGCCGGCATCGATGGCCGCCCGGGTCTGGTCATAGGAGGCCTCCGTATGACCCACGGCCACTACCACTCCGGCGTCGACGAATTGAGCGATCGCTCTCATCGCTCCGTCGCGTTCAGGGGCGATGGTGACCATCCGGATCGCGCCGTCGCCGGCGGCCAGCAGACGGTCGATCTCGGCCGGATCAGGGTCGCGCATGAGCGCTGGGTCGTGGGCACCGCACCGCTGCGCCGAGATCCAGGGACCCTCGAGGTGGATCCCCGCGATGACCCCGGCCCGCGCATCGGCGGCCAAACCTGTTACCTGGCGCAGCAATTCGCCGGCATCGGCAGTCACCAGCGAGGCCACCGCGGTGGTGGTCCCGTGCGTCGCGTGCATTGCCACCGCGACCGACGTCTGCGCCGGATCCGCGGCGGTGAAGTTTGCCCCGCCACCGCCATGAAAGTGCGTGTCCACGAAACCGGGCACCACCATCACCGGACCGAGAGCGCGATCGGCCGCCCGCGGCGGTACCCCGGCGCCGACCGCGCTCAGCAGAGCGCCGGAAACCTCGATCCAGCCGGGCCGCAACAGTTCTCGGCCGGTCGCCACGGCATCGGCGGTGAGCAGCATTCAGATGCCCTGCCAGGGCGGCTTGGACAGGTATGCCTCGCGGTAGTAGTCGATCAGCTGCAGTCGACTCGCGGCAGCCCCGTCGAGCAACACGGTCACGTGCGGATGGTGCTGCAATATCGAGCCGGGCCACATCGCCGTCACCGCACCCTCGGCCATGTGGTGCACCGCCTCGGCCTTGCCCCGCCCGGTGGCCACCAGCACCACATGCCGGGCCGACAAGATGGTCCCCAGGCCCTGCGTCAGGCAATGCGTGGGAACAGCGTCGACATCGTCATCGAAGAACCGGGCGTTATCTACCCGGGTCTGGTGCGTCAGGGTCTTGATGCGGGTCCGCGAGGCCAGCGACGAACCAGGTTCGTTGAAGCCGATGTGCCCGTCGGTGCCGATCCCGAGGATCTGCAGGTCCACCCCGCCGGCGGCACTGATCGCGGCTTCGTAGGCGTCACACGCTGCCGGGATGTCGGACGCCAGGCCGTCCGGGCCCTGCACCGCACCGGGAGTGAAGTCGACCCGGTTGACGAACACCGTGTCGATGACGGTCCGATAGCGCTCGGGATGATCCGCCGGCAGTCCGACATACTCGTCGAGGGTGAAGCCACGCGCCTTCGCGAACGAGACCTCTCCGGCGTTGCAGCGCGCGATCAGTTCGTCATAGATGGCCAGCGGTGACGATCCGGTGGCCAGCCCCAGCACCGCGTCCGGTTTGCGCTGCAGCAGCGCGCAGATCGCGTCGCCCCCCAGGGCGCCGATGGCCGTGGCATCGGGTAGGACGATGACTTCCACTATTTGACCGCCGTGAAAAGAACCACCCCGGAACCGATTTCGGAACCGGCGGCGACGGCATCGGAGGCAACCACGTTGCCAGGCTCGCGTTCGTCCATGACCACCACGGGCACAATGGGATTGAGCCCTTTGGCCTGCACCGCCGCAACGTCATAGGTGGTGATGAGTTGACCCGCGGTGACGTCGTCACCCTGGTTGACGTGCGTGGTGAAACCCACGCCCTCGAGTGCGACGGTGTCCAGCCCGAGATGCACCAGCACCCCGACGTTGTCGGCGGTCATGATGACGTAGGCGTGCGGCATCAGCTTGAGCAGTTTCCCGCTGACCGGCGCCACCGCGGCCACGACGCCGCTGGGCGGGTCGACGGCCGCGCCATAGCCGACCATGCCAGCCGAGAACACCGGATCGGGAACGTCGCCGAGCGCCACCGCGCGCCCGGAAACGGGCGCCAGCACGGATGTATGACCCATGTCGATCTCCTTTCAGCGGCGTCTCGACCATCGAAGCACGCGAGCACACCTCGCGGCCGTTCTTTCTGATCTAGGCTTCGGCTCAACTTCGCCGAGGGAGACCAGCATGAGCGACGCCACGAAAGCCGAAGCCGCATCAGGTAAATCGGGCCTGCGTATACCCGGTTTCGCGCAGCTGCAGCGGCTCGGCAAGAGCCTCATGCTGCCGATCGCCGTGCTACCTGCGGCCGGGATCCTGCTGCGCCTCGGCCAGGACGATCTGCTGGGCCGGATCAAGGCGCCGGTGATCGGACCGTTCTTCCAGGCAATGAGCGCCGCCGGCGGCGCGCTGTTCGACAACCTGGCGTTGCTGTTCGCCGTCGGTGTCGCAATCGGATTCGCACGCAAGGCCGACGGGTCCACCGCGCTGGCGGCGGTGGTCGGCTACCTGGTGATGCAGGCGGTCTTCAAGACGATGTCGCCAGTGGTGCTCGTCGAGGTCGTGGACAAGGCCGGCAAACAGGCCCAGATCAACTACAGCGTGTTCGGCGGCATCATTGTCGGCCTGGTGACGGCCTGGCTGTTCGATCGCTATCACACCATCCAATTAC
>Ga0209023_10007779_pt1 | contig 10891 bp, 14 predicted proteins | sample LakOneMetagenome_FD_187468 | JGI IMG/M metagenome (GOLD analysis project Ga0209023, IMG submission 187468) | Freshwater and sediment microbial communities from Lake Erie, Canada (SPAdes) (version 2) | ecosystem: Environmental > Aquatic > Freshwater > Lentic | place: Lake Erie, Canada...
GCCTGGACCGCGGTGACCACGCCGTTCCGGGCCGCGACCGTCGATCTGCGCTACGATTTCGTCATCGATCCGACGCCGGAGACGGCGCCCGACGGCTGGGCCTTCTTCGACTTCGCGCTGGTCGATCTCGGCGGCGGCTGGACGGTGGACGATCTGACCGTCCGCGACGCGATGGGCCGGACGCTCGCCCTTGGCCGGCAGCGCCGCAAACTGGCCCCTGCCCGGCCGCCGAGAGGCGAGCGGGCCGACCGCAGCGCTTGAACCCGGCGGCCAGACCGCCGATCTAGACCCCAACACATCTCCGCAAGGAAACCCCAGTGACCGCTTTCCCCGCCTCCTCCGACCCCGTCGTCATCGTCTCGTTCGCCCGCACGCCCATGGGCGGCTTCCAGGGCGCGTTCGCGGGCGTCAAGGCGACCGAACTGGGCGCCGCCGCCGTCAGGGCCGCCGTCGAGCGCGCCGGCGTCGCCCCCGAGAAGATCGACCAGATCTATATGGGCTGCGTCCTGCCCGCCGGTCTCGGGCAGGCCCCGGCGCGTCAGGCCGCGCTGGGGGCCGGTCTGCCGAAGTCGGTCGAGGCCACGACCCTGAACAAGATGTGCGGCTCGGGCCTGCAGGCCGTGATGCTTGCATCCGACTCCCTGGCCGCCGGTTCGGCCGACATCATCGTCGCCGGCGGAATGGAGTCGATGACCGGCGCCCCCTTCCTGATGACCAAACACCGCGCCGGCGCCCGGATCGGCCACGACGTGATCATCGACTCGATGATGATGGACGGGCTGGAAGACGCCTATGACGCCGGCAAGCCGATGGGATCGTTCGCCGAGGACTCGGCCCGGACCTACCAGTTCACGCGCGAGGCCCAGGACGCCTATGCGGTCGAGAGCCTGACCCGCGCCAGCGCCGCCATCGCCTCGGGCGCGTTCAGGGCCGAGATCACCCCCGTCGAGGTCACGGGTCGCAAGGGAACGGTCACGGTCTCCGAGGACGAACAACCCGGCAAGGCGATGCCGGAGAAGATCCCGACCCTCAAGCCGGCGTTCGCGAAAGACGGCACCATCACCGCCGCCTCCTCGGCCTCGATTTCCGACGGCGCCGCCGCCCTGGTGATGACGCGAGAGAGCGTCGCGAAAGCCATGGGTCTGCCCATCGTCGCCCGCATCGTCGGCCATGCGGCCCATGCCCACGAGCCCGGCCTGTTCACCACCGCCCCGGTTCCGGCCATCCGGAAGGCGCTGAAAAAGGCCGGCTGGGCGGTCGAGGACGTCGACCTGTGGGAGATCAACGAGGCCTTCGCCGTCGTGCCCATGATCGCCATGCAGGAGCTGGGCATCGACCACGCCAGGCTGAACGTGAACGGCGGCGCCACGGCCCTGGGTCACCCGATCGGGGCGTCCGGCGCCCGGGTCCTCGCCACCCTGCTGGGCGCGCTTCAGGCCCGCGGCGGCACGAAGGGCGTCGCGTCCCTGTGCATCGGCGGCGGCGAAGCTGTCGCCATGGCGGTCGAACTGGTCTGAACCTTCGCCGGCAAGCTGGACCCGCAGCCAACCGTTCTGTCCGCCTCCATGAGGCGGCTGAGGGCGTTGGGTCCGGCGGCCAGCACGATCATCGGCGCGACTCTGAGATTGAGAATAGTTCTCAAGATTGCGCGGAGCCGATCCGTGTGGCAAGCCCCTTTTCGGCGGCTTTTCAGGAACGGAACGAGAACATGCGCGAAGACGGCAAGCTGGACTATCTGGAATTTCCCGCGACCGACGTCGGCCCGCTGAAGGCCTTCTACGGCTCCGCCTTCGGCTGGCAATTCCAGGACTACGGTCCCGAATACGCGGCCTTCAGTGAGGGACTGGACGGCGGTTTCAACGCCGACCCGGGCGCCGAGGCAATCGCCGCGCCCCTGCCCGTTCTCTTCGCCCACGACCTTGAGGCCCTGCTGGCGAAGGTCGAGGCGGCGGGCGGAACCGTCGTCAAACCGATCTTCGACTTCCCGGGCGGACGCCGCTTCCACTTCAAGGACCCCGCCGGCAATGAACTGGCGGCCTGGTCCGAGACCTAGGCCCTATTTCGCATCAACGGACTGGGCGATGCGCTCGGCCAGGAGCCGGTCGGCGCCGTCCAGGCTGGAGACCCAGACGTGGATCTCACGCGGGTTGGCGGCGCGCTGGAACAGATGCTCCATGGCATGCCGCTGGCCGCCCTCGTTGACGACGATCGAGGAGCGGCCGCCCGCCTGAACCATCTCGCCGTCATAGATCGGGAACTGTGACGACGGCCCGACATAGACCATGGCGAACGACTGGTCGCCGCGCCGGATCGTATAGATGTTGAAGTCGGGTCCCGGCCGCCCGGTGGTGATGCGGAAGCCCGGGGGCAGCTCGATCCTGAACGGCAGGGCGGCGACGGCCGGGGCGCCCAGCGCCGTCATCGGCGGCGGCGGCGCTTCGACCGGAGCCGGAGCAGGTTGGGCCGGTACGGTGGCCGCGGGCTGGCTGCCCGGCAGAACCGGCGGCGCATAGACCCGCCCGCCCGGCGCTGGAGCAGGCGTGGGGGTCGGGGCAGGAGCCGCCGTCCGGGGCGTCACGGTGGAAGCCGTGGCCGGAGCCGGGGTCGGGGTCGGGGACCGGCTCACCGGCGGCGACGGGCTCGCGGCGGCGGGCCGCACAGGCGCGGCCTGCGGCGCGATGGCGCGCGTCGTTGGGGGCGTGACGGCTGGCGCGTTGCGGGCCGGCGCAGGCGTCGTGGCCGGCGGCGTACGGGTCGGGACCGGAACGGTCGCCGGGGCGGTCGCCGGGGCGGTCGTGCGCGGCGTGGTCGTCGCCGGTCGCGCCGGGGCCGACGTCGCGGGCCTGGAGGGCGTCGTCGCGGCCGGCGCAGGCGCAGCGGCGGGCGGCGGAGCCAGATAGTCGGTCCGCGCCGGAGGGCCGCCGTTCAGGCTGCGGGTCAGGTCGCTGCCCGGACGCGCCGCCGGCGGCGTCTGGGTAGAGCCCGGGACCGGCGCAGCGTTCAGGGTCGAGGTCGAAGGCGTCGTCGCCCGTGTGGTCGTGGTCTGGGCAAAGGCAGGCGCGGCCGCAAGGGCGACGATGCTGGAGGCCAGCAGGGAAACGCGAAGGGTACGGGCGGTTTTCATGGGCCGGACCATCGCCTCTCGGCGCACGGACGGCAAGACCGGAAAGGGGCTCAGGCGGCGGGCAGTTCGACCCAGAAGGTCGCGCCCTCGCCCGGCGCGGAATTCACCCCGATGACCCCGCCCTGCAACTCGACCAAACGTTTGGCCAGGGCCAGGCCGATGCCGTGCCCCTCGACTGTCGACCGCTCCAGGCCCAGCCGATTGAACGGCTCGAACAGTTGCGCCTGTTTCTCGGGCGACAGGCCGGGGCCCCGGTCGGTGACTTCGATACGGATGCCTTCGAACACGCGGGACACGCGGAAGGTCACGACGCCGCCTGCGCCGCCGTATTTCACGGCATTGGTGGCGAGGTTGTCGATCACCTGGCTGAGGCGTTGGGAATCGGCCAGGGCGACCAGGCCTTCGCCCTCACGAATGACTTCCAGCCGCACGTTCTGGGCCTCGGGCCTCAGGGCGGTGGCGCGGCGGATATCCTCGACCAGGCCGGGCGCGTCGGTCGGACGCAGCTCGACCTTGACCGCTCCCGACTCGGCGCGAGCCACGTCCAGCAGGTCGTGGGCGAGAGCCTCGACCTGACGGGCGGTCTTGACCAGCATCTCGGCCATTTCCTTCTGGGTCTCGGTGACCGGCCCCAGTTGACCGCTGGACCAGAGTTCGCCGATGCCGATGACGCCGCCGACCGGGCTCTTGATCTCATGAGCGACATTGGCCAGCAGCCGCGACTTGGCCTCCGAAGCCAATTCGGCGCGGCGTTGGCCAGCCCGGGCGCGCGCCGACAGACCGTCGCGTTCGTTAAGCAGGGCCGCAACGAGAAGGAACGGCAGGGTGATCGAGATCAGCATCAGCTGGGCGGTCAGGATGCGCATCGCGGATGCGGGCTCGGCGGTCACGGCCTTACCGTGCAGCATGGCAGCGAAGATGACGACCGCGACGCCCAGGATAGCGACGGTCAGGCCGGCCATCCGAAACCGCGCGGCGATCACCACCAGCAGCATGTTCAGGAAGAAGGTGACGACGACGATCCCATGGAAATAGCGGGCGTAGGACACGGCGAACAGCAGGCCCAGCAGGACCGCCCATTCCAGCAATCGCAGCGGCTGGCGCAGGATTGCGAGGGAGCGCCGGTCGATCGACAGGATCAGCGGCGCCACCAGCATCATCGCCAGAGAATGGCCGAACCACCAGACCTGGAAGCTTTGCAGCAGCGGAGCGCCCCTCATGACCGAAAACACGATCGCGCCGGCGGTCGCCCCGGCAAGGGGGGCGGCGATGGCCGCCAGTGCGAGCAGGCGCATCGTCGACTGGACCGTGTGAAGGGTCAGATCGGGCGAGAACCGGCGAACCAGGATCACCGTCGTCACCATCTCGAAGACGTTCACGACCGTCAGCATCACAGCGTTTACCGGCGTATGACCGGCCAGGAACTCTCCGCTGGCTACGGCGACGGCCATCAGGGCGCCGAAACAGAGATCAAAGGCGGCTCCGCGGCCCATCCGCAGCCAGACGGCGGCGGCGACGGCGTTAGGCAGCCACATGACCACCACGCCGTCCGAAGACCGGCCGAACTGGATCGAGAAGACCGTTAGCAGCAGGACCGTGCAGACGGTGGCCAGCGGCACAATGGGCTGGCTGAACAGGCGCGTCGTATCAGTCGCCGCAGCAGGGGTCGCGCCAGGCGCCACAGGTGTGCGAGCGGGGGCCGTGGCGGGACTTCCAGGCGGGGGATCCAGCGCGCGGCTGAGCGACATAGGCGAAGACTCGACAGGACTGGCGATACGTCAGCTAGGCCCTTGCTCCCTAATATCCGGTGAAGTTAACGGCCCCGAGGCGGCGTTCGACGCCCGAAACGTCAGCGACCGGACAGTTCCGCGTTGAACGCCATAACCGCCGCAACCGGACCGTGTGGATAGTTCCAGACTCCCGCGCTGACGGCGACGAAATCGGCGCCCGCTTCGGCCAAGGACCGGGCGGTGTCGACCGTGATCCCGCCGATGGCGACGCAGGGAATCTCCACCGTCTCCTGCCAGATGGTCAGGACGTCCAGCGCGGGCCGATGTGTGGTGGCCTTGGTGTCGGTGGCGAAGAAGGCGCCGAAGGCGACATAGTCCGCGCCAGCCTCGGCCGCCTCCATGGCCAGGTCGCGGCTGTCGTGGCAGGTCGCGCCGATCATGGCGTCAGGGCCCATCAGCCGCCGGGCCGAGGCGACCGAGGCGTCGTCCTGCCCCACATGCACGCCGTCGCAACCCAGCGCCGCCGCCAGATCGGGACGGTCATTGAGGATCAGGGCGACATCATGCTTGCGCGCGATCGGAGCCAGCCGTTCGACGGCGGCGCGGATCTGGCCCTCGTCTGCCGGCTTCAGCCGGACCTGCAGCGCTGCGACGTCTCCGGCGCCCAGGGCGGCGTCCAGATCGGCGGCGAAGGCCTCCAGATCCGGGATCGAGGACGGGGTGATCAGATACAGACGGGTCGCCGGACGCGGCGTGATGACGGGGGTGCGGGCCATCGCCACGCCCTGCCCCCTGCGCCGCGCTTCGTCAACGCCATCGTGGTCGAAACGCGCATGCGAACCACTTGCAACCCCGCCCGGACGTGTTACAGAGAACCATTCTCAGTTCGGGTCGGGTTCGCCTCTCTTGTATATCTGCAACTGCAACGGCCTGCGCCAGCGTGACGTCGCCCTCGCCATCGAGGCCGGCGCGACCCGCCCGCGCGAGATTTTCGCCCGCAACCAATGCCAGGCCCAGTGCGCCAAATGCGTCTGCGAAATGCGCCAGATGATCGACGACAGCCGCGAAGCATTCGCACTCGCAGCCGAGTAGTCACGCTCCCTGCGATCACTCGCCGTCTCAAGGCCTGTGATAAATACTCTCAAATAAACAAGCACCGAAATCCCGTGCTACACGCCTTTTGAACAGACGGCGGATGAGTCTGGACGCGCCCCGGCGTCCCGTCCGCATGACGAGCAAGGACAAGGCCATGAAGGGCGATCCCGCGATCATCCGCACCCTCAACGCGGTGCTGACCAACGAACTGACCTCCGTGAACCAGTATTTCCTGCACGCCCGGATGTTCGAAAGCTGGGGCCTCGCCCACCTCGGCCATGTGATCTACGAGGAATCGATCGGCGAGATGAAGCATGCCGACATGCTCATCAAACGCATCCTCTTCCTCGACGGCCTGCCCAACCTGCAGGACCTGCACAAGCTGAAGGTCGGCGAGCATCCGATCGAATGCCTCGGGGCCGACCTGCAGCTGGAATACGCCGGTCGCGCCACCACCGCCCCAGCCGTGGCCCAGTGCGAGGCCGCCGGCGACTATGTCAGCCGCGACCTGCTGATGCGCATCCTGAGCGACACCGAGGAGCACATCGACTTCCTCGAGAACCAGCACAAGCTGATCGAACTGATGGGCGCCCAGAACTACCTGCAGTCGGCGATGAAGGAGATCGTCACCGACAAGGCCGCGACCGGCAACTAACCGGAGTTAGAGCACCTCTCGCCGTGACAGGTGGGCGATCGCCAGCAGCAGCACGACGGTCCCCAGCCCTCCGCCCAGCGCCAGGGCGGTGTTCACGCGCCAGGGCTCGCCCGCCAGCATGTTCACCGGCATCTGCCAGGGGAAGAAGACCCCCTGTTTCGCCGCCGTAGCGACCACGGAAAAGAAGGTTCCGCCGATGCCGAGCGCCAGAGCCGGGACGAAGCTGGAATAGCGTAAGGCGGTCCAGAGCTGGATGGCGATCAGCAGGATCGCCGCCAGCAGGACCTTGCCGACCGTGAGCCCCTGCGCCGCGAGGTCCAGGGGCCCTGTCGGCGAAAGGACCGGCTTGATGGCCGCCGCCGCCGAGATCGCGCCGAGCGACAGCCCCAGGTTCAACAGGCTCATGGCCGCCACCACCGCGATCACGCAGATCGCCTTGGCGGCGTAGAGTTTCCACCGCGCGACCGGCAGGGCGCGAAGGTGATCCCAGGCGCGCGGCCCATGCTCCATATGAGCGACGAGCGCGGTCAGGGCCGTCACACTCATCGGCAGCATGAAGAAGGCCCAGATGGCGGTCGAGCCCTGAAGCAGCATCTCCCAGGACGGCGGCTTGTTACCCCGCAGCATGTTAAAGAAGAGGAAGATGGCGATCAGGGTCGGGGCGGCCAGGGCCAGCAGGGCGGCCAGCGAGCGGTTGAGCTTGCGCGCCTCGACGGACAGGACGGCGATCATCGGACGGTCTCCGGTTGGCGGTTTTGGGAAGGCTGCGACACGTCGCGATAGATTCCCTCCAGCGACCGGGCGCGTGGCCCGATGGCGAAGACGGACAGGCCGGCCTGGATCAGGGCGCGATTGAGCTCGGCCGACTTCTGGTCGGCGTCGTCGCCGGACCGCAGGCGGGCGGTCAGACCGTCATCCCCCGTCACCACGGTCAGGTCCCGGCCACGCAACACCTCGGCCGCCCGCTCCGGATCGTCGGTGCGCACCGCGATCTCGGGCGCCAGCTCGGACTTCAGGCGGGACAACTCCCCCTCCAGCACCAGCCGGCCTTCGTTGACGATGCCGATATGGGTCGCGGTCTGTTCGATCTCGCCCAGTAGATGGCTCGACAGAAGCACGGTCGCCCCGGTCCGGTCCGGCAGGGCCTTGAGGAAGCGGCGCATGTCGGCGATGCCGTCAGGATCCAGGCCGTTGGTCGGCTCGTCCAGAACCAGCACCGGCGGCGCGCCCAGCATGGCCCTCGCAAGACCCAGTCTCTGGCGCATGCCCAGCGAATAGTCTGACACCCGGCGGGCGGCGTCTGCGCGCATCTCGACCACCTCCAGCACCCGGTCGACCTCGGTCGCCGCCACGCCGAGCAGGGCGCGGGTCAGGTCCAGGTTCTCGCGGCCGGTCAGGTTGACGTAGAAGCCGTGCGCCTCCAGCAGCGCCCCGACCCGGCGGGCGGCGCCCATCCGGTCACGCGCCACATCGACCCCGTCGATCCAGGCCCCACCCGCGCTCGGCCGGATCAGGCCCAGCAACATCTTCAGAGTCGTCGTCTTGCCGGCCCCGTTGCGGCCAAGGAAGCCATAGACCGCGCGCTCGGGGACGGTCATCGACACCCGGTCGACAGCGGTCCGGCGACCGAAGCGGCGCGTCAAATCCCGTGTTTCTATCGCTGCGCCCATGCCCCCGCCTCCGTTTCGTTTAACTCTTATATAAAGTTGCGCAGCATCCGCCTTTAAGTCAAGATTAAAGACAGGACAGGATTCTCCAGCAAGGACGCCCCGTGGCCCGCACCGACATCGCCCGCTTTCGTCGCCTCTGCGGCCAGTTCCGCTGGCTCGCCATCTTCATGGTCATCACCGTCGGCGGCGTGCTGGTCCTGATGTATGGGATCGCACCCACGGTGCTGGGCCTGCGCGGGAGCCTGCCGAACCCGGGCGTGCGCATCGTGTCGGGTCTGATCATGGGCGCGCCGTCGTTCTGCTATCTGTTCGGCGTCTGGTCGATCGGGCGGGCCATGGGCGAGCTGCAGAAGGGCCGACTGATCCAGCCCACCCTGGCCAGCGCCCTGCGCCGCGTCGGTCTGGCGCTCGGCGTCGGCGGGGTGCTGCAGGTCTTCGTCGTCACCAACCTGCTGCGCCTGATCGGGGAGGCGAAGGGCGGCTATCTCTACTGGGACGTCGGCGCCATGACCCTGGGCATGATCGGCGGCGCCCTGTTCCTGCTGGGCCGGGTGGTGGATCAGGCCGACCATGTGCAGGCCGAACTGGACGAGATGATCTGATGCCCGTCCGCGTGACCCTCGACGCCCTGATCGTGAAAAAGGGACTCAAGGCCCGCGACCTCGCCGCCGAGGTCGGGCTTTCCGAGACCCAGTTGTCCCTGTTCCGCTCGGGCAAGGTGAAGGGCATCCGTTTCCGCACCCTTGCCAAACTGTGCGCCGCCCTCGACTGCCGCCCCGGCGACCTGCTGGACTACGACCTCGATCCGGACGACCTTCACCAGCCCGACGACGAGTAGGCGGAACCGAACCCCGCTCCGCTCATTGCTCCGTCGGGCACAGCAGGGCTGAAGGATACGGGCATGAGCACCATCGACGACGTCTTCGACGACGTGCAGGACCGGGCAACCGACCTGCTCAACTCCGAGGGACGCTCCGGCGTCCATGTCGCGACCGGCATTGTGCTGACCGTCGGGTTCGCCCTCCTGGCCACGGCCATCGCCTCGGGTACGCTGAAGCCCAGGCGGACGATGCGCCACGTCCGCGACCGCGCGGCCCCGGTGCAGGAAAAGCCGCAGGGCGCTTTCAGCCTGATCCTGCCCGCCGTCTTCTCGGCCACGACCCTGTCGGCCGTGCGCGTCTGGAACGCGCCGACCAGCCGCGAGCGGTCGCTGGCCATGGGCCTGTGGTTCGCGGCCCAGACGGTCAATGCAGTGTGGCTCGGCCTGCGCCCGTCCTCGATGCGCAGCCAGATCGCCGCGGCCATGTCCTCTGCCGGCCTGGCCGCCGCCTTCGCCTTCGAGGCCCGCAAGCTGGACGACGGCGCCGGCAAGATCGCAGCCCCCATCGGCGCCGGAACCCGCATAGCCAACTTCATCCAGCGCAAGACGCAGCCGGCGGAGACCGGGCGCACGCTTCACTAGTCAGGGCCGGTGTGCCAAGGTTTAGGCATGTCGCCGCCGTGGAAAGCCCTGCCTGACCTTCCTCGCGGAAGCATTGGCTGGCGTATGGGGCCAGGCGAAGACGCCTATGACGATTTCTATCGTGGCTTTTCCGCGTTGAGCACAGGCGATCAATCCGCCTTCGAACGAGAACATCCGGAGCCAGCGGGGTGGTCAGGCTTCTATGCCATGATCCGCGCCAATACTTGGGCAGGCTAGAAGGCGGCTACGCAACCGACCGCCCCCGGGTTGCCCTTTCAGGCGGCTTCCTCTAGGGATCGCGCCCTCTTTCGCGCGCCCGTCACGGGACCGGCTGCGCCTTCTGAATCAGTGAATCCCATGGCGAAGATCAACGGCAACACCATCAAGCCCGGCATGGTGCTCGAGCACAACAAGGGCCTCTGGGTCGTAACCAAGGCCAGCCACGTCAAGCCCGGCAAGGGCGGCGCCTTCGCCAACGTCGAGGCCAAGAACCTCGAGACCGGCAACAAGCTGAACGAACGCTTCCGCTCGGAAGACAAGGTCGAGCGCGTGACGCTCGAGCAGAAGGACTTCTCGTACCTCTACGAACAGGGCGACGCCCTGGTGTTCATGGATGACGAATCCTACGAGCAGATCGAACTGCAGAAAGACTGGGTCGGCGACGATCGCATCCCCTATCTGCAGGACGGGATGAAGGTTGTCATTGAAATGCATGAAGGCCGTCCGATCGGCCTGTCGCTGCCCGACCAGGTCACCGTCACCGTCGCCGAGACCGAGCCGACCGTGAAGGGCCAGACGGCCTCCTCGTCGTACAAGCCCGCCAAGGCCGACAACGGCGTGCGCATCATGATCCCGCCCTATATGTCGGCCGGTGAGCGCATCATCGTCGACACCACGACCGGCGAATACGTCCGCCGCGCCGAGTAGTCATTAGTGGCCAGTGGGCAGTGGTTGTAAGACCGCACTGCCCATTCCCAATCGCTAGCCACTAATCACCGACCACTAATCACCCGGCTCCATCCGGAGCCGTGAACTTCTCCGTCTGTCCGGGCATCCCGCCTTTTCAGGACTTTCGGACCAGGAGATTCCGACCATGGCCCTCGCCTCCGCCCTCGTTTCCGTCATGATTGACGCGGTCCGCAAGACCGCCCGCCC
>Ga0209023_10007780_pt1 | contig 10891 bp, 13 predicted proteins | sample LakOneMetagenome_FD_187468 | JGI IMG/M metagenome (GOLD analysis project Ga0209023, IMG submission 187468) | Freshwater and sediment microbial communities from Lake Erie, Canada (SPAdes) (version 2) | ecosystem: Environmental > Aquatic > Freshwater > Lentic | place: Lake Erie, Canada...
CGGCGCCTGGCGCTGGGACCTGTCCAGCACCTACGGCAAGGACATCACTCGCCTGGGCGTGGACGATTCGGTCAACGTCTCGCTGTTCACCGATACCGGCTTTTCGCCGACCACCTTCAAGGCCGGGGAATTTCGCGCCAGCCAGTGGACGAATAACCTCGACATCAGCCGCGAGTTCGACATCGGCTGGGCCGCGCCGCTGAACGTGGCGCTGGGCCTGGAGCAGCGCCGCGACACCTACGAGATCGTGGCCGGCGACGCCGCCTCGCGCTACAAGGAAGGCTCGCAGTCCTATCCCGGCTTCCTGCTCACCGACGCCGGCAAGCACGACCGCGACAACGAGGCCTTCTACATCAACTTCTCCTCGCAGCCGATCGCCGGCTGGACGGTCGACCTGGCCGGGCGCTACGAGCACTTCAGCGACTTCGGCAACGCCAAGGTCGGCAAGCTGACTTCGCGCTACGACTTCTCGCCGGCATTCGCCTTGCGCGGCACCTTCAGCAACGGCTTCCGCGCCCCGACCCTGGCCGAGTCGTATTACTCGGCGACGAACGTCTCGCCGCGCAGCGCCTTCGTGCAGCTGGCGCCGAACTCGCCCGGCGCGCGCCTGGTCGGCATCGACGGCCTGAAGCCGGAAGCCTCGACCAACCTCTCGGCCGGCCTGGTGCTGAACCCGGCCCCGGGCGTCACCGTCACGCTCGACGCCTACCAGATCAAGATCCGCGACCGCATCGTCGGCAGCGGCGCCCTGTACGGCTCGGGCGGCGCGGTGAATTCGCCGGCGGTGACGGCGGCCATCCTCGCCAACGGCAACGTGCTCGATCCGACCGTGGTCGAAACCGGCATCAACATCTTCTCGAACGCCATCGACACGCGCAGCCGCGGCTTGGAACTCGTGGCCACCAAGAGCAGCAACTACGGCAACTACGGGCGCGTCGACTGGTCCGCCGCCGCCAACTACAACACCGTGAAGGTCACCAAGATCAACCAAGCGCCAAGCCAGCTGCAGCCGCAGGTGCTGCTCGACGCCACCGCGATCTCGGACATCGAGACGGCCTCGCCGAAGATGCGCCTCAACCTGGGCGCGCTGTGGAAGATGGGTGCGTGGACGGTGAACCTGCGCGAAGCGATCTACGGCAAATCGTCGGAGATGCAGTCGCCGGACGGCGGCGCCAACTACTTCAAGAGCGAGATCGGCACCCTGGCCGTGACCGACCTCGAAGTGAGCTACCGCCTGAGCAATGCCTGGACCGTGTCGGTGGGCGCGAACAACCTGTTCAACAAGTATCCGGACCAGGTGAACGCCGAAGTGCTGCGCATCCAGCGCGAGAACCTCGACAACGGCGCGGTGACGATCTACCCGTCGTTCTCGCCGATCGGCATCAACGGCGGCTATTACTACGCACGCGCCAACTTCAGGTTCTGAGTCGGCAAGCGGGGCCGGGGGACGGTTCCCCCGGCTTGTTCAAGCGCCGCCGGAACTGCGATGCGTGTCCCGTCCGAGAAAGGCGGCGGCCTGCGCATCGTAGGCACGCCGGTAGGCCGGGCGGGACTCGCCGCGCGCGACGTAGGCGGCAAGCGCCGGGAATGCGTCGAGCAGGCCCGATGCCCGCAGGCGCAGCAGCACCGACACCATCATCAGGTCGCCCGCGCTGAAGGCGCCGTCGAGCCAGTCGGCATCGCCAAGAGTCGCCGCCAGCTCGTCCAGCCGCCTGCGGATCCGGTCCTGCACCAGCGGCAGGCGCGCCTCGTACCACGGCTGGTCGCCCTCCAGGTATTTGGCAACCTGGAGGTCCAGGATGGGCGGCTCGACCGTGTTCAGGGCCGCAAACATCCAGGCGATCGCGCGTGCCCGGCCATCCGGCTCGGCGGGCAGCAAGCCTGTGCCCCGTTCGGCGATGTGCAGCACGATCGCGCCCGACTCGAACAGCACCAGACCGCCTTCCTCATAGCTGGGAATCTGGCCGAACGGCTGCAAGGCCCGGTGCGCGGGCTGCTTCAGCGCGGCAAAGGCAACCTGGCGCACCGCGTAGGCCTGGCCCACCTCTTCGAGCGCCCAGCGCACGCGGGTGTCGCGCGCCAGGCCCTTGCCGCCGTTGGGAGAACGTTCGAAGGCGGTGATCGTAGGGATCGATGGATGCGTCATGATGGGTCTCCTTTGGCGGGTCGTGTTCCTTGCTTAGACGATTGGGGAGAGCATGGATCGACACCTGCGCGCTATTTATTTAATTTCAAAGTAGAAATAATTGGTGAGGTTTGACCCTTATCCAGGCGCTTAAAATAGCAGCACATCAAGAACAACCACGCCTCGGCGCATCCTGCCGGCTAACCATTGGGAATGTCATGAACACTGCATGGACCACGCGCGTAGCAGGCGCATTGCTCGTTTCGTTTGCACTGGCCAGCGCCCACGCCCAACCCGGCAAGATCGACCAGGAAGCGGAAATGAAAGCGGCGAGCGCGGCCGTGCGGGCGGTGATGCAGGCCGGGCCGGCCCGGATCCCGCTCGGCAAGCAGGCGACGCTGAAGCTTCCCGAAGGCTATTTCTTCATTCCCCAGCCGCAGGCCGACCAGCTGCTGAAAGCCATGGGCAACGGCGCCGACCCGACCCGCCTCGGCGTGATCCTGCCGCCCGACAGCGACAGCTTCATCGTGCCGCGCTACATCGACGCCGGCTACATCAAGGACGACGAAGCGGCCGACTGGAATGCCGATGAACTGCTCAGCGGCCTGAAGGAAGGCACCGAGGAAGGCAACAAGGAGCGCCAGGCGCGCGGCATGGCCGAAATGGAAATCGTCGGCTGGAACCAGAAGCCGACCTACGACAAGGCCACGCACCGCCTTGTATGGGCCATCGAGAGCAAGGACAAGGGTGTCGAGAACGAGGAACACGGCGCCAACTACAACACCTATGTGCTGGGCCGCGAAGGCTACCTGTCGATGAACCTGGTGTCCGGCTTCGATTCGCTGGCGCAGAACAAGCCTTTCGTGCAGACCGTGCTGGCCCAGACCAGCTTTAATTCGGGCAAGACCTACGCCGACTTCAATGCCGGCACCGACAAGGTCGCGGAATACGGCATCGCGGCGCTGGTGACCGGCGTCGCGGCCAAGAAGCTGGGGCTGTTCGCGGTGATCGCCGCCTTTTTGGCGAAGTTTGCCAAGATTATCCTGATCGCGGGCTTCGGGCTGGTGGCGGGACTCGGTAAATTCTTCAAGCGCGACAAGGGCTGACGACAGCCTGGCGTTGTCCGAACATGAAATCGCTTTAACTGCCGCTCTGCAGCGCGGGCAAGCTCCTGACCTGCCGGTCCACGCCCTCAGCTTTCGCTCAGGTGCCGGATCGGCGTGGCGACATACCCGAACAGCACCACCACCAGCATCGCCACGCCAGCCCCGGCGAAGATCGCGCCCAGCCCGACGATCCCCACCAGCCAGCCGCTCAGCGCCGCCGACACCGGCGCCAGGCCCATGAACAGGAACATCAGCAGGGCCATGCCGCGTCCCAGCATGTCGAGGCTGATGCGCCGCTGCAGCCACGACATCATCGCCACCTGCAGGTAGCCGCCGATCACGCCCAGCGCCACCAGCAAACCCACGCCTTGCCAGATACCGGCCACGCCGGCCATGGCGATGAACAGCAAGCCGACCATGCCATCGGCCATCAGCAGCGTGGTGCCGAAGTTGGCGATGCGCAGGCCGGGGCGTACGCTCGAGAACAGCATCCCGCCCAGCATGCCGGCGCCGTGGGCCGCCATCAGGCTGCCGTAGGTGCCGGCGCCGCCGAGACGCTCGGCCAGCAGCGGCATGGCAATCTGCAGCGGGCCGGAGACAAACAGGGCCATCGCGCCCCAATAGAGGAAGCAGGCGCGCAGGGTGGTGTCGTCCCAGCAGTAGCGCAGGCCGGCCTTCAGGCTGTCGAGCAGCGGCGGCTTGTTCGCAGCAGGCGGTGCGTTGGCTGACAAAGGACGCACGCGCGCCAGCGTGGCCGCCGACACCAGGTAACTGAGCGCATCGAACAGCAGGGCGATGCCGAGGCCGCGCGCATCGGCGATGCCGCCGCTGGCGTCGCCACCGGCCGCGATCACCACGCCCGCCAGCAAGGGGCCGAACAGCATCGCGACCTGGCGCATGCCCATCAGGATGCCGTTGGCCGGCGCCAGCAGGGCCGGTTCGATCACGCCGGGCAGCAGCGCACTGCCGGCCGGCCAGGCAAAGGCGCTGCACACGCCGATGGCCGCCGCCAGGACGTACACCAGCGTCATGTCGACACGCGCCATCAGCACCAGGGCGCCGAGCAGGCCGATCAACAAGGCGTTGGCGTACTTGGTGAGCAGCAGGATGCGGCGCGGCGAACTGCGGTCGACCAGGGCGCCGCCGACCAGCATCAGCACCGCGCGCGGCACGCCCATCGCCGCCAGTACGCCGCCCAGCGCCAGCGGGTCGCCGCTGAGTTTCAGCACCAGCCAGGGCAAGGCGATCAGCGTGAACTGGTCGCCCAGCAGGGAGATGACGCCGCCGCCGCACAGCCAGCGGAAGTTCGTGTTGCGCCACAGGGCGCCGGCGTTCGGATCGCGCTCAGACATGGCTGGCCTCCTGTGCTTCCAGGTGCTGCAAGCCAGCTTCCAGGTAATCGCGCAGCGGCGTGTCCCAGACGCTGCCCAGCATCAGCTGCGGATCGTTGGCCTGGGCATACAGGATGCGCGTCTTGACCTCCGGGTCGCTGCCGTAGCATTCGGCGAACAGCTGGCGCCAGCGCAGGCACAGGGCCTGCACCGCCGGATCGCCTGGTGCCGCGCCCTCTTCCATCAGGGCCCCCAGGTCGCGGCACAGCGCCACCCACAGGCTGTTCGGATGGCGCAGGAAGCGTTCGCGCATGTTGTCGAGCTGGGCCGGGGTCAGGTGGCGCGCATACAGGGCGAGGCGGTAGTGGGCGGCGGCCTCGCCGATGTACTCGAACAGCAGGTGGTCCATGCCTGCGGCGGCCTGCAGGTCCGGCTGCTCGCGGTAGAGGGCGTCCATCTTCAGCATCAGCTGCGGGCTGCGCTTCAGGTGCGGGTCGACCAGGGCCATCCAGCGGCGTGCGCTGTCCTGGGCCTGCTCCGACTCGGGCGGCACCCTGGCGCGGATCAGGCCGTGGATGTGTTCGGCCAGCTCCTTCCAGGCGCGGCCCTCGTCGGCGCGGCTGGTTTGCGCATGGGTGCGCCAACGCGCGGTTTCCTCAAGCGTCAGGTGCTTGTCGAAGATCGCCATCAGCTCAAGCGTGCTCAGCCATTCCTGCAGGTCCGGCTCGGCCGCCGTGACGAAGTCTTCCTGCAGGCGCTGCAGGCGGTCGCGCAGCAGGGTCGCGTTCTCGATCTGGCTGTTCAGCTGGGCGATCTGCTGGGCGACGATGGCGCCGATGTCCGCATTCTCACCCGCCAGCAGCGTGCCCGCTTCTTCCAGGCTCAGCCCCAGGCGGCGCAGGGCCTGGATCTGGTGCAGGCGCGCGATGTCGGCGCGGTTGTACAGGCGATAGCCATTGTCCGCCCGCCCGCTCGGGCGCAGCAGCCCGATGGCATCGTAGTGGTGCAGCGTGCGCACGGTGAGGCCGGTTTGCCGTGCCAGCTGGCCGATCTTGAGGAGCATGGTGCTCTCCGTTATGTTGTCCTAATGCACATAACGATAAAGCCTGACGCCGCGTGAGGGTCAAGCATTTTTACCGGGCGGGTATGATGTGGGTTTCATCGAAAGACAATCAGCATGAGCACTGACGGACAGATCACTCCCGACGCGATGGCCGCGCTGCGTGCGCGCTTCGATGCGCAGTCGCGCAAGGCGCAGGTGTATTACGCGGTCATGCACGAAATGAAGGGGATCCTTGGCAAGGACGAGGCGGCCAGTGCCTGGATGGATGGGCCGTTGGAGGCCTTTGGCGGGCAGACGCCAGCGCAATTGGTGGCGGCCGGGCGCGAGCAGGAGGTGCTGGCGCACATCCGCAGCGGGAAGGGTAAATGACGAAGGCGTAAAAAAACCGGAGCGCGCTCCGGTTTCTTGTTTGCTGTTCCCCGCTTATGCCTCTTCCGGCGCCTGCGTCATGCGCACGAACATCGGCGCCACCAGCAGGCCCAGCTCGAACAGCAGGCACATCGGAATGGCCAGGGCCAGCTGGCTGACCACGTCCGGCGGCGTGACGATGGCGGCGATGACAAACGCGCCAACGATCATGTAGGGGCGGATCGACTTCAGCTTCTCGATGCTGACGATGCCCATGCGCACCAGGATCACCACCACCACCGGCACCTCGAAGGTGGCGCCGAAGGCGAGGCACATCGACATCACGAAGTCGAGGTAGTTCTCGATGTCCGGCATCACCGCGATCGTCGAGGGTGCGAATTCGGCGATGAAGTGGAACACGCGCCCGAACACCAGGAAGTAGCAGAAGGCCACACCGCCGATGAACAGCAGCGAGGACGAGATCACCAGCGGCAGCACCAGGCGCTTTTCGTGGGCGTACAGGCCAGGCGCGACAAAGGCCCAGATCTGGTAGAACACCCAGGGCAGTGCGATGATCAGGGCGACCATCAGCGTGACCTTCATCGGCACCAGGAAGGGCGAGACGACGCCGGTGGCGATCATCTTGGCACCCGGCGGCAGCGATTGCAGCATCGGCTCGGCGAGGAAATCGTAGACCTCCTTCGGCCCCGGCCAGATCATCAATGCGATGCAGACCAGCGCCACGCCGATGATGGCCTTGACCAGGCGGTCGCGCAGCTCGACGAGGTGGGAGATGAAGGTTTCTTCGACTGGCGCTTCTTCGGTCGTCATCTAGAAAAAGGAACTATTGGAGGATTTCACGCCAGGGCGGAACTTGCGCACGCGTGCGGCGCCCGACAACACCCGGGTCTTGCCGCCATGGCGGTGCTTGTACCAGGCCGGCACGGCGGACGAACGCACCAGCTTCTTGCGGCGGAAGTCGCGCGCCTTGCGTTCGAGGTCGTCGATCGTGGCCGATGGCGCGGCAGGCGTGGCGATGGTCGGCTGGATATCGCCTTGCCATGCCGACTTGACGTCGTTCATGGCGCCCGACATATGGTGCTCGACGTCGGACTGGAACTCGGCCGCGCTGTCCGCCACTTCCTTGTGCAGGTTGCGCAATTCGTCGAGCTGGATCTCGCGGCTGACCTCGGATTTCACGTCCTGCAGGTAGCGCTGGGCGCGCCCGTACAGGGTGCCGGCCATGCGCGCCACCTTCGGCAGCTTTTCAGGGCCGATCACGATCAGCGCCACCACACCGATGATGGCGATCTTCGACAGTCCCAGGTCGATCATGGGGCGAGCGAATTACGAACGGTGTTTTTCGCGGGTCTCGACGTCGATCGTCGACTTGTCCGCCACCTGTTGCGTCGGGCTGGCAGGGTTGGCCGGGTTCGAAGCCGACTTCTCTTCTTCACCCTTCACGCCATCCTTGAAGCCCTTGACGGCCTTGCCGATGTCCGAACCGACATTGCCCAGTTTTTTGGTACCGAACAGCAGCACCACCACCACCAGCACGATTACCCAGTGCCAAATACTCATCGAACCCATCGTTATCTCCTTCGCAGACGCTTGCGCCTGAAATTGGTGCAGTCAAACATACCGTGCCAGTATAAGCCATGCGGCCCTTCTTGACCCGGCCAAAAGAATATTGTCAAGGGCCAATACCACAGCGTGGTCCGGCCGACGACGTTACGGTGGCCCGGCTGCCGACCGTACGGTGGGCACTCCGTGCCCACGCGGTTACGTGCGCGTGCGGTTGGGGTTGGCGGTGATGCATCGCTCGCCAACGTCAAACCCGGTCACGCATACGCCGGTTTTCATCGCATACGTTTCGAGCGATTAGTCACGGCCAACGGTGCATGCATGAACACGTAACCGCGTGGGCACGGAGTGCCCACCGTACGGTATCGGCCGCAGGCCGCAATCTTTAGCGCCGCCGATTTCGATATTACGTACCCAGCCCCCGCCACGGCCGCTCGCCGCCGTACATGTGCAAATGCAGGTGATACACCTCCTGCCCGCCGTTCGGACCGCTGTTGATCAGGGTCTTGAAGCCGCCGCTGCGCTGGCCGTTGGCATCCGTGGTCACGCCCACGCCCTGCTCCGCCGCCAGCCGCGGCGCCAGCGCCAGCATCTTGCCCAACACCGCGGTGTGGTCGTCGGTGACGTCGGACAGGGTCGCCACGTGCACCTTCGGAATCACCAGCAGATGCACCGGTGCCGCCGGGTTGATGTCCTTGAACGCCAGCACATCGTCGTCCTCGTACACGACGTTCGCGGGAATCTGTTTCGCGACGATCTTGCAGAAAATGCAGTTATCCATGTTGTCTCCTTGTGTCCGGCATAGTAAGCGCAAACCATGACGGCGCCATGACGCAAACGGTTTCTATGCTTCCTTGCGGGCGGCCTTTTCTTCCAGGCCCGACACGCCCTCGCGCCTGGCCAGTTCGTCCAGCACCTGTTGCGGGTTCAAATCGAACTTCGCCAGCAGCAGCATCGAATGGAACCACAGGTCGGCCACTTCGTACACGATTTTCGACGTGTCGCCGGACACGCGCGCGTCTTTCGCCGCCATCACGGTCTCGGTGGCTTCTTCGCCGATCTTTTTCAGGATGGCGTCGTCGCCCTTGGCGAACAGTTTAGCGGCGTACGACGTCGCCGGGTCGCCGCCGTTTTCAAGCTTGCGGCCTTCGATGGTCGCGGCCACGCGGGCCAGGATCTCGCTCATGGGGTCTTCTTCGTATTCGTGTAAATCGTTTCCGGATCCTGCAGCACCGGCTCCACCGCCTGCCAGTCCTCGCCATCGAACTTCTGGAAGAAGCAGGAATGGCGGCCGGTATGGCAGGCGATGCCGCCGGCCTGCTCGATCTTCAGCAGGATCACGTCCTCATCGCAATCGAGGCGCATTTCCAGCACCTTTTGCGTGTGGCCGGACTCCTCGCCCTTGTGCCACAGCTTCTTGCGCGAGCGGCTCCAGTAGACGGCTTCGCCCAGCTCCACCGTGCGCGCCAGGGCGTCGCGGTTCATCCAGGCGAACATCAAAATGTCGCCCGTGGCGGCTTCCTGGGCGATCACCGGCACCAGGCCGTTCTCGTCCCAGCGCACTTTTTTCAGCCACTTCGCGTTCGAAGCGGCGTTTGCATTGGTTGGCGTCATCTTCACTCCAGTCGCATCGGAATGCCGCGCTCGGCCATGAAGCGCTTGGCTTCGCCGACCGTGTGCTGGCCGTAGTGGAAGATAGATGCCGCCAGCACCGCGTCGGCATGCCCTTCGAGCACGCCGTCGGCCAGGTCTTGCAGGCCGCCGACGCCGCCCGAGGCGATCACCGGAATGCCCACCGCATCCGACACGGCGCGCGTCAGGCCCAGGTCGAAGCCCGACTTGGTGCCGTCGCGGTCCATGCTGGTCAACAGCAGTTCGCCGGCGCCCAGTCCCTGCAATTTGACGGCCCACTCCACCGCGTCCATGCCGGTGGCATTCCGGCCGCCGTGGGTGAACACTTCCCATTTGCCGGGCGCGGTCTGCTTGGCGTCGATCGCCACCACGATGCATTGCGAGCCGTGCTTCTGCGAGGCGTCGAACACCAGCTGCGGGTTCTGCACCGCCGAGGTGTTCATGCTCACCTTGTCGGCGCCGGCGTTCAGCAGGCGGCGCACGTCTTCCACCTTGCGCACACCGCCACCGACGGTGAGCGGAATGAACACGGTCGAAGCAACGGCTTCGATGATCGGCAGGATCAGGTCGCGCCCGTCGCTCGACGCCGTGATGTCGAGGAAGGTGATTTCGTCGGCGCCTTGCCCGTCATAGCGGCGCGCGATTTCGACGGGGTCGCCGGCGTCGCGCAGCTCGGTGAAATTGACGCCCTTGACGACGCGCCCGCCCGTCACGTCGAGGCAGGGGATGATACGTTTTGCCAGCATGGGGTTACGCTTCTTCGCCCTCGGTCAGTTCGTCGGCGCGTGCCTGGGCCGATTCCAGGTCGAGCGTGCCTTCGTAGATCGAACGGCCGCAGATCACGCCTTCGATGCCTTCGTCCTGCACCGCGCACAGCGCTTCGACGTCGGCCAGGTTGTGCAGGCCGCCGGAGGCGATGATCGGGATGCGCACCGCTTGCGCCAGGCGCACGGTGGCTTCGATGTTCACGCCGCCCATCATGCCGTCGCGGCCGATGTCGGTGTAGATGATGGATTCGACGCCGTAGCCTTCGAACTTCTGGGCCAGGTCGATCACTTCGTGGCCGGACATCTTGCTCCAGCCGTCGGTGGCCACTTTACCGTCTTTCGCATCCAGGCCGACGATGATCGACCCGGGGAAGGCGCCGCAGGCGTCGTGCAGGAAGCCCGGGTTCTTAACGGCGGCGGTGCCGACGATGATGTAGCTGATGCCGTCATCCAGGTAGCGCTCGATGGTGTCGAGGTCGCGGATGCCGCCGCCCAGCTGGACCGGAATCTCCTCGATGCCATTCGCTTCGGCGAATTCCTGGACAACTTGCAGGATCGATTTGATGGCCGGTTCGTTCTTTGGCTTGCCCGCAAAGGCGCCGTTCAGGTCGACCAGGTGCAGGCGGCGCGCGCCCTTTTGCAGCCAATGCAGGGCCATTTCGGCGGGGTCTTCGGAGAAGACGGTGGCGAGGTCCATATCGCCTTGTTTCAGGCGAACGCAGTGACCGTCTTTCAGGTCGATGGCGGGGATCAGCAGCATGGTCGTGGTCGGTAAAGGAACGGAGGAAGTGAGCGGAAGAGTGAACGGATGTTCAAGGATTCCAGTGGATGAAATTGCGGTACAGGCGCAGGCCGGCGGCTGCGCTCTTCTCGGGGTGGAACTGGGTGGCGACGAGGTTATCGCGCGCGACGGCGCAGGTGTACAGGCCGCCGTA
>Ga0209023_10007781_pt1 | contig 10890 bp, 11 predicted proteins | sample LakOneMetagenome_FD_187468 | JGI IMG/M metagenome (GOLD analysis project Ga0209023, IMG submission 187468) | Freshwater and sediment microbial communities from Lake Erie, Canada (SPAdes) (version 2) | ecosystem: Environmental > Aquatic > Freshwater > Lentic | place: Lake Erie, Canada...
CGATGCCGCCGTCGATGGTGTCCGTCTTCCGGCCACCTTCGAGGACATCGTTGCCGTCGCCCCCGTCGAGGTAGACGACGTCGCCGAGCGAGACGAGATGGTCGTTTCCGACTTCGCCGTGCGCCGCCGAGTTGAACGAATCGATCGAGACGAAGTCGGCCCCGTCGCCGCCGAAGACCTGGTCCCCGGTGCCCGCTCCGGACTCGACCTCGTCGTCACCCGACCCGGCGTAGATCAGGTCGGTGCCGCTCCCTCCGAGGACTGAGTCCTTGCCGTCGAACGCGCAGACGACGTCGTCGCCGCCGAGCGCCTCGATGTTGTCGCGGCCGATCGAACCGACGATCACGTCGTCGCCCTCGGTCCCGCGCAGCCGGCCGGGCGAGCCGTCCGGCTTGAAGATCGTCGCCGTCAGCCCGTCGCACGTGGGCACCGGTGCCGGTCCCTCGGCATGTGCGCGCTCGGGCGCGGCCATCACGGCCAGGACGATCGACATGAAGAGGGCCAGGGAACTCGCCCGGGCCGGGTCGGAGAGGAGCTTGCGGACTGCGTTCAACATCTGAGGGTGCCTTTCGGACAGGGGTCAATTCGACACCCTCAGCATCTCCACGCAGGACCCCCCGCACATCGGGGACCCCCCTAAACCCCTACCCCAAAGGTTTGGGGCCCAGGCCCCCGGTCAGGGCAGCTGCTTTTCGATCTCGGCGATCTGATCCTTCAGCGAGCGGATCTTCTTCCGGTCGGCCTTCACCTTGGCCCTGTCACCCTGCTTGCGGTGCTTGGCGAGCTTGTCCTTCGTCTTCGCCAGGGACTTCTTCAGCTTCGAGAGCTTCTTCTCGAGCTTCGCGACATCGGCCTCGTAGTTGTCGCTCTGGAGATTGGCGATCGTCAGCAGGTTGCCCTCGGCCAGGTTGACCTCGGGCACGTGGTAGTTGGAGCCGGAGGCGACCACCGCGCCGAGGTCCGGGCGCGTATCGCCCGGAATCCCGACCTTCGACAGGTTCAGCCAGTGGGCGCCGTCGGAGCGCATGCATTCGACCTTGTAGTAGTCGGGCTGGCTCTGCCACGGGGCCGCGGTCTCCTGGTCCGGCACGCTGAACAGGTAGTCGAAGTCGACGAGCGGCAGCAGGGTTCCATCGCCGCCGTCCAGGCGAGCCGGGTCGGTGCACATCGCCTCGAACTCGCTGTCGTCGAAGCGCGGCTCCGGGTAGATCCAGTAGCCGGTGTCGAGCCGGGAGAACTCGGCGTTCTCGCCCGGCTCGGCGTTGTAGGTCGAGAAGGCGACCACGCAGCCGTACTCGCCGACCTCGGTGCAGGCGGGCACATGGTCGAACAACCCGCCGACGGCCTTGCCGATCGGGACGGCGATGTTGGCGCCCGGGGCGATCGCGCCGACGAACCGCTTGCGGAGGCCGGGCTTCTTGTCGACCAGCTCGTCGATCAGGCGAGCCGTGTGGGCCGAGCCCTGGGAGTGGCCGATCATGATGAAGCCGCGGCCGTCGTTGTAGTTCTTCAGGTAATCCTGGAAGGCGGACTTGGCGCTCTGGTAGGCGGTCTCGACGGAGGCGTTGTACGAGCTCTGATCGCCGTTCAGGGTGACCTGCCGGTACATCGGCGCGTAGACGTCGCAGACGGACGAGAACATCCGCGCCTGCTGGACCACGACACGCTGGATCGGCGGATCTTTGTCGAGGTTGGCGTTCGGTCCGGGCTGCTCGCTCTGCGTCGGGTAAAGGTAGAAACAGTCGATCGGCGCGTGCTTCGGGCGCTTGTAGTCGAGCGGCTGGGACTCCTCGCCCGGAGGCGGATTGGTGACGCCGTCGATGGTTCCCGCGCAGAGGTCGTCGGACTGACCCGGCTTGCAGATCCAGGTCGTGGCCTCGGCACTCGCCATCGCTGGAGCGATCATGGCCACGAGGCCGACGACGACCACCAGACAGGCCAGCATCAACCGGGAACGACTCACTTCAACCCTCGACACGCTTGGACTCCTCCCGCGCTTGATCGCGCGCAGTTCGCTCTCCTACAGATCCCCGTCTCGGCGAACCCTAGGGCACCCTGCCGATCGACGAGCCGGTCAGCCGAGCTCGAGCGTCGTCATCCCGAAGACGTGCTGCCAGGGAATCGGCGGCGGATCGCCGTGCCACATCCGTGCCGTCCGGAATACCTCGCCCTCGCCGAGGCGCTCGGCGAGCTCGACCGCCGGCGGGTTAGCTCCCGGCACGTCGAGGACGGCCTGTCCCGGCGGGCGTTCGGCCAGGAGGCCGCGGAGAATGCGCTCGGCGACTTCGGCGCTGACCGCGAACAGCGGGCCGATCTTCGACCCCGCGCCCGTGGGTCGCAGGATCCCGTATCCCTCGATCGCTCCGACCGCATCGACGGCGGCCAGTCCCACCGAACCCTCGAGACGGAGCCAGGCACGCAGGAAGGGCTCGCGGTCGGCCCCGAAGCAGCGTGCGTCGTAGGCGAGCAGGTCGGCGAACGGCACCTCGGCGAGAGGCGTGAGCCCGACGGGTGCCGCCCCGAGATCGCCGAACCGGATCCGCGTGGTGTCGTGGGCGGCGATGAAGCCGCTCCTCGCATAGAAGGGCTGCAGCGCGGCTACGGCGTCGAGGCCGATCGGCGCGCCGGGCCTCAGGCGCGACTGCAGGTCCGCCAGCATCTCCCGCCAGAGCTCACGACCGAGTCCGGCGCCGCGAATCTCTGGGCGGACGATGAACAGGCCGACGAACCCGAGCCCGCGGCCGTAGGCGACGACCGCGCCGCCGCCGGAGAGAGCGCCGTCGCGATCGAAGCCGAGGAACGCATCGTGGTCGGCCGCCCAGAACGCCTCCGCGTCGCCGGGGCCCGGATCCCAGCCCTCGTCGGCGGCCCAGCCCACGAGCGTCCCGACGTCGTCTCGGTCGAGCGGGCGGATTCCGTTTCCCATCGACTGATCCTAGGAGGATTGGCGCTCGTATTCATGGGTAATAGGCATCCGGCAAGGGATTCGATCAGGCGGAGGAGACACGGTGGGTGGAGACGGCTCGGTGAAGCTGGCGTCGGGGACTATTCGGATCGGGCGGGGGCTCTTGGCGATCCCACTCGCCTGCGCTGCGCTGATCGCGTTGCCCGCGGCGGCACATGCCGCCGAGGTGACCGTCGGAGGCGGAGCACTCACCTTCGACGCCGCTCCCGGTGAGGCGAATACCGCCGTGATCGCGGTTCAACAGACCACGGCCGTCGCGACGATCTACTTCGTCGGCGACCAGAACCCCGACGTCACGGTCACGGCTTCCCCCGCGCAGGGCTGCCTCCCCACGCCGGCCGGGCTGGGACTTCCGAAGGGCTACCTCTGCACGGTCCCGATCGTCACCCCCGTCAATTCGCTGGTCGAGAACCTCGGCGACGGCAATGACACCGGCGTCATCAACTCCGGCGCGGGCGGGGCCGCAGGGACGATCGACGGCGGCCCGGGCAACGACACGCTCGTCGGCGGACCCGAGAACGACACCTTCAAGGGAGCCGGCGACACCGACAACGTCGCCTACGTCGGCATCTCCGCAGCGGGCATCACCCGGACCGACCCGGTCACGGCCGTCCTGCCGTCCGGCTCCTCCCCGAGCACGGGCAACGGTCAGGCGGGCGAGAACGACTCGATCGCCGACGACGTCGAGGACCTGACCGGCGGAGCCGGCAATGACACCCTCACCGGCAACGACGGGCCGAACACGATCGCCGGCTCCCCTCCCCCGGGCACCCCCGACGTCGACCCGCAGCCGACCGGTACCGAGAGCCGCGACACGATCGACGGCGCGGGCGGGGCCGACACGTTGCTCGCAGGTGACAGCGGGAGCGTCTCGGGAGGCAACGGCGCCGACACCCTCGTCGGCGGCCGCAGCACCGCAAACGTCACGACGCTGAACGGCGGTGGCGACGACGACACGCTCGTATCCGGCCTCGGCAGCGACGACCTCACGGGTGGAGGCGGCTCCGACACGCTCGCCTACGTCTCCGTGAGCCAGGGCGGCATCCAGATCGTCAATCGCACCGGAGGCGTGCTCGTCCGGCTGCCCGAGACGGGTTCGACCGGCACCGGCGGCGCGATCGGAGGACCGGAAGCGGATGTCATCCACGACGACCTGAGGACCCTGATCGGCTCCAACAACGGCGACTTCCTGATCGGCAGCGACACCGCCGACACGATCCTCGGCGCGGCCCCGGTCGGGACCGGCAACGGCGTCGTCGACTCACCGGCGGGCAACGACACGATCCTCGGCCGCGGTGGCGACGACTCGCTGGTCGGCGGCGATCGCGGTCAGATCGGCGGCGGCGCGGGAGACGACACGATCGTCGGGGGTCGTAGCGCCGCTTCGGGCAGCCAGACGACGATCCACGGCAACCCCGGCGACGACACGATCGTCTCCGGGCTCGGCAACGACGAGATCTTCGGCGACGAGGGGAGCAACACGCTCGCCTACGTGTCCGTAAGCCAGGCGGGCATCCCGATCGTCGACCGCACCGGCGGGGTGCTCGTGCGGCTTCCCGAGGCGACGTCGACCGGAACCGGTGGCGCCATCGGCGGCCCCGAGAAGGACACGGTCCACGACGACCTGAAGACGCTTATCGGCTCGAACAACGGGGATTTCCTCATCGGCAGCGACACCGCCGACACGATCCTCGGCGCCGCTCCGGTCGGCACGGGTAACGGCGTCGTCGACACACCGGCCGGCAACGACACGATCCTCGGCCGCGGCGGCGATGACTCGCTCGTCGGCGGCGATCGCGGCCAGGTCAGCGGCGGCGAGGGCAACGACACGCTCGTCGGCGGTCGCAGCGACGCGGAGTCCGATGTCACCGTGATCCACGGCAACCCCGGCGACGACACGATCGTCTCCGGCCTCGGCAATGACGACATCTCCGGGGACGCCGGCAGTAACACCCTCGCGTATGCGTCGGTCCAGCAGCAGGGGCTGGACATCGTCGACCGCGGCACGCACGGAGTCACGGCCGTCCTCCCCAACACCGGTCAGACCGCCAACGGCGGCAGGACGGGCGGGCCGGAGAAGGACGTCATCCACTCCGACATCGCCACGCTCGTCGGCAGCAACGGCGACGACCTCCTGCTCGGCAACAACGCCGCCAACACGATGCTCGGCGTCGCCCCGGCGGGGACCGAGGGGATCAAGCCCGGCCCCGCGGGCAACGACATCCTCGCCGGGCTCGGCGGCGCCGACCTCCTCTTCGGCGGCGACGGCAACGACTGGCTGTTCGGCGGCGCCGACAACGACGTGATCCCGGCGGGCGGCGGCAACGACCTGCTCGTCGGCGAGGGTGGCACCGACACCCTCAACTCCGGCGACGGAGACGACACCAACCTGACCCGCGACGGGATCGCCGAGGCGGTCGTCTGCGGCATCGGTACCGATGTCCTGACCGGCGACACGACCGACACGACGCCGGCGGCCGACTGCGAGACGGTCAACAGCGGCTGACCGGTCGGGGATACTCAGGCCGATGCGGCCCCTCCGGTACTCCATCAACGTCACCCTGGACGGCTGCTGCCACCACCTCGGCGGCATCCCTCCAGACGCAGAGATGCACCGCCACTCGACCGAGATCATCGAGCAGGCCGACGCCCTCATCCTCGGCCGCGTGATCTACCAGATGATGGAGGAGGCTTGGCGCCCTCCCGGCCTGCTGGCCGACATGCCGGACTGGATGCTGCCCTTCGGCAAGGCCATCGACGCGAAGCGGAAGTACGTCGTCTCGAACACTCTGGAGAGCGTCGACTGGAACGCGGAACTCCTCGGCGGCGACCTCGAAGCCGCGGTCCGGGAGCTGAAGAGCGAACCGGGCAACGGCCTGTACACCGGCGGCGTCCAGCTCCCCTTGGCGCTGGCGGAGATGGGGCTGATCGACGAGTACGAGTTCGTCGTCCACCCCAAGATCGCCGGCTACGGGCCGACTCCCTTCGCCGGCCTCCCCCAGTCCCTCGACCTCGAACTCACCGGCCTGCACGAATTCGGCTCCGGTGCAGTTGCAATGCGGTACGTGCCGAAGGCTTCTTAGGACCTGCTTGCCCGTCGCTGATCGGGGTAGGGCCGCCCCGAAAACGTCAAGGGAGGAAAGACATGGGACTGGGACTTCGATTTCGAGGCGGCTCGATCGCGAAACGCACCACACTTCTGATCGTCGGCGTCGTCGCCGCGGCGGCTGTGCTGGCGCCGTTAAGCCAAGCATCGACGCAGGAGCGCGGCTCCAAAGGCTCCGTTCGGTACACGGGCGAGACGTCACAGGGGCGCAGTGTCGTCCTGCTGGCGAACCGAAAAGGGATCGCACGTCAGATCACCTTTCACTTCCGGATCGATTGCGATCCGCGCGGGAAGATCCCCGACGGCCGGCAGCGATTCGTAATGCCGTTCGACAGCGCGAACGCGAATGGGTTCCGCGACGGCGGGACGTACCGCCACGACCTGAAGGGCAACGGCCACGCCAGGATTCGGACCAGCGTTCGCGGCAAGCGGTCTGACGCCGAGCACATGAGCGGCACCTTCCGGTTCTTCGGCAAGTACTTCGTGCGGGGCGAGCTCGTATCGACCTGCCAGAAGAAGGTGGGCTGGAAGGCCGAGCGCAAGTAGCCGCGTGGCGCCGGCGCCCCTGTCTGCGAAAAACCGGACACAGCTCCACTTCCGGCTTACACGTCGGCGTCGGGATGGGCCGGCCTGGACTCGAACCAGGGACCTACGGATTATGAGTCCGCTGCTCTAACCAACTGAGCTACCGGCCCGGGTGTTTGGGCGTTGGCGCATTATGGCCGCGGCTCAGGACTTCCTCGGGTTGACCCGTCGGCCTGCTCGGCCCCGCGGATAGGGTGCTGGGCCGATGAACGAGGAGCCGGTGCGGCCGGAGCTGGAGGAACTTCGCGAGCGCAAGCGGCTGCTCGGCGACGAGGCGCGGCCGGAGGCGGTCGGGAAGCGGCACGAGAAGGGCATGCGGACCGCCCGCGAGAACCTGGCCGATCTGGTCGACGAGGGCAGCTTCGTCGAGTACGGCGGGTTGGCGATCGCGGCGCAGCGGGCCCGGCGCGAGCTCGGTGAGCTGCTCGAGCGGACCCCTGCAGATGGGCTGATCGGCGGGACGGCGCGCGTCAACGGAGAGCTGTTCGGTGACGGTGCGGCATGTGCGGTCGTCTCCTACGACTACATGGTCCTCGCCGGCACACAGGGCGTTCAGGGGCATCGCAAGAAGGACCGGCTGTTCGAGCTGATCGAGCGGATGCGCCTCCCCACCATCCTCTTCGCCGAGGGCGGCGGCGGTCGTCCCGGGGACACCGACTACCCGGTGGTCTCCGCGCTCGACGCTCGGGCGTTCGCGCTCTGGGCGCGCATCTCCGGCCTCGCGCCGCGGATCGCGGTCGTGGCCGGCCGCTGCTTCGCCGGCAACGCCGTACTGGCCGGGAGCGCGGATCTGATCGTCGCGACCGAGAGCGCGAACCTCGGCATGGGCGGCCCGGCGATGGTCTCCGGAGGCGGTCTCGGCGACTTCACCCCCGAAGAGATCGGCCCGATCGACGTGCAGTCCCCGAACGGCGTCATCGACGTCCGCGTGGACGACGAGGCCGAGGCGGTCGCGGTGTCCAAGCGCCTCCTCTCCTACTTCCAGGGTCCACTCGCCGAGTGGACTGCTCCCGGCCCGCAGGCGATCCGCGCGGTCGTGCCCGAGAGCCGCCGCCGCGCCTACGACGTCCACAAGGCGATCGACGCGCTCGTCGACGTCGACTCGGCCACCTATCTCCGTGACGAGTTCGCGAAGGGCATGGTCACGGCGCTGGCCCGGATCGAGGGGCGAGCCGTCGGGATCGTCGCCAACAACCCGATGCAGATGGCCGGGGCGATCACTAGCGAAGGCTCCGACAAGGCGGCCCGGTTCATGCAGCTGTGCGACGCGTACGGGATCCCGGTCGTCTCCCTGATCGACACGCCGGGGATGATGGTCGGCCCCGACGCCGAGGCGACCGCGCTCGTCCGCCACTGCTCCCGCCTCTTCAACACGGGCGCCAACCTGCGCGTGCCGCTCATCGCCGTGATCCTCCGCAAGGCCTACGGCCTCGGCGCGCAGGCCATGGCCGGCGGCAGCCTGCACGAGCCGCTCCTCACGGTCGGCTGGCCGACCGCCGAGCTGGGAGCGATGGGGCTCGAGGGAGCCGTCCGCCTCGGCCTCAAGCGGGAGCTCGATGCGATCGACGACCCCGACGAGCGCGAGCAGCGCGTCCGGGAGATGACCGCACACGCACACGAGCACGCGAAGGGCCTCAACGCGGCGACGCTCTTCGAGCTCGACGACGTGATCGACCCCGCCGACTCACGGCGATTGATCGCCGCGACGCTGGCGGCGGCAGGTCAGCACGAACCGGGCGGCCGGATGCCCCACCGCCCGGTCGACACCTGGTAGGCGCCTACTTGTTGATCTTGTTCTTGACCTTGACGTTCAGCTTCGCGACCTGATTCTGGAGCTTCGTGATCTCGGTCTTCAGGTTGGCGATCTGAGTCGCCTGGTCCTTCGTCTGGGTCTGAAGCTTCGAGATCTCCGAGCCCTGCTTGGTGATCTGCTCGGTCTGCTTCTTGTCCTGTTCCTTGAGCTTCTGGCTCTGCTGCTGGACGCCGCGATTCGCCTGCCGGGCCTTGCGGCTCGCCTGCCGCCCCTGCTGGGCAGCCTCCGACTTGGCCGAGCCGAGCTCGCTCTGAAGCGCAGACACCTGCGTCTGGACCTCCGCCTTGATGGCCGCGTTGTCCTCGGTCGAGGAGTCGCCGGCGGTGATCGCCAGGATCACCGCGACAACCGCGACGATCAGGGAGATGGCCGTACCTGCGATCAGCAGCTTCGTGGTCCGCTCGCTCATTTCCATTCGTTCTCTCTCCAGACTTGAGGGTCCGGGGATTATTCCCCCCGGTTCGGATCAATCCTCTTCAAGCGGAGAAGGCCGAGATCGCGTCACCGATCAGCTTGGCGCCGATGATCAGGCAGAGGACCGCCATGATCGCCGCGTTGTTGCGGCCCATGCGCTCCTTGAGATCGTCGAGGATGTGCTTCGACCGCTCGCCGAGCGCGAAGTAGAGGATCACCGGCGTTGCGGTGCCGATCGTCGCGATGCCGACGAAGACGATCAGCGCGACGGCCTGCGACCCGGCGGACGCTCCCGTCTGGGCGATCGCAGCTGCGCCGCCGACCACGAGGATGAGGTTCTTGGGGTTGATCGCCGCCAGCGCCACGCCCAATGCGGCCGAGCGGCCGGCCGTGAAGTGGTCGACGGAGTCCATCCAGCCGGGCATCTCCGCCCCGTCCCCGTCCCGCGGCGGCCGGGAGCGCCACTGCCTCGCGGCCAGCACCAGCAGGGCTATACCGAGAATCAACTTGAGGACGTTGGCCCAGCCGGTCGAACCGCTCGTGTCAGCGCCGGCGCCGCCGGAGATCAGCAGGACGGCCGTCCCCGCGGCAGCCAGCCCCCCGACCCAGCCGAGCAGGAATGCGGGGCCATTGGAGCGGGCGCGCGGCGTCGCCAGCATGAGGATCACGCCGATGATCGGGATCGGGCTGATCGCGATGCCGACGGCGAAAGCGAGAATCTGACCGATCGCGTTCCCCACGACCGCGAGCCTATTGGGGCTATCGGGCGGTACGGCTAGAGTCGGATCGATGGCCGAGAAGATCCCACCTGATGTGACCGAGCGGACGACGCTCGCCGGTGAGCGGACGCTGCTGGCCTGGTGGCGGACCGGGCTCGCCGCGCTGGCCGTGGCGATCGCCGTCGGCCGCGTCGTGCCGGAGCTGAGCCCGACTAGCCACGAGTGGCCCTACACGCTGATGGGCATCGCCTACGCGGCCTACGGGATAGCGCTGATCGCCTACGGCACGACGCGCGGACGCGAGGTCCAGACGGCTGCGCTCAAGGGCGAGCTGAGCCGGACCGCCGCCTGGACGCCGATCACGATGGCCGCCGCCGGCATCGCACTCGGGATCGGGACCATCGGCTTGATCGTCATCGGATAGGAGGCGGGATGAAGCGGGTCAACATCGGGGAGCCGGAATTCACCTACGACGCGGATGACCCGGAGGGCTTCCGCTCCGGGATGTTCCGTCCGCGCGAGGAGCTGGGCCCGACGCGCACGGGTGTCAGCGTCTACGAGATCCCGCCCGGTCAGAGCCTCTGCCCGTACCACTACGAGTATTCGGAAGAGGAGTGGCTGCTCGTGCTGGCGGGCGAGGCGACGGTGCGCGTGCCCGACGGCGAGGAGAAGCTGGGGCCGTGGGACCTGACCTGCTTCCCGACCGGTCCGGACGGCGCCCACGAGATCCGCAACGACTCGGCGGGCACCATCCGCATCCTGATGTTCTCGAACGTCGAGACGCCCGCCGTGACCGTTTACCCCGACAGCGACAAGGTCGGCACCTGGACGGGCAACCCAGATGACGACCTGATGGCCCACAAGTCGAGCAAGGTGGACTACTTCTCCGGCGAGTCGCGGGCGAAGGACGACGGATGAGCGGCGGTCACGGCGGCCTGCCGAACTCCCGCCAGAGCCTGCTCGGATTCGACCACGAGGGCAACGAGGTCTGGCTGATCCGGGGGATCTCGCAGAAGCAGTACACGTGCCCGGGCTGTTACGGCGACGTCGAGATCGGCGAGGACCACGTGATCGCTCAGACGGTGATGCGGATCGGAGGCACCGAGCACCGACACTGGCACCGCGGGTGCGCGATGCGGACGCTCGAGCCGGGGCTCAGTCGCGTCAAGGCCGTCAACGCCCGCGAGTCGGGGCGGATGAAGCTGGAGAGCCGCGGTAAGCGACCGGCGGGCAAGCGCGGCCGGCGGACGCCGCGGCGCTAGACGCCGCGGCCGGCGGCGGTTCGCCC
>Ga0209023_10007782_pt1 | contig 10890 bp, 6 predicted proteins | sample LakOneMetagenome_FD_187468 | JGI IMG/M metagenome (GOLD analysis project Ga0209023, IMG submission 187468) | Freshwater and sediment microbial communities from Lake Erie, Canada (SPAdes) (version 2) | ecosystem: Environmental > Aquatic > Freshwater > Lentic | place: Lake Erie, Canada | collected...
AAGAAAATGCTTTCCGCGACGAAGTGCGAAAGTTCTTCCGCGAAAACATTCCGCCCGCGATGCACAAGAAGCTGATCGACGGCGGTCATCCGAGCAAGGACGACATCATCACCTGGACGCGCATCCTCAACAAGAAGGGGTGGGGCGTTCCGCACTGGCCGAAGGAATACGGCGGCACCGGCTGGTCGCCGGCCAAGCAGCACATCTTCCTGGAAGAGCTGCAGGCAACGCCTGCGCCGTCGCCGCTGGCGTTCGGCGTCAACATGGTCGGCCCGGTGATCTACACCTTCGGCAACGAAGAGCAGAAGAAGTACTATCTGCCGCGCATCGCCAATCTCGACGACTGGTGGTGCCAGGGCTTCTCCGAACCCGGCTCCGGTTCTGACCTCGCCTCGCTCAAGACCACCGCGAAGCGCAAGGGCGATGTCTACGTCATCAACGGCCAGAAGACCTGGACCACGCTCGGCCAGCACGCCGACTGGATTTTCTGTCTCTGCCGCACCAATCCGGACGCGAAGAAGCAGGAAGGCATTTCGTTCATCCTGATCGACATGAAGTCGCGCGGCATCACCGTGCGTCCGATCCAGACCATCGATGGCGGCTTTGAGGTCAACGAAGTGTTCTTCGATGACGTCGAAGTGCCGGTCACCAATCTGGTTGGCCAGGAAAACAAGGGCTGGGATTACGCAAAATTCCTGCTCGGCAACGAGCGCACCAACATCGCCCGCGTCGGTATGTCGAAGGAGCGTATCCGCCGCGTCCGTGAACTGGCCCAGACGGTCGAAGCCAACGGCAAGCCGCTGATCGAGGACGATCGTTTCCGCGAGAAGCTCGCTGCCACCGAGATCGAACTCAAGGCGCTGGAACTGTCGGTGATGCGCGTCATCGCCAACGAGACCAAGAACGGCAAGGGCAAACCGGACCCGGCCTCCTCGATCCTCAAGATCAAGGGCTCGGAAATCCAGCAGACCATTTCCGAACTGCTGGTCGAGGTCGCCGGTCCCTTCGCGGTGCCGTATCTGCCGGAAGAAGGCATCGGCAACGAGGAAGCAGGCTGGGAGTCGCACACCGCGCCGCACTACTTCAACTACCGCAAGGTCTCGATCTATGGCGGGTCCAACGAGATCCAGCGCGGTATCATCGCGAAGGCGGTGCTGGGACTTTAACGGTCGTTATTCCGGGAGCGCGCGTCCGCGCGCACCCGGAATCTCCATCAAGACTGCGATCTGAATTCCGGGCCTGCGCGTAGCGCGCATCCCGGAATGACAGGCTGGGTCATCAAGCGAATGCTTCGAGCACAGGGATTGTAAAATGGATTTTGATTTGTCCGAGGAGCAGCGCCTCCTGAAAGACAGCGTCGACGGGCTGCTGGCTGACTCGTACGACTTCGAACAGCGCAAGAAATACGCCGCAGAGAAGGATGGCTGGAGCCGTCAGGTCTGGGGCAAGCTGGCAGAGCAGGGCCTGCTTGGCCTGCCGTTCTCCGAAAACGACGGCGGCTTCGGCGCGGGCGCGGTGGAAACCGCGATCGTGATGGAATCGCTCGGCCGGTCGCTGGTTCTCGAACCTTACCTGACCACGGTGGTCATCGGCGGCGGCTTCCTGCGCCACGGCGCATCCGCCGAGCAGAAGGCCGCGCACATTCCGTCGATCATCGACGGCAGCAAGACGCTGGCCTTCGCGCAGCTTGAGAAGAGCTCGCGCTACGATCTCGCGGACGTCTCCACCACCGCCAAGAAAAAGGGCGATGGCTGGGTCATCGATGGTGAGAAGCTTGTGGTGCTGCATGGCGACAGCGCCGATACGCTGATCGTGACGGCGCGCACCTCCGGCAGCCAGCGCGACCGCGACGGCATCGGCGTGTTCCTCGTGCCGGCCAACGCCAAGGGCGTGACCGTCAAGGGCTACGCCACGCAGGACAGCATGCGCGCGGCGGACATCCGCTTCGAAGGCGTTGAAGTCGGAAAGGACGCCTTGCTTGGCGATCCGGCCAAGGGCCTCGCGCTGGTCGAACGCGTGGTGGACGAAGCGCGCATCGCGATGTGCTCCGAGGCCATCGGCGCGATGGAAGAGTCGCTCAAGCTCACGGTCGAGTATCTCAAGACCCGCAAGCAGTTCGGCGTCGCCATCGGCACCTTCCAGTCGCTGCAGCACCGCGCGGCAGAGATGTTCGTGAACCTGGAGCAGGCGCGCAGCATGGCGCTGTTCGCGGCCATGGCGACCGATCTTCCGGACGACGAACGCTCCTCGGCGGTCGCCGCTTCCAAGGTTCAGGTCGGCAAGTCCTCGAAGTTCGTCGGTCAGCAGGCGATCCAGCTTCATGGCGGCATCGGCATGACCATGGAAGCGTCGATCGGCCACTACTTCAAGCGGCTGTCGGTGATCGAGAACACGTTCGGCGACACCGACTATCACCTGCGCCGCGTCGCGTCGGCAGGCGCGCTGGTCTGATACGCTGCCGCTTCGGTGCGGACGGAATCGTTTCGCACAGACTCTCAATACGTCATGCCCGGCCTTGTGCCGGGCATCCACGTCTTGAGGGTGTCTTAGCAAGGAAGGTGTGGATGGCCGGGTCAAGCCCGGCCATGACGGAACACGAAACACACGTCAACAAGAGGTGTCTTGATGCCAACCTCACCTTTCGATCTCACCGGAAAAGTGGCCGTCGTCACCGGATCGAGCCGTGGCATCGGCCGCGCCTCGGCGGAAATGCTGGCGCAGATGGGCGCGAAGGTCGTCGTCTCCAGCCGCAAGGCGGACGCCTGCGAGGCTGTCGCGGACGGTATCCGCAAGGCAGGCGGCGATGCCCATGTCATTCCCTGCAACATCTCACGGCGCGAGGACGTCGACGCGCTGATCGCGGGCACCGTCAAGCACTATGGCCAGATCGATACTCTGGTCTGCAATGCCGCGGTGAATCCCTATTATGGGCCGCTGCTCGACATCACCGACGAAGCCTTCGACAAGATCATGGGCGCCAACATCAAGAGCAACATCTGGCTCTGCAAGCAGGCGATGCCGCACATGGCCGAGCGCGGCGGCGGCTCTGTCGTCATCATCTCATCCATCGGCGGCCTGCGCGGATCGACCGTGATCGGCGCTTACGGCATTTCCAAAGCGGCGGACTTTTCTCTGGCGCGCAGCCTTGCGGGCGAGTGGGGTCCGAAGAATGTGCGGGTCAACTGCATTGCGCCGGGTCTGGTCAAAACCGACTTCGCCCGCGCGCTGTGGGAAGATCAGGAGAACCTGAAGCGCCGCACCGCGACCACGCCGCTGCGCCGGATCGGTGAGCCGCATGAGATCGCGGGCGCGGTGGTCTATCTCGCTTCCGACGCCTCGACCTTCATGACCGGCCAGACTATCGTGATCGACGGCGGGGTCACGACCGCGGCGGTGTAGTTCATCCAGATTTCTCGTATTCACCTCTCCCCGTTTACGGGGAGAGGCCGGATTGCCATAAGCGCGTTTACGCGCGTCTGCGACGCGCTATGGCAATCCGGGTGAGGGGCTTCTTGCACCTGCTGAATTTTGCCCCTCACCCTAACCCTCTCCCCGCTCGCGGGGAGAGGGAGTGCATTGCGCTTGCAGCGACTGATCGCTCGCCTTGACGCGCGCCCGCGCAATCGCTTTGTTTGCGTTTCGAAACCGAAACGAAAAGCATTCGAGGAAACAGCATGGCGTCCCACATTCTTGCGATCGATCAGGGCACGACCTCGTCGCGCGCCATTGTGTTTCGCTCCGATATTTCCATCGCCGCACAGGCCCAGCAGGAATTCCAGCAGCACTTTCCGGCTTCGGGCTGGGTCGAGCATGAGCCGGAAGACATCTGGACCTCGACGCTGGCGACCTGCCGCGAGGCGATGAGCAAGGCCAATGTGCAGGCGTCCGACATCGCCGCCATCGGCATCACCAACCAGCGCGAAACCACCGTGGTCTGGGACCGCGCCACCGGGCAGGCCGTGCATCGCGCCATTGTCTGGCAGGACCGGCGCACTGCTGAGATCTGTGCCAAGCTGAAAGCCGAAGGCCACGAGCCGCTGATCACATCGCGCACCGGCCTTATCATCGATCCGTATTTTTCCGGCACCAAGGTGGCATGGATTCTCGATCATGTGCCCGGCGCGCGCGAACGCGCCGAGCGCGGCGAATTGATGTTCGGCACGGTGGATTCCTATCTCCTGTGGCGGCTCACCGGCGGCAAGGTCCACGCAACCGATGCCACTAATGCCTCGCGCACGCTGCTGTTCAATATCCACACCGGCCAGTGGGACGACGACCTGACGAACCTTCTGCGCGTGCCACGCTCCATGCTGCCGGATGTGCGCGATTCCTCCGCAAGCTACGGGACCACGGTGCCCGAACTGCTTGGCGGATCGATTGCGGTGCGCGGCATCGCGGGCGATCAGCAGGCCGCGACCATCGGGCAGGCATGCTTCACGCCGGGCATGATGAAGTCGACCTATGGCACCGGCTGTTTCGCACTGCTTAACACCGGCACCACGGCGGTGGCATCGAAGAACAAGCTGCTGACCACCGTGGCTTATCAGCTGAACGGCCAGCGCACTTATGCGCTGGAAGGCTCGATCTTCGTTGCAGGCTCCGCCGTGCAGTGGCTGCGGGATGGGCTCGGCCTGATCAAGCATGCCAGCGAGACAGGACCGCTGGCGGATGAGAACGACACGATGCAATCGGTCTATCTGGTGCCGGCCTTTGTCGGTCTCGGCGCGCCTTACTGGAATCCGCGCGTGCGCGGCGCTTTGTTCGGGCTGACACGCAACACCGGCCCGGCGGAGTTGGCTCATGCCGTGCTGGAAAGCGTGTGTTACCAGACCTACGACCTGTGGGCGGCGATGCGCGCCGACTGGCCGGAGGCGAAAGAAGCCAACACGGTTCTGCGCGTCGATGGCGGCATGACCGCGTCGGACTGGACCATGCAGCGTCTTGCCGATCTGCTTAATGCGCCGGTGGACCGCCCGATGATTCAGGAAACCACCGCGCTCGGCGCTGCCTATCTCGCGGGACTTGGCGCGGGCGTTTATCCGGAGCCTGCGCGCTTTGCGGATTCCTGGCGGCTGGAGCGGCGCTTCAGGCCGAACATGTCCGACGCGACGCGCACACGGAAGCTCAAAGGCTGGTCGCAAGCGGTGAAGGGCGTGCTCGCGAGTGATGACGGCGAGGAATAGCCGGACATTGACTGCGGCTTGAAGCGATTTATCGTCACCGCAGTTGCCCCTTTTTAACGGTTTGGGCAGCAAACTGGCGTGAGCCGCGATTGCGGCGTGTTCTTGTTTGTCACGAAATTCAGCAAGCCATTTTCAGGGAGTCATCCTCATGCTGCACCGCCGTGCGTTTTGCGCCTGCGCTTCAGTCGCGCTCGTTTCATCGATTGCATCGAACAATGCCCGCGCCGTGGAGGCCGCTTGCGCGGTCATGACCGGCGATCGCCAGCGCGCGCTCAACCCGGACGAGGCGTTGGCGCGGCTCAAGGCTGGCAACGAGCGCTTCGTCGCCGGCAAGACCATCAATTGCGACTTGATGCAGCAGGCGCGGGAAACCTCGAAGTCGCAGGCTCCGTTCGCCGCCATTGTCAGCTGCATGGATTCGCGCGTGTCGCCCGAGCTTGTTTTCGACCAGCGGATCGGCGACGTGTTCTGCACCCGGGTGGCGGGCAACTTCATCAACACGGATTTCCTCGGCAGCCTGGAATATGCGACCAAGGTGGTTGGCGCGCGGGCGATTGTGGTGCTTGGTCACAGTGATTGCGGCGCCATCAAGGGCGCGATCGATCATGTCAAGCTGGGGAATCTGACGGCGACACTCGCTCATATCCAGCCGGCCGTGGCAGCGAGCAAGGCCAGCGGCGAACGCACCTCGAAAAACGCCGCCTTCGTTCAAACGGTGGCTGAAACCAATGTCAGGATGGGCATTGCGGCGCTAACGGCCAAAAGTCCCGTGATGAAAGATCTGGTCAAGGCCGGCCAGCTTCGCATTGTCGGCGCGATGCAGGATCTTCCTACCGGCCGCGTCAGCTTCCTGGCATAGTCACGGACAAGGCGGCCGGAGAAAATTCCGGCTGCCATGGCCTTCCGCTGATGTCTTCCTGCAGATCATCTGCGGATTGCCGCGGCGTATGATCGAAGTCGCGGACGAGCGGAACCATTGCGCAACTCAAGTGCTGATCGCAGGCAGCCACGCGCACATGGCGAGAAGTGTACTCGCTTTCAATTATATTGAAGACTGACTGCAGATTTTTGAAAGCAGAGTTCAGCATCCGAGGCTACCAATATGCTTGCCAGCCGGGTGCATTGCCGGGTGTAATCGCCGTATTGCTACGGAGACCACCTGATGAACCTGATTGGCCAGTATGATTCCCCCTTTGTGCGGCGTGTTGCGCTCGCGCTGCGGTTTTATGGCATTCCGTTCGAGCAGACGCCGTGGTCCACCTTCGGCGATGCCGAGAAAATCGCGCTCTACAATCCGCTGATGCGCGTTCCGACATTGGTCCTCGACGACGGCGAGGTGCTGATCGAAAGCACGGCCATTCTCGACTATCTCGACGAACTCGCCGGGCCGTCGCGGGCGCTGATTCCCGATTGCGGTCATGTGCGGCGCGAGGTGCTGCATGTCTGCGCGCTGGCCACCGGTCTCGCCGACAAGGCGGTGAGCCTGCTCTACGAGCGTGTGCTGCGCGGTGAGGAATCGAAACGCTGGGTGGAACGGTGCCGGGCGCAGATCGCAGGCGTGCTTGCAGTGCTTGAAGAGGAGCGCGCGCAGATCAAGACGCGGTACTGGTTCGGCGATCAACTCACCCACGCCGATATTGCGGTGGCCTGTGTTGTGCGTTTCACCCGCGAGGCCCATGCGGGCCTGTTCGATGCCGCGCGCTATCCGGCGCTCGATAGTCACGCGGCGACCTGTGAAGTGCTGCGGCCGTTTCAGGAGATCGTTCAGCCGCTTGCGCCGCCGAGCTGAGCGCAAGGGAACGCAGATTGACCGCACAAAAGAAAATGGCCGGAGCGAACTCCGGCCATTTAGATTTATCCGCATTCAGGCCTTACTGACAAAGCTGCATCTGGCCAGCCTTGTTCTTGAACATCGTGCCTGGCTGACACACAAAGCCGTTACGCGCCGCATAGTTGGGCGAATAGGCAATCGCCACGCCGTCATAGGTATAACCCGCTGCATATTCCGGCCGCCCATAGGCATATTCCGGCCCGCCGGAGGCATAGGTGTCGCGATAGGCATAGCGGTCACCATACGGTCCGCCGAATGGCGCGGTCGCAATCGCGCCTGCTGTGGCTACGGCGCCGGTTGCGATAGCGCCTGCGGTGCCTACAGCGCCGCCGACCACATCCGCAGGCCAGAAGCCGCTGCTGCGGTTGTCCCATCCGCGGTTGTTCCAGTCATCGCGCTCGATTCCGTTCGCGCGATCACCCCAGCCGTTTGAAGCTGTCCGCAGGTAAGCGGCGTCACGGTTCTGCATCCGCGCGCTGTGTTTCATGTGTTTCTTGTGCTTGGCACTATGCTTCATGGGCTTCATCTGCTTGGATTCGCTGCTCTTGCCCTGCATCTCGGAGCTTGGCTTTGCAGTGCCCTGCGCGAGCGCCGGCGTTGCGATCAAAGCGGTTGCAGCCGCAGCCGCGGCGAAAAAGTTCACCCTGTTCATGTTGGCTCCTTATGTGAGTTGGCGGCGCACCAACGTCTCATTCAGGAGGCTGTTCCCGGTTCCGTTGTGATTGACGTCACAGGCGCGTGAGTTCACGCCGGAATCGGAACACGAACACATCAAGGTATGCGATCAGAAAGTTGCGAGATCGCAGAACGCGCAACTTGATGTGAATGTGATGGAGTTGAACCGGCTTTAGCGCGCAACCGCGTCGGCGACGGGCTTTCCGTTCATACGCAGATGCATGGCGCAGGCACAGCCCGGTGGATGTTTTGCCAGTGGCAGTTCCGCAACGCCCGGCTCGTCGGCTTCCGGCCGCGCTTCGCGCGAGGGAATGTAGTTGAGGATCGGCGCCAGCCAGCGTTCGACTTCCTCCGGAGTCATGCCTTTTCGCTCGGCATAGTCCTCGACCTGATCGCGCTCGATCTTGCCGACGCCGAAATAATAGCTCTCCGGATGGCTGAAATAGAGGCCCGAAACGGACGAGCCGGGCCACATCGCAAAGCTCTCGGTCAGCGTCACGCCCGACGTGCGCTCGGCATCGAGCAGCTTGAACAGCGTCGGCTTCTCGGTGTGGTCCGGCTGCGCGGGATAGCCCGGCGCGGGGCGGATGCCTTGATACTCTTCGCGGATCAGCTCATCCGTCGACAAAGCTTCATCCGGCGCGTAACCCCAGAATTCCTTGCGCACGCGCTCGTGCATGCGCTCGGCGAAGGCTTCTGCCAGACGATCCGCCAGCGCCTTCACCAGAATGGACGAGTAGTCATCGTTCGAGTTCTTGAAGCGATCCGCGATCACGTCTTCGCCGATGCCTGCGGTGACTACGAACATGCCGATATAGTCTTGCACGCCAGTCGAGACTGGCGCGATGAAGTCGGAAAGGGCCGCGTTGAATCGGCCTTCGCGCTTTTCGAGCTGCTGGCGCAGGGTGTGCAGCGTGGTCAGCGGCCTGGTGCGTGCCTCGTCGCTGTAGAGCACAATGTCATCGCCTTCGGCATTCGCGGGCCAGAAGCCGATGGTGGCATTGGCCTTGAACCAGTTCTCCGAGATGATCCGATCCAGCATCTTGCGCGCGTCGTCATAAAGTGCGCGCGCCGCTTCGCCGACTTTCGGATCGTCGAGGATCGCCGGAAAACGTCCCGCCAGTTCCCAGGTCTGGAAGAACGGCGTCCAGTCGATGTAGTCGGCCAGCTCTTTCAGAGAATAATTGCTGAAGCTCTTCAGGCCAATAAAGGCAGGCTTCTTCGGTGTCGTCTTGCTCCAGTCGATCTTGTGGGCATTGGCGCGCGCGGCTTCCAGCGACAGCCGCTTCTTGTTCTGCTGCGCCTTGAAATGCGCGTCGGAAATCTTCGCGTAATCGGCGCGGACCTCGCGGGCATACTCCGCCTTCTTCTCCGGCGAGAGCAGCGAGGAGGCGACGCCCACCGCGCGGCTGGCGTCGTTGACATGCACGACAGGCCCGCGCCTGTAGGCGGGATCGATCTTCACGGCGGTATGCACGCGGCTGGTGGTCGCGCCGCCGATCAGCAGCGGCATGTCGAGACCTTGCCGCTCCAGCTCGGAGGCCATGAACACCATTTCGTCCAGTGACGGCGTGATCAGGCCGGAGAGGCCAATAATATCAGCGTTCTCGGCTTTCGCGGTCTCGATGATCTTGGATGCAGGCACCATGACGCCGAGGTCGATCACCTCGAAGTTGTTGCACTGGAGCACGATGCCGACAATGTTCTTGCCGATGTCGTGCACGTCGCCCTTCACGGTGGCGAGCACGATCTTGCCGGCGGAGTTGCGTCCATCGCCGACAATGCCGTTGGCCTTGTTGCGCGCCTTTTCCTCTTCCATGAACGGCATCAGATAGGCGACCGCCTGCTTCATCACGCGTGCGGACTTCACCACCTGCGGCAGGAACATCTTGCCCGCGCCGAACAGGTCGCCGACCACATTCATGCCGTCCATCAGCGGGCCTTCGATCACGTTCAACGGACGCTCGACGGTCAAGCGCGCAGCTTCGGTGTCGGCGTCGATATATTCGGTGATGCCGTTGACCAGCGCGTGGGAGAGGCGCTTCTCCACCGGCCATTCGCGCCAGGCGAGATCCTGAACCTTTTCCTGCTTTTCCTGGCCACGGAATTTTTCGGCGAGTTCGAGCAGCCGCTCGGATGCGCCGGGATCGCGGTTGAGAATGGTGTCTTCGCAAACCTGACGCAGTTCGGGATCGATGTCGTCATAGATCACCATCTGCCCGGCGTTGACGATGCCCATGTCCATGCCCGCCTTGATGGCGTGATACAGGAACACCGAATGCATCGCCTCGCGCACCGGCTCGTTGCCGCGGAACGAGAACGACAGGTTGGAGACGCCGCCGGAAATATGCGCATGCGGCAGGTTCTGCCTGATCCAGCGCGTGGCTTCGATGAAATCGACACCGTAGTTGTTGTGTTCTTCGAGGCCGGTGGCGATGGCGAAGATGTTAGGGTCAAAAATAATGTCCTGCGGCGGGAAGTCGAGCTTCTCCACCAGCAGCTTATAGGCGCGCGCGCAGATCTCGGTCTTGCGCTCGAATGTATCCGCCTGTCCGACCTCGTCGAACGCCATCACGACCACCGCCGCGCCATGGCGGCGGGCGATGGAGGCTTCGTGCAGAAACTTCTCCTCGCCTTCCTTCATGGAGATCGAGTTGACGATCGGCTTGCCCTGCACGCATTTCAGGCCAGCCTCGATCACGTCGAACTTCGAGGAATCGATCATCACCGGCACACGGGCGATGTCCGGCTCGGAGGCGACGAGGTTGAGGTAGTCGATCATCGCCTGCTTCGAATCGAGCAGGCCTTCGTCCATATTGATGTCGATGACCTGCGCGCCGTTCTCGACCTGATCGCGGGCCACCTGCAGCGCTGCGGTGTAGTCGCCGTTCTTGATCAGCTTGCGAAAGCGGGCGGAGCCGGTGACGTTGGTCCGCTCGCCGACGTTCACAAACGGGATGTCTGAGGTCAGATTAAACGGCTCGAGGCCGGAGAGCCGCAGCAGCGGCGGAATTTCGGGAACGATGCGCGGCTTGTGTGGCGCGCAGGCGTCTGCAATGGCCTTGATGTGTGCAGGCGTGGTGCCGCAGCAGCCGCCGACCACGTTGACAAGGCCAGCCTGTGCGAACTCGCCGACAAGGCGCGCCATGTATTCCGGCGTCTCGTCATACTGGCCAAATTCGTTCGGTAGGCCCGCGTTCG
>Ga0209023_10007783_pt1 | contig 10890 bp, 8 predicted proteins | sample LakOneMetagenome_FD_187468 | JGI IMG/M metagenome (GOLD analysis project Ga0209023, IMG submission 187468) | Freshwater and sediment microbial communities from Lake Erie, Canada (SPAdes) (version 2) | ecosystem: Environmental > Aquatic > Freshwater > Lentic | place: Lake Erie, Canada | collected...
CTTGGCGACGCGCAGCCGCGACTTCCATTGAAGGCCGCCACGATAATCGCCGCCATGCTGTTCCTGCTCTCGCCCGCCAAGTCGCTCGACTACGACACGCCCCTGCCTGACGGCCTGCCGCACACCACGCCGCAGTTCGTGCCGCAGTCGACAGCCCTTATCGAGGTGCTGCGCACCCATTCACCGCAGAGCATTGCCTCGCTCATGGACCTGAGCGACAAGCTCGCCGCGCTCAACGTGGCCCGCTACCAGGCGTGGCGCCCGCGCTTCACGGCCACCAATTCGCGCCAGGCGGCGCTGGCCTTCAACGGCGACGTGTACGACGGCCTGCAAGCCCGGTCGCTGTCTGCCGACGATCTGGCCTGGGCCCAGGGCCATGTGGCCATCCTGAGCGGCTTGTACGGCGTGCTGCGCCCGCTGGACCGCATGCAGCCCTACCGGCTGGAGATGGGCACGCGCCTGGCCACCGAGGCCGGCAGCAACCTGTATGACTACTGGGGCAGCCAGATTGCCGAGCACCTCAACACCCGCCTGCGCGCCGACAAGACGCCCGTGGTCATCAACCTCGCCTCGCAGGAATACTTCAAGGCCGTGGAGCGCAAGGCGCTCAAGGCGCGCGTCATCGACTGCGTGTTCGAAGACTTCAAGGACACCGGCTACAAGATCATCAGCTTTCATGCCAAGCGCGCACGCGGGCTGATGGCGCGCTACGCCATCACCCACCGCGTGGCGACACCGCACAAACTGGAAGGTTTTGACCTGGACGGCTATGCTTTCGCCCCCGGGGCCTCCTCGCCGGAGCGCCTGGTCTTTCGCAGAGGATGAGGGCACTGCCCTGAGCGAGCCCGCCTGCCCTCTGTCCCCTCGCCCTCGCTCGCGCCGCTGTGCGCTGGCAGGGAACGACGTCCGTGGCCTGGCACCGCCCATTCCACGGCATCATCCGCTGGCCTCTGGCTGTGCCTGTTGTATGGAGAGCTGATATGACGACCGCCCAAACGATCACCCCTGAACTGCGCCGCTGGATCATCGAGCAGGCCCAGGCCGGCTATGCCGCGCCGGTGGTGCTGAAGTCGATGCGCGATGCCGGCTGGGACGAAGACGTGGCTGCCGACGCCATGGAGGTCACGCTGCAGGACCACCTCAACGAGCTGGCCGTGCAGCAAGGCCAGCCCAGTGCCGTGCCGGTGCCCGAACCGCAGCTGGGCGACTCGCCCGCGCAGGTGGACTGCGGCGACCGTGTGGTCCCTGTGCTGCTGGCCATGGCCCAGCCGCGCATCGTGGTGTTCGGCAACCTGCTCTCGCCCGAAGAATGCGATGCGCTGATCGCCCTGGCCGAGCCGCGCATGGCGCGCTCGCTCACCGTGGCGATCAAGACCGGCGGCGAAGAGGTCAACGACGACCGCACCAGCGACGGCATGTTCTTTCAGCGCGGCGAAGGCGAACTGCTGCAGCGCATCGAAGAGCGCATTGCCCGCCTGCTGAACTGGCCCATCGAAAACGGCGAAGGCCTGCAGGTGCTGCACTACCGCCCCGGCGCCGAGTACAAGCCGCACTACGACTACTTCGACCCCGCCGAGCCCGGCACGCCCACCATCGTCAAGCGCGGCGGGCAGCGCGTGGGCACGCTGGTGATGTACCTGAACACGCCCGAGAAAGGCGGCGGCACGACCTTCCCCGATGTGCATGTCGAGGTCGGGCCGCAGCGCGGCAACGCCGTGTTCTTCAGCTACGAGCGCCCACACGCCTCCACCCGCACCCTGCATGGCGGCGCCCCCGTGATCGCGGGCGAGAAGTGGATCGCCACCAAGTGGCTGCGCGAGCGCGAATTCAAGTAGACATTCGAATAAAAACAGCCCCTACCGCTTGCCCAGCAAGCGCTAGCAGCTATTAAAAACATAGCAAATCAACTGCGACCTCGATGGGCACCCCATGAACACCCCAGAACAATCCCAACTCGGCAAGTCTTCTGCCTACATTGACCAGTACGACGCCTCGCTGCTGTTCCCCATCCCGCGTGCGGGCAAACGGGCCGAGATCGGCGTCACCGGCGCAGCCCCCTTCTTCGGGGCCGACCTGTGGACGGCGTTCGAGCTGTCGTGGCTCAACCAGCGCGGCAAGCCGCAGGTGGCGCTGGCGCACATCACCGTGCCGTGCGAGACGCCCAACATTGTCGAGAGCAAGTCCTTCAAGCTGTACCTGAACAGCTTCAACAACACGCGTTTTACCGATGCCGCCGAAGTGCAGGCACGCATCCGCGCCGACATCAGCGAGGCGGCCTGGCGCGGCAGCGAACACCCCGCCACCGTGGGCGTGCGGCTTATCAGCCCCGAGCTGTTTGACCAGGAGCCCGTGCACGAACTCGATGGCCTGAGCCTGGACCGCCTGGACGTGGAATGCACCCAGTACCAGCCCGCGCCCGAGCTGCTGACCGCCGAAGTGGGCGCGGTGCCCGTGACCGAGGTGCTGACCAGCAACCTGCTCAAAAGCAACTGCCTCGTGACCGGCCAGCCCGACTGGGGCAGCGTGCAGATCAGCTACAGCGGCCCGCAGATCAACCAGGAAGGCCTGCTGCAGTACCTGGTGAGTTTTCGCAACCACAACGAGTTCCACGAACAGTGCGTGGAGCGCATCTTCATGGACGTGTGGACCCGCTGCAAACCCATCAAGCTCACGGTGTACGCGCGCTACACGCGCCGCGGCGGGCTGGACATCAACCCGCTGCGCACCAGCCACCCACAGGGCCTGCCGCGCAACGTGCGCACGGCGCGGCAGTAGCCTCGGTGGCGGCTCTTATTGAGTCGACATCCAAGCAGAGCTTCGAAGCGCCGCGCGAGGCTTCGACAAGCCTGCCCTGAGCCTGTCGAAGGGCTCAGCCCGAACGGGTTTTTCGGTTTCAACGCGACCGACTCACTAAAAAAGCGGTCGGGTGTGAGGGTCCGCTTCGCGCACCCGGCTGGTGCGCGGCTCCGGGGGGCCGTCCGGCACGTCGCCCACCCGCTCCAGCGTGCCCACGCGCACGCCCAGCAAACGCAGCTTCTGGTGGAGCGGCACGCGCTTGAGGCACAGGCCCGCCGTGCGGCGGATGGTGGCGGCATCCTGCGTGTAGCGGTCCAGCGTCTGGTCGCGGGTGGCGATTTTGAAGTCGTCGTAGCGCAGCTTGATGCCGATGGTCTTGCCCACATAGCCCTTGCGCTGCAGGTCGCCCGCCACGCGCTCGCACAGGTCGGTGAAGATGGCCGACAGTTCCGCCCTGTCTCGCACGGCGTGCAGGTCGCGGTCGAACGTCGTCTCGCGGCTCATGCTCACCGGCTCGCTCTCGGTCACCACCGGGCTGTCGTCGCGGCCCCAGGCCACGCGGTGCATCCAGGCGCCGCTGGACTTGCCAAAGCGCGCGATCAGCCACTGTGGGTCCTGCGCGGCCAGCTCGCCAATGGTGTGGATGCCCAGGCCCGCCAGCTTCTCGCCCGCCTTGGGGCCGATGCCGTTGATCTTGCGCACGTTCAAGGGCCAGATCTTCGCCTGCAGGTCGTCCTCGTAGACGATGGAGATGCCGTTGGGCTTGTTGAACTCGCTCGCCATCTTGGCCAGCAGACGGTTGGGCGCCACGCCGATGGAGCAGGTGAGCCCCGTCACGTCGACGATGCTTTTCTGGATGAGCCGCGCCAGCACACGGCCGCCCTCGCGCTGGCCGCCGGGCACGTCGGTGAAGTCGATGTACACCTCGTCCACGCCCCGGTCCTGCATCACCGGCGCGATGTCGGTGATGGTGCTCTTGAACAGGCGCGAAAAGCGCCGCACCTCGTCAAAGTCCACCGGCAGCACGATGGCCTGGGGGCACAGCCTGGCCGCCTTCATCATGCCCATGGCCGAGCCCACGCCGAACTGGCGCGCAGGGTAGGTGGCCGTGGTGATCACGCCGCGGCCCACGTAGTCCTTGAGCAGCGGGAAATCCTCCACCGGGATGAAGCGCCGCTCGCGCTCCTCGGTGCCGTCCGGGCCGCGCAGCAGCAACTCGTCCACCTTTCGCCGCCCGCCGCCGATGACCACGGGCAGCCCCTTGAGCTGCGGGTAGCGCAGCAGCTCGACCGACGCGAAGAACGCGTCCATGTCCAGGTGTGCGATGCGGCGCAGGCGGCCAGTGGATGCCGTGGCGGCAGATGGCGTGTCGGCAGATGAAGGCGCAGAGGCGTCGGGCGAGGGATCGATCACACCCGCTATTTTGCGCGGTGTCTGCGCGGCAGGCGGGGTGCAGGCCTATCCTGCAACCCCTGCCGCGCCAACCTATCGCTTGAACAGGCCAGCGGCCGAGTTCTTCCACTTGTCCACCGCCTGCGCCCCAGCGGCCAGCAAGGGCGCAGCGGCGTCCGCAGCACCTGCACCAGCGTTGGCCGTGGCGCCAGCCTGCGGCAGCGCAGCCGCATCGCCGCCCGCAGCCTCGTTGCCGGGCGCGGCCAGCGCAGCAGGCGCAGCGGCCAGCTGCGGCACGTCCCGGCGGTAGTTGTCCGCCAGAATCTCGCGGTACTGCTCACCGCCCGCGTACTCCTTCAGGGCCTTCAGGCGCACCGGGATGAAGGGGTGCGTGGTGCTGGAGTTCTCCATGATGGACACCAGCTGCACCAGCTTGTTGACCTCCTTGTGGGCCTCGGTCTGTGCAATGGTTTCTTCGATGTTGCGTTCGTCCTCGTAGCCCGTGACCTTGCCCGACAGCTTGGCCAGCGCGCTCAGGCCCGGGGCCAGGTTCTGCAGGCACAGCAGGCCCGCGCGGTCGCAGGTGAATTCGGCCCGGCGGTACCACTCCCAGTACGCCAGCAGCAGCGGAATGCGCAGCATGCCCACGCCGGGGATCGGCACGACAGACGCGAAGATGTCCCAGTAGCGGATGAGCATGTCGCCCAGCTGCCGGTACAGGCCGTGGGCCGCCTTGATGTGGCCCACCTCGTGGCCGATGACGAAGCACAGCTCGTCGGGCGTCAGCGCCTCCACCAGGCCGCTGTGCAGCACGATGCAGGTGCGCCGCTGACCCGAGGTGTAGGCGTTGAGCTCGGGGTTGGTGGTGATGTACACATCCGGCACCTTGCACGACAGGATGGCGCAGCAGCGCTCCACCAGCGCATACAGCGAGCCATAGTTGTTGGCACTGATGCGCACCATCTGCTCGTTGTTGTTCAGGTGCGTGATCTGCTCGGAAAAATTGGCATCCAGCCACGACAGCAACTGCCCGGCGCCAGGAATGCCCTTGAGCGTCGCCAGCGCCTCCTGGTCGCCCGGATAAGTGAAGGATGTGTACGAGATGTCGGTCAGGATCACCTGGTTGCTGGCGTACACCAAGGCGTCGGCATGTTTGTTGGCTGGCATGGGAGCGTGTGAAATGGATGGGGACGTGGATCATTCCACGCCCCAAGGCCCCACCCGGGCCCCGCGCCCCACCATCGTGTAACAAATGGCACGGCCTGGCCGCGCGCACCCACCCGCTCGAAGCAGCCGCCTACTGCTTGGCCAGCGCCGCCTTGCGGATGCCCTGCAGCGTGCCGGTGGGCGTGATCGCCTCGGGGTCGATCAGGCAGTGCAGCACGCTGGGCAGGCCGCTGGCACGCGCGCGGGCCAGGGCGGGGGCGAAGTCTTCGGTGCGCTCCACGCGCTCGCCATGGCCGCCGAAGGCCTGGGCGTAGGCCTTGAAGTCGGGGTTCTTGAGCGCGGTGGCGCTCACGCGGCCCGGGTACTCGCGCTCCTGGTGCATGCGGATGGTGCCGTACATGGCGTTGTCCAGCAGCACCACGATGATCGGCAGGCCGTACTGCACGGCGGTCGCAAACTCTTGCCCGTGCATCAGGAAGTCGCCGTCACCCGCAAAGATCACCACCTCGCGCTGCGGCCACAGGCGCTTGCCACCCACACCGGCCGGCAGCCCGTAGCCCATCGACCCGCTGGTGGGTGCCAACTGGCTCGCAAACGTGGTGAAGGGCCAGAAGCGGTGGATCCAGGTGGCGAAGTTGCCCGCGCCGTTGCAGAAGATGGTGTCGGCGGGCAGCACGTCCTTGAGGTGCTGCATCACCGCGCCCATCTGCAGGTCGCCAGGGATGCGGATGGGCGCCGGGTCGCTCCAGGCCAGGTAGTCGGCATGGGCGGCTTCGGTGTGGGCCTTCCACGGCACCGGCGCCGCGGGGCGCACCGCGTTCAAGGCCGCGGCAAAGGCCTGCGGCGTGGCGTGAATGGCCTGCGTGGGGCGGTAGAGCTTGCCCAGTTCATCAGCGTCGGCATGCACATGCACGAAGGGCTGCGCGGGCGTGGGAATGTCGAACAGCTCGTAGCCCTGCGACGGCACTTCGGACAAACGCCCGCCCACCACCAGCACCAGGTCGGATGCGCGAATGCGCGCCAGCAACTTGGGGTTCACGCCCAGGCCCAGGTCGCCGCCATAGCAGGCGTGCGTGGCCGCAAACAGCATCTGGCGGCGGAACGAGCAGTACACGGGCAGCGACCAATCTGAAGCAAACGCCGTGAACTCGCGCACCGCCTGCTCGGACCAGCGGCTTCCGCCCAGGATGGCCACGGGCTGCTTCGCCTTGCCCAGGCGCTGGGCCAGCTCGGCCATCTGTGCAGCGCCGGGGTGGGTCTCGGTGACCTGGTAGGGCAGCGCGTCGGCCACCGTGGCGGCTTCGGTCAGCATGTCTTCAGGCAGCGCCACCACCACCGGGCCGGGGCGGCCCGAGGTGGCGACATGAAAGGCCCGCGAGATGAGTTCGGGCACGCGCGCCGGGTCGTCGATCTGCACCACCCACTTGGCCATGGTGCCAAAGACCGCGCTGTAATCCAGCTCCTGGAACGCCTCGCGCCCCATGGCGCCGCGCGCCACCTGGCCCACGAACAGGATCATCGGGGTCGAGTCCTGGTGCGCGATGTGCACACCGGCCGACGCATTGGTGGCGCCCGGCCCGCGCGTCACGAAGCAGATGCCCGGCTGCCCCGTAAGCTTGCCCTGCGCCTCGGCCATCATGGCCGCGCCGCCCTCCTGGCGGCACACCGTCACGCCGATGTCCGCATCGTGCAGGGCATCGAGCACAGCCAGGTAGCTCTCGCCCGGCACGCAAAACAGCTGCTGCACACCGTGGGTGATGAGCTGTTGAACCAGGATCTGGCCGCCGGTGCGGCTCTGGGCGGGGCTGGAGGTGGAAGGCGTGGTCATATCAAAAGGTCCGGAACGAGAAATCAAACAAGAAAAACAGGCGGGTCAGCGCAGCGCCTCGCACGCACGGCGGATGCGCGCGCAGGCCTCCTGCAGATCAGCCATCGACGCAGCGTACGAGATACGGAAATACGGCGCCAGCCCCAGCACGCTGCCCGGCACCACGGCCACGTGGAACTCGCGCAGCAGGTAGTCGCAAAAATCCGCGTCGGTGCGCAGCGTGGCGCCGCCCGGCGTGGTGCGGCCCAGCACGCCTTCGCAGCTGGCAAAGGTGTAGAACGCACCCTCGGGCACGCGGCAGCGCAGGCCCGGCGATGCATTGAGCGAGGCCACCACCAAGTCGCGCCGCGCCTGGAACTCGCGGCAGCGCTCAGCCACGATGTCCTGTGGGCCGGTCAGCGCCGCCGCGGCGGCCGCCTGGCTGATGGACGACGCGCACGACGTCGCCTGGCTCTGCACCACCGCCATGGCCGCGATCAGCGCGCGCGGGCCCGCGCCGTAGCCGATTCGCCAGCCCGTCATGGCGTACGACTTGGACACGCCGTTCACCGTGAGCGTGCGATCGCGCAGCGCAGGCAACACCACCACCGGCGTGGCAAACGCATGGCCGTCGTACAGGATGTGCTCGTAGATGTCGTCCGCCAGCACCCACACCTGCGGGTGGCGCAGCACCACCTCCAGGATGGGCAGCAGCTGCTCGGCGCTGTAGGCCGTGCCGCTGGGATTCGACGGCGAGTTGATGAACACCCAGCGCGTGCGCGGCGTGATGGCCGCATCGAGCTCTTGCGCCGTGATGCGAAAGCCGTTGTCTTCACTACACGGCACCACCACCGGCACGCCACCGGCGATCAGCACCATGTCGGCGTACGAGGTCCAGTACGGCGCAGGCAGGATCACCTCGTCGCCGGGGTTCAGGCTGGCCATCAGCGCGTTGTAGATGACCTGCTTGGCGCCGGCGCCCACGGTGATCTCGTGGGTGGCGAACTCCAGGCCGTTGTCGCGGCGGAACTTGAGCTGGATCGCGGCCTTGAGCTCGGGCGTGCCGTCGAGCACCGTGTAGTGCGTGTCGCCCCGCGCCATGGCGCGCTGCGCAGCCTCCTGGATGTGCACGGGCGTGTCGAAGTCGGGCTCGCCCAGGCCCAGCACGATGACGGGCTGGCCCTGGCGCTTCAATTCATTGGCGGCCTGCGTGATGCGCACGATGTCCGACACACCGATGGCGCTGATGCGGTCGGCCGCGCGGAAGGCGGTGGCGGGGAGGGCCGTGGCGGGGATGGCGGCGTTCATTGCTGGTAGGACTCCAGGGGCTTGTCGTTGGGCGTGGCGAACAGCTGGCGCAGCGTGGTGCCCAGCGGCAGGTTCAGGCTCATGTTTTTGGGCGGAATGGGGTTCACGAACCACTTGGTGTAGATCTTTTCCATCTCGCCGCTTTGCATCAGGCGGGTGAGCACGCCGTCCACCGCGGCCTTGAAGGTGGGGTCGTCCTTGCGGAACAGCAGCGCGATCGGCTCGGCGCCCAGTGGCTCGCCCACGATGCGGTAGGCCGATGGGTCCTTGGAGTTGGAGATCAGACCCGCCAGCAGGTTGTCGTCCAGCACGAAGGCGTCGGCGCGGCCGGATTCGAGCAGCATGAAGCTCTCGTGGTGGTCCTTGCCTAGCACCGTCTTGACGGGTGCGCCCAGCGTGCGCTCCTGCTTGCGCAGCAGCTGTACGGCCGTGGTGCCGGTGGACGCCGCAATGGTGCGGTTGCCCAACTGGCTGATGGACTTGAGGTCCGAATCCTTGCGCACCGCCATGCGCACCTCGCTCACATAGGTCGTCACCGCAAAGGCCACCTGCTGCTGGCGCGCGGTGTTGTTGGTGGTGGGGCCGCAGCCAATATCGAGCGTGCCGTTCTGCACCAGGGGCAGCGTGTTCTGCGCGGTGACAGCCATGTATTCGAGCTTGGCGTCGGGCACGATTTCTTTCAGCACGCGCTCGCACAGCTCCACGTGGTAGCCCACGTATTTTTCATTCGCGCCCAGCGCGTAGGCCATGGGCGGCGATGTCTCGCGCACGCCCAGCACGGCTTTACCGGATGCCTTGATCTTCTCCAGCGTGGGGGTAGTGGGCGTCTGCGCGTGCGCAGGCACCAAGGTGGCGAAGGCCAGGGTCAGGCCTGCGGCGAGCGCGGTGAAGGGGGTGCGGGAAGTTGCCATGGTCGTTGTCTCCGGTGGTGTTGTGGTTGGCAAAGGGAAAAGGAAAAAAGGTACTGCGGCCCCGCTTGGGGAAGCGCCCGGCCTCCGAGCTCACCCCGACCGTTCGGGCTGAGCTTGTGAAAGCCTGGCGCTGGGTCGGAGCATGTTCCGCACGGAGAGTTGCGGGCTGCGGGTTGCGGGTTGCGGCGTGCATTCAGATCACGTTCTTTTCCAGCAGCGGCTCGTTGCGCGCAATGCGCTCGATGGACAGCGGCGACAGGTCCAGGCTTTGGTAGCGCCCGGTCAGCATCAGCTCGCCCAGGCCGCGGCCTACCGCAGGGCACTGCTGCAGGCCGTGGCCCGAGAACCCGTTGGCCAGCACGAAGTTGTCGCACGCCGGGTGCAGGCCCACGATGGCGTTGTGATCGAAGGTGTTCATCTCGTAGTAGCCCGCCCAGGCGCCCTGCATGCGCAGCGCCTCGAAGCCCGGAATGCGCTCGGCCAAGGTCGGCCACACGTGGTCTTCAAAAGCGTGGTGCTCCGGCTCCAGCGGCGCAAAGTCCGCGTCGTTGTCGGCCTGCGGCGCAAAGCCGCAGATAAAGCCCGGGCCCTCGGGCCGCAGCCAGATGCCGCTGGTGTCGATGAGCAGCGGGCAGCCCGGCAGCGCCGCGGGGCTGGCCAGGTGGAACACCGTGCGGCGCTTGCCCACTACGGGCAGGTCGATGCCCGCCCAGCCCGCGATGGCCGCCGCCCAGGGGCCGCCGGCATTCACCACAAATCTGCACGGCAGGACATCGCCGCTTTTCAGTTGCACGCTGGTGACGTGCTGCACACCGTCGCTGCGGGCCATCTGCAGGCCCACGGCTTCATCGGCCACGTAGCGCACGCCCTGGCTCTGCGCCTTCTTGCGCAGCGCGGTCAGCAGCAGGTAGCCATCGAACCAACCCTCGCCCGACAGCCCGAGCGCCCCCAGCGCAATGTCCTGCAGCGCCAGCCACGGGAAGCGCCCGGCCAACTGCTGCGGGCTGAGCAGCGCCACATCAGCTCCATGCCGCTTTTGCAGCGCATGGTTCTCGCGCAGCGTGGCTTCGCCAGCCGCAGTGGCCAGGTACAGGTAGCCGCCCTCGTGCAGGCCCACATCCGGCGCGTCGCCGTTGCAGGCCAGCAGCGTGTTCACATGGCGCAGAAAGCCGATGCCGTAGGCAGAGATCTGAACATTGATGTCGGTAGAAAACTGCTGGCGGATGGAACTGGCCGACAGCGCGGACGACGCGCGCGCATAGGTCGGATCACGCTCGACCACCACCACCGAGCAACCCGGCTGCTGCAGCGTGAGGAAGTACGCAATGGCACTGCCAATGACGCCGCCGCCGATGATGACGATAGGGTGTTGGAGATCAGGGGGCATGCAGAAATCTCACGCTGTTGTGCTGCTCAACCCTTGTACAAGCTCAGTGCGAACGGGGCAGATGCGCACGATGCGCTCCCCCCTCCGTTCGGGCTGAGCCTGTCGAAGCCAGGGCACAGCGC
>Ga0209023_10007784_pt1 | contig 10889 bp, 8 predicted proteins | sample LakOneMetagenome_FD_187468 | JGI IMG/M metagenome (GOLD analysis project Ga0209023, IMG submission 187468) | Freshwater and sediment microbial communities from Lake Erie, Canada (SPAdes) (version 2) | ecosystem: Environmental > Aquatic > Freshwater > Lentic | place: Lake Erie, Canada | collected...
CCGAGCTGGAGCCGGGTGGCACGCTCCTGGGTGTCGGTGGGGGCGGGTTTGGCGGCCGGTGGTTCGCCGGCGACGTTCGCGTCGGCGCCAGCGACGCTGTCGACGTCGGGGTCGGGCAGCTCGACCGACGGCGTGCGGGGGTCCGCGCCCGGTGGCTGGTGGGAGGCGACCGCGACCACCGCGACCATGCCGGTGAGGGCGGTTGGCACCGCGACGGCCAGGGCCGTCCATCGGTATCGTCGCTGGGTCCGCATCAGTCGTCTCCCTGAACGTCATACGAATGGGATCAGACCCCCACCATATGAGAGGTTTCGTGAAGATAAGTCCGAAAACTGCGGATGAGCTGTTCCTGGCCTCGCTGCGGGCAGATCCCACCCAGCCCCTACTCACCTGGTACGACGACCTGGTCGGCGACCGTACGGAGCTGTCAGGCACCACGGTGAACAATTGGCGGGCGAAGACCGCCAACCTGCTCGTGGATGAGTGCGGGCTCGGCTCGGGCGACACCGCCGTGATCGCGCTGCCACCGCACTGGCAGACCGCGGCCATCCTGCTCGGCACCTGGGCGGCCGGCTTGGCCGTGGGCGACACCGGCGAGGTCCTGTTCGCCAGCGTGGACCGCGCCGCCACCGCCGACCCCGGCGCCGCCGACCGGTACGCGCTCGGGCTCGCCCCGCTGGGTATGCCGCTGCGCGGGCCGGCACCGGACGGTTTCGTCGACTACATCAGCGCCGTGCGCGGACACGGTGACTTCTTCACCGCCGCCACGCCACCGCAGGCCGACGATCTGGCGTGGACGGTCGGCGGCGCCGATCTCACCCACGCCGCACTCTGCGCCGCCGCCTCTGCGCGGGCCGCGACGCTGGGCATCGAGGCTGGCTCCCGGGTCCTCATCGACACCGGGGCGCACCCGGATCCGCTGGACTGGCTGCTCGCGCCGCTGGCGGTCGGCGCCAGCGCCGTCATCTGCGCCAATCTGGACCGGGCCCGCCTGGCCACCCGCTGCGCCGACGAACGCATCGCCGTCTCACTCACCTAGCACCCGTCCCGCCAGCATCTTTCCGACTGACCCCATCCACAGAGCGGGCCGGCGGTGGAGAACCTCCACCACCGACCCGCCGCCCTGTGCCCTCACGCACGGCGTACGCACGCGTGGGGGACGCACGCGCGGTCCTGCGCTCGCGGTGCCGCGCCGCCTCAGGGCGCGGCCGGCGCGCTAGCTGTTGGTCGAGGCGTCGTGCCCTTCGAGCAGGGTGATCGCGGCCTGGATCTGCTTGGTGAAGGCGCTCACCTTGGTGTAGTGACCCGGCTCGCCCTTGCGGCCACAGCCGATGCCGTGGCTGGTGATGCCCACGATGACCCAGTCGGTCTTGCGGGCCTTCGGGTCGGCCAGCAGCGGGCCGCCGGAGTCGCCGGCGCAGGTGTCCAGGCCACCCTTCTTGACGTCACCGGCGCAGATCTCGACATCGGTGTTGTCACCGCACTTGGCGGGGGCGACGACCGGCAGGTCTACCTGGTGCAGGTACTGCGACGGCTTGCCGCCCTCGCTGGTGCTGCCGTAGCCGATGGCCCGCAGGGTCTCCTGGCTGTCCAACTCGTCGTCCTTCGGCAGCTTCGCGAAGGCCTTGGCGGCGAACGGCTTGTCAAGCTTGATGACTGCCCAGTCACCCTTCTTGATGCCCTTGCCGAGGTAGTAGTGGGCGCCGCTGCGGCGCTGACCCTCGTCATCGGCGTCGGTGTAGTCGACCTTGCCGATGTCGACGGTGACGGCGGTCGGCTTGCCGAGCTTGGGGTCCTCGGCCAGGCACTGCTGGGCGGTGAGCACGATGTCCGAGGAGAGCATGCTGCCGCCGCAGGCCATGGTGCTGGTCTTGTACTTGATCTCCAGGCGGGTCATCCAGGGGTAGGCACCCTCCTTGGCCTTCTCGCCACCGACGATCTGCGGCGAGCTGTCGGGGGTGGACACCGCGCTGGTCTCACCGGCGTGGGCGGTGAATGGCACGGCAACGGCGGCGACGACGGCCGCGGACACACCGAGCAAACTGGCCCCACGAAGCTTGTTCACGAGAGTTCCCCTCTGTTGATGCGCTGCACAGGGGTCAATTCATTAAGCGATTCTTAACTGGTCTTAAGTTGCCCCTGCAATGCCTGAATCGACCCGGCGGCAGCGCGGTTCACATTAGAGTTTGACTGTTCATTACAGCGATACATGTCAATGCATCTGGGCAACTGACAGTAAGCAGATCGGCGAGTCGGACGCAAAGAAAATGATCATTGTTGTGAGCGTGCTCTCGGCATTAAGGGGCCAGAGTCGGGCATACGGGGGTCACTCGCATGCACCATCTGCACCGGCCTTGACAAACACGCTCGCCACCAAGAGCAATGAGGCTACGACGCAGAGCCACCCGAGCCCACTCGCCACCGTGGAGCGTCAATCACGCAGCGCTCTGCCACCCCCGACAGCGCGCTACAAAACCTTAAGTACGCCCCACCGACTGTGACGAACCTCAATGTGATCGCCAGCCCGATCCCAGCTCAACCCGCCGACGGTACGGTGCCCCCATGCGACATACGAGGAGTCTGTTGACGGGTCTGCTGGTCGCGCCGGCCATCTGGCCACTACTGGCGCTCGGTCAGGAATGGTCCGCCCGCACCACCCAGCGCTGGGAGCAGTCCCAGGCGTACGAGACGACGGCGCTGCTGCCCGCGGCCGGCTGCCTCATCGCCGCGGCGCTGCTGGTCAGCCTGCTGCTCTGGCCGGGCGTCTCCCCCGCCGGCTCGCTGACCGCCGGCGTACTGCTACTCGCGCCGGCCACGCTCATGTTCGTCACACCGCTGGCGCTGGCCGACCCGCTGGACGCGGCCACGATCCTCGGCCACGCAATCCCGCTGCGCACACCACTGCACAACGGATCACTGTTGGTAGTCGCTGTCATGCTCGTCGCCGGCAGCTGCCAACCGAGCCGGTGGCGCACCCGCGCCCCGAAACCGGCCGCCGCGCCAACCGCCGCCGCGGTACCGCTGGCGAAGCGGGACCCGAACCAAGCCCGCTTCGTCCCCGAGCCACCGCCGGCCGAGCATTCGGATGCCATCACCGGCACCATCGTCGACGGCCCCCCGCCCGCCACCGAGCCCGGATCACTGGGTGCCCGACTGGCGGAGTCGCTGCGCTCGCCCCATAGCTAGCCCATCAGAAAAGCGATTCGCGTTACTCCCGTTGTGGCCCGCGAGGACCACTGTGGAATAACACGAATCGCTTTTTCAGCACTTGCTGGCCCTTTTCGCCACGTCGAGGTCGTAGACCGTCACACCATGTTTTCGCTGTCCAATGCGGCTGAATCAAGCTCCTCGGCCGCGGTCAGCGGCAGCCGTACGGTGAACGCGGTCCGGCCCGGCCGGCTGTCGACCGTGACGGTGCCGCCGTGCGCCTGGACCACCGAGTAGACAATCGACAGTCCCAGGCCGGTGCTGCCGGCGATCCGCGAGCGGGACGAGTCGGCGCGGGCGAACCGTTCGAAGATGTGCGGCATCACGTCCGGGTCGATGCCGGGGCCGGTGTCGACCACGGTCAACTCGGCGTGGTCTTCGTGCGCGGCCACCCCGACGGTGACGGTGGTGCCGGCGGGGGTGTGGGTGCGGGAGTTGGCGAGCAGGTTGGCGACCACCTGGTGCAGCCGCAGGCCGTCGCCGGTGACCACGACCGGCTCGTCGGGCAGGCTGAGGCGCCAGTCGTGCTCGGGTCCGGCGGCGTGCGCGTCACTGACCGCGTCGACGATCAGCGCAGTCAGGTCGACGTCGCCCCGCTCGACCGGGCGGCCGGCGTCCAGTCGGGCCAGCAGGAGCAGGTCCTCGACCAGGCCGGTCATCCGCTGCGCCTCGGACTCGACCCGGCGCAGGATGTGCGCCAGCTGGGGCGGGACCTCGTCGTCGCCGCGCCGGCTCAGCTCGGCGTAGCCGCGGATGGCGGCCAGCGGCGTACGCAGCTCGTGGCTGGCGTCGGCGACGAACTGGCGTACCTTCTGCTCGCTCTCGTGCCGGGCTTCGAGCGCGGACCGCAGGTGGTCCAGCATCCGGTTGAGGGCGTCGCCGACCTGCCCGATCTCGGTCCGCGGATCGACGTCAACGGACAGATGCCGCGGCAGGTCGACCTCGCCGGTGTGCAGCCGCAGTTCGGTGATGTCGGACGCGGCGGCGGCCACCTGGTCCAGTGGACGCAGGTTGCGTCGGATCAGTACGGCGGCGATGACACCGAAGATGAGCAGCGCGACCAGGGTGACCCCAATCCCGGCGATCGCGATCCGGTACAGCGCGGTGTGCACGTCAGCCAGGGGCAGGCCGGTGACCAGAACGCTGCCGTCACCGTTGGTGCGGGCGATGGTGCGGTACTCGCCCAGCCCCTCGCCCAACGCCACGGTCTGCGGATTGGGGCCACGCGCCGTGCGCAGGGCGGCCAGCATCGAGGCGTCGATGATGCGGATCAGGATGTCGCTGCCGCCGCCGCTGGCGGTGGTGGGGACCTCCTCCGCGATGTGTTCGGCGATCAGCTCCCGGGCCTTGCTCTCCTCGGCGAGCAGCCACGCCCCCTGGACCTGGTCGCCGACCACCCGGGCGACGATCGTGCCGGAGCTCTGACCGCGCGGGATGAACTGGCCCGGGATCGGATTCTGGCTCGGATTGGTTTCGGGCGGCTCCTCAGGCGGCCGGTGCCGATCGCGGTCCCCGAAGGCGCCGCCGGTACGACCGTCGGCGCGCAGCAGCTGTTCGTCGATCTGGTGCCGCAGGGTCCGCTGTGCGGCGACCTCGGTCACGCCGGCAACGCCGATGCTGGCCAGCGCCAGCAGGGTGAGCATCAGCGCGACCAGCCGGGCCCGCAGGGACCAACTGGCCGGCGCCAACAGCCGCCCCTTCAGCTCATTCGGCCGGCTTGAGGACATACCCCGCTCCACGCATGGTGTGGATCATCGGCGGGCGCCCGGCGTCGATCTTCTTCCGCAGGTACGAGATGTACAGCTCGACCACGTTGGTCTGCCCGCCAAAGTCGTAGCTCCACACCCGGTCCAGGATCTGGGCCTTGCTGAGTACCCGGCGCGGGTTGCGCATCAGGTAGCGCAGCAGCTCGAACTCGGTGGCGGTGAGGCCGATGATGTCGTTGCCGCGGCGTACCTCGTGGCTGTCCTCGTCCAGGGACAGGTCCCCGACGGTGAGCTGTGACTCGGTGGTGACGGTCGAGCGGGTGGCCCGGCGCATCAGGCCGCGCAGCCGAGCGACGACTTCTTCCAGGCTGAACGGTTTGGTGACGTAGTCGTCGCCGCCGGCAGTGATGCCGGCGATCCGGTCCTCGACCGCGTCCTTGGCGGTGAGGAAGAGGACGGGCAGGTCGGGGGCTTCGCCACGCAGCCGGCGCAGGACCTCCAGGCCGTCGATGTCCGGCAGCATGACGTCGAGGACGACGGCGTCGGGCCGGAACTCGCGGGCGAGCTTGAGTGCCGCCATCCCATCGGGGGCGCTGCGCACCTCCCACCCTTCGTAGCGCAGGGCCATCGACAGCAGCTCGGCCAGGGTGGGTTCGTCATCGACGACCAGGACCCGGACGGGAGTGCCGTCGACTCGGTGCAGTTGCCCACGCGGGCCGGTGTTTGTCACGCTCACCACCCCATCGTTGGGGCCGAAGATAGTCAGCACCTTTGTACTCCCTGTGTAATCGCTGTGAGCCACCGACGGGGGTCATTCAGCCGAGTGCACCGGGGGTGAGCAGCTGCCGACGGTGGCAGGCGAGCAGGTGGCCAGGGTCGCGCCACTGATCTCCGGGCAGTGTTCCGCGCCGACACTGCCTAGCTGCTTGGCACGGGTCAGAGGAAGGACCAGCCGATGCCGTGCATTCCGGCCGGTGGGTCGGCCATGACCAGGTGGGCGGTGCGGTGCGGGCCGAGCTGCACTTCCTGCCGCAGCTGGTCCTTCTCCCCCGCGCGTTGCCGCGAGTACCGCCAGCAGCTCAGCGGCAGAAAGTCGGGATCGAACCGTACGTCGATGGACAGGTGCTGGGCCGGGTAGCGGAGCCAGCGGTGGTATTCGCTGCCCAAACTGCCGGTGCGATCCTCCAACCGGTACCGCACGATCTGGGTGTCGCCCGGCTCCAGGAGCTGGTCGAGCAGCAGCTCGATGGCGACCACGGCGTTGGCGGGGTCGGTCTGGACCAGGCCGACCCGGCAGTTGCCGAGCGGATGGATGCGGACATCCAGCTCGCGGCCACTACCGCGCTCGCCGTTGTAGATCACGACCATCCGGTCGGTCGCCTGCTCGGCCCGCAACACCTGGGTGGTTTCCAGTGAGTGGAGCGTGCCGCCGGCACCGATGCAGACCCCGTCGTAGTTGGCCAGGGTGCGCAGTCGGCACTCGCCGCCTTCCAGCTGGTCGATCAGGTTGACCACCGGCTCGGCGACTTCCATCAGGTCCAGGTAGCGGCGGGCGCCGCGCAGCCGCTGCGGCACCGGACCGCGCGGGCGGGGCGGGCCCAGCAGGACCAGCAGCGAGCGGGGGGTGAGCCCGAGTACGTCCTCCAGTGCGGCTACTGCCCGTAGTGAGTCGGCCCGTTCCGGGCGACGTTGCCCGGATTGCCATGAGCTGAGGGTCGCGACCCCCACCACCACGCCCGCCTCAGCCAGCCGGACGCGTAGTCGCTGTAGCGATAGTCCGCGACTCTTGATCGCGATACGGAGGGCGTGGTGGAACGGTCCGTTTCGTAGCGCCAATGCCATCTGTGGCTCCATCACACCTCCCTCGACAACGAGGAACATAAATGCTGGCCGGCTGCCTTGTCACCCTCTGACCTGCAGAAAGGCGAACATGATCCACGTATGGCGAGCCATTGCGGCGACAATGACGGAAATGCCCCGCTTGCCGGCGCCGATCGGCCCAAAACTCTTTTACCCGGCGCCGGTGTCGGCTAGCCGACAAAGCAATCGACCACATTGGACAGCCGCCTTATCGTCGAACTCATCGGCCCGGACGATCACCGACGGCCACCACCCGGGTGCCGCCGGGCAGCGAGACCGCCGGCCGACAAGCGACACCGAAATAGTCACTGATTGTTATGTAGCACCGGCATTCAGCGACTGGCGCTGACGGCCGGGCGGGCCCCACCCGCTCGCCCGGCCTTAACGTCACATCACCAAGGCGACGGCTTGAAGTCCTTCAGGAAGCAGCCGTACAGGTCCTCGCCGACCTCACCGCGCACGATCGGGTCGTAGACCCGGGCCGCGCCGTCCACCAGGTCCAGCGGCGCATGGAAGCCCGCCTCGTGCAGCCGCATCTTGGTCGGGTGCGGGCGCTCGTCGGTGATCCAGCCGGTGTCCACCGCGGTCATCAGGATCCGGTCGCTCTCGAACATCTCCCCCGCCGAAGTACGGGTCAGCATGTTCAACGCGGCCTTGGCCATGTTGGTGTGCGGGTGGCCCGGACCCTTGTACCGACGGGAGAACTGCCCCTCCATCGCCGACACGTTCACCACGTACTTGCGCCGGAAGGTGGACGCCGCCATCGCCGGACGCAGCCGACTGACCAGAATGAACGGCGCGGTGGCATTGCACAGCTGCACTTCCAGCAGCTCCATCGGGTCGACCTGTTCGACGGTGGCGACCCAACTGTTGGAGGCGTCCAGGTCGGGTACCAGCCCACCGGCGTCGATCGCCGTGGCCGCGTCGATCCGGGCCGGGGTGGCCGAGCGGGCGGTCAGCGCCGCCTCGGTCAGCTCGGTTGCCGACATGGTGGTGCGTTGGTGCGGCAGCCGCGACATCAGCTCCGCCGGGCTGTTGCTGCCGGGGGTGTAGCCGAAGCTGATCAGCTCGGGCAGCTCTCCGCCGGGCAGCGCTTCCTTCTCGGCCTCGATCAGCTGGGCGTACGCGCCGCGGCTTCGCCGTACGGTCTGCGCCGCGTTGTTGATCAGGATGTCCAGCGGGCCGGCGGCGGCGACGGAGTCGGCCAGCGCAGCTACCTGGCCGGGGTCACGCAGGTCGATGCCGACGACGGTGAGCCGGTCGATCCAGTCGGCGCTGTCCTCCATCGCGGTGAAGCGGCGGACGGCGTCGGCGGGGAAGCGGGTGGTGATGGTGGTGTGTGCGCCGTCGCGCAGCAGCCGCAGCGCGATGTACATGCCGATCTTGGCGCGCCCGCCGGTGAGCAGGGCGCGGCGGCCGGTGAGGTCGACCCGGATGTCGCGACGGTTGCGGTTGTCGCCGGCGCACTCGGCGCACATCTGGTGGTAGAAGGCGTCCACGTCGGTGTAGCGCTTCTTGCAGATGTAGCAGGAGCGGGGCCGCAGCAGCGTGCCGACGGTGGCGGTGTCGGCGGTCGGCGCGAGCAGGATACCGGCCGTCTCGTCGTCGATGCGGTCCTGCGCCCCAGTGGCCGTACGCGCGGTGACCTCTTCGTCGGCGGCGGTGATCGCCGCCCGGCGGTCGCTGCGCCGCTTCTGCTTGGCCGCCTTGTAGAGCTGGGAGGTGGCCCGCCGCAGCGCGGTCACGTCCGGGTGCTCGGCGGGCAGGTTGCCGGCCTCAGCCAGTACGGCGAGGCAGTCCTGCAGTCGCTGCGGGTCGATCCCGGGGCCGAACTCGATCGGGGCGGCATCGTCGCAGGTCAGGTCGTCACTGTGTGTCATCTCGTCCATCGCCCGTTGACTTTAGGCGGAGGAGCCAGCGGACGCTAATCCCTGTCCGCCTTGTCCCGGCTGGCCATCCGGTCAGCGATCGCCCGACCGCGACGCTCGCCGCAACAGGAAAATCGGCACTTAGGCCGCATTTGCCTTGTACGGACTTGACTTTCCGTCACCCAAGGCGCTCCATAGACACCAGTCGATTGCTGGGGTTACCCCGACCCTGGTCAATCACGTTCTCCCCATGCGTGCGGCGCCACCGCGGCATCCCCAATGTCACCCGGCTGGCGCCGCCTCACCTTCCCCCCAGAGGTGTCAGATGAGTCAGCACAAAAAGTGGACCCTGGTGATCGCCGCCGCCGCGGCCGTCACCACCGCCCTCGCCCAGCCGGCCGGCGCGATGCGGATCGGCGGCATCGATGTCGCCGAATTCCAGCCGGCGGCCCCCGCCGCCACCAGCTACATCTACGCCGTGCACGCCCCCACCGACGCCGACGCGAACACACTGGCCAACGCCGGCTTCGACCTGCTCGAAAACCGCGACGGCGCCACCCTGTACGTCGCCGGCGACCGGCAGACCGCCGACCAGCTGCGCACGGCCGGCTTCACCCCCACCGTGTTCCAGACCATGCGTCCCGCCTGGCAGAACCCGGGCGGCCGGATCGGCACCACCGACTTCGCCCACGCGAAGGTCGCCGACACCTTCTTCGGCGGCTACCACACCTCGGTCGGCCACATGAACCACCTCGACGCCGTCGGCGCCGCCAAACCCGACCTGACCAAGGTGGTCAACTTCGGCAAGAGCTACACCGGCAAGTACGACATGCGGGCCATCTGCATCACCAAGCTGACCGCAGGCGACTGCGAGCAGACCCCCGACGCGAAGAAGCCGCGCTTCTTCCTGATGACCCAGACGCACGCCCGCGAGATCGCCGCCGGTGAAATGGGCTACCGGCTCATCGACAAGCTCACCAGCGGGTACGGCACGGACGCCGAGGTCACCGCACTGCTGGACTCCACCGAGGTGTGGATCCTGCCCATCGCCAACCCGGACGGCCTCGACATCGTCGCCCAGGGCGGCACCCCGTCGATGCAGCGCAAGAACCGCAACCCCAGCAACGGCAACTGCACCGGCGACAGCGTCGGCGTCGACCTGAACCGCAACAACGACACCCACTTCGGCGGCGCGAGCACCTCGAAGAGCCCGTGCAGCGACATCTACCTCGGCCCGCGCGCCAACAGCGAGCCGGAGAACCAGGCGCTGCAGGGCCTGTGGCAGAAGCTGTTCAAGAAGACCCGGGACGGCAACAACCCGTCGCCGGCCACCGCCACCGGTTTCATGCTCTCCATCCACACCGTCGCCGGGATGAACCTGGTCCCGTGGGAGTACGCCAACACCCCGTCGCCGAACGACAAGTCGCTCAAGGCGATCGGCGCGCAGATGAAGTCGTACAACGGCTACGAGACCGGTCAGGCACCGGCGATCCTGTACGCCGCGTCCGGCGGACACGACGACTGGATCTACGACAAGCTCGGCACCGCCGCCGCCACCACCGAACTCGGCGGCAGCGGGCAGTGCGGCGGCAGCAACTTCCACCCGCCGTACAGCTGCGTGGACACGTACTGGAAGGCCAACAGCCCGGTGCTGATGTACCTGGCGAAGATCGCCAAGGCGCCGTACGCGGCCAGCCTCGGCCCGAACGTGCGCAGCGCCACCATCGACGGTGCCACCCTGACGGCGCAGATCGACACCCACACGTACGAGAACGCCGCCATCGGTCGGGACAACGTCACCGGCGACGTCACCGGGGTCGAGTACGCGCTCACCCCCGATTTTGCCGCCGCTCGACCGCTGGCCCTGACCCGCTCGGGAAGCTCCGCCACCGCAACGGTCACCGCGACCGGCTTCACCGCCGGCCAGCACCTGGTCTACGTCCGGGCCAAGGACAAGGCCGGCCACTACGGCCCGACCACGGCCACCTGGCTCACGGTCCGGTAAGCACGTCCGCTTGGCTCACCGTCTCGGTAAGCACGTCCGCTTGGGCACGGTCCGGGTAGCCACGGCCGCTGGCATCACGGTCCGGGTAGCCACGGCCGCTGGCTCGCTGTCCGGCGGCGCCGGCCGACCCGGGGTGATGTGCGAACGCCTTATTCCACCAGGGCATATTTATGCCACAGTGGAATAAGGCGTTTCGCTATCCCCATTACCCCTGATGGTCGGGTTAGGGTGCGGCGGGGCGGG
>Ga0209023_10007785_pt1 | contig 10889 bp, 9 predicted proteins | sample LakOneMetagenome_FD_187468 | JGI IMG/M metagenome (GOLD analysis project Ga0209023, IMG submission 187468) | Freshwater and sediment microbial communities from Lake Erie, Canada (SPAdes) (version 2) | ecosystem: Environmental > Aquatic > Freshwater > Lentic | place: Lake Erie, Canada | collected...
GCAGCCGTGCCCGGATGCGCCGACAAAAAGTCCAAGGGCGCGTCGAGCAGCAGCAAGGCGCCGGCAGCGGCACCATCGAGCGTCACCTCGATCGGCGTCAACGCCTATCTATGGCGCGCCAGCCTCGAAACTTTGAGCTTCATGCCGATGGCGCAAGTCGATTCGAATGGCGGGATCCTCGTCACCGATTGGTATGTTAATCCGCAAACGCCCAACGAACGGGTGAAAGTCGCGGTGACCATCCTCGATACCGATCTGCGCGCCGATGCGTTGCGCGTCACCGTCAACCGTCAGGAACTCGGCGCCGCGGGCTGGGCCGAAGCCACCGTGCGCGCCGGCACTGTGCAAAAGCTCGAGGAAACCATCCTCGAACGTGCGCGCCGCATCCGCCAGTCGCAATTGCCGAGCTAGACCCCGCCCAAGCCATGACGTCCAGATTCAACCCCGCGGCCGCCGAAGCGCGCTGGCAGGCGGCCTGGGCTGCCGCGCGCAGCTTTGCCGCCGAAGACGCCAGCCCGCGCCCCAAAACCTATGTGCTTGAAATGTTTCCCTATCCGTCGGGACGCATCCATATGGGGCACGTCCGCAACTATTCGATGGGCGATGTCATCGCGCGAGTCCGCCGCGCGCAGGGTTTCGAAGTGCTCCACCCGATGGGCTGGGACGCGTTCGGCATGCCCGCCGAAAACGCGGCATTTGAAAAGGGCAGCCACCCCGACACCTGGACGCGCGCCAATATCGCAACGATGCGCGGCCAGTTGCAACGGCTGGGCTTTGCGCTCGATTGGGAACGCGAACTCGCGACCTGCGAGCCCGAATACTATGGCCATGAACAGGCATTGTTCCTTGATATGCTCGCCGGCGGGCTGATTTACCGTAAGGAAAGCGCGGTCAATTGGGATCCGGTCGATAATACCGTGCTCGCCAATGAACAGGTGATCGACGGCAAGGGCTGGCGCTCGGGCGCGACCGTCGAGCGCCGCAAGCTCAACCAATGGTTCATGCGCATCACCGATTTTGCCGACGAATTGCTCGACGGTTTGGCGACGCTCGACGCCTGGCCCGACAAGGTACGGCTGATGCAGCAAAACTGGATCGGCAAGTCGCAGGGGCTGCGTTTTGCCTTTGCGCTCGCTGCGCCCGCCGCTGGCCATGACGGCTTCGAAGTCTTCACGACGCGCCCTGACACTTTGTTTGGCGCGAGCTTTGCCGCAATCGCCGCCGATCATCCGCTGAGCCTTGCGCTTGCCGAAACCAACCCCGCGCTCGCCGCGTTCAACGATGAATGCCGCGCGACTGGCACCGCCGCCGCCGAAATCGAAGCGCAGGACAAAAGGGGCTTCGATACTGGCCTATCGGTCGTCCACCCGCTCGACGCCAGCATCCGCCTGCCGGTGTTCGTCGCCAATTTCGTGTTGATGGATTACGGCACCGGCGCGATCTTCGGTTGCCCGGCGCACGACCAACGCGACCTTGATTTCGCGCGTAAATATGCGTTGCCGGTACCGCGCGTCGTCGCGCCCGAAGGCGAAGCCGATGTTGCGGTCGCCGACGAGGCCTATACCGGCCCCGGCACGCTGGTGAACTCGCGATTCCTCGACGGCATGACCGTCGATGCCGCAAAGGCCGCCGTCATCGCTCGAGCCGAAGCCGAAGGCTGGGGGCAAGGCACCACCGTCTGGCGGCTGCGCGACTGGGGCGTTTCGCGCCAGCGTTATTGGGGCACGCCGATCCCGATCATTCATTGCGACGTTTGCGGCGCAGTACCGGTGCCGCGCGACCAACTGCCCGTTGTGCTGCCCGAAGATGTGACGTTCGAGGGCGCGGGTAGCCCGCTCGACCGCCACCCAAGCTGGAAACACGTCGATTGCCCAGGCTGCGGCAAGCCGGCGCGCCGTGAGACCGACACGCTCGACACCTTTGTCAATTCAAGCTGGTATTTCCTGCGCTTCGCCAGCGCCCCCGCCGATCGGGCGTTCGACCCTGAAATCGTCAAGGCATGGCTACCCGTCGCGCAATATATCGGCGGAGTAGAGCATGCGATTCTGCACCTGCTCTACGCGCGCTTCTGGACGCGCGCGCTGCGCCACATCGGCATGATCGACGTCGCCGAGCCGTTCAGCGGGTTGTTCACGCAGGGCATGGTGACGCACGAAACCTATCGCGACCTGGCGGGCGCATGGCTCGAACCGACGGCAGTCGAACGCCGCGACGGCGTATTGGTCGAAATCGCCAGCGGCGCGCCGGTCGAACTCGGCCGCGTCGAAAAAATGTCGAAGTCGAAGAAGAACGTCGTCGATCCCGATGCGATTATCGCCGCTTACGGTGCCGATGCGGTGCGCTGGTTCGTGCTGTCGGATTCGCCGCCCGAGCGCGACCTTGCCTGGTCCGAGGCCGGCATCGAAGGCGCGTGGCGCTATGTCCAGCGCGTCTGGCGGCTGGTCACCGGCAATGACAGCACTGCAACGGGCGACGACCTGCCGTTGGCACGGCTGACACACAAAACCATCGCCGGTGTCACCGCCGATATCGACAAATTGCAGTTCAACAAAGCCGTCGCACGGCTCTACGAACTCGCCAACGCCATCGAACGCGCGCCGGCAAGTGCACATCGCAGCATCGCAATTGCCGCGCTCGTTCAATTGATTGCCCCGATGATGCCACACCTCGCCGAAGAGTGCTGGGCGGCGCTCGGACACGCGAACATGGTCATCGATGCACCTTGGCCGGTCGCCGATCCGGCGCTGCTGATCGATGACAGCGTCACCATCGCGGTGCAAATCAACGGCAAGCTCAAGCTGACGCTCGACCTGCCCAAGGGCCACCCGCGCGATGCCGTTGAAGCTGCAGTGCTCGGCCATGAAAGAATCGTTCGCGCGCTCGATGGCAAAGCCCCGCGCAAGGTCATCATTGTCCCCGACCGGCTGGTCAACCTCGTCGCATGATCCGTCGCCGCGCCTTGGCTGCGGGCGTATTGTTGGCGGCGGGGCTGATGCTCGGCAGTTGCGGGCTGCAGCCGGTGTATAGCGGTGGTTCGAGCGGCGTTGTCGCGACCGGGCTTGGCGATATTGCCATCGCGCCGATCGCCAATCGTCGTGGCTATCTGGTCAGCACCGCGTTGCGCCATGAACTCGGTACGGCCAATGCCAACCCGCAGTTCCGCATCGAAATCGAACTTGAAGACTCGATCCTCGGCTTCGGTATCCGCGACAACAACACCATCGCCGCCGAACGCATCACGCTGCGCGCGCGCTACGAACTCAAGGATGCCAACGGCAAGGTATTGCTGCTCGCCACCACCGGATCAGACATGACAATCGACAATGTCAGCAGCTCGACCTACGCCACCGTCGCCGCCGAAACCTCGGCGATCGAGCGGCTATCGATCGTTGTCGCACAGCAGATTGCCCAGCGACTGAGCCTGTTCGCCAAAAGCGGCAAGCTGGTACCCGCCGCGGTCAGCGGCACACCGGAACCCGCCGCGGTCAACGGGAGTCCGGAACCCGCGCCGGCCAAATGAAGGCCGACAAGCAACAACTTGCGGCGAACCTGACGCGGCTCGATCCCAAACTGCGGCTGGTGCTGCTCTACGGCCGTGACGAAGCGGCGTCGCGCGATATGGCACGACAGATTGCGCGGCAGTTTGACGATGGCGACAACCCGCTTGCGCTAACGCTGATTGCCGCGCCATCGCTCAAGGACGACCCGTCGGCGCTCGTTGCCGCCGCCGCCACCGTTTCGATGTTTGGCGACCGGACGCTGGTGCGTATCGATGATGCGGGCGAGGAGGTGCTCGACGCCGTTGCGCTGTTGCTCGGCGCCGATGTTACTGGGAACCCGGTCTTGATCGTTGCCGGAGATTTGCGAAAAGGCTCGAAACTTCAATCGCTTGTCGATGCGTCACCACTGGCGCTCGGCGTCCAGAGCTACGTTGCCGAAGGCCGCGAGTGGGACAATATGGCCGAGGCAGCGGCAGCCGATTTCGGGCTCAAGCTGGCGCGTGGCGTGGCGCGGGCGTTGCAGGATAGCAGCGCCGGCGATCGCGGTGTGCTGCGCTGCGAGTTGCAGAAATTCGCACTCTATCTCGACGCGTCACCGGCAGCCCCGGCAACGCTCGAGCTTGCGACGCTGGAGGCGATTGGCGCCGAACTGGGCGAGGCAGATCTCAATGCACTCGTCGAAGCCGTGTCAGCAGGTCGCCCCGATCACGCCGATCAACAAATGGCGCGACTTTCCGAAGCCAATATCCCCGGCATCGTCATGTTACGCGGGCTGGCGCGACGCTTCTGGCTGCTCCTCGAACTGCGCCTTGCGGTTGACGGCGGCCTGTCCGCCCAAAGCGCCGTAAGTGGCGCGCGCCCGCCGGTTTTCTGGAAAGCCAAAGCCGCGATCGAAGCGCAGGTCGGCCGCTATCGCAGCACACAGATTCGTGCGGCACTTGACCGCATGCTCGCCGCCGAACGCGATATCAAAACCAGCGGCGGCGCGGGCGATGTCCTGGCGCGACAGGCGATTTTGGGGATCGCCACGATGCTAGCGCTGCGCCGCTGAATTATCCAATCGGGCCAAGAGATTCGGACCGGTGCGGGCCAGCGCCTAAATGTGCGCGTCCCCTGCCACACGCGCCGAAATCAGATCAAGCTGGTCGAGCGACGCAAAACGCAGCGTAACTGCCCCCGAATCGACCGTCGCCATGGTGATATTTACCGGTACGCCGATCGCCTCGGCGAGTTGGTTTTCGAGCGCGGCAACATTTGCATCCATTTCAGGATCGCGTTGTTTGGCACGCGTTACCGTCGGCGCCGCTGAAGGCTGACGCGGATTGGCGAGCGCTTCGGTCGCACGCACCGACAGTCCTTCGGAAACAATGCGGTTGGCCAGCCCGATCGGATCGGCAGCGCTGACCAATGCCCGCGCGTGCCCCATCGTCAACTTGCGCTCGATGACCATGGCGCGCACCACTTCAGGCAAATCGAGCAGTCGCAACAGGTTGGCGACATGGCTGCGCGCTTTGCCAACAAGTTTGGCAAGTGCTTCCTGTGTGTGACCGAAGTCGCGCATCAGCCGCGCAAAACCTTCTGCCTCTTCGATCGCATTGAGGTCGACACGCTGGATATTCTCGATCAGCGCGATTTCGAACGCAGCACTGTCATCGAGTTCGCGGACAATCACCGGGATTTCGTGGAGTTGCGCAACTTGCGCAGCACGCCAGCGGCGCTCGCCCGCAACGACTTCGTAGCGTCCGCTGGCGAGGGGCCGCACCAGAATCGGCTGCAACAGTCCACGGTCCCGGATGGATGCAACCAGTTCATCCATTGCAGCGCCGTCAAATTGGCGCCGTGGTTGCTGCGCGTTGGCAAAGACCTGCGCGAGTGGCAATCGCGTCGGTGCGCTCGTTTCACTGCGGTCGCTGACTTTACTGCCGCTGACTTCGTCAAGTAGCGCCGAAAGGCCGCGCCCAAGGCCAGATTGTCTTTTTTTATCAGTCACTTGATCTAACCCCAATCCATCGTTCACTATGCTGTCTGGCGCCGTGCCGGCGATGCTTGCCGCGCCAGCAGCTCGCGCGCCAGCGCCATATAGGCCTGCGAACCAGCACATTTCATATCATAGAGCAGCGCCGGCAAACCGTGGCTCGGCGCTTCGGACAAGCGCACATTCCGCGGAATTGTCGTTTCAAAAACCTGCGTCCCCATCACCGCACGCACATCGTTCGATACCGCTTCGGACAAGCGATTGCGCCGATCAATCATAGTCAGCACGACACCCAGAACGGTCAGATTGGGGTTGGGCCCGCCGCGCACAAGATCGACAGTGCCAAGCAACTGACTCAGGCCCTCGAGCGCAAAAAATTCGCATTGCAGCGGCACAAGCAGTGAATTTGCAGCGACCAAGGCGTTGAGCGTCAGCATCCCAAGTGACGGCGGACAGTCAATGAGTGTGAAATCGGCGGCTGGCATCAAATCGATCGCCGCCTTCAATCGGTGCAGACGTTGCTCGACACCGACAAGCTCGACCTCCGCGCCCGACAGATCGACCGTTGACGGAACAACCGTCAATCCAGGCACACGCGTTGCAACCATCGCTTCGGCAAGCGTCGAATCGCCCAGCAAAACATCATAAACCGACGTTTTGCGCGTACGGCGATCAATGCCTAGGCCCGTCGATGCATTGCCCTGTGGATCCAGGTCGATTAGCACAACACTGTGGCCGACCGCAGCAAGCGCGGTGGCGAGATTAATTGCCGTCGTGGTCTTACCTACCCCGCCCTTCTGGTTCGCAATAGCAATGCATATTGGCTTGCTTGTCATACTGCCCTCTTTCTCACTCTACGGGCGACAACAATCTTGCCACGCGAATCGGAGCGACTTGGCACAAGATCTACGTCAAAATTGTAACGCAATCGCGCAGCCGCGACTTCATCACTGGCCGTGTCCCCTTTGGGCAACAACCAAAGCGTCTTGGGCTTCGCGAACCGCAACCCCCATTCAAACAATTGCCCAAGATTCGCCAGCGCCCTCGCACTAATCACATCGGCGCCAATAAGCGGCAGTGCCTCGACGCGGCAATTGTGTATCTGCACCGTCGCGCGCAACCCGAGCTCATCCCGAACCGCCTCGAGAAATTTGCACTTTTTTGCAGTTGATTCAATGAGATGGACATTCTCTATGCCGAGTAACGCGATCACAAGCCCGGGAAATCCTGCACCACTACCAAGATCAAGCCACGTGCCTGACCTCCCCTGAGCCATCGCAAAAAGCTGCGCCGAATCGGCGAAATGCCGCCCCCAAATATCCGCAAGAGTCGATGGACCAACAAGATTCATCCGCGTTTGCCAGTCAGCAAGCATTGCGGCGTAGCGGTCGAATTTCTCTAATGTTCCACGTGGAACATTGTATGCGGCAGAAAACTCGTCGCGCGTCGTCACGCGGCGCGACGCGCGTGCGCAAGTAACGCCGACAAAGCACCTGGCGTAACCCCGGCAATTCGCCCGGCAGCGCCTATTGTCGCCGGTTGCGCACGCGACAATCGCTCAACCATTTCAGCCGACAGTCCTGGTATATTTGCGTAGCGAAGATCGGCGGCAAGCAGCAGCGACTCGTCGCGTCGAAACGCTTCCACGTCATTACTTTGGCGCTCTAGATAGACAGCATAGCGAGCGTCGGTTTCAACACTTTTGCCAATCGATCCGTCGATGGCAGCGAGTTCGGGCCAAACCGCCACAGCCATCGCCCAATCGACAGCAGGAAAGCGCATCCATTCGAATGCACTACGTCGCACGCCGTCCTGACTGACGTTCACACCGTGACGTGCAATCTGAACCGGCGTCGCGCCGATACTCACCGCCAGCCTATGCGCAGTCAAAACTGCCGATTGACGCGTTTCAAATAATTGCTGGCGACCGCTTCCGACAAGACCGAGTTCAATACCGATTGGGGTCAATCTCAGATCGGCATTATCGGCGCGGAGGCTTAGCCGATATTCAGCGCGCGACGTAAACATGCGGTAAGGTTCGCTGACGCCCTGGGTGACCAAATCGTCAATCATCACGCCGAGATACGACGTGGCACGATCAAAATGGACTTCAGCGCTGCCGCCGGCAAAGCGGGCGGCATTGATGCCCGCAACGAGTCCCTGTGCGCCGGCCTCTTCATAGCCGGTGGTGCCATTTATCTGCCCTGCGAGCCACAGCCCGGCAACGCCCGAAATTGCCAATCCAGGTGACAAACAGCGTGGGTCAACATGATCATACTCAATCGCATACCCCGGTCGCAGAATCTCCGCGCGTTCGAGCCCAGGAATCGTTGCAAGCATTTCTTGCTGCACCAGCTCCGGCAGCGAAGTTGATATCCCATTAGGATATATAGAGAAGCTGTCGATTCCCTCGGGCTCAAGAAAAATCTGGTGGCCATCCCGATCGCCAAAACGGGACACCTTGTCCTCGATTGACGGGCAGTAGCGCGGACCGGATCCCGTGATATTGCCGGCATGAACCGCAGAAGATGAGAGATTTCTGCGCACCACATCATGCGTCGCCGCAGAAGTGCGCGTGATCGCGCACGGCAATTGCATCTGCGATATTTGCTTCGTCATCGTCGAAAATGGCTGCGGATCATCATCGCCGAATTGCCATTCGAGACCCGCCCAATCAATCGTTCGGCCATCAAGCCGGGGCGGCGTTCCGGTCTTGAGGCGCCCCATTGGCAGGCCGCGGGCGCGCAAATCCCGGGCTAGCGCTCGCGATGCGGGCGCACCGACACGTCCCCCGTCTGCTTGCTCGCCGCCAATGTGCATTTTTCCGGCCAGAAAGGTGCCCGTCGTCAACACGACGGCGGCGGCGCGAAGCTCACCGGCCGAGGTCACCACGCCGGCAATCTGGTCGCCCGTACCAATTAGAGATTCAGCGCTGGCGCATAGAATGTCGAGGTTGGGATGCTGGCTCAACGCCATCGCCATAGCCGCACGGTACAATTTTCGATCGACCTGCGCGCGCGGGCCTTGAACTGCCGGCCCCTTGCGTCGATTGAGCATGCGAAACTGAATCCCCGCAGAGTCGGTGACTCGCCCCATCAATCCGTCGAGGGCGTCAATTTCTCGAACAAGATGCCCTTTGCCCAATCCACCAATTGCCGGATTGCATGACAACGCGCCGAGATCTTCGATGCGCAATGTCACCAGCACCGTCCGCGCGCCGAGACGCGCAGCAGCGGCCGCAGCTTCGCAGCCGGCGTGGCCTCCGCCGACAACAATGACGTCATATTTGAGCATGAGACAATGATAGCTGGTCGCATTGCCGAAAGTCAAAATGTTCCACGTGGAACAATGCGTTTGTCAAGCCGATGAGATCAACACCCTTGAGCCGAAAGTATTGATTTTGCTACAAATAGACTGAACTTCAACACTACGTCAGCTTCGCCCAGCCTATTTCCCCACGCAGAATCGACCAAAAATTGCGCCCAATATGTCTTCGACGCCAACGGCGCCGGTAATCTGGCCCAGCACCCGTGAGGCCAGGCGGAGTGATTCGGCGCGCAGCACTTGGTCTTCAGATGCCAAGGCCATGTCTATATCCGCGAGCGCTGTTTGCAGAATTTTCTGGTGGCGCAACTGTGAGACCAAGACCGCTTCGCCTGGCCGGACCGCAGCACGCACCCATTCAGTCAGCCAGGTGCCAAACGCATCGATACCATCACCGGTCATCGCCGAAACATAGATGGCTCCGTCGCGGCAACCAGCTGCGATACCGAGTTGGTCGATCTTGTTGACCACTACCTGTCCCAACGATTCGGCGGGAATCGACTCGACAATGTGTAGCACCAAATCGGCATGCGCGGCGCGTACCCGCGCTCGGCGAATACCCTCGGCCTCGACCGGATCGCTCGTCTCCCGCAAACCCGCGGTGTCGATCAACGTCACGCCGACGCCGGCGATCATCAGCGGCAGCTCAATCAAATCTCTCGTCGTACCGGCGTGCTCGGACACTATCGCCGCATCTCTCCCTGTTAACACATTGATTAAGCTTGATTTTCCAACATTGGGTGCGCCCACAACTGCAATTGCCAAGCCGTCACGCAACCGCATCCCGCGTCCTGAATCGGCCAAGGCGGCAGCAATTTCGGCACGCAACCGCGCAATCGCGGCACGCGCCTGCTCTTCCTGTAGCAATCCCGCCCCGACATCATCTTCGGCTTCGGCAAAATCGAGCGAGGCTTCGGCTTCAGCGCGCAGGGCAATCATCGCGTCGCGCCAGCTATCCACCTTGTCGCGCAACCGACCGCCGGCTTGATCGAGCGCCAACCGGCGTTGTGCCTCGGTGTCGGCGTTGATTAAATCAGCGAGTCCTTCGGACTGGCTCAAGTCGAACCGGCCATTGTCGAACCCGCGCCGCGTAAACTCGCCCGCCTCGGCCAATCGCAGTCCCGGGAGCGTATCCAGCACGCCCATCACAGCGGCAACGACCGCTGGGCCTCCGTGCAAATGCAGTTCTACGACATCCTCGCCCGTGGCGCTTGCCGGCGCATCAAAGCGCAACACCATCGCGCGGTCCAGCATGCTGCCGTCTGCGGGAGTGCGCAGAGTCCGCACGACGGCCTGCCGCGCAGACGGCGGCAGCACCGATATCATAGCCAGCGCGGCATGCGCCTGTGGCCCCGAAACGCGTATCACCGCGACCCCGGCGGGTGGTCGACCCGACGAAAGCGCGAAAATCGTATCGGTATGGCGTGGCGCCAAGGTTGTCGTCGTCACTCAGCTTTTCTTGGCGCCCGCACCCAGAAAGACACTGCGCCATTTTTCGAAACCGTCGGCCATCCCAGGCAGCCAGTTGCGCGCCAGGCGTTCGAAATCGGCAGGCGTCAGTCCTTCGGTCACGAACCCGCGCATACGTTCAAGATACAGTTCGTGCAGCGGCTCGAGATCGGGAAGGCCCATCAGCGTGCGCGCCTCCTGTGGGGTGCAGTCAATATCGAACGTGATCTTCATGGCAATTGTGCTCCTGGGACATAGCCCAGTCTAGTCGCACTAACGGGCGCCGCCAAGACGCGACAGGCCATTGGCAGCACGGCGCCGAATCGTGCAATAACGCATTGCCCGGCCCCTGCTGCAAAAAGGGCTGCCTGTGAGGAGAATGACGATGACAGCAAGGACCAAGCTGGCGGCGCTAGACGGCAGCGGTAGTTTTTCGGCCTATGAATCCGGTACCGGCAGCGCTGGCATTGTCGTCATTCAGGAAATTTTCGGTATTAACGCAGGCATCCGCGCAATGGTCGATAGCTGGGCAGCTGCGGGCTACCACGCGATCGCTCCCGATCTATTCTGGCGCCAGCAACCCGGCGTCGAACTGGACGCCGATGTGCCCGAAGATTTGCAGCGCGCGTTCGGCTTTTTCG
>Ga0209023_10007786_pt1 | contig 10889 bp, 10 predicted proteins | sample LakOneMetagenome_FD_187468 | JGI IMG/M metagenome (GOLD analysis project Ga0209023, IMG submission 187468) | Freshwater and sediment microbial communities from Lake Erie, Canada (SPAdes) (version 2) | ecosystem: Environmental > Aquatic > Freshwater > Lentic | place: Lake Erie, Canada...
CGGGTGACCACACCGATCCTTTGCGCTTCCAGAAGGCTGCTGGCCTCAAAGACCGTGGACAGGACAAGCAGGAGGCCGTCGACCATGGACTGCACGCGGTGGACATGGTCCGCGACGTCGTGGAAATATGGTGTCATTTCGGCGCTGATGCAGGGAAAGTGGCCGCGAACGAGCTTTCGCACCAGCTCGGCCATAGCCCCGAGCGTGCGCTGGAACCGCGTGAGTTCGGACCTTAGTTCGAAGATTCGCGCCACCTCTTCTGGCCCGAGGAAATCGTGCAGCGACCGTCGCTCCATCGCCAGGACGTCGTCCTCGATCATTTCGAAGATGGGCAGATACTGGTCGACCACTCGGTGCAAGATCGCGTGCAGCACATAGTCGACACCCTTGCCGAACTGCGTCGGCGATGCCTCGAGTTGCTCCCGAAGTTTGCCCAGCGCTCCGGCATTGCCGTGCCGCACGGTGATAAGGTGATTGTGACCGGTGAAGATCGCCATCTTGCCGTAGCTGATCCGGTCGCCGACCAGCTCGGCGGTCTGGGCGACGACGTACAACTCATCGTTGTAGACCTCGAGCTTGGGCGGGCACAGCGGGTGCATGGCGTTGTCGATCGCCAAAGGATGGAGGTTATACGTCGTCTGGATCGCGCTGAGTTCGTCTGCGGTGGGCTCGCTAAGCGCGATCCAGCAGAAGCCCGAGCGATTCTCGTTTAGTTCGACGTGCTCATCGAGCCTGATTTCACGGACTCGCTTACCTTCGTTGTAATAATATGCGGCGATAATGGTCATGCAGGCCTCGCAGGAATTCGCAGGCCACGCTGTACAGCCGGTCGCGCCAGCCCGCGTTCGAGCCATGCCTGCACGTTCGAATAGCTGCTTAGGCCGAGGATGTCGCCCGCTGCGTAGAATTCGACCAGCGCATTCACCCAGCCAAACGTCGCAATGTCCGCGATCGAGTAATCATCGACAATCCATTCGCGGCCCTCCAGCCGGTGATCCAGGACCCCGAGAAGACGCCTGGATTCATCAACAAAGCGCTGCCGAGGTCGCTTGTCCTCATAGTCCTTGCCGGCAAATCGCAGGAAAAAGCCTAGCTGTCCGAAGGTCGGCCCAACGCCCGACACCTGAAAGAACACCCAGGCCAGAGTCTCGTACCGCTGGGCGGGTGTTGTTGAGATGAGCTGCCCCGTCTTGTCGGCCAGATAGATGAGGATCGCACCGGTTTCCCATATGCCAATGGGCTGGCCGTCAGGGCCAGCCGGATCGATGATCGCGGGTATGCGGCCGTTGGGATTCAACGACACGAACGCTGGATCCTTCGACTCGTTGTTCGAGATGTCGACGAAGTGGGGCTCATACGGCAGGCCAGTCTCCTCCAGCATGATCGAAACCTTGACGCCATTGGGCGTGGGAGCGGCGTAGAGTTGCAGGCGATCGGGATGAGATGCCGGCCAGCGCTGCGTGATCGGAAAGGACGAGAGGTCTGGCATAAATCTGCGATCCTGGTGTTGCGATGGCGACTGACTGGAACGAGCCGTCACTCTGAAGTAGGGTTCGATGACCGCGTCGCTGAACGACGCGGTCACGAAGATTGCGGACCGGACCGGCGCAGTGGCAACGGCAGTGAAGCCTATTCCGCCGCGGTCCCGGCCGCTGGCTGTACGTCGTCAACCTTTTGGCGCTTCGGAAGCACCCAGCCGGGACGGACGAAGTGGCAGGTGTAGCCGCCCGGGCGCTTCTCCAGATAATCCTGGTGATCGGGCTCGGCCTCCCAGAACTCGCCGACCGGCTGGACCTCGGTCACCACTTTGCCATCCCACAGCCCCGAGGCATCCACATCGGCGATCGTATCCTCGGCGACGCGCTTCTGCTCCTCGTCGACATAATAGATGCCCGACCGGTAGGAGAGCCCACGATCATTGCCCTGGCGGTTCAGCGTCGTCGGATCGTGGATCTGGAAGAAGAATTCCAGGATGTTCCGGTAGCTCGTCACTGTCGGGTCGAAGACAATCTCGATCCCCTCGGCATGCGTGCCGTGATTACGATACGTGGCGTTCGGAATATCGCCGCCCGTGTAACCCACACGGGTCGAGATGATGCCGGGCCGCTTGCGGATCAGATCCTGCATGCCCCAGAAACATCCTCCTGCGAGAACAGCGCGCTGATGCATGTTAAGCCTCCTCTACTTGATCGAGATATTCACCGTATCCCTCGGACTCCATCTCGTCGCGCGGGATGAAGCGAAGGGACGCTGAGTTGATGCAGTACCGCAGACCGCCGCGGTCGGAAGGACCATCGGGGAACACATGGCCGAGATGACTGTCTGCGTGTACTGACCTGACCTCCGTCCGGACCATGCCGTGTGCGCTGTCCCGCACCTCGTTCACGTTTGCCGAAACGATCGGCTTGGTGAAGCTGGGCCAGCCAGTACCCGAATCGAACTTGTCCGTCGAAGCGAACAGTGGCTCTCCCGACACTATGTCGACGTAGATGCCAGGCTCCTTGTTGTCGTTGTACTCGCCCGTGAAGGGCCTTTCGGTGCCCGCCTCCTGGGTAATTCGGTGTTGCTCGGGAGTCAGGTGGTCGATTGCTGTCTGTGACTTTTCAAACTTCATTACAGTCTCCAATACTTATCTAGAGGGCCAGGCACGCTACCGCTAATTTTTTATGTCTCCTGATTTGCTCCTACAATGGTAGTGGGATGGCAAACGAGGTTTTACTAAGTGTTGGAAAATTAGAGATTTAAATTTCGCGTCTATTAATTCTAGCGCAACTGAGTGGTTAAGCAAGTACGTAATCAGTAAATATTAAAAAAATAACACAAAAGCACGATTATATAATACAGTGTCAGTGTTTTATGATAATCAACAACGCCTGTTTAGATGCTGGTAGATGCGAATTTTTTGGCGTACAGTCAAAATTTTCTGATGGTTGCTTAGTGTGTTGGCGCTGATGGAAAATTGACCCACCCTGCCGATTGAAATTTGACCCAGGGCGGATTGCTGATTTTGTTACCAGCAACTGTGGATAAGTCTACCAGCGCAGCTGCTGTTGCCCCCACTCCTTCGCTAGCCCAGTTCAGTTGTTTAAGACCTGCCACACGCAGCCATGTAGCAGGCCGTCGTCGCCATGAAATCAGAACGGCTCATCGTCCTCCGGTTCCTGGCCGCCCTTACGCTTTCGCTCCCGTGATTTGATCTTGGCCTGGGCCGCCAAGCTACTGTGTTGCAGGCGATAGGACTCGTTACCGGTTTCGACGATGTGGCAGTGGTGGGTCAGCCGATCCAGCAGGGCGGTGGTCATCTTGGCGTCGCCGAACACGCTCGACCATTCGGCGAAGCTCAGGTTGGTGGTGATCACCACGCTGGTGTGTTCGTACAGCTTGGATAGCAGGTGAAACAGCAACGCACCGCCGGCCTGGCTGAAGGGCAGATAACCCAGTTCGTCGAGGATGACCAGATCCATGCGCAGCAGAGCTTGGGCGATCCGCCCGGCTTTGCCGTCGTGCTTTTCGCGCTCCAGCAGATTGACCAGATCGACCGTGGAGTAGAAGCGCACGCGCTTGCCGTGCCGGGTGATGCCGGACACGGCCAGCGCAGTGGCCAGGTGGGTTTTACCGGTGCCAGGCCCACCGATCAGCACCACGTTCTGCGCGGTGTCGGTAAAGGCCAGACTGGCCAGTTCGCTGATCAAACGAGCGTCTGCGCTGGAGGCGCTGAAGTCGAAGCCGGCCAGGTCGCGGTGCATCGGCAGCTTGGCCATGTTCATCTGGTGGCTCACCGAGCGCATGGCGCGATCTGTGTGCTCTTGTTCCAGCAGGTGTTCGAGCAGCCACTTGGACGAGGCTGTGTTCGACTCACCCTGCGCAGTCAACTCCGCCCAGGCCGTGGCCATGCCGTGCAGGCGCAGCTCCTTGAGTTCCGCCATCAAATCACGCATGACCGATCTCCTCGGTCTGGCCACGCAGGCGGTCGTAGCGCGCCGTGTTAGCGACGGGGGCTTCCTTGAGCGACAAGTGGGTTTCGACGCTGGGTGGTGGTTCGGTCGCGGCCAGGCGCGCCACGACATTGAGGATGTGTTCGGCGCTCAGGCTGCCGCTTTCCAGTACCAGCTCAACAGCCACCAGCACCGCATCGAGCCCGGCGACCGGTACGGCAGCCAGAACTTGCGCCATGATCCGGTCACCGCCGGCATGACGCCCCAGACCGTGCTTAAGCTGACGCAGCGGCGCCGGCAGATCAGCAAAGGGCGCGCCGTTGCGCAGCGCACCGGGCTTGCGTTCGATCAGCGGGAGGTAGTGCTGCCAGTCATAGCTGACCTGGTCGCGATCCAGCAAGCGGACATGGCTGGCGATCAGCGCGTCGTCAGCCACCACCTCGATTCGCGTCGGATACAAACGGCTGCTGACCCACTTACCCGCATACTCACACGGCACCGAGTAGCGGTTGCGCCCGACGCTGACCAGGCAGGTGCTGGAGACCCGCGCAGGCCGCTCGACGTAACCGTCGAATGGCGCTGGCACAGGCATCAGTTCAGCGCGCTCCAACTCCAGCACTTCGGCCACACTCAGCCCGCTGTATTGAGGGTGCGTCAGCTCGTTCCAAAGCGCGCGGCAGCGCTGGCCCAGCCAGGCATTGAGTTCCTCGAAGGAGTGAAACTGGCAGTCCTGGGCGTCTAGCCAGATACGCCTGCGGCTGTCTTGCACGTTCTTTTCAACGATGCCCTTTTCCCAACCAGCGGCGACGTTGCAGAAGTCCGGATCGAACAGGTAATGCGCGCACATCACCGCAAAGCGCGCATTCACCGCCCGGCCTTTGCCCTTATTGACCTTGTCGACGGCGGTCTTCATGTTGTCGTAGATGCCCCGGCGCGGCACGCCGCCCAAGGAGCCGAACGAGCGTGTATGGGCGTCAAATAACATCTCATGGCCCTGGCTCGGATACGCCACAAGCCAGAACGCACGGCTGGCACACAGCTTCAGATGTGCCACCTGCATACGCCGGTAAATGCCGCCGACCAGCAAGCCTTCCTCGCTCCAGTCAAACTGAAACGCCTCGCCAAGAGCAAAGGTCAGCGGCACAAAGGCCTGCGACGCCTTGCCCTGTCCCCCTCGCCAGGCACGGATAAACGCGGTGAGCTGGCTGTAGCCACCGTCATAACCTTCGGCTTTGATTTGCGCCAACAGCGCCTTGGCACTGCGCCGCTGTTGCTTGGGCCGCAGCGAATCGGCTTTTAGCGCCTGCTCCAGCGTGGCGTGAAAAGGGCTGAGTTTGTTGAAGATCGCGCGGCGTTGGTAGACCGGCGGCTTGGCCTCAGGTGCTCTGACCCACTTGCGAATCGTGTTGCGCGCCAACCCGGTGCGCTTGGCTATCTCATGCAGCGACAGCTTGTCGCGGAAATACATCCGGCGAATTTTGCCCATCATTTCCATACTGATCACCCTGTGTTCTCCTGCTCAAAAATTGAGCAGAAGCAGTTGAACACCTGGGTCAGTTTTCAGTCGGCAGAACAGCCTCTACTGGGTCAGTTTTCGGTCAGCGGCAACATCCTTGCAACACGGTATTGGGACATAGCCATAAAAAAACCCCGCCTCGGCGGGGTTTTTAGTGGGGGCTCAACTCACAAGGACGCAAATAGGACTATTGCAGCAGCCGCGAAGGCCAGGCAAGCGGCCGCGATATTGAGTCGAGCGATTCGCGTGGCATCTTCAACAGGGGCGGTCACACGGCGGAGGGCTGCATCTACCTCGGCTTTGACGGCATCAGCCGTTGCCTTCGCGCTGTCCTGCATTACCTTGGCCATCGTTTCCCGACTTGCCGTCAGTGCAGCGTTTAGGATGCGCTCGGCTTTTTCCTTTGCATCAGCACCCCACCGGAAGGCAATGCTTTCTAGTTCTTCCTTGAAGGTGTCCAGCATGTCCTGTTGGGACTTCGCAGAGTCTCGCATTAAGCGCTCGTTGATCGTGTGGAGCACCATGATCGGATCGTCACGGGAGACGGCGATGTTGTGCTTAACCGCGATTTCTTTAATCAGCTCATCTACCGGATCACTCACAGCGCCACCTCTTACAGAACGGGCACATTTTCAAGCTGTGCGTAGATTTGGCCCTTGATGATCTTGAGGCGCTGGCGCGTCATGATCGTCAGCGATTCCAGGGCCAGTGCGTCATCGAAGGTCAGGCGATCCTGGAGCATGTCGCTCAGGTCTTGGCCGTAAGTTTCCTTTTTCAAATCGGGGATTTGAATGATGGCGGCAACCCGAGCCTTGTTCGCCGTGTATGCCTTCAATTGCTCGAATGTCTTGCCCTCATGCTCAATCGGCCCCCAATACGGTGATGTGTGCTGAAAAAACAGGAGGTTTTAACTTGGTAAACTAAACACACTCATCAGGAGTTTACCATGAGCAAGAAACACAAGACTTACACCACAGAATTTAAAGCTGAAGCCATCAAATTAATTGAAGCCAATCAAGGCAATGTCTCGGAAACGGCTTTGTTGCACAAACCTATCTGTAAAGGGTTTTTCAGCGATATAATTTTCAAATGAAGAAGCCTACACACAAAATCTACCGCACAACCAATTGGCCCGCATATAACCGAGCACTCATGAGTCGCGGAAATATTGCCATTTGGTTTGATCCTGCTACGCAATGGTATGCGCCATCAAAAGGCAAACAAGGGCGAAATCAAACCTACTCCGACGCAGCCATCCAATGCTGCTTAATGATTAAATCCTTATTCCGTCTGTCTTTACGTATGGTCACTGGCTTTGTGCAAAGTCTGATTAAACTTTGCGGATTAAATTGGATAGCTCCAGATTACACCACGCTTTGTAGAAGACAAAAGCATATTGATATTGTAATCAGCTACCAAAAAAGTAGCGATGGGCTGCATCTACTCATGGACTCTACAGGCATGAAGTTTCTAGGTGAGGGCGAATGGAAACGCAAGAAACATGGACCTGAATATCGTCGCCAATGGCGTAAACTTCATATTGGTATAGATGCTAAAACCCTGCAAATACGAGCAGTTCAGCTTACAACCAATAATGTCAGTGATTCACAGGTGCTTGGTGATTTACTTAATCAGATTCCACAAGATGAGCGGATTGACTCTGTTTATACCGATGGAGCTTATGACACCAAGCAATGCCGTCAGGTCATTGCAGATCGGCAAGCGCATGCGGTGATTCCACCTAGAAAAAATGCGAAACCATGGAAAGATACAAAGAGTAGCTCGCTAGAGCGAAATGAATTACTTCGAACAATTAAACGTTTAGGCAGGACACTATGGAAAAAATGGTCAGGCTATCATCGGCGAAGTTTGGTTGAAACTAAGATGCACTGCATCAAATTATTAGGAGATAAACTCAGTGCAAGGAGTTTTGATAGCCAAGTGAATGAGATCCATGCACGTGTAGCAGTCCTTAACAGATTTACGGAATTAGGTCGACCACTTACCCAAGTTACGCCTTAAATTTGGCTCAATTAGGGGCGCTTTGCATTTCAAATCTTTGTGCAACAAAGCCGAGCATGTGCTGTTTGTGATAAATTGAGATTATGTTGAGTGAGTTCTCTAATAATTCTAAGTTGTTGAAAGTTCATAATTTGGATATAGAATATAAAAATAAGAGCAAATATATAAATAAATGCTCTTTTAGATGATCAATGATTAACGCATTGTGACGAATTCTTCAGCAGAAGTCGGATGAATTGCTAAAGTGTTATCGAAGTCTTTTTTAGTTGCTCCCATTTTTAAAGCAACAGCAAAGCCTTGCAGAATTTCATCCATACCGTATCCAATACCATGAATTCCGACCACTTTCTCATCAGTTCCTACACAAATTAATTTCATTTTTGTGAGTTGTCGATGTTCTGTTATCGCTGTATACATGGATGTAAAGGAAGAACTATAAATTTTGATGGCATCTTTACCAAATTTTTCTATGGCTTGATCTTCGGTTAATCCAACTGTTCCAATAGGTGGGTGACTAAACACCACAGTCGGAATATTTTCATAATCTAAATGTTCATTTGGCTTATTGTTAAATAAACGTTCAGACAGTCTTCGACCCGCTGCCACAGCAACAGGTGTTAACTCGACTTTACCTGTAATATCACCCACTGCATAAATGCCAGACTGTGTTGTATTTTGATATGCATCAACATGAATAAAGCGATTCTCGTTCAATTGAACTTGAGTCTTATTAAGATTGATCGCTTCAGTTGCAGGTTTTCTACCAATTGCCCAAATCAAGCAATCTACACTATGTTCTGTACCATCTTCTAGGTGTAATACAAGTGAGTTATCTTGAACTTTAGTCACTTTGTTAATCTGACTATGAGTATGCACGTTAATATTTTCACTGCGCATATTCTCTAATAGTGTTTTACCAAGGAAATGATCTAATCCACGCAAAGGCTGATGTTTACGAATAAATAATTGTACATTCGAACCCAATGCATTAAGAACACCTGCCAATTCCACAGCAATATAGCCAGAACCAACAATAGCAGTCCGCTTCGGTAAGTGTTCTAATCCGAAGAAACCATTGGAATCAATACCATATTCAGCACCTTCAATTTCAGGTTTGAATGCTTGAGTCCCCGTAGCAATTAAAATATGGTCAGCTGTGTACGTTTCACCATTTACTTCAATTGTTTGAGCATCTAAAAATTTTGCAAAACCTCGAATGACATCAACATTATTTTTAGCTAGTCCTGTGTCATACGATGTATGTATTCGGCTGATATAGGCTTGTCTGTTTTCAACTAATTTCTTCCAGTTAAAGGATTTCAATTCTGTATTAAAGCCATAGTCAGGACCATATTTATGAATCGCATCGGCAATTTGAGCTGAATACCACATCACTTTTTTAGGAACACATCCTACGTTGACACAGGTTCCACCAATATCACCCATTTCTATCAGTGCACATTTCTTACCATACATGGCAGCACGATTGACTGATGCAATACCGCCACTGCCTCCGCCAATCGCAATATAATCATAGTGTTTAGACATAAATGAAATTCCTGTTTTTTAGATTTAAAAAGTTAATGATATACGCTGAATTATCAGGAGACTTTCCCTTGGGAGATTCTAGGCAGCCAACTTATAAAAGTCTTCGGCCATTTGATTTGGTGTCTTAAAACCCAAACCCTTTTGAATTCTTCGATGATTATAAAATAATTCAATGTATTTTATAATATCTGCTTTGGCTTCTTCTCTGGTTTGATAGTTGTAATGATGCACTAACTCATTTTTCAGTATTCCCCAAAAGCTTTCAATCGGTGCATTATCGTAACAGTCTCCGCGCTTGCTCATTGAACCTTGAAAACCATATTGCTCAAGTATATTTCGATATTCATGGCTGCAATATTGACTTCCTCTGTCTGAATGCACAATCAGTTCTTTGGTTGGTTTTTGATTGTGAATAGCCATATTTAGCGCATTACAAACAAGCTGTGCTGTCATGCGCTCATTTAAGCTATAGCCAACCACTTGCTTCGTGTAAAGGTCTTTTACCGCTGCTAAGTACAGCCATCCTTCAACAGTCCATATGTACGTAATATCACTTGACCATGCTTGATTTGGTCTAGTCATTGAGAATTGTTGCTCCAGCAGGTTTTCATAGATCGCTCGATTATGGTCACTATTCGTAGTCCTTTTAAAACGCTTGTGTCGCTTACAATACAGGTGGTTCAGCGCTTTTATCTGACGTACAGCGTACATACTCATTTTTATGCCCTGAGCTTGTAAGTATTTGCTCTGTACACGACAAAAATAGATAACTCATTGAAATAATGTCACAATAATTGTTTTCTAACGACGAATACTATGACACATCTCAATGAGTTATATCTTATCTTAAACAAATATCTAAAATGGAACAAGTCACATTTAAAGTGCTTTGCGCTCATCATGCTTGTGATTATTTTAAAGCAAACATGTAATCTTTCTTCTGCATCTAAAGCCTTGCCCATCAAGTGCTTACCACAATCATTTTATCGACGTATGCAGCGCTTCTTTGCAGGTCAGTATTTCGATTATCGTCAAATTTCTCGGTTGATTTTCAATATATTTTCATTCGACAAAGTGCAACTGACTTTAGATAGAACCAATTGGAAATGGGGAAAACGAAATATTAATATCCTGATGCTCGCGATCGTTTATCGTGGAATAGCGATACCTATCCTTTGGACATTGCTTAATAAACGTGGAAATTCAGATACGAAAGAGCGCATTGCTTTGATTCAACGCTTTATCTCCATTTTTGGTAAAGACCGTATTGTGAATGTGTTCGCAGACAGAGAGTTTATCGGTGAGCAGTGGTTTACATGGTTAATTGAACAAGACATCAACTTCTGCATTCGTGTTAAAAAAACTTCATTGTCACCAATCATTTAGGAAAGAATCATAAAATTAGTGATTTATTTCGCCATCTTAAAGTTGGTCAAATTGAATGTCGTAAACGACGGATTTTGGTTGGTCGGGTGAAACTATATATAAGTGCACTACAGTTAGAAAATGGAGAGCTTTTACTCGTCGTTTCTCCTCAGTTTAATGCCAATGCTATTCAGGATTATGCATTACGCTGGGAAATTGAAACCTTATTCAGTTGTCTCAAAGGACGCGGGTTTAATCTTGAAAATACGCGCTTGACAGACCCTAGACGAGTGAAAAAATTGATTGCGGTGTTAGCTATAAGCTTCTGTTGGTGTTACTTAACGGGTGAATGGCAACATGATCAAAAAAAAGCGATAAAAATAAAGAAGCATGGACGACTCTCAATGAGTTTATTTCGCTATGGTTTAGACTATGTTCAAATGGCGATTCAGCGTTTAATTGGTTTTGGGAAAAAAGAAGAGTTTAAGGAAATTTTGGCAATT
>Ga0209023_10007787_pt1 | contig 10887 bp, 13 predicted proteins | sample LakOneMetagenome_FD_187468 | JGI IMG/M metagenome (GOLD analysis project Ga0209023, IMG submission 187468) | Freshwater and sediment microbial communities from Lake Erie, Canada (SPAdes) (version 2) | ecosystem: Environmental > Aquatic > Freshwater > Lentic | place: Lake Erie, Canada...
ATATCACACGCAGTAAAGCGTTCGAACGACGATCTGAAGAACTAGACTCTTCAATCGACCCAAATTGGTGGAGCGGCCCGCGAAAGCGGGCCGTTTCTACGTGCGCGGCCGCCACACGTATTCGAGCTTCAGCCCGTCAGGATCGCTGAAGAAGACGGCGTAATACGGCGTGTGATATTCCGGATAATGCGCCGGCGCGAACAGCACCTGCGCGCCCATCGCCTTCAAGTGCGCATACATGGCGTCGACATCTTCCATGCTGGCGGCATTCCACGCGATGTGATGCAAGCCCACAGTGTAGCGATCATGCTCGCGCGCGGCGTTCGGACCGCGTGTGTCGCGAATGCCGATGGAGCAATACGTTTCATCGCCCGTGTCGAGATCGAAGTCGAAGCCGAACTCGGTGACTTCCTGCAATTCGTAGCCCATAAATCCGAGCACGCTCTCGTAGAAAGGGCGTGAGGTTTTTGCGTCCTTCACAGTCAGATCGATATGATGGACCAGTCCGCGCACTAGCGGTTCGCGCCCGGCTTCCACATCAGATCGGCGCGGCCTTCGTCATTGGCGTAGCGGGCCGCGACGAATAGCAAATCCGAAAGCCGGTTGGCGTATTTCACTGCTTCAGGCGAAATCGCCTCCTCCGCCGCCAACGCTACAATGGCGCGTTCTGCGCGCCGCATCACCGCGCGCGCCACGTGCAAGTGCGCCGCCGCCGGCGCGCCACCTGGCAGAATGAAAGAGGTGAGCGGCGAGAGCTTGTCGTTCAGCAGATCGACTTCCGCTTCCAGGCGAAGAGTCTGGCTCTCCTGAATGCGCAGCGGCTCGAACTTCAATTCGTCCGAATGCGGCGTCGCCAGATCGGCGCCGAGATCGAAGAGATCGTTCTGCGCGCGATCCAAAATTGGATCGAGCACTGGATCAGCGCTCGTGTGCAGGCGCGCGACGCCGAGCGCGGAGTTCGCTTCGTCCACCGCGCCGTAGGCTTCAACACGGGCGCTGGCTTTCGAAACCAGCTCGCCGGTCGCAAGTCGCGTTTTGCCGCCGTCGCCCGCCTTGGTGACGATCTTGTCCAGCCTAACCATGGTGGCCGGACTGCCACCAGGCCGCCGCGCACAACACTAGGATCGCAACGAACTGCGCCAACACGCGCATGCGCATGGCTTTGTTGGACCACGAGCGGCCAAAATCCCCACCGCGGAAAAGGGCGTAGATGCCAAAACACAGCACCAGGAAGACCAGGCCCAGGGCTACCGGAATCGCATAGGTAAACGGGTTCATGGCCCAAACTTTAGCTCTGCTCGGCGGACTTCGCTATGCGCCAAATCAAGGCTATGACAGGCGAGCATGTGGTCGGGCCCGGCGTGAGCTAGGCTTCCGAAATGATCGAATCACTTCTGGTTTTCGCGGCTCTCGGCGCCATGGGCGCGGCCGCCTGGTTTGCCTATCGCTCCGCCGGCGTCGAACCCATCCGCGCCGAACGGGACCGTGCCGTTGCCGAGCTTGGGACGCTACGCGCTGAGAACGTGCGCCTCGCTGCCGACCTAGCCGCGTCGAAAGCCGCGACAGGGGCGCGCTCGGAGTCCGAAGAAGCGCGCTTCGCCGACATTGCCGCCAAGGCCCTGCAGCAGACGCAAGCCAGCTTCATGGCGCTCGCGAACGAGACCTTTGAAAAGCATAAGCAAGCCGCGCAGGGCGGCGTGAAGGAAGTGCTCGCGCCGACGCAAGAGCAACTCACCAAGCTCGCCCAAACTGTAGACGCGCTCGACAAAGCGCGGCTGCAAGATAAGTCCGCGTTGGGCGAACAAGTGCGTCAGATGGTTGAGGCCGTTGGCTCAACCAACAAAACCACCAGCCAATTGCTCAATACACTGCGCGCCTCGCCGAAAGTGCGCGGTCGCTGGGGCGAGCAAACGCTCCGCAATGTTCTCGAACTCTCCGGCCTCGCGCCCAATGTCGATTTCACCGAGCAGGTGACAACGACCGATGGCGAGGGCGCGCGTTTGCGTCCTGACGTAGTCATCAATCTCCCTGGCGGCCGCTGCATCGTGGTCGATTCGAAAGTCGCGCTCTCCGGCTATCTCGACGCCATGGAAGCGACCGACGACGCCGCGCGCGAAACGTGCCTGAAGAAGCATGCGCAGGAATTGCGCGGTCACGTTCGCAATCTTGCGTCGAAGGATTATTGGAAGCACGTGCCAGCGACGGCCGATTTCGTTGTCCTGTTCGTGCCCGGTGAAAACTTCCTCGCCGCCGCCGCCGAACGCGATCCGGCGCTGTTCGACGATGCGTTCGCGGCGAAAGTGATCATCACCACGCCGTCGACCATGGTGGCGCTGGCGAAGTCCGTCGCCTACGGTTGGCGCCAAGAACAAAGCGCCAAGAACGCACAGGAAATCGCCGATCTTGGCCGTGAACTCTATCGCCGCATGGCGCTGATGGCCGACAAGATGGGCAAAGTCGGCGACGCCATCGAGAAGTCGGTGAAGAGCTACAACGAACTGGTTGGCTCTGTCGAAAGCCGCGTTCTGCCGCAAGCGCGCAAGTTCAAAGAGCTCGGTGCGGGCGACGCCGGCATCGACATCGCCGCGGCGCCGCAAATCGAAGTTGCGCCGCGCCCACTCCCGCCACCGGAGCAGCTTGATCTGCTGCCACAGCCGCAAACCGCGAAACGCGCGCGCTAAGCGTCACGCCAATGTGAGCGTGCTTTGCGGCGGGCGGCGTTCGTCGCGCAGCCGCTGACCGCTTGCGGCGGTCGCGCTAGAAAGCGCGCGTGGGAGAACCGCTATGAGACCGCTTCTGTTTGCTGCCGCACTGCTCGCCCTTTGCGCGTGCGGACAGACCACAAATTCGGCCACCAGTGTCGAGGCCGCGCCAGCAAGCACCGTTCCGCTCACACCATCGGAAGCGCAGTTCACCGTCTCGCCAACAGCGCCATATATCAACGCGGCGTTGTCCGACACGCGCCGTCCCGCTGAAGATCGCGCGCGCGACGACACCCGTCATCCCGCCGAGACGCTTGCGCTTTCCAACATCGCGCCCGGCCAAAGCGTCGGCGAAATTCTGCCCGGTGGCGGTTATTTCACGCGCTTGTTTTCTCTCGCTGTCGGCGCCCACGGTCACGTCTACACGGTCGTCCGCTTGCACCCAAGCCAGTACGAACGCCCCGTCGCTGAAGACATGGGCAACGTCACGACCGTTCGCGCCGACTATGACGCGTTCACGTTCCCGCAACCCGTCGATCTCGTTTTCACCGCGCGCAACTATCACGACTTGAAGATCGCCTCGTACGTGATGGGCGATACGGTCGGCATGGATCGCGCTGCCTTCGCAGCGTTGCGGCCCGGGGGCGTTTACGTCGTCATCGATCATTCCGCGACGCCCGGGTACGTTGAGAGCCAACAGCATCCGTTGCATCGCATCGATCAGGACCTCGTGCGCCGCGAAGTAGAATCCGTTGGCTTTGTCTATGACGGCGAAACTCAGATCCTCCGCAATCCGCAAGATCCCCGCACGGCCAACATCTACGATGACGCCATCCGCGGTCACACCGATCAATTCGCGATGCGCTTTCGCAAGCCGGGCTGACAACACCTTTTGGGTACGAACGATTGTCATTCGTCGCGCCCTGGATGAAACCGCAGCGCTGACGCGCTAGCACGCGAGACGGAGGGACAATCCATGAAACGCATTCTCATCGCCGTCGCGGCGGCTCTGGCGCTTGCCGCCTGCAATCCGCCCGCGCCGCAAGAAACCACAACGCCGGCGCCAGCCGTGGTTTCGCCGGACGCCTCAAACATTCAGGCCGCCATCGCCGATACGCGTCGCCCAGCCGAAGACACCGCCCGCGACGCCGCGCGTCATCCCGCGGAAACGCTGGCTTTCGCCGGCATCACGCCCGGCGCCAAGATCGGCGAGATTTTCCCGGGCGGTGGTTACTGGACGCGGTTGTTTGCTGTCGCTGTCGGTGAGCAGGGCCGCATCTATCCGACCATTCGCCCGGACGGCGCCGCCGGCCAATACGAAACGCCCATCCTGCCGGTCGCCGCGCAATATCCGAACGCAACGATGGCGCGCGTGCCGTACGACGCCCTTGCATATCCTGAGGCGCTCGACGTCGTGTTCATCGCGCAAAATTACCACGACTTCCCGATCGCCTCGTACCATCTGGGCGACCGTAACGCGATGAACCGCGCGGCCTTCACAGCGCTCAAGCCAGGCGGCGTTTACATCGTCATCGATCACTCCGCCGTTGCCGGCGCGGCGATCCAAACCGAAGACGCCGACACAACATTGCATCGCATCGATCAAGCGGCAGTGCGCCGTGAAGTCGAAGCGGCGGGATTCGTGTTCGACGGTGAAAGCGACGTACTGCGCAACCCGGCCGACACGCGAACGACCAGCGTGTTCGATCCCGCCATTCGCGGCCACACCGATCAATTCATGATGCGCTTCCGCAAGCCCGCCTAACGCACAAAGCTAATCGTGGTCGCGTACGCGGCCACGATTAGCTTTGACGCTGCCGCGTCGCACCTTGTGATCGAGCCGCCGCTGCCGCTCTGCGCGCGGCACTTTGGTTTTGTGGCGTGGCTTCGGCCTGTGCGTCGCTTGCTCGATCAGCGCCACCAACCGCGCCAGCGCTTCCGCGCGATTGCGCTCCTGCGTTCGATGTTCGTCCGCGCGAATAACGATCTCGCCATCCAACGTCAGCCGCCGTCCTGCCAACGTCTCCAGTCGCGCGCGCACGTCGTCCGCCAGTACGGTGTAGCCGCCCAAGCGGAACCGCAGCTCCACCGCCGTCGAGACCTTGTTGACGTTCTGTCCGCCCGGCCCCGACGCGCGGATGAAGCGCTCGTCGAGGTCGCGTTCGTCGAGTTCGAGCGAGGGCGTCACCGGAATCATGGGCGTCAGGTATCAGCTTCGCGCCCAAACTGTCACGAATTTGAGCTTTGCGGCGTGCGTGGAGGTGGCAGCGCCCGCGTCAGCCTGTTACCTGACACCCGAAGTGGAGGCGCGCATGCGGAATTTCCTGATTGGTCTTGGGGTTACGCTGTTCATCGGCGCGTGTGCGGGAGGTGCTGTGCCGCCGCTTGGCCTCGCCGCGCGCACGTCGGCGCCTGTCGCCGCGGACGCCGCCGGTATTGCTGCTGCGCTAACCGATGGCCGTCGTCCGCAAGCGGATCGCGATCGCGATGACGCGCGTCATCCAAGCGACATTCTGGCCTTCGTTGGCGTGCGCCCGGGTCTGCGCGTCGCCGATGTCGGACCCGGCGCGGGGTACTACACGCGTCTCTTTGCTGTTGCCGTTGGCGACAGCGGCCACGTTTATGGAATTGATCGTCCCAACCGCGCGCCGGATCAGCCGCGCGCCAGCCTGGCCGTCGCCGCCGACTATCACAACGTCTCAATCGTGCAGCAGGGCTATCAAGGTTGGACCGTCGATGATCCGCTCGACGTGATCTTCATTTCGCAGATCTATCACGACTTCCATCTGCCCGCCGCGAACCTCGACGTGCCGGCCATCAATCGCGCCATGTTCGCGGCCCTACGTCCCGGCGGCGAACTCGTCATCATCGATCACAGCGCCGTCGCTGGCTTCGATCCCGCGCGCACCGATGAGCTTCATCGCATTGATCAAGGACTCGCGCGTCGCGAACTAGAGGCGGCAGGCTTCGTCTACGTCGATGAGAGCCAAGTGCTGCGCAATCCGACCGACACGCGCACCGAGCGTGTGTTCGAGGGCGACATTCGCGGTCACACCGATCAGTTCGTGATGCGCTTCAGGAAGCCTGCGTGACGCTGCTGCCGCTCAATCCGAACGCCTTCGCGCGTTCGCCGCTCGATCGCGCCGGTCATTGCCGCATTGACGCGGCATGGCTGGCGCAAGCCTTGGCGCATGATGAGACGCTCGTTGTCGCGTTTCATCAGGGCAAGCCCTTCCTCTACGAGGAAGGGCCGTCGTTGTCGGTGCGTTGGCTCGGCGGCAATGCGCCAGCCGAGCTCGGTGTGAAAGGCGGCGCTGTTCTTTTCCTCGGTGTTGACGCAAACGGCGCCGCGCACTTTGCCTTTGAGGTCGCCGATCCCGCCGTGCTTGGCGATCTGGGCGAGTTCATGGAAATGCGCCCCGCCGCACCGCGTCTAGAGTTCGACAAGCTGCCAATCATCGGCACCGCTAAGAGTATTTTCGACTGGCACGGCCGCAATCGCTTCTGCGCCAACTGCGGATCGCCGAGCGACATCGCCGAGGCGGGCTGGAAGCGCGTTTGCCCGCAGTGCCACGCCGAACATTTCCCGCGTCTTGACCCCGTTTGCATCATGGTGCCGGTGATCGGCGACAAGTGCTTGCTCGGCCGGCAACGTCCGTGGCCGCGCGGCATGTATTCAGCGCTCGCCGGGTTCATCGAGCCGGGCGAGACCATCGAAGAAGCGGTAGCGCGCGAGACGCTGGAGGAGGCGGGTCTAACGGTCCGCGAAGTGCGCCTGCACTCGACGCAACCCTGGCCGTTTCCGCACTCACTGATGATTGGCGCGATTTGTGAAGTCACGCACGATCAAGACAAAGTCGATGAGAAAGAGCTTGAGAGCGTCCGCTGGTTCACGCGTGAAGAGGCGCGCCAAATGTTGCGCGGCGAACTCGCGGGGTGCTTCTGCCCACCGCCCTTCGCCATCGCACATCAATTGATCAAGACCTGGGCGGCCGAAGGTTAGCACTCGGCACAATCGTCGCGCTGTGCGCGCTCGATCTGGATCGTCACGTGTGTGATGCCGAACTTATGCGCGATGCTGTCGGCCAGCGCCGCGAGAAACGCATCGTCGCCGCCATCGGGCCGTACTAAATGCGCTGTCAACGCTGGCGTGCTCGCGCCCATGGCCCAGATGTGCAGATCATGAACCGCGGTTACGCCCTGCTGACCCGCCAAATGCTCTCGTACTGCTGCGACGTCGATGTGCGCGGGTGCGGCGTCGAGCGCCAGATCCAGCGACTCCCGCAGCAAGCCCCAGGTGCTCCAGAGAATGAGCGCGACAACCAGCAGCGACGTGATCGGATCAATCCACTGCGCGCCGGTGAGCCAAATCAAAGCGCCCGAGACAATCACGCCCGCCGACACCGCCGCATCGCCCAGCATGTGCAAATAGGCGCCGCGCACGTTCACATCTTCGCGCCTTCCGGTGAGAAACAGCATCGCTGTGCTGCCATTGAGCACAACGCCCGCCGCCGCAACCGCCATGACCAGGAACGGCTGCGTCGCCTGCGGTGCGTACAATCGCTGCGCGGCTTCCCAAGCAATGCCGCCGCAGGCGATCACCAGCACCAACGCGTTCGCTAACGCGGCCAGTACCGTCGCCTTAGAGAAGCCGTACGTGCGTTTATCGCTCGTGCGCTTTTTCGCGAGCATCGCCGCGCCGCCGGCGAGCGCTAATCCCAGAACATCGGAAAGGTTATGCGCCGCGTCCGAGAGCAGGGCTGTTGAGTTCGCTGCAAAGCCAGCAATGGTCTCCGCCGCAACGAACGCCAAGTTCAGGCCAATTGCGATTGTATAACGTTGGTTTGGTGTGTCGGAGGTGTGATGGACGTGCGAATGACTATGCGTATGCGCGTGCCCATCGTGCATGGGCGCTGATGTGCGCGCAAAACCCCTTCAGTGCAATGCGGCGAAGGCGTTTAGAGCGGCATGAAAAGCACGCGGCCGCCGCGTTCGGCGGCGACATGGCGCGCTACAACACAGTCGCTTTCTGCGGGCTGCTCGCTCAAGGCGGCGCCTTCTACCCAAGCGCGGCAATAACCGCCGCGCGGCAACGCACTGGATGGTACGCCACTGAAGTCGTTGCGGCCTCGGTAACTGGCGACTTCAACCAGTCCATTCGCCGTCCGGCGCATCACATGGCCGCCCCACGAACGGGCGATCCAGTTTGCGTGCTCGCACTCCATTGGTGCGGGCTGACGATCCATCGTCACGCCATCGTACTGAATCCGGCATTGGCCGATCGGGGTTTCTGAAAACGTCCTCACCACCGGCAAACGCGTCGCTTGCGCCTCGGCGCGGTGATCGGCATCAATCACCGCCGTTCCAACCAACACTGCCAGCGCGAACGCTGTGGCGAGACCGGAGGCTGATAAGCGTGACATGACTCCCAAACTCTTAAGGCGCAGGCGTCGTTCCTGAGCAGAAGTCAAATGTAAGAATGTCCATGCCGTTCGCAGCGTGACAGCCGTCACAACGCGGAACCGGCCGCATCACAATGCGTTGATAGTGCGAATCAGCCGACTGCGTCGCGCAATGCGCGCGAGATCGCTTCCAACCCGCCGTTAAGCTCATCTCGCGTTGGCCAACCATAGCCAACCCGGAAAAAACGATCCGATTGCTCGAACCAACGACCAGGTCCGACGTATGCTCCCAAGTCGTTGAGCCGCGTATGGAAGCGCGTCACCTCAACGCCCTCGCGAATGCGCGGAAAGCACACGCACCCGCCCGTCGGTTCGACCCATTCAAGCAAATGCTCGCCCGCCATCCAGTGCTTCACGGTCGCGAACGCAGCGCGCAGCGATGCATCGTTCTGCTCTAACCAGGCGTCAGCTTGCTCAACCGCGCGAAAGCCGATCTCTTCGTCCACGATCGACCCGCAGATGCCGATCTGCTCCTTGGCGCAGAGCAGACGATAGAGCAGTGCTTTGTCGCGCGAGACGATCCAGCCTAGGCGGATGCCCGGAATGCCGAAGCTTTTGGACAGCGACGCCACCGAGATCACGCGCTCACCGAACGCCGTCGCCACCGGCGTTTTCGGTTGAAACGACATTTCGCGATAGGTTTCGTCCACCAGCACGTAGGCGCCGCAAGCTTCACCGAGGGCGACGATCGCTTTGAGTTGCTCGCTTGTTAGCGCCACGCCTGTTGGATTGTGTGGTGTGGTTACGCTGATCAGCTTGGTGTTCGGGCGCACCAGCGACTTCAGCTTGTCGACATCGAGTGTGAAGCCGCGCTCAAATTCCAGATCGAGATAAGAAATATCGCACTTCAATGCGCGCGGCGTTTCGATATTGGTCGCGTAGTTCGGGCGCACCACGACGACATGGTCGCCCGGATCGAGGAGCGAAATCGCGACGATGAAGAGCGCGGCGGCGGCGCCCGCTGTGATGAGCACATTGTCCGCCGTCAGATCCGTCCCGGCGCGCGCGGCGATCAAAGAGCGCAAATCGCGATGCCCGACGTGATCGGTGTATGCGAGCGTCAGCTGCGAAATATCCAGCCGCAAATCCGCGAGCGTTCGATCGCGGACAGAGGATTCCGTCAGATTGAACTTGATCTTGTCATAGCCCAGCTGCTCAGGGCTCTCCTCTTCGATCGGCATGCGCGGAAAATGCATCGCTGTCCCTCATGTCGCGGAAGTGCGCGTCCGCTTCCACCGTGTCTCGTCCAGCATGTCATGCAAAGTCACCGGATTGTCGAGCCAATCCACGGCGCGTCTTTATCCAGCGTCTTGTCTCTGTCGCGCGCTTGCGTTTTTCGCGTCCCATGGAGCATGGTGGCCGCGTTTTATGGGGAGGGGATGACCCATGTGGCACTACACCAGCGGCGGCGGCCGTCTCGGCCCGGTATCCGAAGAAGAAATCGCGCGCCTGATCGCAGATGGGCAAATCCGCCCGACCTCCTACGTGCGTGACGAAGCCAGCACCGAGTGGAGCGAAGCGCGGCAAACGGCGCTGGCGAAATACTTCGCTGACCGCGATCTGAAGCAAGCCAACTACGATGAAGCGATGCGCCAGCGCGGGCCGCGTAGCAACGGTCTGGTCAACGGCATCATCAGCCTGGTCGCTGTCGCGTTGATCGGCGGCGCTTTCTGGTGGACGGCGACCGGCGGCTTTACGCGGACAGTGGAGGGCACGGCAGCCGAACGCTTTGTGCCAGTGGTGCTGCTCTCCGACGAGGCGGTGGCGCGGCGCATGCAAGCCGAGTTCGAACAACAAGATGTATTCCGCTCGATGCGGACGTTCGAGCGCTTAAAGACGCTTTTCCCGGAAGAGTACCACGCGCTGATCCTCGAATTGGTGCCGCTCTATCGCCGCAACGCGACCGCAGAAGAAACCGCGCCGATCGCCGAACATCACATGGCGGATTTCCTTCAGCGCAATAAGGCCAGGATGCTGCGCGCCGCGCCCGAAGCACTCAGCAACGTTCTGGCCGCCGAAGCAGCGTTGTTTCGCGGCTTGCAAGACCACAACATGCCGTTGTGCGCGCGGGCGCTCGAAGGTGCGGGCGGTGACGCCGCGTTTGGCCAAGCGATCATGGTCACCAATCGCGCCGAGGCTGACGGCATCAATGTCGCGCTGTTTGAAGCCATCAAGAGCGGTCAAACCGCCAACAACAGCTATGCGCCGATGACGCAGGCCGACTGGGAGCGCATCGGCTTGGCGGTGATGCACACCGGCATCTCACCGCAGATCCTCCAGCAGTTCGGCCAAAATCCCGCGATGCTCGCGCCCGGCGACAAGTGCCACGTCATCGTGGAGCTCTTCGCGGTGATGGCTCAAGACGCCGACGTCAACAACCGCGCACGCTTTGCCGCGGACATGATGCGAGGCATCTAGCGCAACGAGAAAGGGCGCGGAGATTGCTCTCCGCGCCCTGGCGTTGGTCTTCCAACCTTCAGCGCGTTATTGGCACGCCAAGCATTCTTCGTAATCGGTCTTCTCGGTCGTCATGACTGACGTGTCGATATCCGCCTTGTTGTCTTCGCCGGCAAAGCCTGCGCGCTGCACGCTCTTGGAGCGGCAATAGTACAAGCTCTTCACGCCGCGCTCCCATGCCATCCAGTGCAGCATGTGCAGATCCCACTTATCGACATCGCCCGGAATGAACACGTTGAGCGATTGCGACTGGCAGATCAGCGGGG
>Ga0209023_10007788_pt1 | contig 10887 bp, 6 predicted proteins | sample LakOneMetagenome_FD_187468 | JGI IMG/M metagenome (GOLD analysis project Ga0209023, IMG submission 187468) | Freshwater and sediment microbial communities from Lake Erie, Canada (SPAdes) (version 2) | ecosystem: Environmental > Aquatic > Freshwater > Lentic | place: Lake Erie, Canada | collected...
CGACGGCGTCCTGGAAGTCCAGGTAGGGAGGCAGGGTCACGTCGACGTAGGGGGCGAACCACTGCGACCGGAGGCGGCCGCGGTTCGCCAGCGTGGTCGACGTGACGTGCACCGTCACCGCTGCCACCGCAACGATGGCCACCAGGGCGAGGGCGATCCGCAGGATCGACAGTCGGGCTCCTCGCGTCGCCTTGGGCCGGCGGAACCGCATCACGCCACCTTCTCCGTGATCGGTGGTGCCGCACCGTCGACGACGGGAGCGGCCGTGGCCCCACCTGTCGGGCGGTGCGGTCCGCGGGGCTTGTCGGTGGACCCGTGGTAGAGCACCGCAGCCCAATCGACGAGGGGATCGAGCCTGGGCGGTTCCGAGACCGTGCGAGCGGGCGTGTAGAGCAGGTTGGCGAACCCGACCCAGATGTCCAAGATCGAGTTGCGGATCCCGATGATCCCCACGATCGCCGGCAGGGCCAGAGCGAAGTTCAGCCCGGCGAACACGGCGTGGGACCACCGCTGGTGCTCGATGTCCTGGGTCAGGGCGTAAGCGGAGATGCACACGATGGAGTAGGCGAAGATCACGAAGGTGGCGGGTGCGGCCGAGCGATGGCGCACCTTCGGGGTACGGGCGAAGGCCACCTTGTGGCCGCTCACCATCTGTCCGATCGAGCGGACCACGCCCGATGCGTTCACCGGGATCATGATCAGGTTGAACCCGTAGATCCGGAACACGTCGGTGCGCTTGTGGCCACTTCGCTTGAGGTCGCTGGCCATCACGAGGAAGTACGGCATGGACATCACCACCACGAGCGGGCTCATCAGCTCGTTGCTGAAGGGGTAGGCGAGCAGCAGGAGCAGGCCCAGCGTGGCCCAGGTGATGGAGGCCAGGTAGTTGAGGCGCAGCAGCAACTCGATCACGTGCCGCTTCTCGCCCCGCTCCTTCTGGGCCCGCCAGTGCGCCCGCAGCTTGCCGAGGATGATGAGGCCCCCGTTGGCCCACCGTTGGCGCTGGATGCACAACGAGCCGAAGTCCGGTGGGCTGGCGCTGTAGGCCAGGCGCTCCGGGTAGTTGAGGACGGTCCAGCCCTTGGCGGTGAGGTCGAGGGTGGACTCGGTGTCCTCGATCACCGTCCGGTCGCTGATGAACCGGCTGACGATGTGGCCCTCGCTGTCGTCCTCCACCCGTAGCTCCTCCACCGCGGTGGTGCGGAGCACCGCATTGGCACCCACCCAGAAGGCGGCGCCGTAGGCGGCCATCCCCTGGTGGACGATGTGCTGGATGTCGGTCGTCGCGCCGGCCAGGCGCTCGACGCGGGTCGGCGAGCCGGGAAACGCGGAGTAGGGCGTCTGGATGACCCCCGCCCGAGCGTACTCGGGCTCCTCGAGCACGTGCACCAGCCGGAGGATGTACTCGGGCAGCAGCATGCTGTCGGCGTCGAGCGTGACGATGTAGTCCGGGCGGGGCACGGCGAGCGAGACGTCCGGGTCGTCCGGGTCGCACGCCAGCAGGAGGGTGCCCGTGGTGGTGTGCTGCTCGTGGTGGTAGCCGCCGATCAGCCCCAGGTAGCCGTTGAGGTTCATCGCCTTGTTCGGCTCGTGGGAGATGTTGAGGTACTGCTTGCGCTCGAAGCTGAGCAGCTCGGCGGAGAAGATCTCCACCAGTCGGCGGACCAGCTCGGCAAGGCGCTCGCGGGGGATCGTCGATCGGTTGTACAGCGCGCCACGGATCGCGGCGGCCACCACCTCGAGGTCCCGGCCGAGGGCCCGGAGGACGTGGTCGACGAAGAAGTCGTCGGTGTGGTCGTGGCACACCCACGCCGAGGCGAGCTCGTCGATCCACCCGATGGCGTGCTCGTAGTCGTCGCTCACGGATCGCAGGTCGTCGGCGGACACGCCGGCCTCGGACCCCGGGCCGCACCGGGCCACCATCCGCGCCTGCAAGCGGGATTGCGAGGCCTCGAAGCGGCGACGCGGCTCGGCCAGCATGTCGGCGATCAGCGCGGGCGTGGCGCGCGCCGCGGCGAGCAGCGCCTGGGCGTCGGGAGACGACGGCTTCGGCGGGTCATCGATGAGCAGCACCACCCGCAGCTGGTCGAACTCCTGCAGTGCGGCGGAGAGCATGGTCTGGAGGATGACCTCGGGCTGCTCCCGGTAGGACGGCACCAGCACCGTCGCGGAGCGGTCGCCGCAGCCGCTCCGGGCTTCGAGCTCGGCCCGCGGCACCCGCACGTGGGAGCGGGTGCGGCGCAGGTAGCCCTGCCGGGTGATCAGGTAGGCGAGCGCCGAGAGGGCCAGGAAGGTCACGATCACCACGTAGGCGACGGCTTCGACGAGCGATCGGGGGGTTCGCCCCGCCGATCGGACCAGCTCGCGCTCCACCAGGACGGCGACGTACGCCGTCCACGAGCCGATGGTCACCAGGATCGCCAGGCGGCCCACGGCAAGGGCTCCGGGCGACGCAGACAGCGGTACGGCCGGGTTCGGGCAGGTTCGCCGGTCGCCGCCGAGCTGCCGGCGGCGCCGCTTGACCGGCACCGATGCCACGGGGGGCGGCGAGCCCAGCGGCACGGGCGCCAGGCGGCGCGCTGCTCGCGCCGACGGCGCGGCGCCGTCCCCGACTGGCGCGTCCACGACCGAGTGAGACATGTCGACCCTCCGGGAACGGATGCGGCGAAGCTCGCCGGTTGGTGCCGTCCCTCCGGAGGACCGTCGCGCCCCACCCATGATCGAACCATGAACGCCGACCCGACCCTCCTGCGCTGGCGAGCCACCCTGTCGAATAACGCCGTTCCCGTTCGTTGATCCGGTAGGAACCCGGTGCAGGACCGGGACGAAGCGAGAGGACAGAAGCGATGACCGACACCGCCACCCCAGACCGGGAGCAGACCATGGGCAAGCTGATCGTGACCGAGTTCGTCACCCTCGACGGAGTGGCGCAGGCCCCCGGCGCCCCCGACGAGGACCGGGCGGACGGGTTCGTCCACGGTGGCTGGCAGGCCCCCGTGGCCGACGCCGAGTCGGGCGAGATCATGTTCGAGCAGGCACGCACCATGGATGCCCTGCTCCTCGGTCGGAGGACCTACGAGATCTTCGCGGACTACTGGCCCAACGCCCCCGAGGAGATCCCGTTCACGGGTCTGCTCAACGGGGTCCCCAAGTACGTCGCCAGCCGAACCCTGGCCGACCCGCTCGGCTGGGCGGGATCGACGCTCCTCGAGGGCGACCTCGCCACCGGCATCACCGCCCTGAAGGCACGCCACCACGAGGTCCACGTCATCGGCAGCCTGGACCTCGTGCAGTCGCTCCTGCGGCTGGGGCTCGTCGATCGGTTGGACCTGTGGGTGTACCCACTGCTGCTCGGTAGCGGGAAGCGGGTGTTCGCCGAAGGCACAGCACCCGCCGCGCTGCACCTCACGGACTCGACCACCTACCCGACCGGCACCATCCACGCCACCTACGAGATCGCCGGGGTGCCGACCTACGCCACCATGGCCGACCAGATCTGAGACCGCCGCACGGATGGATTCCTGCCCTTCGGCGACACGGCTAGGGAGTTCCCCTAGGGCGGTTCGGGACGGGCAGGTGGAGGATCAGGTGGTCAGCCATCACCCCGCAGCCTGGGGCGCGGAACCACAGGAGAACGCCGTGACACAGCCCACCCACCCGGAGAAGACCACCGGCCGACGGATCGCCGGACCGCTGAAGACCTGGTACGACCTCCACGAAGCGCTGGCCCACGAGGTCACCGGCATCGCCGCCGATGCCGGTGCACTGACCCTCGACGGGCTCGACGACTTCGCCACCCGGTTCTGGGCCTTCGACCGGGAGCTGCGCGCCCACTCCGAGGTGGAGGACGGGATCATGTTCCCCGCAATCGCCGACCGGGGAGGAGACATCGAGGCCCACCTGGGGCAGGAGCACCGCGACGAGCAGTTGGCCGTCTACGCGGTCGGTGCTGCGCTGCTGCACGCCAACGCCATCCGCAGCCCCGAAGCCCTCAGCGCGCTCGGCGCTCCCGCCGCCGCCCTGCGCGACTCGCTCCTGGCCCACCTCGAGTTCGAGGAGGCGACGGCGCTCACCCAGGTGGACGACCTGTTCACCGACGATGAGCAGGCCGCGCTGTTCCGCACCATCATCGGTTCCCTCCCACCTGATCCGGGCCTGCAACCCTGGGTGACCGCCGCCCTCAGCCCGGAGCACCTCGAGGCCCGCCTCCGCAACATCGCCTCGTCCATGTCGACCCCCGCCCTCACCGACCTGATGACCCAGATCCACGCCGGAGTGAGCACCGACACGTGGGCCGTGGTCGAAGCACGCACCCCCGAGCTCGCCGGGCTCGTCAGCGCTCGAGCCGGATCGTGACTGCGCCGAGGACCGGCGCCGAGCTCGTCGCCGACTTCGTCTCCACGTTCGACGTCGACTACGTGTTCGGCAACCCGGGCACCACCGAGACCACCTTCCTGGCTGCCCTGGCCAGCTCCGACGCCACCTACGTGCTCGCCCTCAACGAACCCACCGCCGTCGGGATCGCGGCGGGCTACTCGCTGGCGACGGGCAAGACGGCCGTGGTGAGCCTGCACACCTACCCCGGGCTGGCCAGCGGGATGTTCAACCTCCGCAACGCCTATCTGAGCGGCATCCCGCTGCTGGTGGTGAACGGCACCGAGGACAGCCGGTTCCTCATCCACAACCCGGTGCTCGGCGGTCCGAACACCCAACTGGCCGAGACCGCCACCAAGTACCAGTACGAGGTGCGCAGCATCGACGAGTTCACCGTGGCGCTCCAGCGGTGCTGGCTCCAGGCCGGGCTCCAACCCGCCGGGCCGGTGTTCTTGTCGGTGCCGATGGACCTCATGGCCAACTCGACCGAGCGGGTCACCTTCAAGCCCACCGTCGTCCACGACGACGTGGCCAGCGCAACCCTTGCCGAGGTGGCCGCGACCCTGCGTTCGTCCGAGCGGCTGGCGATCATCGTGGACCACGCTGTCGGCTGGGACCACTCGGTCCGGACCGTCACCAACGTGGCCATGGCGCTGGGTGCCGACGTCTACGCCGCGCCCTTCCACGTCCAGGGCGTGTGCGACATGTTGCACCCGACCTTCAAGGGCCCCCTGCCGCCGACGACGGGCGAGGTGCGCCAGATCCTGTCCGGCTACGACACCGCGCTCCTGCTCGGGGAGAAGATCGACACCTTCACCTACACCGGTGAGCAGTCGGTGCCTCCCGAGCTTCGCCTGATCCAGATCACCCCGGCCACCGAGCAGCTCGGCTTCGACTGGCCGGTCGACGTCGCCGTGGTCGGCGACATCGGTGCCAGCTTGTCCAGCATCGGGGCCGCACTCGGGATCGATGTCCACGCCGAGATCGACGACGCCGACCTGGCGCCCGACGTCGCCGCCCTGCAGGCCTCGTTCACCGCCGCAGGGTCGGATCCGTCCGACGGGCTCATCTTCTCGCTGCTGGCCCAGCTCGACCCCGTCACCACCCACGTGGTCACCGAGGGATCGTCCGAAGACGAGCTCGTCCAGCGCATGGCCACCTCGTTGGGCTTCCGGAACGTGCACTTCAGCCCGCGCGGCGGAGGGCTGGGCTGGGCGATGCCCCTCGCCGTCGGGCTGTCGCTGGGGTCGGGCGACCCAGCGGTGTGCTTCGTCGGCGATGGCGGCTCCATGTTCTCCGTCCACGCCATCTGGACCGCTGCGGCCCGGAACATCCCGGTGGTGTTCGTGTGCTTCGTCAACCACGAGTACCGGCTGCTCAAGGACCTGTGGGTCGACGTCGCCGGCGGCACGGTGGACACCACCCGGTTCGTCGGCCTCGACTTCGACGACCCTGCCCTGGACCTCGACGCCATCATGCGCGGGTTCGGTGCCGTCACCGAGCACCCAACCTCAGCCGACGACATCACCTCGTCGCTCGAGTCGGCCCGCCGACGCAGCGGGCCGACCGTGCTCTTCATCGAACGCCGACCCTGACCCAACCCGCCCCATCCCTCCTCCGCAGGAGCCCACCCATGACCCGCCACAAGTCCGTCCCCTGCGCCGGCGTCGACCCCGGTCAGCGCCAGCTCAACGGTCCCCAGACCACCGGCCGCGAGTACCGGAACCTCTCCCAGCCCGTCCACCTGACCAGGCGCGATGACGATGTCGCGGTGGAGCTGCGCGACGGCGCTCGGCTGCTCGCCGACGTGCACCGTCCGGACGAGGACGGCCGGTTCCCCGTCCTGGTGTCCGCCTCGCCCTACCCGCGGCAGCTCCAGGACCTCGGTGCGCCGATGGGATTCATCGAGGCCGGGGCCACGGACTTCTTCGTCCCCCGTGGCTACGTCCACGTGATCGCCAACGTGCGCGGCACGGGCGGGTCCGACGGCACGTTCGGGTTCTTCGACGAGCAGGAGCGCCGGGACATGCACGACCTGGTGGAGTGGGCTGCGGCGCAGCCGTGGTCCGACGGCAACGTCGGGATGGTCGGCATCAGCTACTTCGCCATGACCCAACTCGAGGCCGCCACCCAGCGTCCGGAGCACCTGAAGGCGATCTTCCCCGTCGCCGTCACCTCCGACCTGTACGAGGCGGCCCGTCACCACGGCCTGTTCAACTCCTCGTTCCTGTCGCCGTTCCTGGCCATGGTCGGCATCGCCGCGGGCCACGGCGACTCCCTGTGGCGAGGCCGGCTCCTGGATGCCGCCCGACACGTGCTCGCCCTCCCGCACGTCCACGAGCGCTTCGCCACCATGAACGGGGAGGCCGCGGTGACGATCATGCACGAGGCCATGCGGCTCCACTACGAGCCCCATCCCTGGGACGATCTGTGGCAGGCCGTCGCCGTCGACCACCAGGCGCGAGACGAGTGGTGGGACGAGCGCAACCTCCTCCCGATCCTCGACCAGGTCGAGGTTCCGGTGTACCTGGGCTGCGACTGGCAGAACGTCCCCCTGCACCTCCCCAGCACCTTCCCCACGATGGCTGCGCTCACCAGCAGCCCCGAGGTCCGCGTCGCCATGCTCGGCGAGTTCGGGCTCACCTGGCCGTGGGAGAGCCTCCACGTCGAGGCCCTGGCCTGGTTCGACCACTGGTTGAAGGGCGTCGACACCGGCATCCTCGACGGTCCGTCCATCCGCTACGTGCTGCCGGGAACCGACGGGTGGCGTGCCGCCGAGCAGTGGCCGCCGGCCGGGACCGAACCGGCCGAGCTGGCCCTGCGCGCCGACGGCGTCCTCGCTGCCGACGAGGGCGACGTGGGGGTCCGGTCCTACCTCTGTCCCGGGCCGGGTCTCGGCCGGCTCGGGCGGGACACCGACCCGCCGTCATCGCAATCGTGGGAGACCGAGCCGCTGGGCTCCGCCCTCGACCTCGTGGGCGACGTCGAGCTGCGGCTGGATGGGTCCACCACCGCCATCGACTCGGCGTGGATCGTCCTGCTCGAAGACGTGGCGCCCGACGGCACGGCCGAGACCATCACCCAAGGCTGGCTCCAGGCAAGCCTGCGCGATGTCGACGAGGGCGCGAGCCGACCGGGTGCGCCCGAGCTCGCGTGTCGCACGCCGAGGGCGGTCCCCGCGGGCGAGGTGGTGTCCTACCGGATCCCCCTCGTGACCAACGCTCGCCGCTTCGCGTCCGGCCACCGGCTCCGTGTGGTGGTCTGCAGCGACGATCGACCCGAAGACATCCCGGTGGTGATGGCGTTCCGCCACGCGCCAGCGGGCACCACCACGCGCAACACGATCCACTCGTCGTCGAGGCTGGTGCTGTCGGTCCTGCCGGCCGACCCCTCGGACCACTCCAGGGTGCAGGACTAGGACCCGGTATCTCCCCGGGGGGCTCGCAGGCCCCCGGGAGAGGACCAAGGACCCTTCCCAGCCGGCCCCGACCGGACGACCATCGGAACATGCCAGCTCCCGAACACACCGTTCGCGGATCGAGTCGTCTTCCTCGCCGACGGTCAGATCAGCCACGCCATGGATGAACCCATCGTCGAGCGGATCCTCGACCCGCTCAGGGCCTTGGAGGTGTAGCGGTGCTGCGGCTCGCGCTCCGTTCGATCCTGGCCAAGAAGCGGCGGCTGGTCGGCACCGCCCTGTCGGTGATGCTGGGGGTGGCGTTCCTCTCCGGCACCCTGGTGTTCACCGACACCATCGGCCGAACCTTCGACGACCTGTTCGCCGACATCTACGCCAACACGGACTCCTACGTCCGTTCGCAGGCCAGCGTCGACACGGGGACCGGATCGAGCCAACGAGCTCGGATCCCCGAGAAGATGGTGGCCGAGGTCGCCAGGGTCCCCGGCGTGGCCGACGCCCGGGGCACCATCTCCGGCTTCGCCCAGATCGTGGGGTCCGATGGCAGGGCCATCGGAAACCCTGGCCAGGGTTCGCCCACCTTTGCCACGAACTACTCGTCCCGAGCCCTCACGCCTTGGGACCTCACGAGTGGCAGCCAGCCGCCGGGCCCCGGTGAGCTGGTGATCGACAAGGGCAGCGCAGACAAGGGACACCTGCACATCGGCGACACCGTCACCGTGATCACCCAGACCGGCCCCCACAAGTTCCCTCTGGTGGGCATCGCCCGGTTCGGGTCGGTGGACTCGCCGGGCGGGGCGAGCGTCTCGGTCCTCGACCTGGCCACGGCGCAGCAGATCCTGGTCGGCGGCAAGCACGAGATCGACGCCGTGATGGTCGAGGCCGATCCCGGGGTGGACGAGAAGGTGGTCACCGCACGGATCCAGGCGATCCTCCCCAAGGGGCTCGAAGCGCTCACCGGCAGCGCGATCACCAAGGAGAACCAGGACCTGTTGCGCCAAGGCCTGAGCTTCTTCAACACCTTCCTGTTGGTGTTCGCGGCGATCGGCCTCGTCGTCGCCTGCTTCACCATCTACAACACCTTCCAGATCATCGTCAGCCAGCGGGCGAGGGAGATGGCGCTGCTGCGGTCGATCGGTGCGACCCGGCGTCAGGTCCTCCTCGCGCAACTGCTCGAGGCGGTGATCATCGGGGTGGTGGCATCGGTGATCGGCCTGTTCGCCGGGGTCGTCGTCGCCGGTGGGTTGAAGGGGATGCTGGAGGCGGTCGGCATCGACATCCCCGCCGGCGGCACCGTGTTCGCCGCCCGAACCGTGTTCGCCGCGCTCACCGTCGGGATCGTCGTCACGAGTGCGTCTGCCGTGATCCCGTCGTGGCGAGCGTCTCGCGTGCCCCCGTTGGCCGCCATCCGCAACGTCGACTCGACCTCGTCATCCACCGACAGCGGAACGGGTCGCCGCCTCCTCCTCGGTGGAACGCCGCTCGTGATCGGCATCGGGGCGTTCGCCGCCGGCCTGGCCGGCGCCGGGCTCCTGTGGGTCGGCATCGGTGCCCTGCTCACCTTCATCGCCACCTTCACCCTCGGCCCGCTCATCGCCCGGCCCATCGCCCGCCTCCTGGGCGCACCCGTGGCCCGAATCGTGGGGATCACCGGTCTTCTCGCCCGCGAGAACGCGGTGCGCAACCCCGGCCGCACCGCCCGGACGGGCGGTGCCCTGATGGTCGGGATAGCCCTGGTGGCCGCCATCACGATCATCGCGGCCACGGCCAAGGACTGGACCCACGACACCTTCGATCGCCAGTTCACCGGGGACTACGTGGTGAGCACAAAGAGCGTCGGATACGGCGGATTGAGTCCCGAGGTCGCCGCCCGCCTCAACAAGCTCCCCGAGGTCGGAGTCGCGACCGGGGTTCGCATCGGCTCCGCCCGCGTCCAGGGGGCGGGCAACACCGGCTACGTCGCCGTCGATCCGCGTACGGCGTCGAAGCTCTTCGACCTGGGCATGGTGAAGGGCTCGGTCGCTGATCTCGACACGGAGGGCTTGTTGGTCGACGACGATGTGGCCAGCGCCCACCACTTGGTCCTGGGCGACAAGGTCACGTTCGGGTTCCTCGACGGCAGCCGCCATCGGCTCACGGTCGAGGGCATCTACCACGAGGATGCCCTGGCCGGGCCCTACGTGATCAGCCACGCCCTGCACGAAGAGACCGGCGCCGACCAGTTCGACTTCTCCGTCTACGTCTCCAGGGCTCCTGGCGTCGACGAGGCTGCTGCTGCCGCGGCGATCGAGCGGGTCATCCACGGCTACGCCAACGCCCAGATGCAGAGCAGATCGGACTACATCGCCGATCAGGCGGGACAGGTGGACCAGATCGTGAACCTCATGTACGGCCTGCTCGCCCTGGCGATCCTGATCGCGTTGATCAGCATCGCCAACAGCATCTCGCTGTCGATCAACGAGCGAACCCGGGAGCTCGGGCTCCTTCGTGCGGTGGGGATGACTCGTCACCAGGTGGGCAGCACCATCCGCTGGGAGGCCGCCATCGTGGCGACGCTGGGCGCCGGGCTGGGCATAGGGCTCGGGGTCTTCTTCGGCTGGGCGATCAGCGTCACCATGCGAGACGAGGGACTGTTCGCCGTCACCCTCCCGATCCCCGCCCTGGCCGGCATCGCCGGGATCGGCGTGGTCGGCGGCGTCCTGGCATCGCTCCGCCCGGCCTGGCGCGGGTCGCACCTCGACATCCTCCAAGCCGTCGGCAGCGAGTGACGAGCGAGTCCATCGTGGATGCCGCGACCCCCGGACGTGGTCGTGCGACTTCCGTGCTCGCAGCGACCCATACTTGGTCGTGACCGTCGCCGCCTCGCCGTTCGGTCCCGGCGCCGCGGCGACGTCGGTCCAAGTTGCTGCGTCGCTGACCACCGATGCGGTGCTGGAGGCGGTGGGGTCGCGCTCGTCGGGACTGACGGCGGAGGAGGTCGACGCTCGATCCGAGCGGTTCGGGCCGAACGCCGTGCGAACGCACCACGCGAGTGCCTGGTCGGTGCTGGCCCGCCAGCTGCACAGCCCGTTGCTGTGGCTGCTGCTCGCCGCCGC
>Ga0209023_10007789_pt1 | contig 10887 bp, 7 predicted proteins | sample LakOneMetagenome_FD_187468 | JGI IMG/M metagenome (GOLD analysis project Ga0209023, IMG submission 187468) | Freshwater and sediment microbial communities from Lake Erie, Canada (SPAdes) (version 2) | ecosystem: Environmental > Aquatic > Freshwater > Lentic | place: Lake Erie, Canada | collected...
AGAATTTAAAGTTAGCCTGATTAAACAGGCCATCATCCCCATTTATAATGCTTATCTTCCATTTAAATAAGAAAGCAATATTCATCATTTGTGCAGGTTTTAACAGCTTGAAAAGGATCGGCTGACATGAGGCAATTAAAGTTGACCAATAGCTTAAAAACTAATTATTAAGGATGAAATAAGTACATTTGCGGGGATCGAAATCTAAATATGTCCATTTTACACATCTTACAGGAAAAAACTATTGAAAGTCTGGGGGTTCTATACGACCGATCTTTTACCGAAAATGATTTCCAGGTTAACCAAACCAAGCCGGAATTTGAAGGCGATTATACAGTAGTTCTGTTTTCCCTTGTCAAGAACCTGAAATTATCACCCGATGCCATCGGTACCCAACTGGGCGAACATATTACAAAAAACAATCCTGCACTTTTCACCGGTTATAATATCATAAAAGGATTTTTAAACTTATCGGTAGCCAATAATTACTGGCTTGACCTGCTGGAAAAAAACAACAACGACATCTGTTATGGCAAGCAGCCTTTGAATGGTAAAAAAGTAATGGTTGAATATTCATCTCCCAATACAAACAAACCACTTCACCTTGGGCATTTGCGTAATAATTTTCTTGGATGGAGTGTTGCAGAGATATTGAAAGCAAACGGGTACGAAGTCTTTAAAAGCTGTATTGTAAATGACCGCGGTATCCACATTTGCAAAAGCATGATCGCCTGGCATTTGTTTGCCAATGGTGCCACACCACAATCCACTAACATGAAAGGCGATCATTTTGTGGGCGAATATTATGTAAAATTCAATGATGAATACAAACGCCAGGTAAAAGAACTTACAGAAAAAGGCGTTGAAGAAAAAGAAGCAGAAAAGCAGGCGCCCATCATGCTGGCAACACAGCAGATGCTGCTCGATTGGGAAGCAGGCAAACCTGAAGTGATGGAATTGTGGAAGACGATGAACAGCTGGGTGTATGAAGGCTTTGATGTTACTTATAAAAACATAGGCAGTGATTTTGACAAGACCTATTACGAAAGCAATACTTACCTGCTGGGTAAAAAGATCGTAGAAGAAGGGCTTCAAAAAAAGGTGTTTGAAAAAGAAGCTGATGGCAGTGTATGGATCGATCTTACCAATGACGGACTTGACAGAAAGATCGTACAACGCAAAGACGGAACTTCTGTTTATATCACACAGGATATCGGTTTGGCACAACAGAAATATGAAGAATATAAAATAGACCAGAGTATCTATGTGATCGGCGATGAACAGAATTACCACATGAAAGTGCTGAAACTGATCGCTGAAAAATTAGCGCTTCCCAATGCTGAAAATATTTACCACCTTAGTTATGGCATGGTGGAATTACCTTCCGGCAAAATGAAAAGCCGTGAAGGAACTGTGGTGGATGCGGATGATATGGTTGATGAAATGATCGCAACGGCAAAACATCATACAGAAGAATTGGGCAAGGTGAAAGATTTTACTGAAGATGAATTAACTGTTCTGTATAAAACGATCGGCATGGGTGCCATGAAATTTTATCTGCTGAGGGTTGACCCTAAGAAAAAAATGATATTCAACCCGGAAGAATCAATAGATTTCCATGGGTTCACCGGGCCATTCGTTCAATACACTTATGCAAGAATAAAAAGCATATTGCGTAAAGAGCAATTGCTGGAAAATGTTTCTGCCGATAATGAACTGCTGAAACTTGAAAAAGAAATATTGGTCACGCTGGAACAATACCCAACTGTGATCGTGCAGGCAGCAAAAGAACTGAACCCTTCTGCCATTGCAAATTATGTTTTCAGTGTAGCGAAGGTTTTTAATTCTTTTTATGCAGAACATTCTATTGCAAATGCAGAGACTGACATAAAAAAACAATTGCGCCTTAAACTGGCAATGATGACAGCCAATGTTTTACGATCGGGAATGCAGTTAATGGGAATACAGGTGCCGGAAAGAATGTAATAGCCGGTAAGAAGCAATAACAACAAATAAAAAGATTGAATCAATACTAATGAAAAAGAAAGTTACAAAAATCGGGGTTTTATGCAGTGGTGGCGACAGTCCGGGTATGAATGCCGGCATACGTGCAGTTGTACGTACCGGAATATACCATGACCTGGAAGTGTATGGTGTTATGCGTGGATACAGTGGCATGGTGGAAGATGATATTTTCAGGATGGAAAGCAGGAGTGTTGCTAACATCATTCAACGCGGCGGAACCATTTTGAAAACTGCACGTTGTAAGGATTTTTTCACGTATGAAGGAAGAAAAAAAGCCTATGATAACCTGAAGAAGAGAGGAATCGACGGACTTGTAATACTCGGTGGTGACGGAAGCTTCCGTGGCGCCCAGATATTCAGCAATGAATTTGACATTCCATGTATCGGGCTTCCCGGTACCATTGATAAAGATATTGCAGGAACTGATTTTACCATTGGTTTTGATACTGCCGTAAATACAGCCGTAGAAGCCATTGATAAGATACGTGACACTGCGGATGCCCATGACCGTTTGTTCATTATTGAAGTGATGGGACGTGATGCCGGGTATATTGCGTTACACAGCGGTATTGCTACCGGTGCTGAAAACATTCTTATCCCCGAAAAGAAAACCGACTTCGATGGTATCATTGAATCATTGCAGGAAAAAGAAAAAAGGAAAAAACTGGTGAACCTTATTGTGGTGGCAGAAGGCGATCAGTTTGGTGGCGTTGAACTGGCAAAACAGATAAAGGAACGAATGCCATTGCTGGAAACAAGGGTTTGTATCCTTGGCCATATTCAGAGAGGCGGCTCCCCTACCTGTTTCGACAGGCTTATTGCCAGCCGCATGGGATATTCTGCTGTAGAATGTTTGATTGAAGGGCGCCACAATGTTTTTGTCGGGATCGTTAATAATAAAATGCATTACATACCGTTGAATGAAGCTGTTAAAAAGAAGCAACGTATCAGCGAAGAATGGATGAAGATCGTTAAGATACTGGCAACTTAAAAAACGGCACTATATCCACTATCAAATAAACCTAACCAAACAGAAAATAAAAACAATGAGTAAGAATATAAGTAAATACCTGCATCATCACATGGACAAGGAAGCGGGTAAAGCGCATTCCCAGAAAAGAACAAAGATCGTTGCCACGGTAGGTCCGGCATGCGATACTTATGAAGGCTTGCTGGCATTGGTAAAAGCAGGTGTGAATGTTTTCAGGCTGAATTTTTCTCATGGCTCTCATGAAGACAAAAAAAATGTGATCGACCATATCTGGAAGATCATCAAATCAGAGCCATATAATATTTCTATACTCGCTGATCTCCAGGGCCCGAAATTACGTGTAGGTGAATTAGAGAATGGAATGATCGAATTAAAGCCAAAAGATGAATTTATTTTTACAACCGAAAAGATGGTTGGTACAAAACAAAAGATATATGTTTCTTATCCAAACCTGGCCAAAGATGTAAAAATAGGCGAAAGGATATTCCTCGATGATGGCAAAATGGAATTGAAGGTTGAAAAGATACTGAATGCAAAAGAAGTATTGATGAGTGTTACACTTGGCGGAATGTTACTTCCAAAAAAAGGGGTAAACCTTCCCGATAGTGAATTAACCATGGCCTCACTTACTGAAAAAGACCGCAAGGACCTTGAATTTATCTTTACACAGAAGATCGACTGGCTTGCACTTTCATTCGTACGCAAGGCTGTTGATATCATTGAATTAAAAAAGATCATAAAAGATAACGACAGTAAATTAAAGGTCATTGCCAAGATAGAAATGCCGGAAGCATTAAAAAATCTTCGCGACATTATTATTGAAAGTGATGGCATTATGGTTGCCCGCGGCGACCTGGGTGTTGAGATCCCGGTAGAAAGAGTTCCGATGATCCAGAAAGATATCATCCGCAAATGTATGCACAGGGCAAAACCTGTGATCGTTGCCACACAAATGATGGAAAGCATGCTCGATCGCACAAAGCCCAACAGGAGTGAAGTAAGTGATGTTGCCAACGCCGTACTGGAAGGTGCAGATGCTGTAATGCTTAGTGGTGAAACTGCAACTGGTAACTATCCTACATTGGTTGTGGAAACCATGAGTAAAATAATCATGGAGGTTGAAAAAACAGTGTACGATTACAATAAAGAAGACATGCTGGCTCCACAGCCGCACTCTCCATCTTTCTTAAGCGATGCCATCTGTTATACTGCCTGCAAACTTGCCAAGGATTCTGAAGCAACCGCACTGGTTGGGATGACTCAAAGTGGCTATACTGCGTTCATGCTTAGCAGTTACAGGCCAAAATGCCCGCTGTATATTTTCAGTAAAGAAAGAACATTGATAAGCCAGCTTGGATTGAGTTGGGGTGTACGTGCATTCTACTATGCCGAAGAAGAAAGCCTGGATGATATTATTTTTGACCAGATAAATATTTTAAAAGAACGAGGTTTCCTGCAGAAAGGAGATGTGGTTATCAATACAGGAAGCACGCCTGTAGAACAGCATTTACCAACGAATATGGTGAAGATAACAAGAGTTGAATAAGAGTTGGTACGATGATAAAGTTGATAAAGTTAACCTGGTTGAGCAGTATGAATTACTTTATCAACTCTATTAACCTTATCAACTTAAGTTTTAATTATGCCAGCTGCAGATTATGATCGCTGCAACAATATTTCCCAGCAAAGTATACCCGCCATTGATCCAATGTAATCCTGTTGGCCTTTTTTCATACAGGTAAGAAATACTGATGGCAGCAGTACCGCAACAAAGTCCTGTGATCGTCCCTAATTTCAAACCTCCCATCAAACCGGTAATATCACCTGTCCTTTCCCGGAGAATGGCAATACCGGCTGCTGTAATGAACATCCAGATGAATGACATCAGCATTAATAAGCCCATTCCTTTTTTGGCATTCGGATCAGAAGCATCCACTTTGGTCAATTCGATCCACTTAGGTGCAAATAATATTTTCGAATACCACAATGCCCCCAGCATAAAATACCCAAGGGCGCCGCATAAAACAGCGATCCAGTTGATCCCGCTTAAAATTTCAGTATTCATATTTTGTTAGTTTATGGTTTAATGATTGGGAAATATACAAACAGTTTATTTGGTTTGCAAGAGATACAGTTGATTAGTTTACCAGTTGACATGTTACCAAGCCGGAAGACAGCCCTTCATCAACGCTGTTGACTTAATCAACTTTTTCCTGCGATAAATTTATCCAGGTTCCGCCTTGCCTGCCGTTTTATTTTATTTTGAAAAATACTGTTCCATCCCAGCAGCCAGCCACTGAAACCAAGTGCCATCATGCTCCATTTGTGTACACTGAACCCATCACTATGCTCAGCGATCTTTCCGTTTGTGATCAGCATATGTGCTTTAATTTTATTGACAACCCTTTTGCCTGTTTTTGAAAAAGTATAACTCGCTACCCAATCACAGGTATAATATTCATGATCAAGCGGGGTTATATTTCCAAACACCAGTGAAAAATCCTTTGCATTTTTACAAAGCATCTCCCACATGCATTTCACTTCATTACCACGAAGCAACCCAAATACCGGGTCAAAAAAAACAATATCATCGCTGTAACATTCATTCATTTTTTTATGGTCAAGATGCTGAAAGGCTGTATAAAAATCGCTGATCAGTTGTTCGTTTGTATTCATATCATTACTCAATTAGATTCACTAAATTTAGCAATCTAAATTAAAAGCACATGCAAAAGTTGTTTTGGGTATTAATCATTTCCTGTTTTTCATCCGGTGTATATGCACAAAATGCCGACAGTAGCTGGTTTGTAAATAATTATACCAAGATGGAAAAATATATTACCATGAGGGATGGCGTAAAACTGTTCACTTCATTTTACATTCCAAAAGACCAGGCAGAAAAGCATCCATTCCTGCTAACAAGAACACCTTATTCCTGTGCCCCATACGGAGAAGATAAATTCGCTTCATACTGGCAGAGTTTCCGCATGGCATATGCCAGGGAGAATTATATACTCGTAACACAGGATGTTCGTGGCCGTTACATGAGTGAGGGTGAATTTGTTGATGTTCGCCCTTTCAATAAAAACAAAAAAACAAACAATGATATTGATGAAGCAAGTGATACATATGATGCTATTGACTGGATGGTAAAAAACATTCCGGATAACAATGGCAATGTTGGTGTTGTTGGTACTTCTTACCCGGGGTTTTATTCAACTGAAGCAGCCTTGTGCGGCCACCCGGCACTGAAAGCCGTAAGTCCGCAGGCACCCGTAACCGATTGGTTCATTGGTGATGACTTTCACCACAAGGGCGTTTTCTTTGCCATGGACGGATTTTCTTTCTATTCTTCCTTCGGAAAACCTCACCCGGTCCCTACAAAAGATTATGGCAAAGGATTTACAACTCCCGTAAAAGATAATTATAAGTTTTTTTTAGAAGCAGGGGCAGTAAAGAATCTTGCAGGCATGATCGGCGACAGCATAAAGTTCTGGCATGAAATGTATAAACACCCCAATTATGACGAATGGTGGAAGGCAAGAAATGCAAGGGTTGGGTTATTCAATGTAAAGCCGGCCATGCTTTGGGTTGGTGGTTTGTTTGATGCAGAAGATTGCTGGGGCGCTTGGAACAGTTATAAAGCAGCCGAAACACAAAGTCCGCAAAGCAACAGCAAACTGGTAATGGGACCATGGTATCACGGTCAATGGAGCCGTGAAGGAAGTTATCTTGGCAATATCCGTTTTGAAAGCAACACATCAGATTATTATCAAAAAAATATAGAGATCCCTTTCTTTAATTTCTATTTGAAAAATAAAGGAAATGTTGATAATATTTCAGAAGCCAATATATTTTTTACAGGCGAGAATAAATGGAATAAATTTTCAAAATGGCCTCCCGAAAATGTTGAATACAAAGAACTCTTTGCAAATGAAAATAATAAACTTGCGTTTACGAAACCTGCAGGTAAATTGTCGTTTGATGAATACATAAGCGATCCTGCACATCCTGTTCCTTACACCGAAGATGTTCACAACCACAGAACAAGGGAATACATGACCGATGACCAGCGTTTCGCATCACGAAGGCCTGATGTACTCAGTTTTGAAATGAATGAACTTACAGAAGACATTACCCTTGCAGGGCCGGTAATAGCCGACCTTGTTGCATCTATTTCAACAACAGATGCCGATTTTGTTGTAAAACTCATTGATGTTTTTCCTGATGATTATGAATACGCAAACAACATAACCGGTAACGGAAAAGATTACCCGATGGGCGGATACCAGATGCTGGTAAGGGCTGAGATCATGCGTGGAAAATTCAGGAACAGTTTTGAAAAACCGGAAGCCTTTATACCAAACACGACAACCCATGTGAAATTTGAATTGCCCGATGTTGCCCATACTTTTAAAAAAGGGCACCGCATCATGATACAAATCCAGAGCAGTTGGTTCCCGATTGCTGACAGGAACCCGCAAAAATTCATTGATATATACAAAGCGGCCGACAGTGATTTTCAAAAAGCAACGATCAGGATCTATCACGAAGCTGCCAATTCAACCAAATTCATTTTACCGGTAATAAAAAAATAATGAAGAAATTATTCCTTGCTGTAAGCCTGTTTTATACATTGGTATTGAATGCACAGATCCCGAAAGATTTTGTAAAAGACAATTTTACAAAGATCGACACAAACATAACCATGAGAGATGGCATCAAACTTTATACAGTTATCTACGTGCCGAAAGATGCATCGGGAAAATACCCATTCCTGCTGGAACGCACCCCCTACTCTGCCGGGCCGTACGGCGATACTAGTTATCCAAACAGGATCGGCCCTGATACCAACCTCTTAAAAGAAAAATACATTTTTGTTGTACAGGATGTGCGTGGCCGTTATATGAGTGAAGGAACAAACCTTGAAGTAACACCATATATTGCCAATAAAAAAACAAAGAAGGATGTAGATGAAAGCAGTGATACATATGATACTGTTGACTGGCTCCTGAAAAATATCAAAAACAACAACGGCCGTGTTGGGTTGTACGGCATTTCATACCCGGGGTTTTATGCAACAGCCTGTTTGCCCGGCGCACACCCTGCCATAAAAGCTGTAAGCCCACAGGCACCCGTAACCGATGAATTCATTGGTGATGATGTGAACCACAACGGCGCTTTTTTCCTGCTGGACAATTTTGATTTCATGAATTATTTCGGAAAGCCGAGGACAGGCCCCGTTAAAGATTATGGATCTGAAGTATTTGATGCAAACCCCAAAGATGTTTATTCTTTTTTCCTGAAACTTGGGCCAATAAAAAACACGCAATCAGAAAAATATTTTAACCACCAGAGTTATATATGGGATGAATACATTCAGCACGACACATATGATGATTACTGGAAAGCGAGAAACATCAGGCAACACCTGAAGAATATCTCAATTCCTACATTGGTTGTTGGTGGCTGGTTTGATGCTGAAGACCTTTTTGGTGCGTTGAATACTTATTCATCAATAGAAAACCAGGATAAGTTAAATATCAACCGCCTGGTAATGGGGCCATGGACACATGGTGCATGGGCCGGCGGTGAATGGTCGAGGTTCTCTACACAAGACTTTGGAAGCAATACCAGTAATTATTTCCAGGATTCATTACAATCGGCATTTTTTAATTTCTATTTAAAAGACAAAGGAAATTTCACTGCCGCTGAAGCGACCGTGTTTGAAACAGGAAGCAATAAATGGAGAAAATATCCTTCCTGGCCCCCACAGGATGTTAAGAATATAGATTTTTTTCTTAGCAGCAATAACCGCTTGTCAACCGGCAAAGGAAACGGCTTTGATGAATATATCAGTGATCCTGCCAAGCCTGTTCCATATACAAACGGGATATTCAGCAGAAGGAATAATGAGTATATGGCCGAAGACCAGCGTTTTGCAGCAACACGTCCTGATGTATTGGTATATGAAACAGAGTTGTTAACAGAAGACATGACAATTACAGGAAAGATACTGGCAGATCTGCAGGTAAGCATTACCGGTACAGATGCTGATTTTATCGTAAAACTGATTGATGTATTGCCGGATAATGAACCAAACTTCAAGAATGCGCCACGTGGTTTTCAGATGGCGGGCTATCAACGGCTGGTAAGGGCTGAAGTAATGCGGGGAAAATTCAGGAACAGTTACGAAAAACCAGAAGCCTTTGAACCGAACAAGGTTACGAACGTTAAATTTAACCTCAACGATGTATCACATACATTTAAGAAAGGCCATAAAATAATGGTGCAGGTACAAAGCAGCTGGTTCCCTTTGGTTGACAGGAACCCACAGAAATTTATGCGCATTCCTGATGCAGGTGAAGAAGATTTTCAAAAAGAAACTATAAGGATCTATCATGATGCAGAACATGCATCTAAGATCGTATTGCCTGTATTAATAAAGAAGCCCTGACTACAATGAAGAAGACTGCATCACTGTTCCTGGTCTTAATAAGTATGATCTCGAATGCACAAAACAATATCAATATAGTTCCAATGCCAGCTGAATTAAAAGAAGGCAAGGGAAATTTTACGATAAACAGCAATACACAGATCGTGCTTGAAGGCAGTGGTCTTGAAAAGGCCGCAGCATTCTTCAATAAATACATGAAGCAAACATTTGGTTTCTCATTACCCGTTACAAAAAAAGAAGTAAGCTCCAATAAGATCGTTCTGAATTACGAAAGAATGGATTATAAATTTCCCGGTGCCTATACTATGGATATTAATTCAAAAGAAATTTACATTGCAGGCGATAATGAAGCAGGTGTATTTTATGGCATTCAAACTTTACAGCAATTACTTCCTGTTACAAAAAAGCAATCATTATCCATTCCGCAGCTATCCGTTACCGATTACCCACGTTTTGAATACCGCGGCATGCACCTGGATGTAAGCCGTCATTTCTTTTCTGTAGACGAGATCAAAAGATACATTGATCATTTGGCAGCTTACAAGTTCAATAAATTTCACTGGCACCTTACCGATGACCAGGGCTGGCGCATTGAAATAAAAAAATACCCGAAACTTACGTCTGTTGCTGCATACAGGAATGGCACCATCATCGGTAGTTATCCGGGTACTGGTAATGACAGTATTGTTTATGGAGGATTTTATACACAGGTACAAATTAAGGAGATTGTGAAATATGCATCTGAAAGATATATTGATATCATTCCTGAAATTGAAATGCCGGGACATTCATCTGCGGCCATTGCAGCATACCCGCAGTTGAGTTGTTTTTCTGAAGAACCGGGTGCCATACCTGTAAATACAGCATGGGCAGGCAACCACTCCGGAAAACAGGTTCAGCAATCATGGGGTGTTTTTGAAGATGTACTTTGTCCTTCAGATTATACCTTTAAATTTCTGGAGGATGTGCTTGATGAAGTGTCGAAATTATTCCCATCAAAGTACATACATATCGGTGGCGATGAATCGCCGAAAGAATCGTGGAAGCGTTCGGCATTCTGCCAGCAACTAATCAAAGAAAAAAAACTGGCAAATGAACATGAACTGCAGAGTTATTTCATTCAGCGCATAGAAAAATATATTAACAGCAAAGGCAAAAAAATAATCGGTTGGGATGAGATTCTGGAAGGCGGTCTCGCAGCCAATGCAACAGTGATGAGCTGGCGTGGTGAAACTGGTGGTATTGCTGCTGCAAAGCAAGACCACGATGTTATCATGACGCCGGAAAACCCCCTCTACCTGAACCATGCCCAAAGTAAAAATGAGGACTCTGTTACACAGGGCGGATATAACCCGGTTGAAAATGTTTACAACTATGAGCCCGTTCCTTCGGTGTTAACTGAAAAACAGGCAGC
>Ga0209023_10007790_pt1 | contig 10886 bp, 9 predicted proteins | sample LakOneMetagenome_FD_187468 | JGI IMG/M metagenome (GOLD analysis project Ga0209023, IMG submission 187468) | Freshwater and sediment microbial communities from Lake Erie, Canada (SPAdes) (version 2) | ecosystem: Environmental > Aquatic > Freshwater > Lentic | place: Lake Erie, Canada | collected...
GCAGCAGGTGCTGTCGCGGGTGTGGCGCCAGACCTCCAACCAGGACCCGCCCACGAATCCCGCCGATCGCCGCCGCTCCTGGACGGAGGCCGTCCTCTGGGGAGCCGCCATCGGGCTCGGGGCGGGTGTGGCGCGGGTCGTCGCCAACCGGTCCGCCGCAGTCGTGTGGGAGGCCGCCACGAACGAGACGCCACCCGGCGTGCCTTCCTGACGGCTCCCCTGCCTCGCGGCGACCGTGATCCAGTGGGCCACCGGGTCCACGATCGGGTGCCAGGGCACGTAGGGTCGTGGCGATGAGCGTCGGACGCCAGCCCGCGGTCGTGACGAGGGCATGACAGGAGCGAAGAGCCGCTCACACCTGCCCGAGCGCGCACCGTCTCTTTCGTACGCCGAGGACTTCGATGCCGACTGGGCGCATTCGTCTGAGTTCGCGTTCGCGGCAAACGGGATCTCGCTCATCATGCCGTTCGCCGAACCGTATTTCGTTCGCTCCATCCGGGCCGTCATCCCGCTCCTCGACAGCTCCTTGGCCGAACAGACCCACGAGTACCTGCGACAAGAGCTGCAGCACCACGTCAAGCACCGGGAGTTCAACCGGCTGATCACGACCCAGTACCCGAACGTCTCCCGGGTCGAGAACCAGATGCGGCGCACGTACTCCTGGCTGGGCAAGACCCGGAGCAGCAAGTTCAACGTCGCGTTCGCCGCCGGGTCGGAAACCATCGCGTTCTCCATCGCGCGGTGGACCGAAGCGCACCTCGCGGTGTTCGACGGCGCGGATCCCGGGGTGGCGACCCTGTTCGCGTGGCACCTGGCGGAGGAGGCGGAACACGCCTCGGCTGCGTACGACGTCTTCGAGGCCACCGACGGCAACCGGTGGCGGTACCTGGCCGCGGCATCGACCTCACTCGTGATCCTGCTGTGGTTCGTGTGGCGCGCAACCCTGAGCCAGTTGCACGCCACGCACCGCCTTTGGAACCCCTTGAGCCACCTCCGGCTCGCGCGGTGGTCGGTGAGCCTGGGCTTCACGATCCTGCCCCTCGTCTTCGCGTCGGCCATGCCGAGCCATCACCCGTCGCAGTTCGCGGGCACCACGTTGTTGGAGAAGTGGCTCTCGTACTACGACGTCGACGCGAAGGCGCTCCCGGAGTGGCCGACGGGCACGATCGGAGCCCAGGAAACAACGGACGCAACGGACGCACCGGACGAACCCGGCGCTCCCGATTAGGGATCTCCGATCGCCGCCCCCCGACGGAGGCGACGGGGGGCGGCGACCTGGGAGGGCGCCTCGGCCCGGTGATCTGGGGTCGCGCCCCGCTGCGTGAGCAAGGCGCATCCACCGGTCGAGGCCATGGCCGCAGCATCTCGAAGGGACCTGGGGCCGAGGTGAACGCCGGTTCAAGGCCACCTGTGCGTGGCTGTGGGTGCCCGGGGCTGCCGAGCCGGTCAGGGCTGTCGGGGGCTGCCGAGGCGGTCAGGGCGTCACCGGTACCATGAGCGGCGGCGGTGCCCGGTGGTCCGATCGCGATCAGGAGCGGTCAGGCGCGATCGGGGTGACGGCACGGAGACGCGAATGACAGACCCGAACTTCTTCGAAGGTGTCGTGGCGAACCTCGGCGACGGCTTCGCCATCCTCGGGGCCGACGGCTCGGTGACCTTCGCGAACCAATCGCTCGCGACGCTCCTGCGGATGCCCCTCGACGATCTCGTGGGCAGCAACGGGCTGCAGCTCATCCACCCCGACGAGCTCAGCCGGGCCCTCGACGCCATCGTCTTCGCGACGCAGTTCCCCGATCGCACCGCGGTCGTTCCCTTCCAGCTGCGCCGCGGGGACGGGACCTTCGTCGACGTCGAGCTCAAGAGCGGGACGGTTCCCGGCCCCGACGGCGACCTGCTGGCCCTCGTCGTGCGCGACGGCACCACCCGCACCACGGTGTCGGCCGCGATCGCGACGATCGCGAACGACGAGCCGCTCGCCAGCACCGCCACGCTCCTGGCGCGCGCCGTCGCCAGTCGGTGGCCCAACACGGCCGCGATGGTGGAGCTCGGATCCGGCGCCGCCGCCCACCGCGTCGTCGAGGGAGTGCCGGCGGAGCTGCAACCGCACCACGATCCCGGCGACCGACGCGCGAGCGGCCGGCCCGGGGACACCACGCGGAGCCCCGACGGGCCGCGGCCGTGGGATCTCGCGCGGGCCCAGGGGCACACGGTGGTGGTCGACCTCGCTGACATGCCGCCGGCGCTGGCCGAGGACGCCCGCCGCCACGGGTTCGCGGCCTGCGGCGTGGCGCCGGTGGACGTCCCCGCGAGCGACGAGGCGTGCATCATCGCCTGGTTCGACGAGCCGGCTGCGGCGCACCTGGAGTTCCCGCACGCCGTGATCGAGCTGGCGGAGATCCTGCGCCTGGCCAGTGAGCGCCGCTACCACCTCGAACAGCTCTCGCACGCCGCCCGGCACGATCCGCTCACCGGACTGCTCAACCGCGGTGGCTTCTTCACCGCCCTGGATGAGCGCCTTGCCGCGGAGGATCGCGGCGGCATGCTCGTGCTCCTGTACATCGACCTGGACGGCTTCAAGCCGATCAACGACCGCCACGGTCACGCCATCGGGGACCGGGTGCTCGTCGAGGTGGCGTGGCGCATCGCTCAGGCCGTCGGGGCCGACGACATCGTGGGCCGCCTGGGCGGCGACGAGTTCGCGCTCGTGGCCCTCGTGCCTGCCGCCGGCGCCGGCGCGGCGGCCGATGCCATCGCGAGGCGGATCCTGGCCGCGCTGACGCAACCGATGATGGTCGGCCACGGCGACGGGTCGCTCGTCGGCCCGGTCAAGGTGTCCGCCAGCGTCGGCGTCGCGCTGATGGACGCGGAGGACGACGCCGAGCTCATCGTCGACCGGGCCGATGCGGCGATGTACCAGGCGAAGGCCGAAGGTGGGGCCCGCACTCGCCTCTGGCAGACGACCTGACCGCACCCCGCCCGAGCGTCACTCGCGGAAGCGGTCCAGGATCGAGAGCACCAGGGCGAGCGCGACCGCCGCCACGGTCAACCCGATGGCGGCGTGGAGCACGTCCGGGTGGGCTTCGAGGACTCCCGGGCTCGACGGACGGTCATCGCCGATCGGCGCGTAGTCGTACGCGGTGAGCCCGATGAAGCCCAGGACCGTGGCCACGGCGCCGATGAAGCACACCACGAACACGAACGTCAGCACGGCGTACACCACGCGAAAGGCTCGGCGGCGGCCACGGGTGCTCATCGGGATGAGCGTGTCACATCTCGCGAACGTCGCTGACCACGCCGCTGCCTCGGGCCCGGTCACCCCGACGTGGCGGGCCCGGCGGCTCCCGGTGCTGCGGGTGACGTCGTGCGGTCGTTCCCGTCGCTCTTGCCGTCGCTGTTCCCGTCGCTGTTGAGGGGGAAGCGCAACGTGAAGCACGCGCCGCCGCCCTCCGCGTTGCTCGCCACGACCGTGCCGCCGTGCTCCGCGGCGATGCCCGCCACGATCGACAGCCCCAGCCCGGCGCCGGTGCCCACCCGGGCGCCGTCGGCCTGCCAGAACCGGTCGAACACCCGCTCCTTGGCCTCGTCGTCGAGGCCGGGTCCGTGATCGCGCACGGAGATGACGGCGACGCCTCCCTCGAGGTGGGTCCCGACCTCGATCGGGGTGCCGGCCGGGGTGTGCCGCACGGCGTTGATGATGAGGTTGGTGATGGCCTGGCGCACGTGGCCCTGATCGCCCAGGATCACGATCGGATCGGAGACGTCGAGCGTGACGGCTCGATCCGCGTCGAGCGCCACGGCGTCGCTGCACGCGTCGGCCGCCAGCACCGTCAGGTCCACCGGCTTGCGCTCCGGAGGTCGCGTCTCGTCGATGCGGGCGAGCAGCAGCAGGTCCTCCACGAGGATCTTCATGCGCGCGGATTCCTCTTCGATGCGCCGCAGGATGACCTCGAGGTCGACGTGGTCGTGATCCGCGCCGAGGCGGAACAGCTCGGCGAAGCCCTGGATCGAGGTCAGGGGCGTGCGCAGCTCGTGCGAGGCGTCGGCGAGGAACTGCCGCAGACGCCGCTCGGTGGCCTCGCGCTCCTTGAACGCCTCTTCGATCTCGCCCAGCATCGTGTTGAGCGCGAGCCCGAGCTGGCCCACCTCGGTCTTGTCCTCGGAGGGCTCGACGCGCTGGGAGAGGTCGCCGGCGGTGATCGAGCGGGCCGAGGTCGCCATCTGCTCGAGGGGCAGCAGCCCCTGCCGCAGGATGAACCACGAACCGGCGCCCAGCAGGGCCAGGAGCAGGACGGCGGCGATCGCGCCGATCAGCACCAGACGCTGCAGGGAGGCGTTCACCTCGTTCAACGGGAGGGCGACCACCGTCGTGCCCCCGTTGACACGGTCGGCGGGCACGGCGTACACGCGCCACTCGGTCGAACCGTCGACCGAGACCACCGTGAACGGCGCCCCACGGGAGATCGTCGACGGGAGCTGCGGCGGCGAGGTGACCGTGGACGGGTCCACGCTGGCCAGCACGTTCCCGCTGCCGTCGACCAGTTGACCGAACGCGTCGAGCGGCGCTCCGACGAACGGCGCCGGCGGCGAGCCGGTGGCGCCCGACCCCGTTCGGTCGGCCTGCGTCGTCGTGGTGGCGCCCGGCTGCGTGGTGGGGCTGGAAGAGGGCGGCTGCCGGTTGCCCCCGAAGGGGCCGGCGTCGAGTCCAGCCGTGCGCATCAGCTGGCCCTGGATCGGGGCGACCACGACCTGGAGCTGCTCGTCGACCCGCTGGTACTGGGATCGCGAGTAGAGCGAGTAGCTCACCACGCCGAAGGCCCCGAGCCCGACCGTCACGAGCGACACGATCGCGAGCACGAGGCGGAGGCGAAGCGTCATGGCGTCAGCCTGACAGCTCGAGCGGCGTCGACCGGGGAACGTCGGGCGGCGGCGGGGCGCATGCGGGCCACGGTCATGCGGCAGGAGCGAGGCGGTGGCCGTGCCCATCGGGGTCGACCATGTCCAGTGCCGGCTCGGCGGCAGCAGGTCCGGCTGCCGATGACTGTCTGGGCGTCCGTCCGAACAGGAACCGGTCGAGGATCACGAACTGCGCGATCCACAGCGAGCCGAAGGCGAGGATGCTCGCGGCCTCGACGGCGACCGTGCGCATCGTCGCATCGAGTCCGGACGCGTCGGCCCACGACGAGGCGAGTGCGATGAACAGGGTCGACAGGCCGAGCCCGGTGAAGGAGAGGGCGACGAAGGGCCCGATCTCGGCTGCGGTCGAGCGGTGGCCCCGCTTGCCCCAGACCCAGCGGCGGTTGAGCTCGAACGAGGGCACCGTGCCCACTGCGGTGGCGACGAGGTTGGCCCAGCCCGAGGTCAGCAGCCCGCTGTAGACCAGCGTGCCGAGCACGGTCAGGCTCGTGGTCGTCGCGACGACCGACACGGCGCCGTAGCGCACGAGCTGGCGGACCCGGCGGCCGATCGAGCTGCGACCACCCCGGGTTGCGCTCGCGGCCGGCGACGAGGCGGGCGTGGCCGGTGGCGCTGCGAAGCCGTCAGAGGTGGCGGGGGGCGCCGGCGGCCGGGTCTCGGTCGGCGAGCGGAACACCCATCGACGCAGCAAGGTGAACCGCACGGCCGATGCGACCAGGTTCGCCGCCGTCAGGGAGACGAGCTGGACGCCGAGGGACGTGAAGCCCATCAGTTCCAGCAGCGCGAGGGTCGAGAGCGTCAGCACCAGGGGCAGCGCGGCGAGCGCGAGGCCAGCGAAGTAGTGGCGGGTACGACCGGCCCGACCGCGCGTGGCGAACGTGAGCCGCCGGTTGGCGGCGGTGTTGGCGATCGTGCAGACCGTGAGCGCGATCACATCGGCCGCGACGGGCCCGAGGGGCCGCACGAGCACCGAGAACAGCACCGCGAAGAGGACGGTGGAGACGAGGCCGATGGAGGCGAAGCGCACGATCTGAGAGCCGAGATCCGGCGCCAGCGCCGCGTCCGCCCGCTCCGGTCGCAGCCGGGTCACGACGGTCTCGGCCGGCACCGACGCCCGACCGCTGAACGTGCTGCCGATCATCCGCCACACGCCCTGGAGATCTGCCTTGGCGGTGCCGACGACGTGCACCCGCGAGTCGGGGTCGTCGACCCAGTCCACCGGCACCTCGTGGATGCGCAACCCGTTGTGCTCGGCCAGCACGAGGAGCTCGGTGTCGAAGAACCAGCCCTGGTCCTCGACCATCGGGACGAGCACTCGGGCGACGTCGCTCCGCACGGCCTTGAAGCCGCACTGCGCGTCGGAGAACCCACTGCGCAGCACCGCCTTCAGCAGCAGGTTGTACGTGCGGGAGATGGCCTCGCGCTTGGGCCCGCGGACGACGCGGGCGCCGACTGCGAGCCGGGTGCCGATGGCGACGTCGCTGTGGCCCGACAGCAACGGCGCGACGAGTGGCAGCAGCGCGTCGAGGTTCGTCGACAGGTCCACGTCCATGTAGGCCACGACCGGAGCCTCGCTCGCGGTCCACGCGGTGCGCAGCGCCCGACCTCGCCCCTTCTCGGCGAGGTGCATCGCCTGGACGCCGTCGAGCTGCTGCGTGAGGCGGCAGGCGATCGCCCACGTCTGGTCGGTGCTCGCGTTGTCAGCGATCGTGATGAGCCACGACAGCGGGAACGACTCCTCGAGGTACGCGTGCAGGCGACGGATCGACGCCTCGAGGCCGCCCTCTTCGTTGAAGACGGGGATGACGATCTCGACCTGCGCGGTGCGGATGCGGTCAGGGCGGGCGGGCACGGTCAGCAGGGTGTGCGACTCGCCCCCGACCGGGCGGGGTTGGACGGTGGTGCTCATGGGGATGAGCGTGCGGCGCCGGGCTCCGCGGCTGCTCCGGCGTTCCTGGGAGTTCCCTGGGAACCGCGCCCGGCGTGTCCCATCCCCCAGCCGACCCGTCTACCGTGCACGCAACCGCCGCCCGGGACGAGTCCCCCGCCCCCACTGGAGCCCGACGTGTCCGATGCCAACCGCCCCGAGCCCTACGTGCTCGCCGTCGACGACGAGGAGCACATCACCGAGCTCATCGCCATGGCCCTCGGCTTCAACGGCTTCGAGGTCGAGCGGGCCGGATCCGGGCGGGCCGCACTCGACAGCATCGACGCGCGCCGCCCCGACCTCGTGATCCTCGACGTGATGCTCCCGGACCTGGACGGCTTCGAGGTGGCACGGCGTGTTCGACAGAACGAGGGCGCGAGCGCCCGGCTGCCGATCATCTTCCTGACCGCGAAGGACACGACAGCCGACAAGGTCGAAGGCCTGCGCCTCGGCAGCGACGACTACGTGACGAAGCCGTTCAGCATCGAAGAGCTGATCGAGCGCGTGAAGGCGGTCCTGCGCCGCTCGGCCGACGTGGGCCCCGGCGAGCACAAGCTCAGCTACGCCGACCTGGAACTGGACGAGGACACCCGCGACGTGTGGCGCAAGGGCAAGCTCATCTCGCTCACCGTCACGGAGTACAAGCTCCTGCACTACCTGCTGGCCAACGCGCGCAAGGTGCTCACCCGCGACCAGATCCTCGAAGCGGTGTGGGACTACACGTTCGCCGGCAACGCCAGCGTCCTCGAGACCTACATCAGCTACCTGCGGCACAAGATCGACGATGTCGATCCGCCGCTCATCCACACCGTGCGTGGCGTGGGCTACACCCTGCGGCTCCCGCCCGAGTGAGCGGGAGCCCGCACGGTCAGACCGCCGCCTTCTCCAGGATGTGGACGCCGCAGGCGCTGCCGAGGCCGATGACGTGGGTCAGACCGACCTTGGCGCCCTCGATCTGACGATCGCCGGCCTCGCCCCGCAGCTGGGTCGCGACCTCGTAGATGTTGGCGATGCCGGTCGCCGCGATCGGGTGCCCCTTGGACTCGAGGCCGCCCGAGACGTTGACCGGGGTCTTTCCGTCGCGCCACGTCGCGCCCGAGTTGAAGAAGTCGACCGCGCCACCCTCCTCGCACAGCTTGAGGTTGTCGTAGTGGACGAGCTCGGCGGTCGCGAAGCAGTCGTGCAGCTCGACGAGGTCGAGGTCCTCCGGGCCGACGCCGGCCTGCTCGTAGGCCTGGTTCGCGGCCATGCGGGTCAGCGTGTTGACATCGGGCAGCACCTGGCACGCCTCCTGCCACGGGTCGCTCGTGAGCACCGACGCCGACACCTTGATGGCCCGCCGCTGCTGCTCGATCGAGAGCGTCTTGAGCTTGGCGTCGCTGACGACGACCGCCGCGGCGGCGCCGTCGGTGTTGGCCGAGCACATCGGGCGCGTGTTCGGGTAGGCGATCATGAGGTCGCCCATGATCTCCTCGAGCGTGAAGCGCTTGCGGTACGCCGCCTTGGGGTTGAGGGTCGAGTGGGCGTGGTTCTTCTCGGAGATCTTGGCGAACAGCTCGAAGCTCGTGCCGCCGTACTTGTGTCCGTACTCCATGCCGATCTGGGCGAACACGCCGGGCATGGTCTCGGTGCCGATGCGGCCGTCGACCGGGGCGACGGCGCCGTAGCGGCCGTGCGGGGTCCACGTGTCGTCGTCGGCCTTGCGCGAGCCGCCGCTGAGCAGGCCGGCGCCGGCCAGCTTCTCGACGCCGACGGCGAGGCCCATGTCGGTCTCCCCCGCCTTGACCGCCATCGCCGCGACCCGCAAGGCCGTGGCGCCGGTCGCACAGGCGTTGGCCACGTTGTAGACCGGGATGCCGGTCTGGCCCACCTGCTTCTGCAGCTGCTGGCCGATGCCGGCGTTGGCCTGCATGAGGTTGCCGGCCGCCAGCACGCCGATGTCGCCCATCGAGACGCCGGCATCCGCCAGTGCGCCGAGCGTGGCCTCGGAGGCGAGATCGACGATGTCCTTGTCGAGGTGCTTGCCGAAGTCGGTCATGTGGATCCCGAGGATCCAGAGGTCGTCACTCGCCATGGTGGTGGCCTTTCGCGTGGGTCGTTCGTCGGGAGTTCGTGAGTCGGGAGGTGTTGCGGTTCGTGCCGGTCGGGCAGGGTCGGGAGGTCATGCCGTGGTTCGGTGGGCTCCGGTCGGCCGTTCAGGCCACCGGCTCGTAGCCGAAGCCGATCGCCTCGGTGCCGGCCTCGTCGGCGCCGATGGGGAAGGTGGTCAGGCGCACCTTCATGCCGAGCGAGACGTGCTCGGCGTCGGGTTCGACGTTGACGATGTTCGTGCGCACGCTCGTGCCGTCGCAGTCGACGACCGCGGCGACGAACGGCACGGGCACGCCCGGTGCCGCGAACGCGACGATGGTGAAGGCGCGCAGCGTGCCCTCGGTGGCGACATCCGCGGTCGTGAACTCGGTGCCGAAGCACGAGGCACAGGCGTTGCGCCGGTCGAAGTAGCGGGCGCCGCACGCCGCGCACTCGGTGGCGACGAGGTGGGGGTCGTCGCCCAGGGCGAGGTAGTCGACGATGGGGATCTGCTTCGCAGGTTCTGACAGCTGCTCGGACGACTGCTCAGACAAGGGGTGCCTCCTGGGCTGCCGGGGCGGTGGGGTGCCGACGGGTCGACGCTCGCGATCGCCGAGCGCGACGCCGTCCCCCGGTGAGCAGGTCGCGCGGACGGGGGTGACCGTACCCACCCTGGTCCCGGTCTGGCAACGCCGGTAGCCAGAACGAGCCTCGGGGGCCGGCTCGGTCCCCGGATCCTGAACTCATGGAACCCTCACAGCTCGTCCCCAGGCTCGTCTGAGGTGCGGCGTCGATCATGAATCGCACATCCCGCCGACCCGAATGAGCGCCGATGAGCACGACCTTCGCCCCCACCCGGAACGCGGCCGATCAGGATCGCCTCGATCCGATCGACCCGGACCCGGTCCACCTCGCCCCGGTCACCCATGAGCTCGATCTGCGAGCCATGGGGACCGACGTGCACCTGATCGTGACCGGCACCTCGGTCGATCAGCTGTCCCTCCTGCTCGACCGGGCGGTCGATCGGATCGAGGTGCTCGAGCAGCGCTGGAGCCGGTTCCGCCCTGACAGCGAGGTCAGCCGGCTCAACGCCGCCGCCGGCGCCGCCGTGACCGTCTCCGACGACACGGTCCTGTTGGTGCGCACCGCAATCGCCGCGCATCGCGAGAGCGGCGGGTCGTTCGACCCCCTCGTGCTGGGGGCGATGATCGCCGCCGGCTACGACCGGACCTTCGACGACCTCCGCGACGAGGCCCCCGCCGGCCGGCCTGGGTCCTCGGCGCCCGTCGCCACCCAGATCGGACTGTCGCTGATCGGCCCGGAGGACATCGAGATCGACGGCCACGCCGTGCGGTTGCCCGCCGGCACCGGTTTCGATCCCGGGGGCATCGGCAAGGGCCTCGCGGCGGACCTCGTCACCTTCGACCTGATGCAGGCCGGTGCCGCCGGCGCCTGCGTCAACCTCGGCGGCGACGTCCGGGTGCGGGGCATCGGTCCGGACGGCGGTCCCTGGACCGTTGCCGTCGAGCACCCCGACTGCGACGCACCGGTGGTGCTGGTCGGGCTCCACGACGGGGCCGTCGCCACGTCCACGACCCTGAAGCGCCGTTGGACCGTCGGCGGCGTCGTGCGCCACCACCTGATCGATCCCGCCACGGGCGCGCCGTCCGAGACGGATCTCGTGCTGGCGACCGCCGTCGCCGCCGAAGGGTGGCAGGCCGAGATCCTGGCGAAGTCCGTGCTGCTGCGCGGTGCCCAGCACCCCTTCGACGTGATCGACGGCGGCGGCGCCGAAGCGTTGGCGGTCACCGCCCGGGGCGACGTCCTGCGCTCCGACGGCTTCGCCGCCTTCACCGGCGACACACCGATCCCGACCCGGATCCCCGACCCGATCCCCGCACCCCGAAAGGTCGCACCATGAGCCAACTGTGGTGGTACACCGCCCGCTCCGGCGGCATCGTCGCCTGGGCCCTCC
>Ga0209023_10007792_pt1 | contig 10884 bp, 12 predicted proteins | sample LakOneMetagenome_FD_187468 | JGI IMG/M metagenome (GOLD analysis project Ga0209023, IMG submission 187468) | Freshwater and sediment microbial communities from Lake Erie, Canada (SPAdes) (version 2) | ecosystem: Environmental > Aquatic > Freshwater > Lentic | place: Lake Erie, Canada...
CAAACCGCCAAATGCAAGGCCCGCCCCGGGAGCGCACCGTACACGCAAGTGATCCACGTCACTTTGGGCCCGCCGACATTTGCTATGCATGACCCATGCTTCCCACACCGTCACTCGCCGCGCCGCACAGGCGTAGGCCGCAATGGCCCCATGTTCCTGCCGTCCTTCTGGCCCCGCTCCAGCCGCTGCTACAGCGGATCGTACGCAAGGTAGCTCGCGAACAGCCCGCGCTATTCGCCCGCCTGGGACCGCACGGGCGCAGCCGCTTCCTGATAGATGCACGGGACCTGCCCTTCATCCTGCTGCTGCAACCGGACCCCGTCCATCCCCGACTGCGCGCCGTTTCCCGCGCGGCGGCGGTCGATTGCGATACCCATATCAGCGGATCGTGCAGGGAACTGGTGACAATGGTCGACGGCAGGCAGGATGGCGATTCCCTGTTCTTCTCGCGCGATCTGCTCATAACCGGAAACCTTGAGGCGGCGGTTTGCCTGCGTAATGCGCTGGACGATATCGACGGCTCGATCATGCAGCATGTCTGTGTTGCATTGGGCAAGCCAGGCAGAATGCTATGGTCCTGGTTCTGTTCGCGTGAGCCGCTGCGCGGGTCTGAATGCGCAGCAGCATGAACCGCCCGGAACTGGTTTGCCCGGCCGGAACCCCGGCCATGCTGCGGGCTGCGGCCGATGCCGGCGCGGACGCCATCTACTGCGGCTTTCAGAACGCCACCAACGCCCGCAACTTTGCTGGCCTGAACTTTACGCCCAACCAATTGCAAGATGCCGTCGCCTACGCCCACGCCCGTGGCGCCAAGGTTCTGCTGGCAATCAACAGCTTCGCTACGGCCGGACGATACGATCTCTGGCAGGAAGCAGCCGACTGTGGAGCTGCCTGCGGGGTCGATGCCTTCATCGTCGCCGACATCGGCGTTGCCGCCTATATCGCAGAGCGCCACGCCGGCCGCCGCCTGCACCTGTCAGTCCAGGCCGCGGCCTCCAGCCCCGAGGCGATAAACTTCTACTGCCGGGAGTTCGGCGTTCGCCGGGCGGTGCTGCCCCGCATCCTGACGCTCGCGGAAATCCACCAATTGAAAACCGAAATAGACTGCGAGATCGAAACCTTCATTTTCGGCAACCATGGCCTGATGGTCGAGGGGCGGTGCAGCCTGACCAACTATGCCGTCGGCATATCGACCAACATGGACGGCGCCTGTTCGCCTGCCTCCGAAGTCCATTACGACCGCAATACCGCGGGCGTGGTCACCGCCCGCCTCGGTTCCCACGTCATCGACCGCTTCGCGCCGACCGAGCAGGCCGGCTACCCGACGATCTGCAAGGGGCGTTACTGCACCTCGCCCCGGGACGAGCCATACTATGCGTTCGAGGAGCCGATCAGCCTGAACCTGATGGAGATGTTGCCGGCCCTGATCGGGGCTGGGGTCGATGCCCTCAAGATCGAAGGGCGGCAACGGTCGCGCGCCTATGTCAGCAGCGTCGTGACCAGCTTCCGCAGGGCGATTGATGCCGTTGTCGCGGGGCGGAAACCCGAACTGGTCGATCTCGTCGCCCTCACCGAAGGTCAGAAACAGACCCAAGGTGCGTTCGCAACCAAGAAGTGGCGATAACGCAATGCCTCCCAAGCTTACGCTCGGGCCGATCCTGTTTCATTGGGATGCCGATACCAAGCGCGATTTCTACGCCCGGATCGCGGAAGAAAGTCCGATCGACACGGTTTACCTCGGCGAGGTGGTCTGCTCCAAACGGGCACCTTTTTTCGAACGATATCTGCCCGATATTGTCGAGAGGTTGGAGCGCGGCGGGAAAACGGCGGTATTCTCGACCCTTTCCGAGGTAATGCTGCCTCGCGAACGAAAAATGACGACCGAACTGTGCGCGCAGGCCGACCGTATGATCGAAGTCAACAACGCCGCCGGTCTGGGCGCGGTCTATGGCCGTCCCCATCGGATCGGGCCGATGATGAACGTCTATAACGAGCGGACCATGGCTCACCTTGCCGCAAGGGGCGCGCGCCATATCGCTCTGCCGCCCGAACTGCCGCGCACCGTTGCCGCCGAAATGGCCGGCAACGCCCGCCAGATCGGTGTCGCACTTGAAGTTCAGGTGTTCGGTAGAATTCCTCTTGCCCTGTCGGCCCGCTGCTTTCACGCCCGGGCGCACGGCCGCAGCAAGGACGAATGCCAGTTCGTCTGCGAAAACGATCCCGACGGATTGACCCTGACGACCCTGGGGGGCGACCGGATGCTGGCCATCAACGGCATCCAGACGCTGTCCTACGGTTACCTCAATCTCGCCGCGGAAATCGAAGACATGCTAGCGCTCGGCATCGGGCACTTTCGCCTGTCTCCACATCGAACCGACATGATTGCCGTTGCAACGATCTTTGCCGATCGCCTGGCCGGGCGGAGCGATGGTCCCACGGCGATGCAGGCACTCGGGGCCCTTGGCATCGGCCCCTTCGTCAACGGTTTCTGGCATGGCCTGGCCGGCCACCTTTACCGGGATCAGCGGGTGGGCACCGGGCTTGCATGACATGCAAGCTGCTGGCCTTTGGGGGGAAGCGGCGCTGGTTCTGTTCCGTCGCTGGCAAGGAGAGGCCGGGAACGAAAAGGGGCACGATGCGACCGCAATGGTCCTCGCCACGGCAACGGCTGGCGGCCTTCCCTCCGCGCGCATGGTCAAGTTAAAAAGCTGCGACGCGCGCGGGTTTGCTTTCTACACCAATCTCGGCAGCCGCAAGGCGATGGATATTCGCGAAAACCCTCATGCGGCGCTGCTGTTCGATTGGCCGCACGTGGGCAAGCGAGTGTATGTCCACGGCAAGGTCGAACTCGTCCGGGCGGCCGAAGCCGATGCCTATTTCGCCACGCGCCCGAAACTGTCGCGCATTGGGGCCTGGGCCTCGCGCCAGTCGCAACCACTGCGTCACCGCTGCCGCCTGTGGCTGCGGATCGGCTGCATGGTGGCAAAATGGGCCACCCGACGAATGAGCCGTCCATCGTTCTGGTCGGGGTTTCGGCTTGTCCCGCGGGAGATATACTTCGAAAGGATCAAGGAAACGATAGGCCACCCTGCCGCCCACCCCTCCCCTCATCATGAAGGCCCGGCAGGTTGATCCAGATCATTCGTGGCAGGCGCGGGCCTTGGCATATTTAGGGAAATGCGAAGCCCGGATGGCCGGGAGCGGCGGAGACTGACAATGGGGCGTCGACCCGATCTCGATTGGAGCCATGCCTGCCGCGACTGCGCCGTGGGCACCTCTGCGGTGTGCAGCACGCTCGATGTCACCGCGCTGGCCGATTTGCGTAATCAGGGCAGCAGCATCCAGCTTGCGGCTGGCCAACCGCTTTTCCACCAGGGCGACCCTGCCGATCGCACGTTCAGCCTGACCAGCGGAGTGGTCAAGCTCTACAGCGTCCTTCCCGATGGCCGCCGACAGGTGATCGCCTTCCACTTTCCCGGCGAGTTCATCGGTTTCAGCCCGTCAGAGGACTACCACTGCACGGCAGAGGCAGTCAGCGCCGCTACGCTGTGTCGGTTCGAAACGGGACGGTTCGAACAGTTCGCACGCAGCAGCGACGAATTTGCCCGTTCGCGCCATGAACGCGTGGCCCGCGATCTCGTCGCGGCACAAACGCGCGCAATGGTTCTGGGGCAGGCCACCGCGCGCGAACGGCTTGCCCACTTCCTGTGCGACGTTCACCGCCGGTCGCAGGCGAGACCAGCAGGGGCATCGGGCATCGTCCCGCTGCCAATGAGCCGCAGCGACATTGCCGAATACCTCGGCCTCGCCAAGGAAACGGTCAGCCGCGAACTATCGGCCCTTCGTGCAACCGGCATAGTCCGGACCATCTCACGCAACCTTCTGGAAATTCGCGACATGGAACGCTTGCGCCGCCTGGCCATTGTATAGGGCAGCATGGACAAACTCCCCAATGCCTTGCCGGGGGCCTTGGGGAATTCGTCCACGCCGCCTAGCCACACTTGGAATAGCCGCACTGAATGCACTTGTCGCACCCCTCTTCGCGATGCAAGGTCAAACTGCCGCACCCGGGGCACACACCCCCAAGCGGAGCATCGCCATGCGCAGGCGCCGCCGCCAGCGGATCAGCTTTCGGGCCTTCTCCGCCGTTAACCAGCGCCAGATGGTTTTCGAAGACGTCGCCAATCGCGGCCAGCAAGGACGGCACATAGCTGCGGTTCATCCATGCGCCCCCCCGGGGGTCGAATACGGCCTTGAGCTCTTCTGCCACAAAGCCGATGTCGCCGCCCCGGCGCAGCACCGCTGAAATCATCCGGGTCAGTCCAACCGTCCAAGCGTAGTGCTCCATATTCTTGGAATTTATAAACATTTCAAACGGGCGGCGTTGCCCGTCCTCAATCATGTCATTGATGGTAACGTAGATCGCGTGGGCACTGTGCGGCCATTTGACCTTGTAGGTGGCCCCCTGCAAGGCTTCGGGCCTCGGCTCCAGCACGGCCGGGGTCCGTGCGGCCGCGGAAGAAGCCGCACGCGCGTTCGGTTCCTCGACGCTCAAGACAGACCCGGTCGTGGAATTGGGGCGGTAGGTGGTCAGGCCCTTGCAGCCAAGGTGATAGGCCTCCGCATAGATGTCGACGAAGGCATCGAAGCTGATGTCCTGAGGGCAGTTGACGGTCTTGGAGATCGAACTGTCGATAAGGCGCTGCGCCGGTGCCTGCATGGCCAGGTGATCGGAGGGGGTAAGCGACTGCGCGCTCACGAACAGGTCATCGGGCGGAGGGGCATCGCCCTTGACCTGCTTCCACACGCTGTAGCCCTGATCCTCCACCGGCTCCTCGCGGGTCGATCCGTCCGCCTGCCTGACCTTGCGCACATAGGAATAGGCGAATACCGGCTCGATACCGGAAGAGACATTGCCCGCCAGCAGGGATGTGGTCCCGGTTGGCGCGATCGAGGTGAGACAGCCATTACGCAAGCCGTGTTGACGGATCAGCTCGCGGGTCGGCTCGTCCAGGGTCGACAGGTTAGGTCGGTCGAGCATGGCCTCGTCGTAGAGCGGGAAACACCCCTTCTCGGCCGCCAGCAGGGCGCTGGCGCGATAGGCGGCATGGCGGATCGTATCCAGCCAGCGGCAAGTCAGCGCGATGGCCTGTTCGGACCCGTAGCGGGCGTTGCAGAACAACAAGGCATCGGCCAGCCCGGTGATCCCCAGCCCGATCCGCCGCTTGGATTTCGCTTCCGCTTCCTGCTGCGGCAGGGGATAGCGGGAAACGTCGATCACGTTGTCAAGAAAGCGCACCGCCGTGGTGGTAAGGTCGGCCAACTCCGCCTCGTTAAGCGAACTGTCCGGCGCGAACGGCTGGGGCACGAGTTGGGCCAGGTTGATCGATCCCAGCAGACAGGCGCCATAGGCGGGCAACATCTGCTCACCGCAAGGGTTGCTGCCGACGATCTCCTCGCAATAGGCTAGGTTGTTGTGCTGATTTACCCGGTCGATGAAAATAACCCCCGGCTCGGCGACGTCATATGTCGCCTGCATCAGGCGCCGCCACAGCGCGCGTGCCGGAACGGACCCGTGGACCACGCCGTCGAAGCGAAGCTCCCACTCTTCGTCCGCGGCCAGGGTCCGCATGAACGCGTCGGTTACCAGCACTGACAGGTTGAAGTTCCGCAGCCGGTTCCGGTCGCGCTTGACCTCGATGAATGCCTCGATGTCGGGATGGTCGATCCTCAGGCACCCCATCATCGCGCCTCGCCGCTGGCCGGCCGCCATGATCGTCCCGCACATGGCGTTCCAGCTGTCCATGAAGCTCAACGGTCCGGATGCCTGCGCCCCCACCCCGCGAACGGCTGCGCCAGCCGGGCGAATGGTGGAAAAATCCATGCCCACGCCGCCCCCTTGCTGCATGGTGATCGCAGCCTCGCGCAAGTGCTGGAAGATCCCGTCAAGATTGTCGGGGATCACCCCCATGACGAAGCAGTTGAACAGCGTGACCTCGCGCCCGGTGCCCGCGCCGGCAAGGATGCGACCGGCGGGAATGAAGCGGAAATCGGTCAGCGCTTCGTGAAATTGCTCGCCCCACCGCTCCCTTGATTCGGGGGCTTCGTTGGCGGCAATGGCCCTCGCCACGCGCCTCCACGTATCCTCGACCGAGGTGTCGGCAGCGCCGTCCCCGCCGTGAAAGCGATACTTCTGGTTCCAGATTTCACCTGACAGAGTGGAAAGGGTCATGATCGTGCATCTTGTATGACTGAAAGAGGAGATGCACCATATATGGGAATGATGGGGCCGAAGTGACGCAGATCACGCAAGGTTCATTTCGAGCCCGGGCGTTGGCAAAGCAGCATTGACCGATAGACCAGGCAAAATCCGCCGAAGGCCGCAATCCAGGCGACCCCCGAAACGGCGTAGAGCCACAGCGCGGCCGGTGGCCATATTCAAGGCGGCGGATCCGTGTCGCGAAAGCACCGATCAGCGCCAGATAAAGCCCTGCGGTCAGTAGCGGCCGTTTGCATCCGATGGCGGCGCGCGCCCGATGCTCTGGACCGCTGGATAGCGGGTAGCGGCCACTCGCTATGGCGCTTTGCCGAAGCAATTGGCACGGCCCCGGTGGAGTAGACCGAAACGCCCGATCCTTTTGTCAACGTCAACGATGCCGCCGCCCTGTCTGCGGCCGAGGAGCGGATCAGAACAGCAGGGCGCTGACCGGCTGACCGGTTTCGAGCGCCGGCTGCCCGGCCGGACAGCGGATTAGCCAGTCGGCTTGCGCCAGGGCGCCCTGGGCACCGCTGTCCTGGTTGCCCAGCGGCATCAGCCCGGCCTCGTCCCAGCGGGCGCGAACAAAGGTTTCGCGGTTGCCGGTGCCCCCAATCGGCGCGGCCAACGGCAGGCTGCGCCAGTGAAGCACTTCGGCCACCGGCTGTCCCTGCAAGCGGGCGAGCAAGGGCTGGAGGAACAGGCGCGCAGTGACCATCGCCGAAGTGGGATTACCAGGCAGGCCCAGCACCCACTTGCCCTTGGTCCGGCCCAGCCAGACCGGCTTGCCTGGTTTGATCGCCACCTTGGCGAATACCAGCTCCAGCCCGTGGACGGCGAACATCGGCTTGGCGAAATCGCGCTCACCGACCGAGGCCCCGCCGGTGACAATCACCAGATCCGCCGTTTCCAGCGCAGCTCCGGCGGCGGCTTCCAGCTTCGGCAGGTCATCGAGCCCGATCGTCCGGTGCACGACCTGCGCCCCGCAGTCCGCCACCAGGGCGAAAACACCAAAGGTAACGCTCTCGGGAATGGCATCGTCGCGCAGATGAGCCTCGCCCGGCGGAGCCAGTTCATCCCCGGTGCCGATGATCGCTACCCGTGGCCGCATCGCAACGGTCACGCTGGCCACATCCGCGGCGGCGGCGGCGATCATCGCGCGGGGGTTCAGCCGGGTGCCTGCTGCAATTAGCAGATCGCCAGCGGCAAAGTCGCTGCCGGCGGCCCGGACATGCCAGCCGGGGCCATAACCCTCGGCAAAGCGCACCGTCTCGCCATCGCGGGTTGCATACTCCTGCATGATGCAGCGGTCGGCCCCGGCTGGCAGCGGCGCGCCGGTAAAGATCCGGACCGCCTCGCCCGCAGCAAGGGTGCCGGGATAGCCCGCACCTGCCCGGCTCTCGCCCACGACAGTCAGCGGCTCACCTGGCCGGGTTGCGGCATCGATCACGGCATAGCCGTCCATGGCCGATACAGCGACGCGCGGCGCGGCAGAACGGGCATAGAGAGGGGCGGCAAGGACCCGGCCGGCCGCCTCGGCCATTGCGACCTGCTCGATTCCCAGCGGAAGGACCTGCTCCGCGATCAGCCCGACCGCTTCGTCAAACCCGATCATGTCGCCGTCCAGTCCCCGGAACGCCCCCCGGACTTGGCCGTGACCCGGATCGCACCGATTGTCATGGTCTTGTCCACTGCCTTGAGCATGTCGAACAGAGTCAGCGCGGCGACCGAGACGGCAGTCAGCGCTTCCATTTCCACCCCGGTCTGTCCGCTGGTCCGCACCTCGGCGCGCAGGGTGAAGCCGGGCAGTGCATCGTCGATCACGATCTCCACCGCCACCTTGGTCAAGGCCAGCGGGTGGCACAGCGGGATCAGGTCGGCAGTGCGCTTGGCGGCCATGACACCGGCCAGTTCGGCCGTGGCGATGACGCTGCCTTTGGGCGTGGTTCCGGCCCGCACGGCGGCCAGCGTTTCCGGCAGACAGCGCAGTTCCCCGCGTGCTTCGGCCTGGCGGGTGGTGACGGGCTTGTCCCCGACATCAACCATCCGCGCGCGGCCTTCACCATCCAGATGGGTCAGCCCGGTCATGCGCAGACGTCCCGCAGGCGCGGCAATTGCCCGGCGATCGAGCAGGGGCGATAGCGGCTGTCAAATTCCAGCCCCAGGACCAGGTCCCAGGCATCGCGGCAGGCTCCGGTCGATCCCGGAACGCAGAAGATGAAGGTGTCATCGGCCTGCCCCGCAAATGCGCGCGATTGCAGGGTGGACACCCCGATCGTGCCCATGCTGGCCTGATGGAACACCACGCTGAACCCGTCCATCACCCGGCGCAGCAGCGGCATGACCGCCTCTGGCGTGACATCGCGCGGGGTAAAGCCGGTTCCGCCGGTGCTGACCACGATGTCCACTGCCGGATCGGCGATCCAGACCCGCACCTGTTCGCGGATCGCCTCGACATCGTCGATCACGATCGACCGTGCGGCAAGGCGGTGACCCGCTCCGGTCAGCCGCTCAGCGATCAATGCGCCGGACGTGTCGGTTTCCATGGTCCGGGTATCGGACACGGTCAGCACCGCGATATTGAGCGGGTGGAACGGCAGGCCCTCGTCAATTCCGGGCATAGGTTCAGTCCTGTTTCGCGGTCCAGCGGGAAAGATCCGCCCGGTCGCCCTCGGTCGGCTCGATCCAGCGGTGCCCATCGGGGCCTTCCTCGCGCTTCCAGAATACCGCTTCGGTCTTGAGGCGGTCCATCAGATAATCGGCCGCCTCGAAAGCGGCGCGGCGGTGCGCCGAGGCGGTGGCGACATAGACAATCGCCTCTCCCGGCAGGATCCGCCCGGCCCGGTGCACCACCAGGCTGCGGGTGATGGCAAAGCGGGCATGGGCTTCGCCGGCAATCGCCCGCATCGAGGCCAGGGTGACACCGCGATAGCTCTCCAGCACCAGGACCTGGACTACACCGCCATCCTTGGCCGCGCCCCGGGCATGGCCGGTGAAGCTGACCACCGCACCTTCACCGTCAAGATCGGCGGTAAAGCGGGCCAGCAGCGCGGCCGGATCGAACGCCGCCTCGGCCAGTTGAACGGCGCTGGTCATCCCCCCGACACCGGCGGGAACAGGGCCACGGCATCACCGGCAGTCACGACCGTGCTTCCGGGAACGATCTCTTCGTTGACACAGGCGCGGACCCGGCCCCGGGCTAGCACCTCGCCCAGTCGCGGATGGGCATCGGCCAAAGCGGCAAACAGGGCATGGACCGGCAGGCCATCAGTGGGCACTGCCTGTTCCACTTCACACCCGCAGGCTTCCGCCAGCCGGCCACAAAGCTCGATCCGCAGGATCGTCATGGTCATCCTATCCCCCGATCGAGGCGAGATGCGGCGTGCCGCCGCTGTTGCCTTCGTGCAGGCGGTGAGCCGGGGCCTTGGTCGCGGTCAGCGCGCTGATCCGCGCAACCAGCGCCTCGTGCTGGCTATCGTCCTGCAATAGCGGCCTGAGATCGATCCCGGCATCGCCGAACAGGCAAAGGTGCAGCGTGCCCCGCGCCGAGACCCGCAGACGGTTGCAACTGGCACAGAAGTCCTTGGAATAGGGCGCGATGATGCCAATACGGCCCGGTTCGCCAAGCTTTGTGAAATCAACCGCAGGCCCGGCCCCAGCCTCGCGCGCCAGTTTCTGCCAGCCCAGCGCCGCCAGCCGCCCGGCGATTTCCTCACCGACCAGGTGATGGCGATCGAAGAAGGCGGGATTGTCGTTGGTCCGCATCACTTCGATGAACCGCAGCGTCAAATCGTGGCGCTGAACAAAGGCTATGAACCCTTCGAGTTCGTCATCGTTGACCCCACGCATCAGCACGCTGTTGAGTTTGATCGCGCCGATTCCCGCCGCACGTGCAGCGGCGATGCCGTCCAGCACTTGGCTCAGCCGGTCATGGCCGGTGATCGCCGCAAACCGCGTGGGATCAAGGGAATCGACACTGATGTTGAGCGCCGTGATTCCGGCTGCGGCATAGTCTGCTGCCCGCTCCGCCAGGCGATAGCCGTTGGTGGTCATGGCCAACTTGCGGATGCCCCGTGTGGCGGCCACTGTCCGGGCAATGTCCAGCAGTTTGGGCCGCAGGCTCGGCTCACCCCCGGTCAGGCGGACTTTCCACAGCCCGAGCCGGGCAAAGGCCGCAATCAGCCGTCCGGTTTCCGCTACGGTCAGGTTGGCCGGCTGACCCGCCACCTTGCGATAGCCTTTGGGCAGACAATAGGTGCAGCGAAAGTTGCACACGTCGGTCAGCGACAGGCGGAGATATTCGAAGCGGCGGCCGTGGCCATCGGTAAGCGGCGGGTTCATCCTACTGCACCATGGCCCCTTCAGCCCCGGCGATGGCAACCCCGCTGACCCCGGCCTGCCCGGCCAGGATCGCGATGTACTGCGCCACGGCGCGGCGATAGCTGGCTTCTTCCAAATAGCCCGCGATGGCCTCCCGGACCGCTTCGAACGGCAACTGGCGCGCTTCGGCCCGGCGTCCGGAGCGAATCACGTGTACCCCGAAGCGCGTCTTGACCGGCTGGGTGCACAGCGAGTTCTCCGGCAGCGCGAACAGCGCTTCCTCGAACGGCTTGACCATCATCCCCGGC
>Ga0209023_10007793_pt1 | contig 10882 bp, 11 predicted proteins | sample LakOneMetagenome_FD_187468 | JGI IMG/M metagenome (GOLD analysis project Ga0209023, IMG submission 187468) | Freshwater and sediment microbial communities from Lake Erie, Canada (SPAdes) (version 2) | ecosystem: Environmental > Aquatic > Freshwater > Lentic | place: Lake Erie, Canada...
CTCTCTCGAATCGCTGCGCGATTCGGGAAGGGGGACGCCGGCAGCGCACGCCAGCGAAGCGCAGCCTGCGCTGCCAGGCGGCCCTTGCGCGGCGGCCGCTGGTCTGCGCGCCCTCGTCACAGCTCGCATATCGACCACACACGCGAGCCCATGGCATGAAACACATTCCCCGCAAGCGCTTTGGGCAGCATTTTCTGTCCGACAAAAGCATCATCGAAGACATCGTGCAGGCCATCGCCCCGCAGCCGGGCGACCCCATGGTCGAGATCGGCCCCGGGCTGGCAGCGCTCACGCAGCCCCTGGTGGAGCGCCTGGGCCGCCTGACGGTGATCGAGCTGGACCGCGACCTGGCCCTGCGCCTGCGGCTGCACGGGCAGCTCGACGTGATCGAGTCCGATGTGCTCCGCGTCGACTTCACGCACCTGGCGCAGGACTTTCGCGCCAAGGCGGGCCAGCCCGACCTGCGGCTGCGTGTGGTGGGCAACCTGCCCTACAACATCTCCACGCCCATCCTGTTCCATCTGCTCGAGCATGTGGAGGTCATCCAGGACCAGCACTTCATGCTGCAAAAGGAAGTGATCGACCGCATGGTGGCCCGCCCCTCGACCAGCGACTATGGCCGCCTGTCGGTGATGCTGCAGTGGCGCTACGCGATGGAGAACGTGCTGTTCGTGCCGCCCGAGAGCTTTGACCCGCCCCCGCGCGTGGACAGCGCCGTGGTGCGCATGGTGCCCCACGCCGAGCCCGCAGCGCTGTCGGTGCCCTTGCTGGAAGAACTGGTACAGGTGGCCTTCAGCCAGCGCCGCAAGCTGCTGCGCCACACCCTGGGCCGCTGGCTCGAAGCCCGCCAGTTCCCCGGCACCTTCGACACCCAACGCCGCGCCGAAGAAGTGCCTGTGGCCGAGTACGTGGCCCTGGCGCAAGCGTGCTCTTGAATTGATAGCTGCTGGCGCTTGCTGGGCAAGCGGTAGCGGCTAATTTGATCAGTATTTTGGAGAATCTTAACGGCTCAGGCTGGCCGCGCAGCGGAGCAGCAGGCACGCCCACCAACGTCGCACCGGTCCCGATGCGATGCCAAACCCGTCGGTCAAACGTCAACAGGTTTGAAGCAGGCACGCGCTGCAGTCGTGTACGCTGATTTCGTCACTTACACCGAAACTGGCGCGGCCAAGGCGAGAGACACCGCGCAAGGGCCGCCCCGCCGCGCTGGTGTCGTCCCCCTTCCCGAACGGCGCAGCCGTTCGAGAGAAGGGGTGAAGGCGCGCAGCGCCTCAGGGGGATGCCCCTGCTACGCCGCGCTGAGCCAGTACCCGGAGTTGAAGGGGCTGCTCATGCGCAGCGCCATGGGCGAGACGTCCACGAGCTTGTCGGTGGGCATCTTCTCTCCGGAAGCATCTGTCGCAGCAGCGGCTGCTGTGCCGCTGATGTCTATGACCTCGACACCCGGGGTGCCGTGAGCCTCATTCGCCCGTTCTGCTTGGCTGGTGGATGCAGAACGGGCTACAGAAAAGAATAGAAACACCGGAAGGGGATCTTGCGGTCGCCCCAGTAGTCGGCGGCGTCCCGGAAGATGTCGAGCAGTTGCTCGCGCGCTTCCTTGTCGAACTTGCCGGTGGCCGGGATCTGCTCCAGCACCACGATGAAACCAGGCTGCGGGCCTGATTTGTGCAAGGGGTCTGTCATGCAGTCATACAGCGCATCGAAGTTCTTGCCGAAGTGCGATGGGAAGGTGAATTGACCGGCAATCAGATCCAGCACGTCCTGCTTGGACTGCGCGTGGGCCAGGTTGGCGTACAAGAAATGGTGACCCATGGAAGTGGCTGCATCCTGCAGGTCCTGCACGCGGAAGGCGCGGATGGACTGCACGATGTTGGTGCGCACGCCACGCAGTGGCGTTTCCAGGTCTTTACGAAGTGGCGTCTGCATCTCCGCTACTCTTTCTTTAGAAAGTCCACAAACTTCTGGCTTTTCGCAGAGCTGCGAGGGCCAGCCTGCGATGGGGGAATTCAATGGGATACGGCGCAAGTTGCCAAGTTTCATTTGGCAGGTGTGCACCGCAACGGGTGTCATTTGGAGATTTCGCGAAAACTGGCGTAGTGGTCGCTGGTGTAGTAGCAGGCGTCCGGGGTTCGGGGCTTGCCACCGCACACAATGCGCCGGGCTCCCCGGTCACGCGATCCTGGCGTTCTGACGGTGTATTCGCGGTAGTAGCCCCGCTGGTGGGCGGGCAACAACCGCTCGCGATTGCCGAAAACCGATCCATCCTTGTCGTACGGGAACGGTCCGCCCTCAAGGATCAGCGCATACGTTGCGCGCCCTTGGGGCGGCAGCTCGGCCAGTGCAATGGGGGTGATGGACCCGTCTGTGGACGGGGATTTACGGGCGTGCCCCACAACCGGGGACAGCACGAACGCAACACCCAACACACACAAAACCCCTGCTTTGCGCGCCCGGGTGGCTACAGCCTTCAACATCGACGAAACCTTTCACACGACTTATGCAATCCGGGGACAGGCAAATCGCCTTATCCCTGAAAACGCACTTCATGCACCCTTGTTTGCATAAGTCCAGACTCCAGAAACCTACGGGTTAACCCGAAATTTCGACCTGCTAGTGTGACTCAATGGCCCCCAAAAAGCAAGCGTCTGCACAAAACTTGGGCAGACGCTGTAAGGGGGTGCAAGTGCCTTAAGTTAGCACTTGCTGTCAATTCAGGACTTATCGCAACGCGTTGGCGTCCGCCACGGTCAGTGCGGTCATGTTCACGATGCGGCGCACAGTGGCACTCGGCGTCAGGATATGGACTGGCTTGGCGGCACCCAGCAGGACCGGGCCGATGGCGATACCGCCGCCGGCAGCGGTCTTGAGCAGGTTGTAGGCGATGTTGGCGGCGTCGATGTTGGGGAACACCAGCAGGTTGGCATCGCCCGTCAGCTCGCTGCTGGGCATGACGGCCGCGCGGGCCTTGCCGTCGAGCGCCACGTCGCCGTGCATCTCGCCGTCCACCTCCAGCCACGGAGCCTGCTGGCGCAGCAGCTCCAGGGTCTGGCGCATCTTGATGGCGCTGGGGCTGTTGCTGGTGCCGAAGTTGGAGTGAGACAGCAGCGCGGCCTTGGGCTTGAAGCCAAAGCGCATCATTTCCTCGGCGGCCAGCGCGGTGATCTCGGCCAGCTCCTGGGGCGTGGGGTCGTAGTTGACGTGCGTGTCGACCAGGAACACCTGGCGTCCGGGCAGCATCAGGCCGTTCATGCAGGCGTACACCGGCACGTCCTGCTCGGTGCTGTCGGCGCCGCCGGCGTGCTTGCCGATCACCTGGTCGATGTACAGCAGGTGGTTGGCCGTGGTGCCCCAGGTGCCGCAGATCAGGCCGTCCACTTCGCCCTTGTGCAGCATCATGGCGCCGATCAGCGTGAGGCGGCGGCGCATCTCGATCTTGGCGACCTGCTGGGTGATGCCCTTGCGCTCGGTCATGCGGTGGTAGGTCTGCCAGAAGTCGCGGTAGCGGTGGTCGAAGTCGGTGTTGACCACGTCGTAGTCCACGCCTTCCTTCAGGCGCAGGCCGAACTTCTCGATGCGCTGGGCGATGATGGCCGGGCGGCCGATCAGCGTGGGGCGCGCCACGCGCTCGTCCACCACGATCTGCGCGGCGCGCAGCACGCGCTCTTCTTCGCCCTCGGCATACGCCACGCGCTTGCGTGCAGCGGTGCGGGCCGCGTCGAAGATGGGCTTCATCGTCGTGCCCGAGGCGTAGACGAAGGCCTGCAGGCGGTCGCGGTACGCGTCCATGTCGGTGATGGGGCGCTGAGCCACGCCGCTGTCGGCCGCCGCCTGGGCCACGGCCGGGGCGATCTTCATCATCAGGCGCGGATCGAACGGCTTGGGGATCAGGTAGTCGGGGCCGAACGACAGTTTTTCGCCCACATAGGCTGCGGCCACCACTTCGCTCTGCTCGGCCTGCGCCAGCTCGGCGATGGCGTGCACGGCTGCGATTTCCATCTCATCGGTGATGGTGGTCGCGCCGCTGTCCAGCGCGCCGCGGAAGATGTACGGGAAGCACAGGACGTTGTTGACCTGGTTGGGGTAGTCCGAGCGGCCCGTGGCCATGATGATGTCGCTGCGCACGCTGTGCGCGAGCTCGGGCATGATTTCGGGGTTGGGGTTGGCCAGCGCGAAGATCACGGGGCGCTCGGCCATGGTGGCCACCATTTCGGGTTTGAGCACGTTGCTGGCCGACAGGCCCAGGAACACGTCGGCGCCGACGATCACCTCGGCCAGCTTGCGGGCGTCGGTCTTTTGCATGAACTGGCGCTTGTCGTCGTCCATCAGCTCTTCGCGGCCTTCGTACACCACGCCGGCCAGGTCGGTCACGAACACGTTCTTGCGCTGCACGCCCACCTTGAGCAGCAGGTTCAGGCAGGCCAGCGCCGCAGCGCCCGCGCCGCTGGTCACGAGCTTCACGTCCTCGATCTTCTTGCCTGCCACCTTGAGCGCATTGACCATGGCCGCCGCCACCGTGATGGCCGTGCCGTGCTGGTCGTCGTGGAAGACCGGGATCTTCATGCGCTTGCGCAGCTCGCGCTCCACGTAGAAGCAGTCGGGGGCCTTGATGTCTTCTAGGTTGATCGCGCCGAAGGTGGGCTCGAGCGCGGCGATCACTTCCACCAGCTTGGCAGGGTCCTTCTCATCGATCTCGATGTCGAACACGTCCACGCCCGCGAACTTCTTGAACAGGACGCCCTTGCCCTCCATCACCGGCTTGGAGGCCAGCGCGCCGATGTCGCCCAGACCCAGCACCGCGGTGCCGTTGGTGATGACGGCCACCAGGTTGCCGCGCGCCGTGTAGCGGAAGGCATTGGCCGGGTCTTTGACGATTTCTTCACACGGGGCGGCCACGCCGGGCGAGTACGCCAGGGCCAGGTCGTGCTGGTTCACCATCTGCTTGGTGGCGGCAATGGAGATCTTGCCGGGCTTGGGAAACTCGTGGTACTCGAGAGCGGCACGGCGCAGCTGGGCGCGCTTGTCGGATTCGTTGTTGTTGTTCTGGTCCGTGGTGTTCTCGGGCATTCAATGTCTCCAACTCAAAGGTGGGTGCAGGAAGGAAACCGCGCTGGGAGCGGCTCGGCGCGGGTATGTCAGCTTTGTAAGGGTCTGCGATTGTAGGACGATGCCGGTAAAAACCCTAGTAAGCGAATCTGCTTATGCGGGTGGATCAGTGATGACCTGGGCCGCTGCAATCGACGCCCGCATGAAAAACGCCCCACAGCCGGGGAAGGCTGCGGGGCGTGGGCAGAGTGCTGCGGGTCAGCGGGCGGTCAGCGGCTGCTGGGGAACGCGAACACCGCGCCTTCGCGCACACCGGCACTGGGCCAGCGCTGCGTGATGGTTTTGCGCTTGGTGTAGAAGCGCACGGCGTCGGGGCCATAGGCGTGCAGGTCGCCGAACAGGCTGCGCTTCCAGCCGCCGAACGAGTGGTAGGCCACGGGCACGGGCAGCGGCACGTTCACGCCCACCATGCCAACCTGGATGTGGTCGGTGAAGTAGCGGGCGGCCTCGCCGTCGCGGGTGAAGATGCAGGTGCCGTTGCCGTATTCGTGGTCGTTGATGAGCTGCATGGCTTCTTGCAGCGTGTTCACGCGCACCACGCCAAGCACGGGGCCGAAGATCTCTTCCTGGTAGATCTTCATGCCGGGCAAGACGCGGTCGAACAGGCAGGCGCCGAGGAAGTAGCCCTCTTCATGGCCCGCCACCTTCATGCCACGGCCATCGACCACCAGCGTGGCGCCCTCGGCCACGCCGCTGTCCACATAGGCAGTCACCTTCTCGAAATGCGGCTTGCTGACCAGCGGGCCCATGTCGTTGCCGCCGTTGTCGGTCTGGGTGCCGGGGCCGACCTTCATCTTGGCGATCTCGGTCTTCAGGCCCGCAATCACGGCGTCACCCACCGCGTCGCCCACGGCCACCAGCAGCGGAATGGCCATGCAGCGCTCGCCGCACGATCCGTACGCCGCGCCCATCAGCGCGCTCACGGCGTTGCCCACGTCCGCGTCGGGCATCAGCACCGCGTGGTTCTTGGCACCGCCCAGGGCCTGCACGCGCTTGCCGTGCTTGCAGCCTTCGGCGTAGATGTACTCGGCAATGGGGGTGGAGCCTACAAAGCTCACGGCCTTGACGCGCGGGTCCTGCAGCAGTGTGTCCACCGCCAGCTTGTCGCCGTTGACCACGTTCAGCACACCCGGTGGCAGGCCGGCTTCGAGTGCCAGCTGGGCGATGAACAAGGTGCTGCTGGGGTCGCGCTCAGAGGGCTTCAGGATGAAGGTGTTGCCGCAGGCCACGGCCATGGGCCACATCCACAGCGGCACCATCGCCGGGAAGTTGAACGGTGTGATGCCGGCCGTCACGCCCAGCGCCTGGAACTCGCTCCACGAGTCGATGCTGGGGCCCACGTTGCGGCTGTGCTCGCCCTTGAGCAGCTCGGGCGCGTAGCTGGCGTATTCCACGTTCTCGATGCCGCGCTGCAGCTCGCCGTGCGCGTCGCTCAGCACCTTGCCGTGCTCGGCGGTGATCAGGGCGGCGATCTTGTCGGCGTTCTCTTCGAGCAGGACCTTGAGCTTGCTCATCACGCGCGCGCGCTTGAGCGGCGGCGTGTTGCGCCAGGCGGGGTAGGCGGCTTCGGCCGATGCGATGGCGGCCTCGACCGTCGCCTTGCTGGCCAGCGCCACGCTGGTGTTGGACTGGCCGGTGGCGGGGTTGAACACCGGCTGGGTGCGCTCGGTATCGGCAACGAGCTGGCCGTCGATCAGGTGGCCGACGGTGGTGGTGACGTTCTTGTCGTGGTTCATGGCTGGTTTCAAGTAAAAAATGCCGCTACCGCTTGATGGTCAAGCGCTAGCAGCTATCAATATAGGAGTGAGTGCGTGGGGCTTCGTGCGACGGGGGTACTTGGGGTACTGGTGGCCGCACTCAGCGCTTACGCGGTCTCGCTGAGTGCGTCGCCCAGTGCGTTGACCAGGCGATCAATCTCGGCCCGCTCGCTGATGAATGGGGGGGCCAGCTGGATGGTGTCGCCACCGTAGCGCACGTAAAAGCCCTTCTTCCAGCAGTTCATCGCGATCTCATAAGGGCGCTTGGCGGGTTCGCCGGGCAGCGGCGCAATCGTCAGGCCCGCAGCCAGGCCGAAGTTGCGGATGTCCAGCACATGTTTGGCGCCCTTGAGGCTGTGCACGGCCTCTTCAAAATAAGGTGCCAACGCCTTCACGCGGCCAATCATGTCTTCGTTTTGCAGGATGTCGAGCGCGGCGATGCCTGCTGCGCACGCCACCGGGTGGGCGGAGTAGGTGTAGCCATGCGGAAACTCCAGCATGTACTCGGGCCCGCCTGCGGCCATGAAGGTGTCGTAGATCTCCTTGGTGGCCACCACCCCGCCCAGCGGCTGCGCGCCGTTGGTCACCTGCTTGGCAAAGTTCAGGATGTCCGGCGTCACGCCAAAGGCCTCGGCACCGGTCCAGGCGCCGCTGCGGCCAAAGCCGCTGATCACTTCGTCAAAAATCAGGAGGATGTTGTTCTGGGTGCAGATCTCGCGCAGGCGCTGCAGGTAGCCCACGGGCGGGATCACGACGCCGGCCGAGCCTGAGAAGGGCTCCACGATCACCGCGGCAATGTTCGATGCGTCGTGCAGCGCGATCACGTCCAGCAGGCGGTCGGCCAGCTCTTTGCCCGTGGGCGGCATGCCCTTGTGGAACGAGCCTGCGGGTGGCTGGGTGTGGGGCAGATGGTCTGCCTCCACGCCTTGGCCAAACAGCTTGCGGTTGGCCACGATGCCACCCACCGAAATGCCGCCAAAGTTCACGCCGTGGTAGCCCTTTTCGCGGCCGATCAGGCGCGTCTTGGTGCCCTGGCCCTTGGCGCGCCAGTAAGCGCGGGCCATCTTGAGCGATGTGTCGGCCGACTCGGAGCCCGAGCCGGTGAAGAACACGTAGTCGAGCCCTGCAGGCGTGAGTTCCTTGACGCGGTTGGCCAGTTCAAACCCCAGCGGGTGGCCAAACTGGAACGCGGGCGCGTAGTCCAGCTTCATCGCCTGCTTGCCAATGGCTTCTGCGATCTCGCGGCGGCCGTGGCCCAGGCCCGCACACCACAGGCCCGAGAGCCCATCAAAAATCTTGCGGCCGTCCGAATCGGTGTAGTAGGCGCCGCTGCCCTCCACGATCATGCGCGGGTTGGCCTTGAACTGGCGGTTGGCCGTGTAGGGCATCCAGTGCGCATCGAGCCATTCGGCATCCATGCGGGGGCTGTCCGGGCCAGCGGCGGGTTTTTCGATGTGGACAAAGCTCATGGCGGTCTCCAGGGCGGCGGTGAAGGGCGGGTGAATGATGACGGTGAGGGGGCAGCGCAGGGCCTTGTATGGCAAAGCCCGGCCGACAGCGCATTGTTGTGCCGCCTGTTAATCTCTCCAATAGTGCAATATCAATGTTTACTTGACGATTTATGCAAGTAAAAGACACCCCCAAGCCATCCTCCGTTCCCCCGGCCACATCGCTGTCGAGCCCCAACGCCCGGCACCGCGCGGTGCTGGGCCAGCTCAGCGACATGGACCTGCGCCTGCTGCAGGTGTTCAAGAGCGTGGTCGAATGCGGCGGCATGTCGGCGGCCGAGCTGGAGCTGAACATCGGCACCAGCACCGTCAGCCGCCACATGAAGGACCTGGAAACCCGCCTGGGCCTCACCCTGTGCCGCCGGGGCCGCGCGGGCTTTGCGCTCACGGCCGAGGGCCAGCGCGTGTACGACGAAACCCTGCGCCTGCTGTCCGCTGTGGACGCCTTTCGCAGCAGCATCGACGACATCCACCGCCGCATGGGCGGCCGGCTGGAGGTGGCGGTGTTCGACAAGACGGCCAGCAACCCCGCCGCGCACATCGGCGACGCGATTGCCCTTTTCGCCAGCCAGGCGCCCGAGGTCAGCCTGCAGATGCACGTGGCCAGCATCAACGCCATCGAGCGCGGGCTCATCGACGGCAGCTTCCACGTGGGCATCATCCCGGCGCACCGCGCGTCGCAAAGCCTGGTGTACGCCAACCTGTTCACCGAGACCATGCTGTTGTACTGCGGCGCCCGGCACCCGCTGTTTGACACCGACCACGCCGCCCTGACCTGGGAGGTCCTGCGCGCCTACCAGTTCGCCGGCCTGGGCTACCACTCGCCCAACATGGAACTCAGCCACAGCGCCCGCCTGCCGCGCAAGGCGACGGGGTTCGACCAGGAATCGATCGCGACGCTGATCCTGTCCGGGCGCTACCTGGGTTTCTTGCCTGACCACTATGCGGAGGGCTTCGAGCGCCAGGGGCTAATGCAGGCGGTGTCGCCCGCCCAGTTCTTCTACCGCTGCGAATTCGTGAGCGTGCTGCGCAAGTCACCCCAGCTGCCCAGGGCGGCCCAGGCGTTTGCGCAGTGCCTGGTGCAGGCGCACAGTGGATGACGCCTTGCGTCTGGCAGGCGCCGGGCGGACAATCGAAGCTTCTTCCTTCAGCGCATTGAGCGGAGCACACCATGGCCAGCATTTCCTCCATCGGCAGTTCCGGCCTGCAGGCCGCCCAGTTGCGCCTGGATGCCTCGGCCAACAACGTGGCCAACATGAACACCCCTGGCTACCGCCGCGAGGTGGTGGTCCAGCAGGAGGCCAAGGACAGCGCGGGCGTGCAGGCCACGGTGCAGCGCGAGCAGGACGCCAAGGGCGTGGCGCTGGAGCAAGAAGCCGTGGAGCAGATGTCGGCCACCTATGCCTTCAAGGCCAACTTGCAGACCATCAAGACGCAGGATCAGATGATGGGATCGCTGCTGGACACCCGGGCCTGACCGGCAAGCAAACCGCCGTGGCGGGCGGCAGTCGCTTCTGGCTCCACCTGTATCCCCTGATGCCCCGAGTGCGGGGCATTGTTGTTTCTGCGCCGGGTTTTGTGGCTTTGGAAGTTAGTGCGTCGACGCCATGCGCGCCAGTCGGTCGACCAGCCAGCGCTGAAAGGCCAGGCCTGCGGTCGAACGGCTGTGCAGGGGAATCTTGTACATGGTGGGCTCCTTGCGGGGTCGGTTGCTGATGGATGAAGGAAGGGCTCGGACTCTCGTCACCCGGCCTGTGGCGCAAGCGCTGCATGTGCACCTCCGTGCGCTGTACTCGCGGCTTTGCGCAGCTTGCGGTCCCAAGCCTTTTCATGAAAGAAAAACGCCACCGCCTGCACCGTAGGCTCCAGCAGGCTCAGCGTGAGCGACGCCCAGAAATTGCCCGTCACCGCGTAGGCCACCATCGCGGCGACGCAGATGTGCACCAGGTAGTAGCTGCCGGTTTTCTTCAGCATGGTCTGGTTCTGGCGGGCGGCTTGGCGGATGCGGGTCATGGTGGGGCTCCTGTCAGTGGCAAGGCCGATCCCGGGTGTGGAACGGAGGCATGGAGTGAATGGTAGGCATTCTCAATAGCAAGCGCCAATTGATTGCCGCTACTGCAGAGATAGTCGCTATGCACCGTACCGGGCCTGGGCTGGCCGGCACGAGGACAGCGCGGGGTGTGAACTACTTCACGGCCGCGCCCTGAAAAAAGCCCCGGAGGCCTGCAGCCCCGTTGCTATGATGGCCGCTCTTTTCAACCCCCTTTCTCTTTGCTTTGGGAGCACACATGGCCCTCATGGACTTCATCAAGAAACAGTTCATTGACATCATTCAATGGACCGAAGAGGGAGACGGCACCCTGGCCTGGCGCTTCCCCATGCGCGACATGGAAATCCAGAACGGCGGCACGCTGGTGGTGCGCGAGTCGCAGATGGCCATCTTCGTGAACGAAGGCCAGGTGGCCGACGTGTTCACGCCCGGCACCTACAAGCTCACTACGCAGACGCTGCCGG
>Ga0209023_10007794_pt1 | contig 10880 bp, 7 predicted proteins | sample LakOneMetagenome_FD_187468 | JGI IMG/M metagenome (GOLD analysis project Ga0209023, IMG submission 187468) | Freshwater and sediment microbial communities from Lake Erie, Canada (SPAdes) (version 2) | ecosystem: Environmental > Aquatic > Freshwater > Lentic | place: Lake Erie, Canada | collected...
GCCAGGTCGGTCTTTGGATTCAACCTGCCCTGCTGGCCGATGGACACGCCGAACATGACCATGTGCTGCCAGAACGCCGGATCCGCCGTCGACGTCGGCACGTTGTTGGCCATCGCGGTTTCGGGGCGGAGGTCGGTTTTCCAGTAGTACATCGCCACGTCCGCCAGCGTGTTCGGCTGCGTGTTCGGGGTGGTGGTGAAGTTGTCCTTGTAGGGATTCGCAACGACGTAGCCCAGGGTTCCTCCCTTGGGATCGGTATTCGTCGGCCCGGCCGTTGCGTCCGCGTCGCCGACCGGCGTGGTGTAACCGCTGTTGTCGTTCCAGTAGCCGTCCGTGGTCAGGATCGCGAAGTTCTGGCGGCAGCTCAGCTGGTTGCTGCCGGTCTCAGGTCCCCACGGGCCGGTCCCGCTGGTGTCCTGGAACTTCTTGCCCGCGCGTTGCAGCGCGCCCTTCAAGGGCGTGGTCGAGCTTCCCTCCGCGGCCTGCAGGCGCGAGTACCAGGTGTCGCGGTTGCTTCCGCTGAACACGCCATTGCTGGTGCCCACCGGGATTTCGAACGCGCTGCGGTTCCAGATGGTGTCGTAGCCCACGCGGACGCTGGATCCCATCCCGGCGAATGCCTCGCTCGCGCCGGCCTTGGCGGTCTTGATGCGGGTGCGGTGGTAGGAATACCAGGTCGCGTAGTTGGTCAGCTCATTCGCCAGCGTGCGGTTGGTGATGGTGCCGTTCGCCGCATGCACGTCAGGCGTCGCCGAGGTGCAGTTGATCCATGTGGTCGACCCCGAAGTGCCCGCGCAACGGTTGCTCGTCGTGAACACGACATCGAACGTCACGTTCTTGTATCGACTTGCCGTGTAAAGACCGACGTACCACGTCCCCGCCGCCGGGTTGTTGATGACGCACGACTCGTCGTTTCCGCCTCCGTTCTTGTTGCAAACAGGATTGTTCGTGTAATTGCTGTCGTCGTCGACATACAAATCCACGCCGTTTCCGTTGCCGTTATTCCAGTTGGGCGAATTGTTGCCGTGATCGCCCCCGGCCGTGCTTACGGTCATCGATTCGAGACCCGCTGGGACGGTGAACGAGTAGTTGGCGTAATTGCCCGTTCCGGAAGTGTCCGCGACCGTCTTGGGATAGCCGGACGGACGGTCGTTCGTGTTCGTCACCGAGCCATACTCGCTGCGCACGATGTCGCTGCCACCGGACTGGATGACATAGCGCCAGTACGACTGAGTGATGGTCTTGTTGGACGCGCCGTCCTTGAGGACATAGAACGTCTTGGTACCGGATCCCAGATTGACCGTCGTCGTGGCCAGGTTGTCGTCGTCGTAGGCACTGGAATACGAGGTGCCCCCGGTGAGCCGGGTCCCGGCGGTGGACGTCATCCACGGCTTGTAGGTGACGTTCGGGTTGTACGAAAGCGTGTTGAGGTTGTACGCGATCAGCTTCACGTCGACCGGGGTGGTACCCGAGATATCGCTCGAATCCGGCATCACGTCGCCGGTCATGGACCCGGAGTCGTCGAGGATGAAGCGGATGTTCGCCGGCGGATAGGCCGATCCCGACTGCAGCGGCACCGCCGGGATGGTGATGGCGTGCCCCGGCGCGGAAATGAGCGTGGCCGCGCACGTGAGGACGATCGGCAGCATGCGCTGCCAGGCGTTGCGGCGGACGGGGAACTGCGGTCGCTGGGTCATGATGGCTTCTCTCCGTCAGGGGACGGAATAGATGGATTGCAGGGTGACTTCCGCGCGCCCGTTGACGTTGCTGCGCGCGGTGATGCGGTAGCGGCTTTCATTGCCGCTGCACGTGGTTTCCGAAACGTCGCCGCTGGTCGTGCAACTGCCCTTGGGCGGAACGTCGTCGGCGAGCAATTCGATGATGTACTGGGAGGCCGGCATCCCGCTCGCGACCGAGGCGTTCACCCAGCCGGTCGAGCCAGCCCAGACCGGCGTGGTCGCGGCGGGATCCGGCTTGCCGCAGCCGCTGGCATTGCAGCCCGATGCGGGCAGCGTAGGCTTGCCCGCCGCGACGGACTCGCCCTGCCGCAGCGCCGCTTCCGCGGACTGGAACGACATGCTGCGGTCGCGCATGTTGGATGTCATGCGCTCCTCCATCAGCGTCCCGCGCAGACTGGCCAGTGCGAGCAGGCTCATCACGACCAGCAGGATGAGGACGACCGCAAGGGCGACGCCGCGCTGGCGGGCGTGGCCCGGGGCAAAGGAATCCAGGCGCTTGTTCATGGCGTGCGGTTCCTGAAGGTGACCGTGTGCTCGACGACGCGGCTGATCTGAGTGCGGTTGGTGCCGGACGTGTCGCTGTCGTTGATGGTCATGACGATCCGCATCGCGACCACGTCGCCGTTTTTCCAGTTCGCGGTCGAGAGCGTGGACGGATCGTCGTAGGTCGTGCCGCCATCGAGCAGGAACGTCAGCTGCAGGTTCTGGACGCCTTCGGCGATCTCGTCCCTGCGCGTCGACAGCACGCCACCCGATGCCGTTGTGGATGTGCGGAACAGCGACTTCGTGCCGTGGTCGTTGTAGCCGACGTACCAGCGCCGCGCGACCATCTTCGAAAGCGTGGCCGGCCAGGTGGCCGACGAATCGCATTTGTTGGAGGAATCGTAATTCCCTTGCCGGCAACCGAACGCGTAGGTGCCCGCCGAATTGTTGCCGGGCGTGCCGCCGGAGGTCTTGTGCTCGACGGTGGCGCTGGCGGAAGTCGCGGTCGTGAGCTGGAAGACTTCCACGTAGCCCGGATCGCAGGCGGCGACCACGTCGCCGCTGGTGAACCCGTGGGCCGCGGTGTTCAACTTCAGGGTATCGACCGCATAGGTCACCGCGCCCACCGCGGGAAGGATCGGGATGCCGTCGCCGGTCGCGTTGTGCAGATCGATGGCGTCGGTGCCGGTGACGCGCGCGCCGGTCGTCGTGCCGAACGCCAGCCCCGGGGTGGCCACGGTGTTGTCGTAGCCGATGAGTCCGTAGGTCGTGTCCGTGTACCAGTTCGCGGTCGGCGTCTTGAGCTGGTTGACGGGCTGCCCCTGCGAGCTGAGGTTGCCGCAGTCGTTGCCTGCCCCTTCGCGCAGGTCGCGGGCCATCAATTCATAGCCGGTGCGCGCGTTCTCCTGGATGCGGCCCAGGCTTTCGGTGGCCGCGTAGGTCTGGCGGTTGGTCATGAAGACCGCGAGCGCGGCTCCGGTGATGACCAGGCCCAGGACCAGCGCCACCATCAATTCGATCAGGGTGAAGCCGCGCGCCGCGCGCCGCTTGAGAGGAAGGCTCATAGGCGGCTCACCGTGTCGGTTTTCTGCTGGTTCGACGACGAGCCGCCCATGTCGCCGCGAGAGTCGTCCCAGGTGATGCGGACCAGGTACGCGTCCTGCAGGGTCGGGACCGGCGCGATGATCACGCAGGCGGACGTGCCCAGCCCCTTGTCGGAGAGCACGCGCGTCATCCATTTGTTGAGGTCCTTGCCAGCGAGGGTGCCATCGTCGTCCGGCACTTGGTCGATGCAACTCGTATTGCTCGCATTTCCAGGGTCGTAGGTGCCCAGGTTGTACTTGCCCAGCAATGCGTTGGAACGGTTCGCGCGCATCGCATCGAGGATGGCATAGCTCTCGGCGATTGCCTCGTTGCGGTTGATCGAGCTCTGGCTGCTGCGCAGCGCGGCCGCCTGCAGGGCAGCGATGCCGAGCATGCCGAACGCGAGGATCACGATCGCGATCAGTACTTCGATCAGGCCGACGCCGGCGCTTCCACGGCGGACGGGGGGATGTCGCATGGCAGGATTCGGGTTCATGGGTTGTTGTCGCTGACCGTGCCGGTGCATACGGCGTTGGTATTGCCGCGCGAGACCGACGCGCGGCTCACGCTGAAATTGACATAGCGGATGTTCTGCGGCGGGCGCTTGGTCGGGATGCAAAAGGCGAGCGCGCCCTGCAGCGGCGTGGTGCCGTCCGCCTTGTAGGCGATGCCGTCGGCATGGAACATGATCTGCTTGCCGAAATTCGTGCTGGCCTTGATCCGCACCTTCGGATTGACGGTGCCGACCCGCACCACTTCCCCCGCGGTCGGGGCGGCGTCCTTGTTCGCATCGGCATAGACGATCCAGCCGGTCGCGGTGGTCGCGCCTGCGGCAAGGCAGGCGGGCGTCGCCGCGTCCGGGGTCGCGCTCAGGCATAGCAGGGTGCGGCGATTGCTGCGGATGGCTTCCATTCGCGCCGCCTGGAACCCGGCCAGCATCTCGTTGGAGGCGCCGCTCAGGCGGCCGCTGTTGATGGTGGTCTCGAAACTCGGGACCGCGAACACGATGATGATCGCAGCCACCACGATGGCGACCATCAGCTCGATCATGGTGAAGCCCGCTGCGGGCGCGAACCCCCTCGGGCGCCTGGATACGGCCATGCGCGAACGCTCCCCTCGCCGGATGGCGGACCCCGGCACTCTCGGGCAGCGGCGCCGGCCAGGGCAAGCCAAACCGGACGGGCGGTCGAATCGGCGGGATGGACGCCGGATCGGCCGGGACTACGCCACCACCCGGTAGCAGGGCCGGTATTCGCCGGTGATCTTCATCCGGCCCTGGGCGACGAAGGCGCGCAGCAGCCCATCGAGCGCCCGCATCATGTCGGCGTCGCCATGGATCTCGAAGGGGCCATCGGCTTCGACCAGGCGCATGGTTGGCTCCTTGACGTTGCCGCCGACGATTCCCGAGAACGCACGGCGCAGGTCCGCGGCGAGCGCGTGCGCGGGCCGGCCGTGGTGCAGGTCAAGCGCGGCCATCGCATCGTGGGTCGGCACGAACGGCTGCTGGAATTCGTGCGGGATCGCGAGCGCCCAGTTGAAGAAGAACGAATCCTGCTGGGAAATGCGCTGGCGCCGTACCTCGGCCACGCCCGCATGCATGATCCGCGCCACCTCGACGCTGTCGCCCACCACGATCCGGTAGCGCGCGGCCGCGGCATCGCCCAGGGTCAGCCGCACGAACGCATCGATCTGCTCGAAGTAAGCAGCCGCCGACGCGGGGCCGGTGAACACCAGCGGGAACTTGAGTCCGGCGTTTTCCTCGCGCAGCAGGATGCCGAGCAGGTAGAGGATTTCCTCGGCGGTACCGACCCCGCCGGGGAACACGATGATGCCGTGGGCCATTCGGACGAAGGCCTCCAGGCGCTTCTCGATGTCCGGCATGATCACCAGGTGGTTCACGATCGGGTTCGGCGATTCGGCCGCGATGATCCCCGGTTCGGTGATGCCGATGTAGCGCATGCGCCGGCGCCGCTGCTTGGCATGCGCGATCGTCGCGCCCTTCATCGGCCCCTTCATGGCACCGGGGCCGCAGCCGGTGCAGATGTCGAGTCCGCGCAGCCCCAGCTCGTAACCGACCTGCTTGGTGTAGAGGTATTCCTCGCGCCCGATCGAATGCCCGCCCCAGCACACGACGAGGTTGGGGTCCGCCGGCTGCAGGATGCGCGCGTTGCGCAGAAGCCGGAACACCGCGTCGGTCGTCCCTGCGGAGGTGTCAAGTTCGGCGGAATATTCCGGCCCGAGCTCGATCGCGGTGAACGCGAGGTCGCGCACCACCGCGAACAGCAGTTCGGCGACGCCGCGGATGATCTCGCCGTCGACGAAGGCCATCGCCGGGGCGTTCTTGAGGTCGATGCGCACGCCGCGGTCCCGCTGCAGCACCTGGATGTCGAAATCCGGATACAGCTCGCCCGCGGCGCGCGGGTCGTCGCTGGCGCTGCCACTGGTCAGCACGGCCAGCGCGCAGCGGCGCAACAGGTCGTGCATGCCGCCGGCCGATGCATCGCGCAGCCGCGCGACCTCGTCGCGGGAGAGCACGTCCAGGCCGCCGCGCGGATAGATGCGGGCGTCGACCGTCGGTGCGCGGAAAGGATCGGGGCCGCCTTCGGCCTCGGCGTCGATGTGAGCTGGTTCGATGTGCATGCGGACACTCTAGCGCGGCGGTCCGCAAACGGCACGTATCCCAAGAAAAACGGCCGGGTTTCCCCGGCCGTTTCGCGTGTCGCGATGGAACGATCGATCAGAACGTGTACTTCAGCGTCAGCAGCGCGGACCAGGTGGACGCGACGCGGCTCGGCGAAGGATTGCCGCCGCTGGCATACCAGGTCTGGTACGCCTGCGGGGTCTTGCTCAGGTCGTAGATGTACTTGCCGTCGGCGGTGAAGCCGCTGACATAGGCCAGGTTGCGGCGCGGGTTGAAGGTGTTGACCGTCTCCACCTGCCCCCAGTTCTTGTTCAACAGGTTCAGGAAGTTGCTGATGTCCAGGCGGACGATCGTCTTGTTGTTCCTGAAGAAGCCAGGCAGCTCCTGCTGGAAGCCGATATCCAGCTGGTTCACCCAGGGGCCGTGGTCGGCGTTGTGCTGCGCGATCTGGCCGCGGTGCGTCCGCAGGTAATCGTTGTCCCCGATGAATGCATTGAAGGCATCGATCTGGTCCTGCGTGGCGGGCGTGGTGCCGGTGCCGTTCCGGTACACCACGTTCGGATCGTTGACCAACGGGATGTAGGCCAGGTCGAAGCCGGCCTGGTTGTCGCCGTTGACGTCGCCGAGGATGCCCGAGCCGGTGCCGAAGACCCACGAGTACGCCTGGCCGGTGTGGCCGGTGTAGTACGCCGAGACCGTGGTGCGGTAATCGCCGAAGAAGGCGTGGTCCCAGGTCAGCGAGGCCTTGAGCGTCTTGGCGATGCTGCGGTCGGCAGTGGTCGCGTAGGACGTGTTCGGGTTGATCATCGCGATCTGGTAGTTCGACGTGGCCTGCGAACTGTTGCCCGGGTTCACTTCCTTGGCCGAGGCGAACGTGGTGCTGAGATCCCACGCCCAGCCGTTGATCAGCGGCCGGGACAGGGCGAAGGTCAGGCTGCTCGAGTAGCCCTCGTCGGTATTTCCCAGGACCGTGGAGTTGTAGGTGAAGTTGGGATCGTTGGCGACATAGACGCCATTGCAGGTCTGGCTGACGTAGCAGGTGGTGCCGCCGGTGCTGTTCTTGAAGCCGTTGCTGGTCGGCAAGCCGTTGGTCCAGTAGCCGATGCGTCCGTCCGGCAGCAGGGTCGGCACGGCGCCCGTCGAGGCGATGCCGGTGTTCGGCTCCGTGTAGATGATCGCGTCCTTGTTCTTGATGTACAGCAGGTCGACCGAGGCCACCGCGCCCCACCACGGCAGTTCGTTGTCGTAGCCCAGGCTGATCTTCCACGCGGTCGGCAGCCTGAAGTCCGGCGTGATCGCGTCGACCTGCGGACGGCTGCCGCCGGCGCCGAGCCAATCGCTCACGTTGTGGTTGCCGACGTCGTTCAGCAATTCCTCGGTGGTCTCGCCGTTGGTGTTGCTCGTCGTCAGCAGGCCATTCACGCCGTTGTTCTGGTACGGATTGAAGATCCACACCGTCGGCGGGCTGGTCTGGAACAGGCCGACGCCGCCGCGCAACTGCGACATGCGCTTGGTGGCGAAGGTGTAGTTGAACGCGAAGCGCGGCTCGACGACCTTGTGGTCCAGGGTCGAGTTGTTGGCGAAGCCCACGACGCTCTCGTAGGCCGCGGCCGTGGCACCGGTCAGCGCCGGCGGCGCGCGGTTGGTGTCGGGGATGTTCACCCGCACGCCGTAGACCAGCGACAGCTTGTCCGTGGCCTGCCAGGTGTCCTGCAGGAACGGGCTGATCTGGGTGTAGCTCATCGGGAAGCCCAGGTCGTCCAGCCCGAAGCCATCCGGAATCACGGTGCGGCTATAGGTCTTGATGATGCCGTTGGCGAAATCCTGCGGGCTGTTGAACGTCAGCACGCCGTGCAACTGGCGGCCGAACAGGTCGACGATGTCGTTCTTCTCGTAGTCCACGCCGCCCTTGACGACGTGGTTGCCCACGTACCAGGTGCCCGCCAGCGAGGCCGCGAGGGTCTTGGTGTGGATTTCGTTCTCGTGGCGGAACTGGTCCTCGCCCAGGTAGATGGTGCCGCCGCCGGCGGTGGAAATCTGCACCTGCGGCTGGTTCAGCGGATTGCCCGCCAGCTGGTCGAACTTCTGCTGGCTGACCTTGAACTCCGTGCTGAAGTTGTCGCTCCAGTCGCTGAAGAGCTGCAGCGACAGGTTCTTGGTCTTGCTGTCGATGTTGTAGTAGTGGCTGCTGTAGGCGGCGTTGTTGCCCGACGCATCGGTCGGCGTGGGCTTGGTCTCGGTGGTGTCCTGGTAGGTGAAGCTCAGGCGCTGGCCATCGGTGATGTTCCAGTCGAGCTTGGCCAGGTAACGATCGTTCTCGAGCGCGAGACCGGTGGTGCCGGGGTTCTTGAACAGCGCGATGCCCGGATCCAGGCCATACGCCGCGGCCGCGGTCTCGACCGTGGCCAGGTCCGCGTCGGTCACCTTGCCGGTGGCATAGCCATTGTTGGGCTGGGCGCCGACATTGGTGATCTTCTGCTTCTCGGCCGCCGCGAAGAAGAACAGCTTGTCCTTCACGATCGGACCGCCGACGGTGACGCCGTAGGTGGTGTCCCTGTCGAACGAGGCGAACCCGACGCGGTTGCTGTTGGGGTCCGTGGGGTTGGACAGGATCTTGCCGACCATGTCGTCGGCGTTCTTGTACGCGTAGTACAGCGAACCGTGGAACTCGTTGGTGCCCGATTTGGTGACGGCATTGATGCTGGCGCCGACGGAATCGGAGGTGACGTCGTAGTCGGATGCCTTGATGTCGTACGCGGCGATGGTGTCCGCCGAAATCGGCGAGCCGGTGTAGGGCATGCCGTTGCTGTTCAGGCCGAAGGGGTCGCCCTGGTTCAGGCCATCGACCTGGATGCTGTTGTAGCGGTTGTTGACGCCAGCCAGCGAGATGGTGCCGTCGGTGGAATCCATGACCGTGATGCGCGGGTCGAGGCGGGCGATTTCATCGAGGGTGCGGCTGCCGGACACGGCGGTCTGCAGCCTGCGGCCGCTGACCGAAGTCCCGATGCCCTTGTTGTCAGGGCTGAACAGCGCGGCGGCGCGCGTGCCGGTGACGGTCACCGCCTCGAGCGTGCCTTCCGGGCCCGCGATCTGCGCATTGACGGTCGAGACCTTGTTCAGTTCCAGGAACACGTTGCTTTCGGTGTCGGTGCCCGAAGCGCTGTTGACGGTGACGGTGTAGGGGCCGCCCACGCGCAGGCCCTGCGCCGAATAGCGGCCGCTGGCATCGGTCGTCGCGTGGCGCACCGTTCCCGATTCGACGTGCGTGATGGTGACGTCGGCGCCGGCGACCGGCTGGCCGCCCGAGCTGGTCACGACACCGGTCAGGCCGGATGACGTGCTCTGTGCGAACGCGGGCGCCATCGCCATCGCGGCGACCAGGGCGAGCGACAAGCGTGACAGCTGGACGCGGGTGGATCGGGTCATGTGCGCAACCTCAAAATGTGTAGAAAGGAAACGACGAACAAAAATGGTGGATCGCATCAGCGATGCGACGTTGGGCGAAGCGTGGAAGTCCCCTCCCGGCAAGGCTTTGCAGCCCTTCGGGTTAACGACATGCTAACACTGTCGCCCGGGCAGATGACAGGAAGAAGACGGCCGGATTTCCTCCCATCCGGCTGAATGCGCTGCCCTTTTTGACGCGGTTCCGAGAAATCGCGCGCAAGGCATTGTTCCGGAACGTCAGGCTCCGGGACCGCGGAAAAAGACCCCCAGTCCGTCGAGCAGCATCTGCACCGAAATGGCGACCAGCAGCATCCCCATGAGGCGCTCGACCGCGGTCAGCACGCGGGTTCCCAGGTAGCGGTAAAGGACGGTCGCGCAGAACAGGATGGCAGCGGTCGCGCTCCAGGCGATCAGTAGGGCCAGGCTCCAGTCCATGAGCCGCTCAGGTTCCCTGCTCCCCATCAGCATCACCGCGGCCATGCCCGAGGGGCCGGCCACCAGCGGAATCGCCATCGGCACGATGAAGGGCTCGCCATCGGGCAACTCGCCCATGAGCCCTTCCGGCGGCGGGAAGATCATGCGCAGGCCGATCAGGAACAGCACGATGCCGCCGGCGATCGACATCGATTCCTGGCGCAGGTGCATCAGGTCGAGGGCGTACTTGCCGCCCCACAGGAACACCAGCAGCACCACCAGCGCGATCAGCAGTTCCCGCACCAGCACGATCCGGCGCCGACGCGCGGGCAAGGGTCGCAGCAACGACAGGAACACCGGGATGTTCCCGAGCGGGTCGAGGATCAGGAACAGCAGCAGCGCGGCGGACGCGATGGTCATCGACGCGTCCTCATGCCGGCGACCACACCTGCCCGCGGTGCGCGGCGCCGGCCGGCGACAGCAGTTCGACGCAATGCGCCGCGATGCGCGAAGGATCCACCGAGGCCCGGTCGTGCTCGGCGACGAACGCGTTGGCGCGCAGCGGGGTGCGCATCGGCCCGGGATTGAGCCCGCTCACCCGGAGCCGGGACTGCGGGCCGAGCTCGGCCTGCAGCATGTCCACCAGCGCGACCTGCCCCGCCTGGGCAAGCCCGTAGCCGCCCCAGTACGCGCGCGTGCCCGGCGCCTGCGCGTCGAGTGCGAACACCACCGCGGCGTCGCCGGATTTCCCGAGCACCGGCAGGCAGGCCTGCGTGAGCCACCAGCGCGCGGTCAGGTTGACGTGCACGGCGCGAGCGAAATCGGCCGGGTCGGTCAACGCCAGCGGCGTGAGCCCGCGGAAATTCGCCGCGCAGTGCAGCAGGCCGTCGAGGCGGCCGAATTCCCCGTCGATGCGCCGCGCCATTTCCGCGTAATCGTCCGGGGATGCGCCTTCCAGGTCGAGCGGATACAGCATGCTCTCGCCGCCATCGCCGGCGATGGCGGCGTGCAGGCGATTGAGCCTGGGCACGCGCCGGCCGAGCAGCACGAGGCTCGCACCCGCTTGCGCGCAGACG
>Ga0209023_10007795_pt1 | contig 10880 bp, 11 predicted proteins | sample LakOneMetagenome_FD_187468 | JGI IMG/M metagenome (GOLD analysis project Ga0209023, IMG submission 187468) | Freshwater and sediment microbial communities from Lake Erie, Canada (SPAdes) (version 2) | ecosystem: Environmental > Aquatic > Freshwater > Lentic | place: Lake Erie, Canada...
TGGTGCGGGTGTGGCGCAAGCCGGTGGATGTGGCGCCGCCGGCGCTCGACGCGCAGGGCAAATCGCGCCTCTATCTCGAAGAACAGCGACGTCGCGCCGCCACCGGGCAACTCGCCGCCGTGCCCGAATACGCCGTGTCGACCGCGGTCGAGGGCACGCCCTGCCCGCAATGACGCGTATCGTCAGCCGGCGATCCGCACGCGCTTGATTCGCGCGCCGGCGCCGGTGGAGATTTCCACCGCGGACTTCGTGCAGCCGAATTCGCGCGCCACCAGCGCAATCAGTTCCGCGTTCGCCTTGCCATCGACCGGCGGCGATTTCAATTGCGCCAGCCAGCTGCCGTCGGCTTGCTGCTCGAACGAAGATTGCCTCGCGTTCGGCTTCACCTTCACCAGCAGGGTTTGTCCGCGCGGGTTGCTCATCCGGCCCAGGCGGGAAGTTTCCTGCGCACCAGCGCGAGCTTCGGCTCGACGTAGGCCGGCAGGCCACCCTTGCCGTACGGCGGATACGCTTCGCCGGCGATCAATGGCGAGAGATAGCGCCGCGCAGCGGCGGTGATGCCGTAACCGTCCTTGCGGATGAAGTTCGCCGGCATCTTCTTCTCGTGGTTGGCGATCCTGTCCAACGGCGCGATGTCGACATGCCAGCGATACGGCGCGTCGGAGCTGCGCACGATCACCGGCATCACCGAATTCTGCCCGGCCAGCGCGCATTCCACCGCGGCGCGGCCGACCGCCAGCGCCTGTTCGAGATCGGTTTTCGAAGCGATGTGCCGCGCCGAACGCTGCATGTAGTCGGGCAGGGTCCAGTGCACCTTGTATCCGAGCCTGTCCTTCACCCGTCCGGCGAGGTGCGCGGCGACGCCGCCGAGCTGGGTGTGGCCGAACGCGTCCTTGCCGCCGCCCGCATCGGCGACGAAAGTCCCGTCCGCGGCGCGGATGCCTTCGCTCGCCGCGACCACGCAATAGCCGACGCGCTTCACCACCGCATCGACCTTCGCGAGGAAATCGGCGTCGTCGTAGACGCGTTCGGGGAACAGGATGAGGTGCGGCGCATCGTTCGCACCTTCGCCGGCCAGTCCCGCGGCCGCGGCCAGCCATCCCGCGTGCCGGCCCATCGCCTCGTACACGAACACCTTGGTCGATGTTTCCGCCATCGCCGCCACGTCCAGCGCGCATTCGCGCAGCGAGACCGCGGTGTATTTCGCCGCCGAACCGAAGCCCGGGCAGCAGTCGGTGACCGCGAGGTCGTTGTCCACCGTCTTCGGCACGCCGACGCAAGTGAGCGGATAGCCGAACTCGGATGCGAGCTGCGACAGCTTGAGCGCGGTATCGGCCGAATCGTTGCCGCCGTTGTAGAGGAACCAGCGCACGTCGTGGGCGCGGAACACCTCGAGCAGGCGTTCGTACTTCGCCCGGTCCTCCTGCAGCGACTTCAGCTTGACCCGGCAACTGCCGAAGGCGCCGCCGGGGGTATGCGCCAGTCCGCGCACTTCCGCGATCGGGAGGCGGGTGGTGTCGACCAGTTCCTCGCGCAGGGCGCCGAGGATGCCGTTGCGCGCGGCGAGGACGCGGACCTTCCGTGCCCGCGCCGCCTGGATGACGGCGGATGCGGTGGCGTTGATCACCGCGGTGACGCCGCCCGACTGGGCGTAAAGCAGGGTGCCGCTGGCCATGGATAGGGCTTTTTTTGCAGGGGGCGGGATAGGTTAAGCTGGCCGCCATCCCCGCGGGATGGCCAGTGTAGCGCCGGCCCGCAGCCACACTCTCGGAGCGAAACGATGCGACTGCTGCTGTTGGGTGCGCCCGGCTCGGGCAAGGGCACCCAGGCCGCTCGGCTCAAGGACTCCCTCGGGGTTCCGCACATTTCGACCGGCGACCTGCTGCGCGCGGAAGTCGCCGCTGGCAGCAAATTGGGGCTGGAAGCGAAGGAAGTGATGGCCCGTGGCGAACTGGTCAGCGACGCGATCCTGCTCGGCATGCTCGAGGACCGCTTCTCGCGCGCCGATACCGCCAACGGTTTCATCCTCGACGGCTATCCGCGCAACCTCGCCCAGGCCGACGCGCTGGACAAGTTGCTGGCGCGCATCGGCCGGCCGATGGATTTCGCGGTGCAGCTCGAGGTGCCGACCGAATTGCTGGTCGAACGCATCGCCGGCCGCGCCAAGGCCGAGGGCCGTGCCGACGACAACCCAGAATCGGTGCGCAAGCGCCTGCAGGTGTACGAGGACCAGACCGCGCCGGTGATCGGTTTCTACCGCCAGCACGGCCAGCTGACCGTGGTCGATGGCGTCGGCGAACTGGACGAGGTGTTCACCCGCATCATCGAGGCGATTTCGCCCGGACACGACGTGGGCTGAATGAAACTCCACATCCTCGGCATCGCCGGTACCTTCATGGGCGGCGTCGCCGCGCTGGCGCGCGAACTCGGCGTCGAGGTCGAGGGCAGCGACCAGAACATCTATCCGCCGATGTCGACGCAGCTCGAACAGCTCGGCATCGGGCTGAAGCAGGGCTATTCGTCCGAAAACATTTCGCCGGATTGCGACGAGGTCATCGTCGGCAACGCGCTGTCGCGCGGCAACGCCGCGGTCGAACACGTGCTCGATGCCGGCCTGCGCTACACCTCCGGCGCGCAATGGCTGGCGGAACACGTGCTGCCCGGCCGTGACGTGCTCGCGGTCGCCGGCACCCACGGCAAGACCACGACCACCACCATCCTCGCGTTCCTGTTGCAGGCCGCGGGCCGCGAACCGGGTTTCCTGATCGGCGGCGTGGCCGAGGATTTCGGCGTGTCCGCGCGGATCGGGGGCTGGCGCCCTCCCTCATCCGGCCCTGCGGGCCACCTTCTCCCGCACGCGGGAGAAGGGGAATCGGTGCGGCCTGCGGTCGCTGCGTCTCAGATGGGCCGCGAGTTCGTGGTCGAGGCCGACGAATACGACACCGCGTTCTTCGACAAGCGTTCGAAGTTCGTGCACTACCGCCCGCTGGTCGCGATCCTCAACAACCTCGAGTACGACCACGCCGACATCTTCCCGGACGTGGCCGCGATCCAGCGCCAGTTCCACCACCTCGTGCGCACGGTGCCGGGTCGCGGTCGGCTAGTCGTCAACGGCCACGACGCGCGCCTCGCCGAAGTGCTGGCGATGGGCTGCTGGACGCCGGTGGAACGCTTCGGCTTCGATGATTCCTTCGAATGGAGCGCGCGCAAGTTGCGCGACGACGGCAGCGCGTTTGTCGTGTCGCACGATGGCAAGGACATCGGTACGGTCGAATGGCCGCTGCTCGGCGACCACAACGTGTTGAACGGGCTCGCCGCGCTCGCCGCGTGCAACGCGGTCGGCGTCGACATCGCGTCCGCGATTCCGGCGCTCGCGCGTTTCAGTAGCGTCAAGCGCCGGCTGGAAGTCATCGGCGAACACGACGGCATCACCATCTACGACGATTTCGCCCATCACCCGACCGCGATCGCGACCACGCTCGCCGGCCTGCGCGCGAAGGTCGGGAATGCGCGGATCGTGGTGGCGATGGAGCCGCGCAGCAATTCCATGCGCCTGGGCGCGCACGCCGATGCGCTGGCGCCATCGCTGGACGGCGCCGATGCGGTGGTGTTCCTCGCCCGCCCGGAATTGCCGTGGGACGCGAACAAGGTCGTGTCCGCGCTGAAGGGCGAAGGGCACGTCGTTCCTGATGCCGATGCGCTGATCGCCGAATTGCGCACCATCGCGCGTGCCGGCGACCACGTCGTATTCATGTCCAACGGCGGTTTCGACGGCGCGCCGCGGAGGTTCCTCGCCGCCCTGCGATTTGGCGACTGAAGCGAAGGAAGACGATGAAGACGAAAGCCATCGTGGTCGGCGGGTTCGCTGGTGGCGCCGGCGACTTGCTGTTCGCCATCGCATGGGCCGCTTACAACGGCATGGCGCCGCAGAAACTGTTACAGGTCATCGCCAGCGGCTGGTTCGGCAACGCCGCGTTCGACGGCGGCTGGAACACCGCCGCGATCGGCTTCGCCTCGCATTTCGGCATCGCGCTGGTCGTGGCTGCGTTGTTTTCGGCACTGGCGTCGCGCATGCCGGCCTTGCTGGAGCGACCGCTGGTTGCCGGCATCGCGCTCGGCATCGCGACGTTCCTGGTGATGCGCCTGGTCGTGCTGCCGCTGTCGGCGTTCCCGTTCCCGATGAAGATGTTCACCCTCGGCGCGGGCCTCGACCTGCTCTCGCACATGTTCCTGTTCGGAACGCCGATCGCGTTCGCGCGGCGCTATTTCGCGGGTTCGCCCACGACCTGATCCGCGATGTCGGTACGCACGCGCAGCACGCGCGCGCCGTCGGTTTCCGATTCGCGCATGGGGAACGCATCGCCGATGGCTTCGCGCAACGCATCGTGCGAAGCGCCGTTGTCGTCGACCGGGCGCCACAGGCCGAATGCGTGCAGCGGGTGCGTCCAGGCCAGCGCCTGCGTCGTGCCGATCCACAGCGTCGCGCCATCGTCGAGCCGCGCGGGCGCCGGCCACAGGCGCAGGACCTGCAAGGTTCCGGGTCGCGGTCCTTTCCGACGCAACAACAGCGATTCGGCGCGTGCGTCCAGCGTTCCGGGCAGGACGGGTTGTTCCGCCGGCGCGCGATCGTCGTCGAGCAGGCCGAGCACGTCGACCCAGTTCGCCTGCCGCTGTTCGTGCCATCCCGAAGCGCGCAGGCGTTGCGCCAATGGTTCGAGCGGTCCGGCGATCTGCAGGTCGAGCGTTCGGCGCGCATCGGCAAGCGGAATGTCCGCAGTTCCCACCCACCACGCGTCGGCATCGACGACTTGCGGTGCGGATGATGGCGATTCCAGCCGCGCGAGCAGGGGCATCGCCGCGCGCGGCGCATGCCACAACGCGGTGACGGCGAACGCGCCGTAGAACGTCCACGCCAGCGGCCGCATCCAGAACGAACGCGCGACGTGGCGGCGATAGGCGAGGCCGAGCAGCAGCAGCCACGCGATGCCGAGCAACGCGCCGCCGGCGATGTCGCTGAGCCAGTGCATGCCGAGGTAGAGCCGGGCGAAGCCGAGCGTCGCCACCACCACCGCGGCGAGCAGGTAGGGCCACACGCGTTGCCGGCCCGGCAATTCGCGCGCGATCAGGATCGCGAAGAAACCGAACGCGATCGTCGCCATCGTCACCGCGATCGACGGGAAGCCGAACGCCGCGTTCGCGCCCGGTGGCGCCGGCATGTGGATCGCGGCGCCGAGCAGCGCGGTCAAGGCGAAGCCGAAGCCAAGCGCGGCCAGCCAGTGCGCGGCCGCCATCCAGCGTCTTCGCCACAACAGCCACAGCAAGGCGAGCGCGCAGGCCGGCACCAGCACCTCGCGGTCGCCGAGCGAGGCCAGCGCCGCCATCAGCCGGTCGGCGAGCGGATTGCGCAGCGTGCGCATGCCCGCATCGATCCATCGATCCAGCAGCAAGGGCCCGCCGCGCGCGAGCACCGCGGCGAGCCAGGCGAATCCGCCCCAGCCGATCGCGAGCAGCGAAGCGGCGAGTACCAGCAACGAAGCCGATTCCGGCCGGTTCGGATCGACCATCGCCTGCGCATAGCGTCCCAGCCGCGGATGCGCGCGCGACCAGTGCAGCAGTCGCGCGAGCAGGCGGTCGGCGTGGCCCGCGAACCAGCGCCAGGTGTACAGCACCGCCGCCCACGCCAGCGCGAGCGCGGCCAGCAACGCGAGCAGCGCCAGCGCGAGGCGGTCGGCGACCGCGGCCACCGCGTCGTAGGACGCGCCGAACAGCCAGCCCGGCGCGAGGAAACACGCGGCCCAGGCGATCGCCGCGAATCCGCTCACCGGGAAATAGCGGCGCAGCGGCATCCGCAGCATGCCGGCGACCGCGGGCACGAACGGCCGCACCGCACCGACGAACCGCGCGATGACGATGCCCTTGCTGCCGTGGCGGCGGAACAGGCCTTCGCCGCGGTCGAGCAGTTGCGGATAGCGCGAGAACGGCCACACGCCGCGCAGGCGCGGCCCGAAGCGATGGCCGATCCAGAAACTCAGCGCATCGCCGGCGAAGGCGCCGCAGGCCGCGGCCGCGAGCGCGTACGGGCCGGACACATGGCCGAGCCCGATCATCACCCCAACCGCGAACAGCAACGGCAGCGCCGGCACCACGATTCCGACCACCGCGAGCGCGTCGCAGAACGCGATCAGGAACACCAGCCCGCCCGCGGCGAGCGGGTGCGTGCCGATCCAGGCGACGAGGGCATCAAGGTGCATGGCCTGCATCGGTCGATTATCGCAGCAGAAGATCGTGGCCGTGGCTCGCCTACACTGCGCGCATGCAACAAGCCGGCGACATCGAAATCGAGGCGCTGAAGGCGGACAGCTTCGGCCGCATCGCGCTGATGCAGGGCGTGGATGGCACGCGCTTCGTGCGCCGCGACCTGCGCCACGTGCCATGGTGGCTGCGGCTGCCGGCGTGGGCGCTGGCCCGGCGTGAGGCGCGCGCGCTGCGCCGCGTGCACGACCTGCCGGCGATGCCGCAGTTGCTGCGCTGGGACGGTCGCGTGCTCGACCGCAGCTACCTCGACGGCGCGGCGATGCACCAGCGCCCGCCGCGCGGCGACGTGCGCTGGTTCCGCGACGCGCATCGTTTATTGCAGCGCCTGCACCGCGCCGGCATCGCCCACAACGACCTCGCCAAGGAAGCGAACTGGCTGGTGCTCGCCGACGGTTCGCCCGGGCTTACCGATTTCCAGCTCGCCATCGCCGGTCCGCCGCGCGCGCGCCGGATGCGCCTGTTGTTCCGGGAGGACCTGCGCCACCTGCTCAAGCACAAGCGCACGTATTGCCCGGAACGCCTGACGCCGGTCGAACGCCGCCTGTTGAAGCGGCATTCGTGGCTGCGCGACGCGTGGTTCGCCACCGGCAAGCCGGTGTACCGTTTCGTCACGCGCAAATTGCTGCGCTGGGAAGACAACGAAGGACAGGGACCGAAGCCCTGAAAACGGGTTCGTGGTTGGCAGTTGGCGGTTCGTGGAAAAATGCTCCTGCCGACGACCAACCATCAACGACTGACAGTTCGATGAATTTCGCGGAATCCATGTACCCATGAACACACTCGCCGGGAAAACCCTGTTCATCACCGGCGCCTCGCGCGGCATCGGCCTGGCCATCGCCCTGCGCGCGGCGCGCGACGGGGCCAACATCGCCATCGCGGCGAAGTCTTCGGTGCCGAACCCGAAGTTGCCGGGCACCATCCACAGCGCCGCCGAGGCGGTGAACGAAGCAGGTGGGCATGGCCTCGCATTGAAATGCGACATCCGCGAAGAGGACGAGGTGCACGCGGCCGTCGCCGCCACCGTGGAGGCTTTCGGCGGCATCGACATCCTGGTCAACAACGCCAGCGCGATCTGGCTGCGCGGCGCGCTGGACACGCCGATGAAACGCTTCGACCTGATGCAGCAGGTCAATGCGCGTGGCAGCTTCCTGTGCGCTCAGGCCTGCCTGCCGCACCTGCTCAAGGCCGCGAACCCGCACATCCTCACCCTCGCGCCACCGCCTTCGCTCGACCCGAAATGGTGGGCGCCGCACACCGGCTACACGCTGGCGAAGATGGGCATGAGCTTCGTCACGCTCGGGCTCGCCGCGGAATTCGGCCCGCGTGGCATCGCGGTCAACGCGCTGTGGCCGAAGACGGTGATCGCCACCGATGCGATCCAGATGATTCCCGGCGTCGATGCGCGCAACTGCCGCCGGCCGCAAATCGTCGCCGATGCCGCGCACGCGGTGCTGGTGCGCGATGCACGCGGTTTCGCCGGCAACTTCCTGGTCGATGAAGGCGTGTTGCGCGAGGCCGGCGTTTCGGACTTCGGCCAATACGCGGTCGAGCCCGGGCAGCCGCTGCTGCCCGACCTGTTTCTGTAGGAGCGCACCAGGGAGCGACCATGCCGCAACAATCGAAAAGCGGGAGGGCGGAATGAAATACCTGCACACCATGGTCCGCGTGCGCGATCTCGATGCGTCGCTGCGGTTCTATTGCGAAGGCCTCGGCCTGCGCGAAACCCGACGCATGGAGAACGCGCAGGGCCGTTACACGCTGGTGTTCGTCGCCGCGGACGAAACCCCGGATGCGGAAATCGAATTGACCTGGAACTGGCCGGGCGAAAACGGCGAGACCGAGGATTACGGCAGCGCCCGCAACTTCGGCCACCTCGCCTTCCGCGTCAGGGATATTTACGCGCTGTGCGAACACCTGCAGGCGATGGGCTACGCGATCCATCGCCCGCCGCGCGACGGACACATGGCCTTCGTGCGTTCGCCGGACCTGGTCTCGATCGAGCTGCTGCAGGACGGGCAGTTGGCGCCGCGCGAGCCGTGGATGTCGATGCCGAATACGGGAAGCTGGTGATCCGATTTATTGCTGATGTACTGGATCAAGTACGACAGGCGGAGTTAATTTTCGGCAATCGGCTTCCAACGATCGGGAAAGGTCGTCTGTCGCCTCACGGCCTTGGGCCCTACCAAGAGCCGCATAACAGCAGCTAGTCAAAGCAAGTGAAGGTTCGCCTTCCACCTGAAAACGGACGTTCCCCTGATAGACCATGAAGCTTTGGTCTCCAACGTAACCACCGAAAGAGTTCTTGGAATTGACCAGTCCGCATGCGACTTTGCCTGAATCATCCATGCTGATCGTTCCGAACTTCGCGCTATCCGGATCCTTGAGCACGGCGCGAACCTGATCTTCTACATCAGCACGATGGCCGCACCCAGAAAGCAAGAGAATCATTGCAATCGCGACTATTTTCATGAACATTTCCAAGCTTCAATGGTTGGAACTGTCGGCGAATGATGCGCGAGCCAAGGGCAGTACATCGGGTGCCCTACACCAACGCTTGCCGCAAATCCTCGATCAGGTCATCGGTGTCTTCCAGCCCGACCGAAATCCGCAACAGGTTCTGCGGCGAGATCGGTTGCGGGCCTTCGACCGAGGCGCGGTGCTCGATGAGCGATTCGCAACCACCGAGCGAAGTCGCGTTGGTGAACACGCGCAGCCTGCCGGCCATCGCCAGCGTCTCGTCGCGGCCGCCGCGCAGTTCGACGCTCATCATTCCGCCGAAATCGCGCATCTGTTTCGCGGCGACGGCGTGACCGGGATGCGAGTGCAGGCCCGGCCAGTTCACGCGTTCGACCCGCGGGTGCGCGGCGAGGAATTCCGCGACCTTGCGCGCATTGGCACAGTGCATCGCCATGCGCGCGCCCAGCGAACGGCAGCCGCGCAGGGTCAGCCAGGCGTTGAACGGCGCCAGTACCGCGCCGGTGATGTGCAGCCGGTGCGCGACCCGGTGCGCGAAGTCGTCGTTGCGCGCGAACACCAGCGCGCCGCCGAGCACGTCGCTGTGCCCGCCGAAATACTTGGTGGTCGAATGCATGGCGATGTCCGCGCCCAGCGACAGCGGACGCTGCAACAACGGCGTGGCGAAGGTGTTGTCCGCGACCACGATCGCGCCGGCCGCGTGCCCGATCTCCGACAACGCCGTGATGTTGCTCACTTTCATCCGCGGGTTGGAAGGCGTTTCGACCCACAGCAACGCCGTCGGTTTCGCGCAGGCCGCGCGCACCGCGTCGAGGTCGGACATGTCCACGACGTCGGCCACGATGCCGCGCTCGGGCAGGAATTCGCGGAACAGCATGCGCAGGCCGGAATAGCAGTCGTCCGGGAACAGCACGCGCGCGCCGTTCGGCAGGCATTCCAGCAGCGTGGTCATCGCCGCCATGCCGGAGGAGAAGGTCAGCGCTTCCGCGCCGCCTTCGAGTGCGGCCAGCGCATCGCGCAGGCGGTCGTTGGTCGGGTTGCCCTCGCGCTGGTATTCGTAGCCGGCGATGCGTTCGCCATCGGGCCCGTGGCGGAACGTGGTCGCGAGGTGGATCGGCGGCGCGACCGCGCCGGTGGCCGGGTCCGCTTCGTTGCCGACGTGCACCGCGATGGTGTCAGGACGCATGCGCGATCGCCTCCGTGGTGTTTTCGAGCAGGCCCCGCTCGCGCAACGAAACACGCAAGGCCTGCGGACCGCCGTAATGCAGCGCGTCCATTCCGACGCGGCGCGCGGCAATCGCATTCCCGGCATTGTCGTCGATGAACAGGATCTCGGCGAGCGACAGGCCCAGGCGTTCGGCGCTGCGCAGGAAAACCGCCGGATCCGGCTTGCCCACGCCGAATTCGGCGGAGCAGAACACGCGGCCATCGAACAGCGGCGACAGCGCAGGGCAGAGCACGTGCAGGTGGTCGCGCACCATCAGGCCGTTGTTGGTCAGGATCGCGACCCGCGCATTGCGCGCGACGGCGTGCGCTAGTGCCACGCTGCCTTCGATCGGCGACATCGCGGCCGCGCGCGCGGCGAGGCAATCGTCCAGCGAAAGCGCAACACCGAGCCGGCGCGATAGCTCGCGCGCATGGCCTTGCGCATCGAACAGGCCGAGGTCGCTGTCGCGTTCCAGCCCGGAAAGCGTCAGCGCGTCCAGCACCCGCTCCGGATCGACACCGCAGCGTTCGGCCAGCGTGCGCACGCGCACGGCGTGGTCGTAATGGACCAGCGTGTGGTCGAGGTCGAACAGCACGCAGGCCGGCCGCTTCATGCCGATTTCGCTTCGGCGAACGCGCCACGCGCGGCTTCGATGGTCGCGGCGATCACCGCATCGTCGTGCGCGCTGGACATGAAGCCGGCTTCGAACGCGGATGGCGCGAGGTAGACGCCGCGATCGAGCATGGCGTGGAAGAAGCGGTTGAATGCCGCGGTGTCGCAGGCCAGCGCCTGCGCGTAGGTGTCGACCTTTTCCGCGCTGAAGAACATGCCGAACATGCCGCCCACGCGCTGCGTGGTGAACGGCACGCCGGCCTCGCGCGCG
>Ga0209023_10007797_pt1 | contig 10878 bp, 11 predicted proteins | sample LakOneMetagenome_FD_187468 | JGI IMG/M metagenome (GOLD analysis project Ga0209023, IMG submission 187468) | Freshwater and sediment microbial communities from Lake Erie, Canada (SPAdes) (version 2) | ecosystem: Environmental > Aquatic > Freshwater > Lentic | place: Lake Erie, Canada...
GTCGCCTGGGAGTTCGCCAACCCCGCCCCCGAGCTGCCGTTGAACACGGCGATCAGCCCGCACCGGCGCTACACGTGGGTGCGCGGCGACCTCGCCGACTTCAAGACGATCAAGACCGAGCTCGGCGGCACCGTCAACGACGTCGTCCTCTGTGCCGTCGCCGGAGCGCTGCGGCGCTGGCTGCATGCCCGCAGCGTCCGCACCGAGGGCCTGGAGCTGCGGGCGCTCGTGCCGGTCTCGATCCGAGCGGCGGACAGCCGCGGCGAGCTGGGCAATCAGATCGCTGCCGTCCGCGGGCCGCTCCCCGTCTACGTCGAGGACCCTGTCGCCCGACTGCGCACGGTCCGCGAGGCGATGGACGGGGTCAAGTCGTCGAAAAAGGCGCTCGGCGCCGAAGTGATCTCGCGCTTCAACGACTTCGCCCCTCCGACCCTGCTCGCGCAGGCCGCGCGGATCAACTTCTCGACCAGGCTCTTCAACCTGATCGTGACCAACGTCCCGGGACCGCAGATCCCCCTCTACGTCCTCGGACGGGAGCTCCTCGACATCTTCCCGGTCGCCTTCCTACCCGAGAACCATGCGCTGGCGATCGCGATCATGTCCTACAACGGCAAGATCGACTTCGGCCTGCTCGGGGACTACGACTCGATGGAGGACATCGTCCTGATCTCCGAGGGGATCGAGGCCGAGATCAAGCAGCTGCTCGAGGCCGCCGAGGAGTCGGCGAAGCAGTCGAGCTGCAAGAAGGCCACCAAGGGCACGAGAGGCCGGAAGCCGGCGAGCACCGATCAGGCCACGAACGCTTCGGCCTGAGCGTGCCCGACCCCGGCCCGAGCCCCTTCAAGTACCACCTCGAGCTGACCCCGGCCCAGCTGCGGCTGACTCACGATGCCCTCCGCGACCTGCTCGGCAGCCTCGGCGACGATCGCCCGGAGGCGCGGCGGGTGATCTGCGAGGTCCTGGAGATGCTTCCCGACGAGCATGCGATCGCGGCGATCAGGCTCGACGACGACGGGAAGCCCGGCCCGGAGGAGGATCCCGACGACGATTCGGGCGGCCCCGAGCCCCCGGACCTGCTCGCCTGACCCGATCTCCCGCCTGCCCCGCCTGCCGGCGGGGTCGGCTCGCTAGCCTGCCCCGCTCACGATGAGCCTCTCGGTACAGATCGGGCTGCTGATGGCGGTCGCGACCGCGTTCTTCGCCGTGGTCGGCTTCCTCTACAAGCACAAGGGCGCGGTCGGCTCGCCGCCGGTCGAGTGGTCCCACCCCGTGCGAACCTCGCTCGCCCTGTTCCGGAACCGCTGGTACGTGCTCGGCATCGTGATCGCCATCGGGTCATGGGGCTTCCACGTCGCCGCCCTCGCTCTCGCGCCGATCTCGCTCGTCCAGTCGGTGATCGCCGGCGGCCTCGTCCTGCTGACGGTGGTCGCGGATCGGATGTTCGCTCACAACGTCACGCGGCGTGAGTGGATCGGGGTCGGCCTGGCCGCGCTGGGGCTCGCCTTCCTCGCCGCCTCCATCGACGGCTCCGGCGGGGGGGCGCACTCCGACTACGAGCCCGCGACACTCGCGATATTCCTGACGACGGTCACCGCGCTGGCGATCGGGGTCGGGATCGTCGGCTGGAGGACCGTTCACGCCGGCGTGGCTCTCGGGGCGTCCGCCGGGCTGTTCTGGGCCCTCTCCGACACCGCGATCAAGGCTCAGACCGGCGTCTTCGGGGAGAGCCTCGTCACGGTCTTCGTCTCCCCTCTCGTGCTGCTGATCATCGTCGCCTCGTTCGTCGGGCTGACGGTCTCGGCGAAGAGCCTGCAGATCGGTAAGGCCGTACCGGTCATCGCGATGACCACCGTCGCCGCCAATGCGCTCACGATCGCCTCGGGCCCGATCGTCTTCGGCGATCCGGTCCCGGACAACACCCTCGGCCAGGTGGCCAGGATCGCCGCCTTCGTCCTGGTCCTCGGCGCCGCGGCGCTGACACCGGCGCCCGTCAGGGCGGCCGAGGCGACCTAGAAACGGGAGAACCGGGTCAGCCGCCGAGGACGAGCTCGGCGGCGGTCCGCAGCAGCTGTTCGTCCATCGCCTGGATGAGCAGTGTGGTGACCACCGACTCCCGCCACTTCGCCAGGTCGTCGGCGATCTTGTCCTTCGGGCCGATCAGCGACATCGCGTCGATCAGCTCGTAGGGGATCAGCGCAGCGGCCTCGTCCTTCTTGCCCTCGAGGTAGAGGTCCTGAATCTGCAGGACCTCCTTCTCGTAGCCCATCCGGATCGGCACGTTCGCGTGGAAGTTCTTCCCCTTGGCGCCCATGCCGCCGAAGTAGAGCGCGTAGAACGGGCGCAGCTGATCGGCACAGGCCTGCGGGTCGTCGCCGACGATCATCGGCACCATGCAGGCGACCTCGAAGTCGTCGGGGCCGCGACGGGCGCCCTCCCGGCCCCACCCCTCCTGCAACGAGGGCGTGTAGATGTCCTGGTGGGCCGGGGAGAAGAGCATCGACATCCAGCCGTCGCAGAGCTCGGCGCAGAGGGCGATGTTCTTGGGGCCCTCGCAGCCGAGGAAAATCGGGACGTCCTCGCGGACCGGGTGGATCGAGGACTTCAGAGGCTTGCCGAGGCCGCTCGAGCGTTCGGGGTCGTCGAACGGCAGCGGGTAATGCGGTCCCTCGCTAGTGACCGGTCCCTGCCGGGCCCAGATGTCGCGCATGATCCCGATGTACTCGCGCGTGCGGGCGAGCGGCTTCGGGAACGGAACTCCGTACCAGCCCTCGACGACCTGCGGACCCGACACGCCGATGCCGAGGATGAACCGGCCGCCCGAGAGGTGATCCATCGTCATCGCGGCCATCGCGGAAGCGGCCGGCTGACGGGCCGACATCTGCATGATCGCGGTGCCCAGCCTCAGCTTCTCCGTCTTCGAACCCCACCATGCGAGCGGCGAGATGCAGTCGGATCCGTATGCCTCGGAGGTCCAGAGCGAATCGAAGCCGAGCGATTCGGCCTCGGCGATCAGTGCCTCGGCGTTCGGCGGCGGACCGCCGGCCCAATAGCCCGTGTTCAGTCCGAGTTGGAGGTCGGCCGCCATCGCCGGGAACCTACTCTCAATCAGCCCTTGGGGACCAGCTTGACCTTGAGCTTCTTCTTCGACTTGTTGCCGAAATCGTCGACGAGCGTGCCCTTGAGCGTCGCCTTCGCCTTGCCGGACGTGACCGCTGACGCCTGACTCTTCTTCTTCAGCTTCAGCTTTAGCGTCTTCGTCTTGCCGGCCTTGACGGTCTTCTTCTTGGACTTCAGGGCGTAAGACTTGCCGCCCCTCTTGATCTTGCCCTTGACCGTGGCCTTCAGCTTCTCGCCGGCCTTGATCTTGGCCTTGACGACGACCTTGCCCTGCTTCTGCTTCTGCTTCTTCTTGGCGCTCAGCTTGCCGTCGACCTTCGAGTCGGCCGTCACCTTGTGGGAGACCGTGGCGGTCGGCGAGCCGTTGCAGTAGATCGCGCTGCCGACCGAGGCGACACCTTCAGTGAATACGGCGTCGGGCGCGCAGTCGTTGTAGACGGTCAGGGTGACCTTGTAGGTCCCGTCCTGGAGGTAGACGTGGGTCGGCTTCGGGCCGCCGTTGCCGAGGTTGAAGCCGTCGCCGAAGTCCCAGTCGTACCGAGCCGGGAATCCGCCCGCCACCGTCGTGGCGGAGGCGTTGAACGGCAACGGCACGTTCGCCTTTCCGCCGTCGGCTTTGAACTTCGCGTCAGGGGTCTGCGTGGGAGTGACGGCCGTGCTGAAGAAGTTCGGAAAGGCGCCACCCGTCGGGAAGGGGCTGCCGGCAACCTGCGTCAGCGTGAGCCCGTCGATCGACATTCCCGCGACCAGGCCGGGGTCGGATTGGATCGAGGCGTACAGGTAGCCGGCGTCGGCGGTGGTGGCGGGCGAGCGAACCTGTCCGGCCAGGATGAAGGGGTCCACGTCCTGGGTCAGCGACCCGGTCGTCGGGTTGATCGAGAACCCCTCCACCGACTTGCCGAATACCTCGCTGACCCATAGCTGATCGCCGTCGGGCTCGACCGATATCTCGGACGGGGCGTTCCCAGCGGTGGCGAATGGCGAGCCGGCGATGACGGCAGGCGCGCCCGTCGTCGCGTTGAGGCTCATCGCGAGAATCTTGTTGGAACTGGATGCCGCGACGTACAGGTGCTTGCCATCGGGCGTAATCGAAGCGCCGAAGCCGTTGACCTGTCCGTTGAAGTAGAGCGGCGAGCCGGCGATCGTGTGCAGGCTGCCGTCGGGGGAGATCGTCAGCGAAGCGACCGCTGTGTCTGCGCTGCCCGCCGGCCCGCCGGACGGTCCCTTGCGCCCGACGACATACACGAACCGGCCGTCCGGAGACACCACGACGCCGCGCGGGTCCCAGATCCCGATCCCGACGGGCGAGGAGGACACGAGCGTCAACGCACCGTTGGCGGCGACGGAGAAGACGGAGATCGAAGGCGCCGCATCCGTCGAGTCGCGGTTCGTCGCCAGCAGGAACTTGCCGTCCGGGGTGAAGCCGAGCCCGGTCGGCTGGTTCCCTTCGTCCGGCGTCGTCCCCAGGTCGGTCAGCGATCCGTCGGTATTGATCTTGTAGGTCCCGACCGTGTCGTCGCCCGTATTGGCGACATACACGTGGCGGGCGTCGGGGGCGATCGCGACCCCGTTGGGGTCCTCGCCGGCGCCGACCGGCGAGCCGGACAGCGTCGTCAGCACTCCGTTCTCGCCGCCGTTGAAGGCGGCGAGGCTTCCGTCACCGCTGATCGGGCTGTTGCTCACATAGACGCTGCGGTCGGCGCTCGCGGCCGCCGGCAACATCAGGAGTGGAAGAGCGACGAGGAGCGCGAGCCACGCGCGACGGAGCAACATTGCCGGGCACGCTAACCGCGATCGCGGTCGCCCGCAACCGGATGCCTAGCCGAGCGCGACGGAGGCGGAGCTCAGAAGCCCAAGGCGAACTTGGCGTCCTCGGTCATCATCTCCGGGGACCAAGGCGGGTCGAAGACCATCTTCGGGAAGACGTTGGCGACGCCGTCGATGTCACCGACGAACTCCTTCATCTGTTCGGAGACCTGCGGGCCGATCGGGCAGGCAGGGGTCGTCAGGGTGAAGGTCACGTAGACCTCCTTGTTCTCCTCTATCTCGACGTCGTAGACGAGTCCGAGGGAGACGAAATCGAGTCCCAGCTCGGGGTCGATGACCTCCTCGAGGGCCTCGTAAACCTCTTCTTCGGTGATCTTCACTTCTTCGGCCATGGGCTCAAGTTAGCGGACCGGCGAGCCCGACCACGGGCGTCGCGTCATCTACGCTGACCACTGTGTTCGTAGTTCTGGTTCTGCTCTTCATCCTGCTCCCGATCGCGGAACTCTGGTTGATCATCCAGGTCGGCGGAGAGATCGGCGTCCTGCCGACGATCGGGCTGCTGCTGCTCGACAGCCTGCTCGGCGCGTGGCTGCTGAAGACCCAGGGACGCACCGCCTGGCGCCGGTTCCAGGAGGCGCTCGCATCCACGCGGCTCCCGGCCAAGGAGGTCTACGACGGGGCGGCGATCATCTTCGGCGGCGCGCTGCTGATGACGCCCGGCTTCATCACGGACATCTTCGGCTTCCTGCTGCTGATCCCGCCGACGCGGGCCGCCCTGCGCCGATTCCTGCTCGGGATCGCGCGACGGGTCGGCCCCACCCGCTCCGTCTTCTTCGTCTACGACCGCATGCCGCGCAGCGGCGGCACTCGCGAGCAGCCCCAGGGAGGACCGTCGGGCTGGCGACCGCCGCCCGGATCCGGCACGTCGCGGCCGAACGCCAGCAACCCCAGCCGCGACTACGACTTCGACGGCAGCGCCCGCGAGATCCCCGACGACGCGCCCGAGCTCGATTCGAGTACCGGCGACCGAACCGCCCCGAAGGGGGACTGACCGCGACGATGCGCCTGATCTCGTTCATCGACGGCGAGCGGGGCTACTGCAGCCTGCTCGAGGGCCCGGAGGGTGCGAACGCCCTTCTGGTCGGGGACGACGGAACGGTCCGCGCCTCGGCCGAGACGACCGAGGAGGGCCGCGCGACGCTGCAGTCCGACTCGGGTCCGCTGGAGATCTCATGGAGTCCGGCCGGGCCGATGCTCGAGTTCGCGATCGACACCGCCCTCGTAACGCTCTATGGCGTCGCGACGAGCGGCAGCTTCGGCAACCGTTCGCTGTCCGGCCCCGGGATCGCCTGGGAGCTTCCCGACGAGGGTTACTCGGCCCTCCGCACGATCTGGGCGATCACGGCGAAGAGTGACCTGCTGGTCGTGATCTCGGTGCGACCCGAGGACGTCCGCGACCACGGCGAGGAGCTGGTCGGCGCAGCCCAGATACTTGCCCGCGACGAGCCCTACGGCTACGTCGAGCCGCTGCTCTCAACCGAGTACGACGAGAGCGGCATCCACACCCGCGCGACCCTCGAGCTCTGGACCGACGGCGACGGGCCGGCCGAACGCGGCGGCGGACGGAGGATTGCCGGCGGCGCGCTCCCGACCCCACAGGGACGGCTCGAGGCCGCCCGATTCGCGTGGAGCCTCGGTGGCTCGCCGGCGGTCGGCGGCTACGAGATCCTCACTCCCTGACCGGTCGGCCGGCGCCGCACCGATTCCGGGAGAATCCACCGCCGTGCCGATCCGTGCCTTCATCTTCGATTTCGGCGGCGTCCTGACGTCGCCGCTGATGGGCGCGTTCGCCAATTTCCAGGCCGACACCGGCGTGACCATGGAGCAGCTCGGCGTCGCGATGGCGGCCGGAACCGAGCAGCTCGACGGCGCCAACCCGCTCTTCGAGCTCGAATGCGGCCGGATCACCGAGGATCGGTTCCTCGACATTCTCCGGGACGGCCTCGAGCCGATCATGGGCGAGCGGCCGCCGCTGCACCGCTTCAAGGAGACCTACTTCGACGGCCTTCATCCCAACCGGGAGATGATCGAGCTCGCCCGCGAGCTCTCCGCCGACCATCGGATGGCGATCCTGACCAACAACGTGCGGGAGTGGGAGCCGATCTGGCGCGCGAAGCTTCCGGTCGACGAGATCTTCGAGACGGTCGTGGACTCGGCGTTCGTCGGGATGCGCAAGCCGGATCACGCGATCTACGAGCTGACGCTCGAGCGCCTGGACGGGATCGCCGCCGAGGAGTGCCTGTTCATCGACGACACCGAGGTCAACTGCGACGCGGCGCGAGAGCTCGGGATGCGTGCCGTTCACTTCCGCGACAACGCCCAGGCGATCGCGGAAGTAAGGTCGGCGCTCGATGAGTGAGATCACGATCACCCCAGTTTCCGGCCGTGCCGACCTGCGCGAGTTCATCATGCTCCCGTTCCGGCTCTACGAGGGCGTGGACCAGTGGGTCCCGCCGCTGATCAGCGAGCGCAAGCGCCACCTCGACCGAAAGCACAACCCGTACTTCCAGCACGCCGAGGCCGAGTACTTCCTGGCGCGCCGCGACGGCCGCGTCGTCGGCCGGATCTCGGCCCAGGTCGACGACCGCTTCAACGAGGTGCAGGAGAACGACTGGGGTCAGTTCGGCTTCTTCGAGTGCGAGAACGACCCGGCGATCGCCAAGGCGCTGCTCGATGCCGCCTTCGCCTGGCTGCGCGAGCGCAAGCGCGACCACGTGATCGGACCGCTCGACTTCTCGACGAACCACGAGTGCGGCCTGCTCGTCCAGGGCTTCGAGCTCCGGCCGCAGATCCTCGAGAACTGGCACCACCCCTACTACGCAGACCTGCTCGAGGGCTACGGGCTGACGAAGGCGATGGACCTATACAAGTGGAGCCTCCACGTGACCGGCCGCAGCGAGGTCATGCCGGTCCTGTTCGAGCTGGCGGAGAAGCTGGAGCCCGAGCACGGGATCACGATCCGCGGCATGCGGCGCAGCGACATGAGCGGCGAGATCGCGCGCTTCATGGAGATCTACAACGCCGCCTGGGAGAACAACTGGGGCTTCGTGCCGATGACCGACGACGAGGTCAAGGGGTACGCCAAGGAACTGAAGCCGATCATGGACGAGAACTGGGCCATGGTCGCCGAGACCAAGGAGGGCGAGACGGTCGGCGTCGCACTGACCCTCCCCGACTACAACCAGGTCCTGAAGAAGCTCAACGGCCGGCTGCTCCCGTTCGGCTGGATCACCGCTCTACGCGAACGGAAGAGGATCGACACCGTGCGGGTCTTCGCGCTCGGCGTCAAGCCGGAGTACCAGCACACCGGCGTCGCTGCCGGCCTCTACGCCCGTCACTACGACATGGCCGCGTCGACACCCCAGCACGGCGGCGAGACCGGCTGGATCCTCGAGACGAACGTGCCGATGAACCGCGGCATGGAGGCCATGGGCGGCGAGATCGTCAAGACCTACCGGATCTACGAAGCCGACCTGTAGGCGCGAGGCCGCGGAACCTCAGCCGGCCAGAGCGGTTCCCCAGAACAGGCAGTTGCCGTCGTCGGGGTTGGGGCTCGGGATGAAGGAGGTCGAGCGGGCGGCCCACTGAACGGTGGTCACGATCCCGTCCTCGGTTAGCGAGTTGATCGTCCCGTTCATGCTGGCCCCGGTCTCGGTCCCGTCGAGGATCACGATGCCACCGGGAGGAAGCGTTCCCTGGCCGCCGCTGTCGAGTTCGTCGCCCGACGTACCGGAGACCGTCGACACGCGAGTGGTCTGGGGAGGGGCTCCGGCGGCCGGCACGACGGTGACGAGAGGATTGCTCGATCCGGAGCAGCCGTAACGCAGCTCCAGGGTGCCGACCTTCACGACCTTCGCGAGCGCCGCGGGAGGCGTTACGCGAGCGGAGAAGCTGCTCGGGGTGAGTCCGCCCGCAGTTGCGGCGCTCGGAACCGTCTTCAGGCTGCTCTCCTTGACGGCCTTGCCGGTGACCGCGTCCTTGGCGATGGCCTTCTTGGTCACCGCCCCCTTCGCGAGTTGCGTGGAGCCGACCGTTCCCTTCTCGATCGTCGAGCCGTCGATCTTGGAGCCGGCGTAAGCGGCCCCGCCGAGCGCGGCGAACAGCGCGACTGTGGCGAGAACAGTGGTCGGTGAGATTCGGGAAATCCGGCGCACCGGACAACCCTAACCAATTGCAAGACCCCGACAGCTGATCTGGCGAGTGCGGGAGCCGTCAGATCAAGGAGTCGGAGGCGATAGGCCGTCAGGCCGTGAGCCGACGAGGACGCAGAGCTGGCGGCTCCCGTGCCGCCAGATCAGTTGTCGGAGCCGGCGCGGTCCCAGAGGTACAACTCCATCGCCTCTACGGCCAGTTCCTCCTGGCGCATCGGCGAGAGCCACTCGAGGACCGTTTCGAGGGCGCGTTCCTCGGTCAGGCCGCGGTCGACGGCCTCTTCGCCGCGGAAGCCGGCGGCGAGCTTCAGGGCTTCGCGCCGGTGCTGGCCGAGCGAGCCGAAGGCGTTGATCAGGAAGTCGCGGTTCGGGATCGGGTGCGCGATGTCCATGGAGGCGTGCCAGGCGGCGAGCATCGAGATGTCGTGCTCGTCGAGCTCGTGGATCGCCTTGGCGTAGTGCGCCTCGAGCTCGTCGTCGGGAATCTCGTCCACCCAGGCACGGACGGCCTCACCCAGCAGCTGCCTGCGGGCCTCGCGACCGACCGAGTCGGCGACTACGCGGATTGCATCGGCCGGATCGATGAAGCAGAGGGGCACAGGGCGAAGATAGACGGGGCATCGGTCAGAATCGGCGCCCGCCCCGCGACCTATGCTCAGAGCGATGGAAGCGGGGTTCGAATCGGGGACTGAGCTTTGAGCCTGTCGGTGATCGCCGGCCCGCCCGGCTCCGGCCGCGGCGTGACGATCCTCGACGCCTTCCGCAAGGCGCTCGACCGCGATCCCGTCCTCGTCGCGCCCACGAGCGACGACGTCGACCGGCTCGAGCGCGAGCTCTGCATGTCCCCGGGCGGGATCCTCGGCGGCACGGTCACGAGCTTTCCCGGCCTCTTCCGCGAGGTCGGCAGGTCGATGGGCCTCGACACGGTCGACGGGCTCAGCGGGATGCAGCGGATCTGGCTGGCGCGGGCCGCCTCCTCTCAGGCCCCCCTTCGCCGCCTGGCGCGATCGGCACGGAGGGAGGGCTTCGCCCCGGCGCTCGAGGCCCTGCTCGGCGACCTCCAGGCCTCCGGGCTCGACGCCGAGGCATTCAAGGCCACCGTGGGTGCCGGAGATGGCGACAACGCCTACGAGCTCGAGATCGCGGCGCTGTTCGGCGCATACGAGGAGTTGCGGGACCGGCGCGGGATCCCCGACGAGCACCAGATCGCCGCCCGGACCACGGCCGCGCTCCGGGCCGACCCGCGAAAGTGGTCGGAGCGGCCGGTGTTCCTGTACGGCTTCGACGACCTGACCCGCGAGCAGATCGAGCTCGTCGACGCCCTCCGGGCCGCCTGCGATGTCACCGCCACCGTGACCTTCGAAGACAGACAGGCGATGGCGGCGAGGGCCGGGCTGCTGGCGGTCCTCCACGACGAGCTCGGCGCGTCCGTCACGGAGTCGGCTCGCACCGATGAGGGGCCGGGTCCGGCGACGCTGCGCCACCTCGAGCGCAACCTCTTCGAGCCGGATGCGGACTCGGTGGCCCCGGACGGGTCGATCCGGTTCCTCGAGGGCGCGGGAGATCGCGGCGAGGCGGAGCTGATCGGCCGCAAGATCGCCGGCCTGCTGGCGAGCGGAGTCGACCCCGACGCGATCGCGATCGCGGTTCGCAGCCCGGACCGTCAGGCGCCGATCATCGCCCGGACCCTCGGGCGCCTCGGCATCCCGCTCGCTCCCGAGGCGAGCATCCCGCTCGCCATGACGGCCACCGGCTCGAGCCTGCTCGAGCTCCTCTCCGTCGC